>WLWD01000246.1_pt1 | contig 115112 bp, 72 predicted proteins | sample 6712731 | NCBI WGS metagenome assembly WLWD01 (sample SAMN12718690, study PRJNA576275) | sponge metagenome | isolation source: marine sponge | host: Mycale hentscheli | place: New Zealand: South Island, Marlborough, Capsize Point | collected 2014-11-01 | reverse complement strand
GGAAAAAGGGTGGTTTAGCCTTGTGGATAATCACTTCTTTACCTTAGGGGCTTCCGAAGGACCAGGCGTTCACTTATAATGGCGCCTGCGAATGTACCTACGCAACCGCTGGCCGTTAAGCTTGCAGTCTTGTCTGTACCGCAGAAAAGCGCGCACGCCAAGAGATGTCTTACTTGGTTTACAGAGGTGAACAACACTATTCATTTTACAAGCACACATTACATAGCGTAGACCACAGTCGGGAAGTCTGTGGTTGTGACATGAATATCATTATACATATAGGTGATTGGGTAAGGGAGTGAATGAATGTTCAAATGTCCTGTCCAGTCCTGGACATCCTCCCGGGGGCTTGTTGATTGTCTTTGGTCTTGTCCTCGTCCACGTCTGAGGCGTGGTTTGCAGGTAAGGCTGCTTCCGGTGAGGAGTGGTTGGCAGGCGTGCTGCTTCCGGTGAGGCGTGGTCGACCTCCGGGGGGGGAAGTTGGATTGGATGTGACATCTTCAAGGAGGAGTGGGATGAGTCGCACAGTCGGTCGTACATACAGCTTGCCGCCGCACTGCACTTCTACAGTCCTCACTTGGCCATCATCTCCTGGAAAAATTCTGACGACTCTTGCTAAAGGCCAGCTCCTAACAGAGGGTAGGGTTTCATTCTTGAGAAATACAATATCACCAGGCTTGGGTGGGTTATGTAGAGATATCCACTTGGTTCTGGCGGCGCAGGAGGCAAGGTACGTCCCGAGCCACTGCTTCCAGATTTCCGACGTCAGTCTTTGCACCAGATTCCATCTCTTGAGGGATGAGGTCTTGCTCTTGGTATCGGCAGCCGATGGCAGTGCCTTGATTGGACGACCAATGAGAAAGTGTCCTGGAGTTAGGCAGGCTGCTTCTGTTACATCATCAGAGTGGAGAGGCACTAACGGTCGAGAGTTTAGAATGGCCTCAACCTCGGTTAGAAGAGTGTAGATTTCATCAAACCGGAGGGGGTGAGGCGCTACATTCTTGTGGAGTAGGGTCTTCATCGACTTGACAGCAGCCTCCCAAAGACCACCGAAGTGTGGAGTCCTGGGAGGTATCATATGCCACTTGATGTCTTGGTCAGAAGTGAAGTGGGAGAGTTCACGTTGAGTAGTGTTGGAGGCCATCAATCTTTGAAGTTCTCGAATATGCTCTCTTGTGCCAACAAAATTCGTCCCATTGTCGGAGTAGATCTCTTTAGGAACACCTCTTCTGGCGACGAAACGACGGAGTGTAGCCAGGAAATCTTCAGTGGATAGAGAGGGGCAGATGTCCAGATGAACACATTTCGTGGTTAAGCAGACGAAGACCGCAACATAGCCCTTCTCCAGCACAGGTTTCCGTGTGTGACCTCTTCTCAGAACGACTGGACCAGCGAAATCGATTCCAGTGAGAGTGAATGGTGGGGCAGGAGTCGTTCTTGCGGCTGGGAGAAGTCCCATCTGTTGGGTGAGGGGTCGGGCGTAAGTTCTCTGGCATTGTGGACAGGCTCTGGAGATGGCCTTCAGCAGATTCCTGAGTCCCGGGATGTAATAAGTATGCCCCAGGATGGAAGTCATAGCCGCGATGCCTGCATGACTGTACGACCGATGAAGGGTGGTAGAGACTAGCAGCTTGGTAAGTCTCGACTTGGCAGAGAGAAGAATGAGTTGAACTGGCTGAGTCGGGTCCTTCTTCAGTCTGACTCTGCTGCTGACAGTGATGAGTCCATCTTCAGAGAGCTGGAGAGTGAGATGCCTCAATGGATGTCCTCGGGGTGCAGGTTTGCCGTGATGAATGAGCGAGAAGACATCATCATAGCATTCCTGCTGGGACAGAAGCATGAGCTGGAGACGTGCAGTCCGAACTTCTACAGTCTGGAGGACAGGAGTCAGCTTCCTGTCAGGAGGTGGTGACTTCGAGTTGAAGAAGAACCGAGTAATCCAAGCAACTACTCGAGAGAGGGTGTGGAAGGATGAAAATCGCTCCCAGAGTTCAGTAATGAAGTCGTTCGCCTGCCTGTCACGTACACATATGACTGACAGGCAGGGAACATCTTGCGTGTCTGGTGGCTTCTTCCTGAGTGGCTTGACTGGCCATTCAGAGGGAGGAAGTTGAAGCCAAGGAGGCCCATGCCACCAAAGATCGTGTCGTACGAGTTGAGAGGCTAGCATGCCTCTGCTGGCGACGTCAGCGGGGTTGTCCTTTGAGGAGACGTGATGCCACTTGCTCGGAGTGATGATGCTCTTGATGGATCGGACTCGGTTTGCTACGAATTGTGGTAGTTGATCCTCAGCTTTGTAGAGCCAGTGGAGCACGATTTCGCTATCCGTCCAGGCATACCAGTTAGTTGAAGGAATATTGAGAAGTCCAGCAACGTGAGCTAGTAGCCGTGCCAGGAGGTGAGCTGCTGTGAGCTCAGCTCTGGGTATTGTCAATGCCTTGACAGGTTGAACACGAGCCTTGGCAGTGACAAGGGTGATGGTGGTATTGCCATCCGAGTGCACTCGTCTGATGTAGACTGCCGCTCCATAGGCGAGTTGTGACGCGTCAGCAAACCCATGAAGAGCCTCGAACTGTGCAGCTAAGTCTGATTTGGAGAGCTGCCTCGGGATGGTATGTGTGGTGATGGCTGGAAGGCTGGCCAGCCAGTCTGTCCATCTGGTAGAAATGTCTGGAGGTACTTCGTCGTCCCAGCCAATTCCCATCTTCCAGAGATCTTGAATGAGAATCCTTGCCGGTATAATGGCGGGCGAGAACAACCCCAGGACGTCGAAAACACCTGCTGTGCTTGAGGTGATTCTTCTCTTGGTGACTTTGCCAGAGTTGTCAGGTTCCTTGGGAGTAGCAATGTGTATCACATCTTCGTCAACGTCCCAATGAATCCCGAGCGCCTTGGGTGTGTTGGCAGGTGTAGGTATCGTGAGTGGCCCAGCTTCTTGGATGTCCTCAGGAATGGTTTCCCTAAGAGCGGCGGAGTTTGTCCGCCACTTCCTCAGGTTCATTCCAGCAGAGGCTGGCAGATGGCGGACTGTCTTCTGTAGCTCGGAAGCTTCCTCCACGGACCCGGCCCCGGAAATGAAGTCGTCAACGTAGAAGTCCCGATAGATGTGGTGGGCTGCAGTAGGGTGGTCTTCGAGAGAGAGACTGGCAATTGTTCTCAGAACTTGTGAAGCTAGGAAGGGTGAGCAAGTGACCCCAAACGTCAATCTCCTCATCCTACAATCTTGAATGCTGCCGTCTTCATCTCACATCAGGAACCGGTGTAATTCCCGCTCGTCTGGATGGAAAAGGACTTCTCGAAACATTTTCGAGATGTCTGCTGACATCCCTACTCGGTGGTTTCGGAAACGAATCAGAACATCTGTCAGGGCAGGATAAAGGCAGGGTCCTGGATGCAGAGTATCGTTCAAGCTGATGCCATTGGAAGAGCGAGCCGAAGCATCGAATACGGGTCTGAGCTTGGTGGTGCTTGATGACTCCTTAAACACGCCGTGTACTGGCAGATAGAAGTGTGGTTGGTTGGCAAACTCCTTCCTTGGAATGATCTCTGCGTGTCCTGAAGAGACGAAGTCTCTAACAGAAGCCTGGAAGTCAGAGAGCTTGTCCTTTCGAGTGAGAGATTTTTCATTGGAGTGAAACCTTCGGAGAGCGAGTTTGCGAGTTTGTCCCAGCTCTGTGGGAGGAAGGCGATGTGGTAGCTTGACCATGAAACGGCTTTCTACTCTGGAATAATTCTGATGAAATTCTTCGACGATCTCATTGGGTTGAGCGGCAGATGTAGTGTCCGGGACTTGGTCCAGCTCCCACAGTCTGGCTAGGTCATCCTTGAGGGGGTCGACAGAAGTGATGAGAGATGAAGTTGCTGTTGAGCCAGACATCGGTCCTGCTATAGTCCATCCAAAGGGTGTGTTGATAGCCTTGAGGCCGTCGAACTTTATGGAGCCGGGGAAGGTGACATCCTCGATCTCCATGTTCCCAATGAACATGTCCACCTTGCCGCCTAGTTCAGGATCAGAGAGGTTGAGGCTTTGCACGGAAGGTAGAGCTAGGATCTCCTTACAGTTGGAGGGGATGGGAAGAGGCTTCAGCTTAGGCATCACTGAGAATGTGATGGGCCGTGTTGTGAACTCCCCATCGATTGAGTTGAGTGGTGTGACCACACAATAGGAGCTGTGGCCTTGACCGAAGCTTCCGCTGAGGTTGAGTGCTTGTGGGTGCTTGTCGAGGTTGAGGGCTGAAGCAAGAGAGCTGCTGATCATAGAGATGCCGGCTCCCGAGTCCAGGACTGCTCGAGCTCTGACGACCTTATCCCCATTCCGAATTTCCACAATGATTGTGTTGAGGAAAGCTGGAGTGAGTTGGGGTGAAGACTCAGACGTTGTGGCGGAGGTGGCCAAGGATGAGACGACGTTAGTAGTAGTGGTGGGAGGCGAATCCGTCGTGGAACCTCGGTGTAACAGAGTATGATGCCTCTGCTTACAAGTACGGCACGTATTCTTTGAGGGGCAATTCTTGTTGTTGTGGCCTGAAGAAAGACAATTGAGACAGAGCTGCTTGTCCTTGGCTACTTTATTCCTCTTGTCACAGTCGTAAGCTGTAAACGTTGAGCATTGCCCAATACGGTACTTGTCGTCGCAGAGAGGACACTTGGTTGGCTTCTTGGGCTTGGCCTGATAAGCTGGAGTTGTTGGAGATGCGGCAGGCGCAGTTGACGTCGAAGCTGCAGGAGTAGGGTTAGCAGTTGGTGACATCTGTAGAAATCGTTGCTCCATGTAGGCACGCAGTCCTTCAAAGGTTGCTCTTGCCTCCTTCTTTGTGACAGCGCTGTCCCACTCCTCCTTCAGAGACTGAGAGAACGCAGAAGTAGTCCTATACATCAGGTATGAGGAGAGAGAGTCGGCCACGAAAGGCTGGAGGGCGTCGAATCCTTGAAAGATTTGTGACTGCATTTTCAGTATTCCCTCGTAAGATCTGTGGAAGACCTGTGGCTGGTCCAGTCGCTTGATCAATAGAGGTACTACTACTTGAGGTCGACCGAAACGTTGTTTCAACCTGTCGAGAAGTTTGTCGATTGCTTCCTCTTCAGGGGCATGATTGATGATGTCCTTTCCCTCCTTGACCTGGATGGACTCCAACAGGAGGCATCTCTTGTCAAATTGGGTGAATCCAGCAGCTCTGGTTTTGATGGCTGCCTCGAACATGTTCTGGAATTTCCTCCAAGAAAGAGGATCTCCGCTAAACTTAGGAAGTTCGATGTGAATTGGGGCAGCTCGAGCCATTGGAGGGGTAGCACTCATTGTGGAAGGGAGAGTCTCTGTCGTAGGAGTGGGAAGAGCGGCTTTCTCCATCTTGATTCTGAAGAGAGTGATGGTTTCCCAGACATTCTTCTGGAGTGAGGCTATCTCTTCGTGGTCCCTGAAGGTTGCGGCTTCTCGATCAAAGTGTTTGGCTTCTTCTTTGAACTTGTCGAAGTCCTTGAGGAAGGATGGGTGGCTGTAGTCTGTTAAGGTATTGAGGGAGTCTGCGTCGCGTAGGAGGCTTTGACCGTCCTGCCAGACTTGGAGAATCTTGCTAAGTGTGTGGATCTCCTGTAGTAGTTCGGCATGAGCTTCATCCCTGTCGAATCTTTCATCCGTCTCAGCTGCCAAAGCTGCTTGATCCTCCTCAAGTTGTTGCTCGATGTCCTGTTGGATGTAGTCATGCTTCTCAAGTGCCAGTTTGACTTGGCTCTTGAGTAGCTCTACTGCGTAGCACTGGAGGGAGCCAAGAGGTTCTGCAGTCAGTTGGGCTGCTTTCTTTTGGAGTCGAGTGATGACCCCGCGGCAGGCTCTTCTTTTGCGTTTCAAAGCTTCAACCGTGAGCTGCTCAACGCTTTTGTTATCTTCTTCTGCCATCTCGTCGTCTGGAATAATCTGCTTCGTCTGTCTTGCCAAGGCTGTGGTGACGAGATAAAAAACAAAGAAGTGGCTGAGCTGATGAGCTGGAGCGTAGAAGTCGAGGTGGAGAAATTCGTAGGTGTCGATGAGGTGTTAACGAGGTCGTTTACTTCTCGGTGTTGGATGAGAAGTTGTGTTGCTTTTCGTCGGAGAGAGATGTCTGCTTCAAGGTCGCCAGATAAACGAAGTAAGTCTATCCGGCTCGAAGGACCATGAACAAGGCTGTGGAAAAAGGGTGGTTTAGCCTTGTGGATAATCACTTCTTTACCTTTTCCGAAGGACCAGGCGTCCACTTATAATGGCGCCTGCGAATGTACCTACGCAACCGCTGGCCGTTAAGCTTGCAGTTTTGTCTGTACCGCAGAAAAGCGCGCACGCCAAGAGATGTCTTACTTGGTTTACAGAGGTGAACAACATTATTAATTATACAAGCACACATTACATAGCATAGACCTCAGACTGGAAGTCTGTGGTTGTGACATGAATATCATTATACATAATATAGGTGATTGGGTAAGGTAGTGAATGAATGTTCATGGATAGCTATGTTTACGAGTGTTCTTTAGGGATTCTGTCCAGTCCTGGACATCAGCTGAGAGCTTGTTCAAGAGTTACTGGTGATTGAGATTATCAGAATGGTTGATGTTTGATACTACAAAAGTTACCATTAATAAGGTAAGAGAGTGATTTTGTATATGTTTGCTGAAATCAAATGTCATAACTGCTATTACAGTGTTTGCATAAAGTAAGCTAAAAATAGTAACATTTTATGTTACCTAACTATCAGGCTCGCTCGCCATTTGTGCTCAAGCACACCACTAGTTTATTTAGATATATGTATGGACGTATGTATGTCATTTTGTACTTTGACCCTCCGTATTTTTGTGTTCGCTCCGTGTTCGACCCCGTCCCAAACTTCACTAAACAGAATCCTCCGGTTTAGCGACCATTACCCGTTACCTTGTTTACGGCTTGGAATTGTTTTGCGGGTGCAGTTAAAACTCAAAATCTTATGGGAGCTCCATTTCTATTCGAGTTAGTGGCGGTGGTAAATAAATGTGCTATTTGTCACAGTTATAAGCCCTACTCAACAGTATTTACTTAAAAATGCATTGTCCACTAGACGAACCACGAAGGTAAGTCTTGCGTAGGTATGTTCAGTTGTGTGAAAGTATTGTGCGTTACAACTACTATTAAGAATATCACAAAGAAAATTTTAAATAACGTGATTGATTTTGTTGCTTCTTTTTCAATTCAAACTGTTGCGGTATGACATTGAAACCCCTTTACCTCATACGTAATTTAAAAACTCGACTTTATTTTAATAGCTTGAGTGTTAGTTGTTAAAATCAAATTTAACAATAGTGTAATTTAAGGCTCGCTCGCCATTTGTGCTCAAGCACACCACTAGTATGCATATATGTATGTGGGATGGTACGTATGCCCCTTAAACGCGCGCGCGGGGAACGTTTTTCTCCAAAAAAACACGGCTTTTTAGGCTTAACCCCAGTTTATTCTGAAACTACAGGATTAAGCAAGCCTTACTTTATACTTAAGCTCCAAAGTGTGAGAAAATTCCTGCGAAAATGCTTGCTTTTCAAGAAACAAAAAGTTGATTCGACCGGTTACTATGGCATTGAAGACCCTTTTCCAGACTTAATTTCAAAACTTCGCCGTTTTATGGGGGATACGGAGTGCCGGTTGTTGGTTGTCAAGAGCTGTTGGTAGTCAGAATGCCGTAGTATTAATGCTAAGGAAGCTACTACTTCTCGAGGGAAGCTGAGGTAAGTACGTAATTCCATATTTGTTAGCTAAATATGCAAAATTAACTCTGGCCTTTCTTTTTTGTAGCTAAGAGCTTGTCAACAGTGACTGGTAAATTCAAATAGTCAGATTGGCTCAAATTTGGTACTACAAAAGTTACCACTGCTCAAGAAAATGAGGTAAGAAAATAATTTTGTATTTGTGTGCTAAAATTGATTGTTTTTGTTTTTGTAGGTGAGAGCTTGTTGTCAAGAATTCAAGGTAATTCAGATGGTCAAAGTAACTTCAATTTGATACTACAGAAGTTATCAATACTCAAGAATGATGTAAGTAGTAATTCCATATTTGTTGGCTAAAATTACAAATAATGGTTTATTTTTTATCGTAGCTGAGAGCTTGTTCAAGAGTTACTGGTGATTGAGATTATCAGAATGGTTGATGTTTGATACTACAAAAGTTACCATTAATCAGGTAAAGAGAGTGATTTTGTATTTGTTTGCTGAAATAAAATGTCATAACTGCTATTATAGTGTTTGCATGAACTAAACTAAAACATAGTAACAATAGTTAGTTTTATGTTACCTAACATCACGCTCGCTCGCCATTTGTGCTCAAGCACACCACTAGTTTATTTGTATATATGTTTGGACGTACGTATGTCATTTTGTACTTTGACCCTCGCGTTTTTGTGTTAGTTAGGTGGTCGACCCCGTCCCAAATTGCACTAAACAGAATCCTCTGGTTTATGATCAGTACCCGTATCACCCTAGAAATTGAATTGTTTACCGTTTTGAATTCTTTTGCGGGTGCAGTTAAAACTTGAAAACTTAAGGGACTTCCATTTCTATTCGAGTTTGTGGCGGTGGTAAGTCAATGCGCTCTTTGTCATGGTTATAAGCCGTGCGCAACAGTATTTACTTGAAAATACATTGTCCACTAGGCTACCGCTAAGGTAAGTCTGTGTAGGTGCATGTCTAGTTGTGTCAAAACTTTGTGTGTTACAACCACTACTTAGCACAAAGAAAACGTTTAAATAACGTGTATTGTTTTGTTGTTGTTTTTTCCCCTTCAATTCAAGCAGTTGCAGAGAGTTGTTACTATGGCACTGAAATCCCTTTACCGTGTATGCGAAATTTAAAAACTGGACCTTATTTTCAGTAGCTTCAGTGTTAGAAGTCAAGATCATTCATATAAAAATAGTATAGTCTTTAGGCTCGCTCGCCATTTTTGCTCAAGCACATCACTAGTTGTAGCGATATCTTCATACGTACAAGAGCTATATCCCAATGTCCGATATTTTCTAACTCCCCGATCGTTTCGGTACGGGTATAATAATGGGTCCGCAATATCCAATTTTTCAACACCAGTTGGGAAGTATTCATACGTAAAGCCCCTATACTGTTTAAAACGGTGTGAAATCACATTTATTCCTAATACTTTAATAAATGGTACGTATCCTTTTCTGACTGCGTAGGATTTCTTGGAACCGTCAGAAAAACACATATCATCATTGTTGGGATATGTACAATTATCACGTTCGGTGCAGCGTTGTTCCCTGGGCCATCAGTCATAAGTAGGTGGACAACAATACTCTGCTATTATACAGTGAAAGAGAATAGATTGCCCTGACTTTAGAGAACTTAACGTTATCTGCTAAAAGTGACATTCTCTAACATAGTTAACTTTAGCGTCTAAAATGTACGGTAGCCCTAAAGTTCCTTCCCATTATTTGAGACGAAGTTTTATTCATTGAGAAGAAACAACAAAATTTGAAGTGCATTGCTGCTATTCAATAAATGCATGCTCTCAATATTGTAACAGATCACTTAGAAGCAGGTAATATCACTCATGTTTAACCAATAATTAGTCGTAAAGGCAAGTAAGAACAATGACGTTTCCAAGACTAAAATTGCGAGCACGTCGCGCGCACCAATTCATGCACGTCTAAATCTCGTTTAACTTTAAACGCATCTTGCTACTTCAGGTCCTATATGCAGTGGCGTGTCCACCATACCAGTTAGTACACTTTATAGTATAAATTGTTAATGATGAAATTTAATGCGTGGTACTCATTGGAAGGTTTCAAGCAAAGTGAATGCTTACAAGATAGTGATGCAAGGTTCCAGTTAGTACACTTTATAGTACAAATTGTTAAAATTTAATGCATGGTACTCATTGGAAGGTTTCAAGCAAAGTGAATGCTTACAAAATAGTGATGCAAGGTTTCAGCCAATTCTGAACATTAAGTAAGTTTTAGACAAAGCGTCTAAGAATATTTGAGTTAAAGATTAAAGAAACTCAGCTTAACCTAACATATTCTTTTGCTGCTACTGTACCTAAGTTATTGGTACCTTATACACCTTACCTAAAGCTTTAGTGTAGCACCCTCAAAGAGCTCAAACGCCCAGCTCAGCTCTAGTACACTACAACTGGAGACCCTATTACTAGGCTGTAGCTAACTATTATTACAGACTGTAATTATATATTTGTGTACAATACGCAATAAAATGTTCCAGCAGTTGCCCCAGGTGGAGCCAACTAATACAGATAACTGGCACCCCTGCTACTCTCTTATCATATATATTGTGTGCATTCATTTTTAATTTTCTACCCAAAAATAAACGATGGGGTCTTTTTTTTCTTCCTGCCTTCACATTTGTCACTCATAAGAAATCTAACCGTAGCCTCTGAAAATGATATACAGTTGTGTGAAATTGAATTATACGATTTGTTTTCCCAAATTGCTGTAATTGTAGCAACATCTTCATACGTACAAGAGCTATATCCCACTGTCCGATATTTTCTAACTCCCCAATAGTTTCGGTACAAGTATCTTAATGGTTCCACAATATCCATTTTTTTAACACCAGTTGGGAAGTATTCATACGTAAAGCCCCTATACTGTATAAAAGGGTGTGAAATCACACTTTTTCCGAATACTTTAATTATTGGTAAGTATCCTACTCTGACTGCGAAGGATTTCTTGGAACCGTCAGAAAAACACATATCATCATTGTTGGGATATGTACAATTATCACTTTCGGTGCAGCGTTGTTCCCTGGGCCTACATTCATAAGTAGGAGGACACTCATACTCTGCTTTGCTACAGCCAAAGAGAATAGATTGCCCTGACTTTAGATAACTTAACGTTATCATAAGCAAAAGTACCATTATTTTGTTGTTTTAACAGCGTTAATAAATTATAACTATTATTATAAGCGCAATTTAATAAGTGCTAAAAGTGACATTCTCTAACATAGTTAGCTTTACGCGTCTAAAATGTACGGTAGCCCTAAAGTTCCTTCCCATTATTTGAGACGAAGTTTTATTCATTGAGAAGAAACAACAAAATTTGAAGTGCCATGCTGCTATTCAATAAATGCATGCTCTCAATCTCTTAACAGATCACTTAGAAGCAGGTAATATCACTCATGTTTAACCAATAATTAGTTGTAAAGGCTATGTAAGAACAATGACGTTTCCAAGACTAAAATTGCGAGCACGTCGCGCGCACCAATTCATGCACGTCTAAATCTCGTTTTACTTTAAACGCATCTTGCTACTTCAGGTCCTATATGCAGTGGCGTGTCCACCATACCAGTTCGTATGGTACATATTGTTAATGATGAAATTTAATGCATGGTACTCATTGGAAGGTTTCAAGCAAAGTGAATGCTTACAAGATAGTGATGCACGGTTCCAGTTAGTACACTTTATGGTACATATTGTTAATGATGAAATTTAATGCATGGTACTCATTGGAAGGTTTCAAGCAAAGTGAATGCTTGCAAAATAGTGATGCAAGGTTTCAGCCAATTCTGAACATTAAGTAAGTATTAGACAAAGCATCTAAGAATATTTGAGTTAAAGATTAAAGAAACTCAGCTTAACCTAACATATTCTTTTGCTGCTACTGTACCTAAGTTATTGGTACCTTATACAGCTTACCTAAAGCTTTAGTGTAGCGCCCTCAAAGAGCTCAGAACGCCCAGCTCAGCTCTAGTACACTACAATTGGAGACCCTATTACTAGGCTGTAGCTAACTATTATTACAGACTGTAATTTTATATTGTGTACAATACGCAATAAAATGTTCCATCAGTTGCCCCAGGTAGACCAACTAATACAGATAACTGGCACCCCTGCTACTCTCTTATCAATTGTGTGCATTCATTTTTAATTTTCTACCCAAAAATAAACGATGGGGTCTTTTTTTTCTTCCTGCCTTCACATTTGTCACTCATAAGAAATCTAACCATAGCCTCTGAAAATGATATACAGTTGTGTGAAATTAAATTATACGATTTTTTATCCCAAATTGCTGTAATTGTAGCAACATCTTCATACGTACAAGAGCTTCCCACTGTCCGAAATTTTCTTAACTCCCGATCGTTTCGGTCGGGGTATAATTATGGGTCCACAATATCCATTTGTTTAACACCAGTTACGAAGTATTCATACGTAAAGCCCCTATACTGTAGAAAACGGTGTGAAATCACATTCCGATTACTTTAATTAATGGTGCGTATCCTACACTGACTGCGTAAGATTTCTTGGAACCGTTAGAAAAACACATATCATCATTGTTGGGATATGTACAATTATCACTTTCGGTGCAGCGTTGTTCCTGGGCCTACATTCATAAGTAGGTGGACAACAATCTCTGCTATGCTACAGTGATAGAGAATAGATTGCCCTGACTTTAGAGAACTTAACTTTATCATAAGCAAAAGTACCATTATTTTCGTTGTTTTAACAGCGTTAATAAAAATTATAACTATTGTTATAAGCGCAATTTAATAAGTGCTAAAAGTGACATTCTCTAACATAGTTAACTTTACGGGTCTAAAATGTACGGTAGCCCTAAAGTTCCTTCCCATTATTTGAGACGAAGTTTTATTCATTGAGAAGAAACAACAAAATTTGAAGTGCCATGCTGCTATTCAATAAATGCATGCTCTCAATCTTGTAAAAGATCACTTAGAAGCAGGTCCAATAATTAGTTGTAGAGGCTATGTAAGAACAATGAAGTTTCCAAGACTAAAATTGCGAGCACGTCACGCGCACCAATTCATACAGGTCTAAATCTGGTTTTATTTTAAACGCATCTTGCTACTACTTCACGTCCTATATGCAGTGGCGTGTCCACCACGCAGACTACCCTGTAGACTACCCCTAGACTAATACCGGTTAGTACACTTTATAGTACAACTTGTTAATGATGAAATTTAATGCATGGTACTCATTGGAAGGTTTCAAGCAAAGTGAATGCTTACAAGATAGTGATGCAAGGTTCCAGTTAGTACACTTTATGGTACATATTGTTAATGATGAAATTTAATGCATGGTACTCATTGGAAGGTTTCAAGCAAAGTGAATGCTTACAAGATAGTGATGCAAGGTTTCAGCCAATTCTGAACATTAAGTAGGTTTTAGACAAAGCATCTAAGAATATTTGAGTTAAAGATTAAAGAAACTCAGCTTAACCTAACATATTCTTTTGCTGCTACTGTACCTAAGTTATTGGTACCTTATACACCTTACCTAAAGTATTTTACAGTGATATTTCACCTAAAGTATTTTAAGGGTGCCCCGCACACCGCCTACGCACCGCCTACGCATGCACCCACGCAAATCTATTAACTAAATCAATTATGTTGCTATGGCCTACTTTTATGTATTTCTTATGTTTTGCAGGCTATCCTATACAGTGGACCTCACAGTAAACTATCTAAGGAGCTGGCTTACCAGAAATTAGAAGTCTAAAGAGACTACTATGGCAGATATAAGTGGTCACATTCTACAACATTAATGGCAAAATATCCCTGACAATTCAACTCCACAGTTGGGGTCTAACCGGCTACGGACTCCGGAACTCACCGCCCACAAAATTACAGAAGCTTTTTTCAATTATTTACAATTATTAGTTTTCAAATTATTCATTGTTATTATTATTGTGGCGACCATTTTCTTAAATAAATCCGTTTCTGGCCGTTATTACGAAATTTCCCTCTGTAATTTTTTTAATTTTTATTTTCAGTACCTGTATTCCAAAAATAGAATGGTTCTGAACCCGCATTCCGTACTTATGGCAGGAAATAGCATGCAGAACAAGCCAATCTTTCCTCGCACAATTTTGTCAATTTCAGCCCCGCCCTCCTCGGGCAGGTAAGGAATACGCACGGATTAGGGTGAAGTATTTTGGAATGCAGTGGCTCTGAAAAGAGCCGGTTTGAAAAAATAAATAAACACAGACAACAAAATGGAGAGAAGGCGCCCAGGCTGAGACTTCTAAGTCGAGAGGAGCGCCCTGTACAACTTCTCTCCGAGCGGCTTGCTCCTGACTCCCTTCTGCTACAGGGAGGCAACGCAGTCATCCTTGGTATCACTGGTTCTACGGATAAGCAATAGAGTGTGGAAATCGAAGCCCTGAGTGACTAACTTCTTGGCTTGTGTTGGTGTGATGCCGGGCTTTCCAAGGGATCTGGTGAGTAGTGCTGCATTGGTATACAGGGTCTTCTGAGCTAACCACTTCTTCAATTGCATGCTAGGCGACTGAATGTGAAGTTTGTCTAGACATCCTGTTAGAGATGGAAGAAGCAGGATCCACTCAAGTGCTAGTACATCTGGATGAGCCCTGTGTGCATCTGAGGTAAATTTATGACTTTTATACTATATACACTACTTGCTAAATAGTATTCTATACTTTCAATGTCAACTCCAACGATTTTCTGGTGAAGTTTCTCCATGCCAAGTGACGCCTTCTGCAAAATCTGCACCCCATCTTTTTTCATCTAAATAAAGTCAAATGTAGACCCTGAAAAGTCATGTAAATTTTTGTTTACCTTCCTCAAGGATGAGAATTGGGGAGGGCATTACTTTTTGTGCCGCCATAAATATATTTACCTCTGCTATTATTGAATGCAATTGTAGGTACAAGTTCCAATGCACCTCCAGCAGTACCTACAGGATATAGAGACCCGAGTCCATAAGTGTACCACCAACAACAGTCCACTAGTTGTACTACCAACAACGGGGGAAGTGCTTGCTTCATATGGGGGAAGTGCTTGCTTCATAAGTGCTTGCTTCATATGGGGGAAGTGCTTGATTCATATGTGTGCACGCCTGGGAACCTGCACTGACTGGTGCAGATGGACTTGTGCTGCTTACTGGCACAGACAGACCTACGCTGAATTGCGCATCACGGACCTGTGATATTACATCAGAGATACCAATAATAAACCTGACACAAACTTTTTTATCTCGATTTTGCAATTTTTTTTGTAAAAAATGTAGTTACATTATGTACTACATAACAGGAGTCAATAATTCCTCAGATGTGCAATTGAAATTTAGGATTTTGCCAGTAATTTTATCAGATGACAGACAGAGTGTTGTTAGTTGGTATACAAGTAGCTAAGGTAGCTAGAACTATTTTTTTGTGTGTTGCAACAATCAACTTCTACTGGGATTACATCTTTTCTTGTGCCTAGCAGCAAGAAGTTGCTGTGTCCTCTTTGTTTCTCTGACTCTTCTACTAGCCATTGGCCACAACTTGATAACCCACCACCAAAGAGAGACCGGCAAGAATATCTAGATCAAATATATAACAGACCACAAGGGGATTGCGTAAGAATAGATCGAATAAGATCGCTAACAATACCGAGGAAGTTGAAGGGGGAATTCTGTGCGAGCTTTTTTTTAGGCTAGCCACGAATTACAACCCGTGGTCTGGGAACTCAATTAACAGTGCACGCGTGTTGCTATGTGCCAGCACCCTTAAGTGGTCATTTACAATAGATTACAGTAAAACTTTGGAATAAGGGACAAAATGGGAACAAGAGTTTTGTCCACTTGTTGACTTTTTTTTACATCTAATTTATTTGATTACGTAAATTTTTGAAAATTAATTAGATAAACTAAATGAATTTAGTGAAATTAACGAATAACAAGGTTACATTACACTTCAATAATTGAACCTATAAATCAACAGTTTTGGAAAAAAATCGTGTAGATTAGTCCCCTTTAGGGATGAAAATTTTAAGTTAAGGATATTGTCTATAGTAATTCCTAACTCCATGGCTTCTTTTATATGGCCACTATGCTCCAAAAATGAAGTTACATCTTCTAATGTATCTATTGCTTCTTTGAAGATCTTCAACTTAGGTAAAGGAGGTGAAAGAGAATTGTCATCATCATCATCATCATCATCATCATCTTGCTCAACCAATTGATCTAAGAAGCTGGAATCCCAATCATCTGTCATTCCAGCACACACTGCCAGATCATCATCACCACTCAAATATTCATTCACTGGGCAGGTATCTTTTGGTGGTTGTTTCTGTGATGAGAGAATGAATTTCAGTTTGAGCATGGGCCTCTAAAAATGGATCTTCCTCATCATTTCCACAGGTGATCACTTCCAAGTCTGCACTGAGGACACCAGCTTTTTTGAAACATTTGGTTATGGTTTCTGGAGTTACCTCTGACCAAGCTTTGGTTGCCCACGAATTGCCATTAAAATGTTGATGGATTTAACAACCACGGATGCTTTATTACAGCTGTCTATCTTAGCTATGACATGCCTCAACAAAAAACGCCGATAATGAGTTTAAATAGCTGGTAAAAAACAAACATTGATGTGAGAAAACTTTGACGCCAACTCTGATGGCTGACAACCCGCATTATCCATAAGAAGAAAAATGGAGCTATTAGCACAGGCTAACCTACAGTTAAGTTTTCTGAGAATTTCTTCAAGTATTTCACTTGTCATCCAAGCTTTTTTTTTTTGGTCAAAATAGTTCACAAGCAGAACGGACTTGTCAAACCGCTGCAAGCACCTTGGATTTTTTGACTTCCATTATATTACTACTGGCTTCTCTTTAGCACCACAAGCAGTCACAAAAAAAGCTAGAGTGATTCTCTGCTTGCTTTTTTACCACCTTTATATTCCTTACTTTTGTTGCCAAAGCCACCACAAGGTGAAAGCTGTAGTTGTCAGATCTACAAACTGGCACGTTAATTTCAAATTTACACGAAGTGTACAATTGATTGTCATGTTAGGCAACTAGCTTGACTACATTTGTAATGGACAACAATTGCCGAAGTAGTTATCTTGCCTGTCAATGTCTTTGCAATTTAGTGTAAATTATAAGAAAATTCCTTGACAATGACCTGTTAATTTTGTCAATTATGTGCAACTGACTAGATAATTTTTGCTAACTGTAGTAAACTGGCTTGTTTTGTTTCAGACTATGTACTCATGACCAATTGCTATTAAATTTTTGATAACTCTTCACAAACTTTTTGATCATTTTTGTAAATTAATACTAAATGAAACAAATGCTAAATAATTTTATTACAATACAAATATAATATAAAGTGTGTATTTGCTAATTGTCATAACTTGTATACAGCTTATGGTTCAAATACCTCTTCAGATTCTGTATTACATATTACAAAAAAAAGATACATAAATAAATAATATGTAGTTGTTTAAACTTCATGTCAACAAACCTGTATTTGCTGCACCTTGTTCTTCATTCCCTAGAATGAAAAAACAGATAAAGGTAAAATCACAATTTTTAATTAGCTATTATTACTATAAGGTGGTATATTGAGTTTTGTTTTAATCAGGTGTAAAATAACATTTTACCTAATTGTTATGATAGCTTCACTTTACCTAATTTTATGTTAGCTTCACTTTACCTAATGTAGTGATAGCTCACAGGTAAGTCATATATATATTATATAAATAATGTGCAGTTCAGTTTAGTGACTCTCATATTTTTCCAGGATGATATCTTGGAAATGAAAGTTTTAGCAGTAATTATAGCAGTAAGTGCTTTGAAATAAAAACGACAACATTTTCTTGACATGTCTTCCCCATGAGACATCCTTGTATATTCTTTTTACAGGAGATCAATGCCTCAATAAACCTCTTCTCTACCAGCCTTTTCAGCATGGACTCACTGAGTTTCTCTTCCAGCAGTGTAGAAAGATGTTTTGGTAAGGGGGGGGAGGGGGGTCAAGGCCATGTTTTTTGTGATTTAAAGGTGTTCATGTGAGTAATCACCTCATTAAGTTGTGCCCCTAACATATGGAGGGCTCAATCCCCGGGACTCTCCACCCCCCCCCCCCCCCCCCCCCCCCACCCATACTTTTCCTATGCCACTGTCTTTCACCAATCCCCTATGTCTCTCTCAATTTGATCTGGCTGACTTAGTCATTATTTGGCATCCCAAAACTCCCGTAGCTTCTCAAGATGGCTATGCTCACTTTCCATCACATATACTGTATATATAATGGCTGGTTATCTGAAATTTTATTTGCTACAGGTGGCCACTTATAATTACCTCATCTGTTCACATTAAAATACCTGTATGAAGAATTGCCTTGTTTTCTCCAATTAGGACATACTGCCCGCTCTGGAGCTCCTTATACTGGAGGGATGGAGACAGAGGGATTTCCAAGCCTTCTTGGTTTAGATGGAGTGCAACTACTTCCGCTAATTCCTTTTCGTTTGTATCTATGGTCTAATTCCTTCATCCATTTATTGACTTCTAAATAATTATATACATATATATATATATGTACATATATATATACATATATTATATACTAGTGATGTGCTCTAATAGCACAAAATACCGAAGCGAGCGGTGCATGTTCCCTGTAATTGCAGCTATTCCATGCATGCTTGGTGTGGCTACAAAATACTGTCAGATTCTTTACTTTGCTACCTGTTTCTGTTTCGTTTTAGCTCTCCTCCTCCTTGCCCTGTCTTTTTCATTTCTTATCGCTCTCCTTACTAATTTTTCTTCAGGAGTTTCTAATGCCCTCAAGGCTCTTGATCGAGCGTTTCTAACGTTTTGTCTACTGGGCATCGCTACTTCGTACAGCGGGTAAACAAAACAAAATGTTGCTAAGGAGAAAGGGTACACACGTACGCCCACGCAAGAACAAAAACAATTTCTAGACCGAAATATATATCATTAAAGAGTCAGCTCCGCTGGCTTCGCTCGCTTCTCTGAATAATTATATACATTATATATATATTTATAGCCCGTTACCCGAGCGACCGCGCTTGTCGTTAAGAACTATAAATCTGATACAGTCTGGTATGCCCGTAAGAAAATGTATTAGCGGGGAAAAGTCTGATATAGTTCTTAGCAACCATAATTATGGTAGAAGGCAGATCAAAGCAAAATGGAATAATGAAGAGTTTGGGTACTTTAATACAATTACTAAGATAGCTAACGCTATACTTTGCTCGTTGTTTATGTTCTGGCTATAAAATAGTTATAAACCAAAATCATTAGGTTTGTATTTCGATTTATAAATCGCATACAAACCTCAATTTTGGTTTATAACTATAACATATAAACACAAGTATATTATACACACACAATACTGTATGCAAAGGAAGAAAGAAGTTAACTAATGAGGGCGAGAGTTATGCCATGAAAGATAGTTAAGGAACTGATCAAAAATGGTTGTTTAGTTTAAGCTAAGTTACTTACTGTCTGATCTCCATTCATGTTTGTGTAGAATGATAACATCGGAATCTCCATCTGATTCATCTGTCATGTACTATCTTTTGTGATTTTTTTGAAATGAATTTTTTCTTCAGGCAAGACTACACTTTTACGTCGAAGAAAAGCCTTCAATATACAAACATGTGTAACATTATTACATTTTGTACAAGTGTACACTAACCCTCTGTTTGCGCTGATCATATTTTGATATTTTTATGCTTTTAACTGAACCGAATCACTGTTCTTCGTAAATATTCATATTTACGTTTTACTGCCACTAAATAGACATAATAAAAGTGTATTATTTTGCCAATTTTTTTTACATTTTATCATATCCAAAGAATATTCGTTATCTGGGTCACACTGAATTTCTTCAGTAATGCCTGCAGCCACTTCCTTATTGTGTTGAGATGTTGAGCTGGAGGTAGGAAACAAAATATTTAAAAAATATAATAAAGTTACATCAACTATACCTTTCTTCAGGATTGAACTGCTTTTCTAAGCTGTCATGAAGATTTGAAACCTTTTTCTAGAATAACAAGAATACTTAATGTATATCAGTGGGTTTACTTCTTGCATAATAGTTGTTACACTGAGAACTCTCGAGAAATAGCTTTAGTAGTGACATTCTTCTTCCTCTCCTTTTCTTCTTGCAATACTTTTAGTTCAAGCTTAAGTTCAGCTATATCTTTTGAATAATTACATCACATTAGTAGCTAATTCCTATTTTAATTGTGAACTTACTTCTTATGATTGCTATTATTGTAACCTACTTCCTGTTTGTCTTGAGACTTTAAAATCTGCTTAATATCTGCAGTCTGTTTTAAACATAATAATGTCTAGAAGCACTTTAACATTATCCTAGAATAAATGCCAATGCGTACTATAACACATCTATCTTAATTTAACAAATTTACATCACTTCTGGCCGCTTCAGAGTTGTACACTAATGTGTTATAGTACTAAATCTACCTACCTAATAATAGGAGTTTGTGGTGTCAAAAACTCCTAAGTGAAAAAATACAAAAGCAATTACTTTAGTCAACTTTTAAGTAATTCAGTACTTACATGTGAGTATATATCTCCACGATTTATACTTTTTTGAGGAAATAAATAATATATTTCTTTAAATTCTTAGCTAATGTGGTTGACTGTTGTTGTTTTTTCAAACAAATATAAAGTAAAGTATTTTCACCAACTGTCTTTGAAACTTTAGTCAGTCTCATATGTAACAACATCTACAAAATAATACCTGCTGTATTGGTCTTGCCGGACAGTTGGTGACATAGGTCCTCTGACAGTACCTGATGTCCTTGGATAATTCCTGCCATAAAAACTATCAAGCCTGCTGTTTGGAGTCTCCATTAATTATTTTGGAGAAAAATACAGCTGCAATCAAATGCTTCCTGTTTTTTATATCAAAAAGTATGCACTAATCTGTATTGCATGCAATTAACAATTCACAATAAGTTTTTTGTACAAGTATCCTTTTTATTGTATCAAAATGATTGCAAGTAAAAGAAAGAGAGTGTTTTGTCCACATCGTGAAGAATATGTATGCAAGAGTAGCTACTATCAGCATAAACAGCTATACTATTGTGAGACTACTGAGCAATGGAAGACAGAAGAAATAACTAAGAATTTTCAATTTTCACCTGGTGATCCAAGTAAGCTGTGAATAATTCAACCTGCTATAATACAGTCCTATAATTTAGTCCTATTCATTCGTTTAGGTACAAGTTATTCATTAAATCAAGATGAAATAACAGATGACACCTATTGCCACATAAGCCCCAATGATTCAGATGAACCTTTATCAGATGAGGATATTCATAATGAACCTGGTGATGATCAAAACAGATTATATGATGAAGATAATATCCATAGTGAACCAGAAGAGGTTAATAATCCAGACAGACAATGTGATGAGGTGAATTTTAAGGGTACAATTACACAATTTATGCATTCCTCTTCCTTTCATAGTGTGTGTCCTATAAGTAATCTTTTTTTGTATGTATAATCTCACATACAAACATTCATTGTATTTAACATAAATAGTAACTTATAGAATTTGTTAATCGACTCAGAGGAAGAAATGGAAGAGAATGACATAAGCAAAGCAGTGGAAATTAATTCAAGCCATGTTAAGGTCATTCATCTACTCTTGCTGTTTCTTTTCATGTGGCATTCTCTTTATCGAATTTCTAATGCTGCTTTCACATTATTGCTAACTTTTTTCAAAAGATTTTTTTCTTTAATGAGTGTTTATCTCGGACTTTCAACTCTACATCAACTTAGTGAAGTCATGCCAAGCACACTTTATAGAGCTAAGAAATTCTTGGGTCACCCTGACGATAATTTTAAAACCTATGTAGTTTGTCCCAGCTGTCATAAATTGTATACTTTCAGTGAGTGCTGTAAATATGAAAATAAGAAAAAAGTATCTAAGACTTGCACCTTTGTACGATATCCTAGTCATAGTCAAGCTAGAATGAGAAAACCATGCAGTGAAATTCTTTTTAATCAGGCTAAAACTTCTTCTGGTACATTCCACTTAGTTCCATTTAAAGTGTACTGCTACAAAAGTGTAGTAGTAAGTTGGAACAACTACTTAACAAACCTAACATGCATACGTTATGTGAGAAATGGAAATTTACGGAAAGAGATCATGTATTTACATATATATATGATGAAAGGGTATGGAAGTCTTTTTGTATGACATGAATGGGCTGCCATTTCTAGCTGCACCTAACAACTATATAATGATCTTAAACTGTGATTGGTTTTAGCCATTCAAGCATACACAGTTTTCCATTGGTATTTTATATTTAGTCGTTGGAAACTTGCCCAGAGAGTTGCGCTACAAACATGAAAATATTTTGATTGTGGGTATAATGCCTGGACCCAATGAACCAAGCAAAGATATAAGCACATATCTGGAGCCATAAGTAATAGAAATGGAGAAATTATGGAATGGAACTTCTATTACAGTAAATAGCAAGACTATAGTAATCAGAGCAGCTATTTCTTGCCTAGCATGTGACATTCCTGCTGCAAGAAAAGTAGGTGGCTTTGTTGGTCATCGAGGTTTTCGTGGCTGCAATATTTGCTTGAAATCCTTTCCCACCCAGCAATTTGGGGATTATCCTGACTATTCTGGATTCAAAAAATCAGAATGGGAGCCAAGATCACATGCATTACATGTATGGTTTGACAGAAAACACAAAACTGCTAAAACAGAGGTTCAGCGCAAAGCCATAGAACATGAATATGGAGCCCGCTATTCCCTTCTTTACGAATTACCATATTATAATGCTATTTCTTTTTGTATTGTGGATCCTATGCATTGCTTGTTTTTAGGCATTTCTAAGACTTTTTTGAAAGTATGGATTTCACACGACTTAATATCTGACCAACAGTTTTCTCTAATACAGTCCAGAGTCAACCTAATGAAGTGCCCACCAGACACTGGACGCATTCCATATAAAATAATTTCAAAATTTGCTGGACTTAAAGCTGATAAATGGAAAAGTTGGACATTGTATTTTTCATTGTTCTGTTTAAAAGATATTTTGCCTCAAAATCATTTTAAGTGTTGGAAAACTTTTGTATCTGCTACCAAAATATTATGTTTTAAACAAGTTGTGGAAGAAAATTTACTGGAAGCTGAAAAATTGGTTGAAGAATTTTGCACCAAGTTTGAAGAGCTATATGGGAAGAATAACTTAACCCCAAATACGCATTTGGCAGCCCATCTCACTGACTGTATCGGAAACCATGGTCCTGTTTATGGCTTCTGGTTATTTGCATTTGAACGTATGAATGGCATTGCTGGTTCTTTCCATACAAACACTCACAACATACCAATACAAATTATGAGGAAACTCACAAGCATGCAGTCAACTGACAGTAGTCTATGGCCTAGTGAATTCCAAAATAAATTTTCATCTTTGCTTCATGAGCATAAGAAAGGAACATTGTCTGATTTCAGTTTTCTTGACAAAAACGAAATTAAACCTCTCCGTCAAATATTTCAAACAGTTTCTGACGAAATCGAACTGGAAAGAATACATCGAGTTTTACACACCACCTATGACAGCAACAACTACCACATTGTGAGGTTGCACAAATACACTAATGCAATTGTCAATGGGGCCATCAAATTAGCATCAGAAAAATCAAGGTATGGAAATTCTTCATAGGTAATTGTAAATAATCAATTAGTTGAAATAATCCGATTTGTATGCTGCACAGTAATTGTAAGCTGTAGTTATTCTACTTCAACTGAGACCCACAGATTATGGCTAGCACAATGTGTGCCTTACATTCCACATCAGTGCCGTGGATGGCTTGTTTTTCCCACGCAAGTATGGGCAGCTACTTTACAAGATGATCTCAGATTTTATTATATTCAAAACGTAACTGACAGAGTTGTTTTTGTTAAACCAAGGTTAATTTTGGAAGAAACATTGGAGAAGATAGTGTTCTTGTCATTGCTCCAATTCCTATTAACTGATCATAATATATTGTTATGTCATTGTAATATTATTTGCTACAATACTTGGCTGTTGCATGAACTTTGTGTTTGAGAATTATGTAATTTTATCTGCATGAGAATGACTCAAATTACTTTTTCACTCAGGAAGTAGACATTCAATCTGGAGGGAAAAAGCAGGAGGACCCTAGATAACAGCTGCAAGAAGAGCTAGCCAGCTGCAAATAGATGAAAATACAGCTGCTAAATTATAAACAAACAACTTAGGATGAGTCATGCTACATATTATTTTAATTTGGTACAACACTTTAATTTTGGCTGCAAATAACTAACTTTGGTAAATCACTTGGAAGGCTAAAGAATTAGCTTAGAAACATCTTTCACAAACACTGCATGCTACATCATATACATACACCTAAACTTAAAGACTTCTGGTGTAGTCATCTTTGCCAGGGGCCCATCATTACTCAACAAATGTAAGCGGGGTTGTATGGCCCACAGAATCCTGAACCTAATAGACTGCACAATCTAACATTATGTTCAAAGTGTTAAAAAAAATAAAAAAACCAAACCAGTTGGACCTTCAATTTTCATAGATACTTCAAGGTCAATTGCCCTAGGGGAAAAATTGTTGACTTAATTCTTATAAAACAAAACTTCCAGCACATTGGCTCAGATCATAGTATCATATGTAGGTGAGCCAATGGTTGCAACATTGTGAGATAACCTAGCTTGCTTCCTGCCAATCCATATATTATAATCCTCCTGTAGTGTGTACTTCCCAATTATATTAAAAAAAAATTTCCAACACATTGGTGCAGCCACATAAAGGAGCACAGAATACCTTACTTTTCAAATTAAATGGCCTCCAGTCAGGTTTTTTTTAATTTTTATAATATAACATCTCCTTGTTGTGGTGCACACTTTATACAATTGGTTGTTGTGGTACTCGGTCACTCAATTCTTTCCTACCTCACTTCCTAAATATCTATATAATAAAAGAACAATATGTTACATAGCTATGATATGTGAAAATTCAAAGCAAACACACACACACATTGGTGGGTACATGGGGTTCAGCCCTGTTTCATGGACTCTAAAATTGTCATTATTACAAAACCACACTGTTACATGCTGACATGCATGACATGAAATTAATGCAGCTGATGGAAAGGAGGTGGAAGTCCAGATTGCTGACTTAATTATAATAAAACAAAAGACAATGAAGTATTACATTAATTTCAATACTCCTTCCATAAATAAATAAAATTCAAAATTTATAACTTAGATTTAGTTCTAGTTTAGTGTGGAAGTCGACACAACAGATATGTTCTGATCTGACGAGGAATCTTCAGTGAATTTAATTATATCTGTACACATGTATGGCTCACTAAATGAGATCATCACTAGTTTATATCTACAGATAGACCATACTCATTCTCATGTTGTCTATATGAAACAAAAGCTGATCCAATAGTTAGCTTGTATACAATAATTGCATCCATGCATGAATGCATTGTAATTGCTACTGCTTCCAGTATATAATTTTGATGGGTGTGGTTTCAGCATAGTTTGAGTGTGGTCACTGAGTAACACCCTATTATTTCATGCCCATGTGACCATATTTATTGCCTTGTCAGTTTTTATTCCTGATATAAACTGAGTCTGATAATCACTCGCTAAAATTAAGCTACATTTGTATAGGAATATGGAGGGAACAAACTTCAGACGATGGTAGGGTAGCTTGGGCTGGGGAAAGGAGAAGGGAAGATATATTGTTGCATTTTATATATTAATGTTGGTGGTAACAAACAAAAAACAACAACAATGTATTAGAGAAAGGAGAAATGGAGGCATGGAAGAGGAATCAATACTATTACTATTTATTTATTACTAACCATTTCCTAAATTCAACAATTACAAGTCGCTTTTGGTCTACAATATTCTCTTTCGCCAACATTAAAGGGTTAAAGCCCCCTATCCCACCTATCCTATTTGTGCTAGGTGTGGAACACTAGTTTATTATAATATGTATGGTTATATGACGAGGGCCCTTGGTAGTGTAAATCTTGTATGGACTGAATGAAGGTTAGGCTAGGACACATAGAAACCCTTGGATGCTTTCCATAATCACTGCGAATTGAGCAACTGTGATAAACCAAGGTACAAATTATTAAAATAGTTTAGAAAACTTAAATAAAAAAAGGGCAAATGTCACACCGCCTTCAGCTTCCTTATCTCACACCTGGAGACGGCATGCACACTTTTAGATATACATAGTAATAATGTATGAATGACAATTACAATGTACAATTCTGTATATGTCAATATTACACACACACAAAAAAAATACAACACAAACATAACACACAAACATAACATATACATACACAAAGATAACACACATGCAAACACAAACTTAACACACACACACAAACATAACATACATTCAAACATATACATAACACACACACATACACACACACGCAAACATAAACATAACACACAAATTCTCTTGCACTGGTTATACACAGGAATAATTAGCAGTTTATCACACATCCACACACACACACACACACACACCACACATGTACAACAGCCACAGCCACCAAGTACACATGCACACAATAATTATCTTGCAACCACTAGCAGATCAGTTATGGGAAGGGGTTTCAACGAAGAGCATATGTACATAAATAATAAACAAATAAAATCATGGATATTAATTTCACACGCAATATAATGTAAATCTAAATGTAGTCAGTAACTGCTCTGACCATGTAAACATACAGTTAAGAACTTCCTGTAGGATAATTAGAAATTCCTGGTATGACTGACCTAGTCTCATACAACAGCTTATATTTACCGTTCTACATATCTTCTGGGTGAGATGATTATGAGGGAGGGAGGAGGCACACTATTGACTATTCCATGTGTTTGGATGCAAAAACATAAGCTCCTTATTTTTAGAAAAACATAAAGAGAACTGGTCAGGCATATACCCAGGGAATTCTTGTGTACACCTTGTATGAGCCTCCTCATTTGAGCTTGCTACAATTAAATTTAATTTATTCTTTGCAATGGCATAATTGCAGCGGAGTGGGGAGTTGGGGTGAAGAAAAGAAAAGTGGCTAATAAAAATTACAAGTGCATGTGGGCCAGCCCACATGAAATAGAGAAAGAGAAGGAGAGGAAGATAAAGAAGAAGATAGAGACATTGTCATTATGTGTGCATGAGTTTTGTCATTGTCTTTTGTGTGTACTGAACAAATTAGTGTGTATGTGTGGTTAGTGCTGTAAAGCAGTTGTATGTATGTGTGTGTGTTACATTTGTATCAGAGCAGGAAGTGTGCATTATTTTGTGCTAAGTAGGTGGAGTCATTGTGTTGTATATATAGTTGAGTTTTGTGCCATGTGCTTCAGTCTCAGTTGTATCATTCAATTCGTTGTGTGTACAGTCTCTTAATTAAAGTAATTTAATCTATCCTCATTATCCAACCTGCGGGTGGATACTTGGTTAGCCAGGGATAGTTTAAGAGCTGAGATTCTGGTGGCAGCATACCTTTGCTGTCTCCAGGTGCGAGCTATTGGAATAGTGTCTCGACCGTTTTCCAAACCAGCCCACATTTGGTGGCAGCGGTGGGATCCTCCTGTCTGCGGCAGCCACAGTGAGGATCTGATTCAACATTCCCCCAAGTCATCGGGACACCTACCGTGGAAATAGCGGCGGAACTGAACTGTTTTATTTGTTGCGAAGCGTCGTGTTGTATTAATTGTATCATCGTGTGAATTTTTTTTTATCGTCATTATCTTGTGTTGTTGTTTTTTTCTCTGAGGGCTTTCGTCGGACGGTGAAGTCATTCCCCGCCTATGCCGGAAACCGGATCAGAGGAAACGGGGAGAAAGAGGGCCAGCAAGAAGCATCCAGCAGGAGCATCAAGGGACCTTGCCTATAAGCCATCTCGGAAGCCTGTTTTGTCTAGGTCTTCGCCTTACAACATTAGGCAAGGAGAGCAAAGTGTGAGCCAATTAGAGGGGGAGGTAGTAGTGAGTGAAGTAGTAGAAGGGGCAGCTCATGAGGTGCCAGTAGCTGAAGAGGGAACTGTTATTGTTGAGAAAGAGTTTGAGGAGGAGGACAGAATGTCAGGAAGGGGAAGTGAAGCTGGGGATATGGTGGAAATTTTAAGGTTGATGTCAGAGAGAGATGCTCAGTTTAGGGAGGATTTGGCAGCGGCAGCGGAGGAGAGACGAAAGGAGGAAGAAGTGAGAAGGAGGGTAGAGGTGGAATTAAGAAGGGCCGATGAGGAAGCAAGAAGGATGGAACTGAGGGAAATGTTCAGGCAGATGAATGAAGTTGAAAGGGGCAGGGGTGACAGGCACAAGGAAGCAGAGGTGGAGAGGCGGAAGGCAGATGAGGATGCCAGGAAGGAAAGAAGGGAAGAGGAAGAACGAAAGAGGGAGAAGAAAGAAAGATTGAAGGAGAAGTTAACAGGCTTGGGTGTGGTTAAGGAATCTGTGGATTTGGGTATGTATTTGGACAGGTTTGAAAGGATTATGAGGGAGTGTGAGGTTGAAGCTGATGAGTGGGTGGAGAAGTTGTTTGCAAGGTTGAATGAGAAGTTGTGTGTAAGGGTTAATGAACTGAGAGATGAAGGTGCGGGTTATGAGGTAATCAAGAGGGCATTGTTGAAGGCTGTGGGAGAGACAACGATAACATATGGGCATAGGATTTTTGAGTTGACCGGTTAGGCTCTGAAGGCAAAGACCGGAGATGAAGTTGTGGATGAAATTAGCAGATTGTGCAAGGGGTTGTTTCAGGGTGCCAAAACTATGGAGGAGTGTGTGTTTGCTCTGGCAATGGCAATTACCAGGCAGGTCATTCCCAGTGGAGGCCGAGTGTTTATGGAGAACAGGAAAATTGGGAATATGAGGGATTTAAGGGAGTGTTGGTGTGATTGGATATCGGGAAGGCAGAAGGGTAACTTTTATAAGATGATGGGTAGTAGCAGTGGTGAGGGTGTGAGGTCAGGAAGAGTGGGCAGGGACAGTACTACTAGTAGTAGGCCTGTGTTGACTTGCTTCATCTGTGGTGAAGCTGGGCACAGGGCCGTCGATTGCAAGGTGCGTAGGACTGGGAGTCCCAATGTTGACAGGGTAACCAGTCCTGCAAACCGAGTTTGGCAGCCTACCTGTTTTACTTGCCACAAGGAGGGGCACAAGAGTCCAGATTGCCCTCTGAAGAAGATTGGCAGTGCGGTCAAGAAGGAACCAGTGCCAGGAAGGCTTGCCCCTGTGAATAAGGCCTCAACAAGGAACAAAGAAAAGAGGAATATGGTGTCAGGAAAGGTAAATGGTATTGAGAGGATGATTTTGGTAGACACGGGAGCAGACCTTGGGGTGATTCCTAGGGCTTATGTGATGGAGGATGCTGTGGATTGTGGGGAGACGTACATTTCTGGAGTACACGGTGACTTGGTGTTACATAAGTGCACCAAGGCAACCTTTGAAGTGGCTGGATTGAGGTTGGAGCGAGAAGTTGTGATAGATGACAGGTGTGATGGTTCATCTGATTGCATCCTTCCTTTAGACTTGGGTCAGGAGGAGGAAGTGATGGCATTTATGAGAGCAGTACAACATGGGGAAGTCAATGTGTTGACAAGGAGCCAGGCTAACGCTGAGGCTAAGCTGGACAAAGTGGAGGATGATATTGTGTTAACGGGGATGAGTTCTGTGGGCAGTGGTGGTGTAGGTGGTGGAGATAATGAATTGAGGGATGAGTCTGTATGGTGTGTTTTGGATGAGGAGGAGTTACAAGAGTTGGGTGATGAGCAGGATGCTTCGGCAGATAGGTTGAGTTGTGTGGATGAGGACTTGAGTTTGGATACTTCTGAGGAAATGGGTGGAGGTGATAACAGTGATGGTAGTGGTGAGCAAGAGGCAGTACCTACTGCATTCGAGGGCCGAGTACCAGTTATGGGAAAGGATAGTGAGTTGATTGAGTTGGCTGGTAGAATTGGACCAGTTGGGGCAGGAAATGATGGTGAGAGTTTTAGGGAGGCTGTAAAGGTGGACGATAGTTTGAAGGAATGGAGAGGATTGGGTGACAGAGGTGAAAGAGGATTTTCTTGGAAGGGTGGAAGTTTGGTTAAGTCTATGTATGTTACTTGGGATGAATTCCGTGATGTGTTGGTGGTGCCTAGTGGGTGGAGAAGTAAGGTGTTGACCTTGGCACATGAGAAGACTGGCCATTTGGGGGCGGACAAGGTGTTAGCTATGATGGGCAGGCACTTCATTTGGCCTGGGATGCACAGAGACATCGGTGCACATTGTAGAGGGTGTCAATTGTGTCAGCAGAAGAGCAAACAGAGGCCCAGGAAGGCTCCGGTGGTTGAGAGGCCGGTGCTGACCGAGCCTTTTGAAGATGTAGCCGTGGATATTGTGGGGCCGTTGCCCAAGGGTAACTGGGGGTGTCGGTATTTGTTAACTTATGTTTGTTTGGCTACTAGGTGGCCTGAGGCTGTGCCACTCAGGACCATAACAGCCAGGTCGGTTGCTGAGGGGCTGTGGTCCATTTTTGTGAGGACTTCTATACCTGAGCGAATATTGACGGACCAAGGCAGTCAATTTTGTTCCAGGTTGGTGAAAGAGTTGTGTGCATTGATAGGAATAGAAAAGGTGCAGACCTCCCCGTACCATCCTCAAACGAATGGTGCAGTGGAGCGTATTCATGGTACTTTCAAGGCCATTTTAGGGAAGTGTAAGGAAGCTGAGTTAGATTGGGTGGGGCAGGTGAACTTTGTGTTGTTTGTGCTTCGGCAGATGCCCCATGCTGATTCGGGTTTTAGCCCATTTGACTTGGTTTATGGGTTTAGAGTCAGGACTCCTATGGAAGCATTGTACCATGGGCTATATGAGATGGAGTGTGGGAAGTTGGATGTGTGTGAGTGGGTGAACAATATGGCGGAGCGTTTGGAGCTAATGAGGGATTGTGCCGAGTTGAAGATGGCTAAGGGGAAGGAGAGCAGGTTGGCATTGATGAATAGGGGGGCAAAGTTGAGGGAGTTTGCAGTTGGGTCGAAGGTGTTGTATAGAATACCGGGGTTGAGTTGCAAGTTGGCAGATTCGTGGGAAGGGCCTTATGTGGTGTTGGAGCGTGTGGGTGAAGTTAATTATAAGATTTGCAAGGAAGGGATGAAGAAACACTGTAAGGTTGTGCACGTGAATTGCTTGAAGAAGTATTGTGAGAGAGTGAGGGTTGAAAGATTGGATGTTGTGGTAGAGGAAGTGGAGGAGCAGAGGAATGTGTTGAGTGGGGAATGTGAGGGTTTTGATCAGGGTGAACTGGAGGAACTGTTGGGCAGGTATGAGGATATGTTTTCTGACCTACCAGGGAATACCAAGAGAGTTATGATGAAGATTGAGACTGGGGATCACCCACCATTTAGGCAGGCTCCCTACTCAGTTCCGATTGGGATCAGGGAGGAGGTTAGAAAGGAGTTGAGCAGTTTGGAGAAGTGTGGGGTGATAGAGAGGTGTGATGGGCCGTGGGCGTCACCCTTGGTGCCGGTGAGGAAACAGGATGGAGGAGTGAGGGTGTGTGTGGATTATAGGCGGCTCAACTCACTTACTGTGAAGGAGCCGTACTACATTCCGGGGTTTGAGGAGATGATTGAGATGGTTGGTATGGGGAAGGTGTTATCCAAGGTTGATTTGTCAAAGGGATTCCATCAGGTGGAGGTAGCAGTGGAGGACAGGGACAAAACCTGCTTCGTTTGTCCCTTTGGGAAATTTAGGTTTAGGCGTATGCCTTTTGGGCTGACTAATGCCCCATCAGTGTTCCAGAGGCTAATGGACACTGTGCTGGTAGGGTGTACTGAGTTTACACGAGTGTATATTGATGATATTTTGGTTGTATCAGGTAGTTGGGCGGAGCATAAGATTCATTTGGGTATGTTATTTGAGGTGTTGAAAGAGGCGGGGCTTACGGTTAAGAAGAAGTGCAGTTTTGGTAGGGTGAAATTGGAGTTTTTAGGACATGTTATAGGAGGAGGAGTTATCAATGTACCGGAAGCTAGGGTGAAGGCAATCAGAGAACATCCACTTCCAAGGACTAGGAAGCAGTTAAGGGCTTTCTTGGGGTTGATTGGCTTCTATAGGAAATTTATCAAGGAGTATCACCGCTGGTCCTCTGCTCTCACGCCCTCAACATCCAGGAATGCGGCAGGGGTGGTGGAGTGGACAAGCCAGATGATGGAAGCCTTCAGGGGTCTACGTGATCAGTTAAGTTCTAGTGTGTGTTTAATTGTACCATGTGTGTCGGATGTGTTTGTTGTTGAAAGTGATGCAAGTGCTACAAGAATTGGAGCAGTGCTGTCTGTGAGGAGGAATGATGAGTTGCTACCAGTTGCGTTCTTCTCGAGACAATTGAAGGGTGCTCAGTGTCGATATAGTGCCCAGGGGTTGGAGGGACTCGCTCTTTACGAATCTATCAGACATTTTGGGTTTTATCTGTACAACAGGAGATTTACTGTGGTGACAGACCACCGAGCTCTAGTGACTTTGATGACAGCTGAGCAGGAGAACCGCAGACTATACATAATTGGTCTATGAAGCTGACTGAGTTCAAGTTCAGCGTGGAGTATCGTAGTGGAAAGGAGAACATTGTGGCCGACTGTCTGAGTCGTTGTTACGAGAGAGATGGAGAAGAAGACTGTGCTGATGGAGGCCATCAGCAAAGATGGTGGGGAGGAGATGTGGGCCAGCCCACATGAAATGGAGAAAGAGACGAAGGAGAGAAAGATAAAGAAGAGAGAGACGTCATTATGTGTGCATGAGTTGTGTCATTGTCTTTTGTGTGTACTGAACAAATTAGTGTGTATGTGTGGTTAGTGCTGTAAAGCAGTTGTATGTATGTGTGTGTGTGTTACATTTGTATCAGAGCAGGAAGTGTGCATTATTTTGTGCTAAGTAGGTGGAGTCATTGTGTTGTATATATACAGTAGTGTTGACGCCCCTTTCCCAGACTATGGCAGAAACTAGTTATTCGGCCTAGTGCTAATTAGTAGCTAGGGGAATTAACTTAATTACTGGCCAGCAGTTTAGATAATGGATTATTTAGAGATAAGAATAGCAAGAGGTCTGGGAGAGATGAGACGTCAGAGTGTGTGCGGATGAAGTCGGTTTATGAAGAAGATGTATCGGATGCGGTTCTATGGTTTTGTATGAATCTCATTACCGTTCCCGGGAAATGAGATTTGGTAAAGGGTGGTGCGTAGTATTAGAACTTAAAGATGAATAGAGGCGGTTACAAATAAGTAGCAAAGATTAGAAGTAAATGAAAGTGAGAATACATCAGATAAGCAAAGTGAAACATAATAATAGGTGTAAAATTTAGTTTCCGTTGTGTAGTGAAGTCGGGCCGGCCGGGCTTGAGTGTAGAGAAGAAGGTGATCCTCTGTTCGGTCCCGAACAAGTAGGATGTCAGTTATCCGAACGTCAGTTATCCGAAAACGTCGATCAACCAAACAACTAAAGTTTGGCTCCCCTTTACCGACTTAATGACCCGCCCACCCCCCGCCGCCGGAAAGCTACCCGCATCGATTACAGTATATCTGAGCGCCTGCTTTTTTTTTTTCAAAAATGGCTGAGGCAACCGGGAAAAAAAAGGAAAAGAATTGCGCTAATAATTGAAGAAAAGCTTAAAAGTTGTGAAAGTATAAGAAAAGGACTGTCTATGACGAGCGTAGCCCAACAATTTAACGTTGGTAGGTTGACAGTTCATGATATCGTCAAGAATGAGGCTAAATTGAAGCGGTTTGTGACAGAAATTGAAGAAAGAGATTGTATTAAGAAGAGAAAGATAGTGAGAAGGCCGGACAAGGCTGTGATCTCTGGTTTGTTCAGCAACGATGCAAAGGTTTGTGTATTTATACATAGCTAATTTGCAAAGATGTTGTAATTGGAACCTTACTGGGTGAGTTTTATTATGTAATGCATATAATATGGTAGGTACTCCTGTTATATGTTGTGTTATGTTATACTCTACTTACATTCAATACTGCTGAAAGTGATCACTTAACTTGACATTATCTTAGTTGGTTTTGATATCCGAACAATTTTCTTATCCGAACACCCCTCGGTCCCAACGTGTTCGGATAACTGACATCCTACTGTAGTTGAGTTTTGTGCCATGTGCTTGAGTCTCAGGTGTATCATTCAATTCGTTGTGTGTGCAGTTTCTTAATTAAAGTAATTTAATCTATCCTCATTATCCAAGGTGCTGGTGGGTACTTGGTTAGCCAGGGATAGTTTAAGAGCTGAGATTCTGGTGGCAGCATACTTTTGCTGTCTCCAGGTGCGAGCTATTGGAATAGTGTTTTGACCGTTCCCAAACCAGCCCACAGCCACATGAAAATGAAAATGGTGAAGTCATGATCATGAAAACTTCGACAAACTACTACTACAAATTCCTACATTTTTTTCATAACTTATATTGAAATAAATTCAGAAGGGGTAAAAAAAATTAGGGTGGAAATTCCAGGGCTCCCATAACCTGCATGAAACCATGGGCTTAAAACAAAGTAGAAAATATAATAATATGTTGAGTTGTATGCAATAATTATCTCCCCTTCATTGTCCAGGAGCACACTAAAGGATGTTAGGGTGGCCATGGGAAAAACTATGAGTGAGGATAATTTGGTGGAGCATATTTTAGAACAATTCAGTAACTAGAAACCATTCCAACATGCACCCACACTTTCTCACAAAGAAATGAAAATTTTCAAGAGTACTATGGAACAAACAAACTGACTGATGAGCCCTTGTCATAATATATAGCTAAAACTACCACAAAATATCACTATCATAATTCAGGCCACCCTTGCTCTTTACTTTCATTCATTAATTAATTCATACAGTAGCTATATAGCTTAGAAAAAATCGTTCAGGAAACATAACTTCACCATAGTCTCACGTAGTCAGACCCTTTACCAACCGTTAATCGCTACGCGGGGAATGAAAGGGTCTGGGAACATACAATACAACGACTTGTTCAGCAGCACCCCAAAAAGGGTGCTCCAATTATCACATTCCAACGCTTGTGGTAACAAATGACGTCACGACCACGTCCGGGTAGCAGGTTTCCTATTCATGCTCATACGCTTATTGCTTGCCAGGAGTGCTTATAAATTGCCTACGAAAAACAACTTCACCAGTTTAATGATGTTGAGCAACGTTTTCACCCTCCCAGATGTGATGTTGACGTCACACGGTATACCGCAAGCTTGCTGGAATGTGATAATTGAGCACCCTTTTTGGGGTGCTGCTGAACAAGTCGTTGTATTGTATGTTCCCAGACCCTTTTCTTCCTCGCGTAGCGGTTAACGGTTGGTAAAGGGTCTGGCTACGCGAGACTAACTTCACCAGGGGGAAAAAATGACCTGGGTGACCCCGTGCAGCTAAAATACTTAGAAACCCACTGACCGCTAGCCATAAAACTACTTACCCAGAAGCATAAGCCAGGGTAGACAGCGAAAGCTTCCTTCAAGTTCACCAAGACACAGTAGCGTTGCCGTATTACAAATCAGTAGACTAGCGCGCAACAATAGTTTAGACGACCACTTCCAGTCGAGAGTTTTACTTATATGGTAAAGCGTTTTTAACTTATTTAACCTGGCGATACTTACCTACACGTAATTGGAAAAGGGTTTTCCATGAGAAAATGCAGTATCTTTGCGAGGCTGCTGGGGAGGAAACAGCCTTATTTTAACGGTCCGGCGTGGCGTGAAGGCGGTAGAAGATGCACAGAGCCGCCTATGTCTACGCAACAGTATATAGCCTAACAAATATTTAAGGTAGCTACATTTGTTCAGGAAACTGTTTGAACTGCAAAATTTGGTGCTATTGAAACTCATATAACTGAAGAAACGCTATTAACCATTAAAAACGGCAGCCATTTTGTTTATTTCGTGGCTACGCTAAAATATTTCACGTGGCCCCCCTTCTAATATTAATCAGTACACCTTTGGTGAGCCACATGCAAAATTTGGTGCTTTTATCCGCCAGGTAACGGTAATCTTAATTATGTCACTAAGTCACCTGACTATGTCAAGTAAAACAAATAATGTTTACTAAATGAGTAAACTATGCAGTAAATTTTTAGTGTAATACTTTCCTCAATTTAGTAAAACAAGCACCTTCAAGCAGTGTATATAGGTACAAACACACACTACACACGTGCATGCACACACACACATCACACATGCCTCAGATATACGTCATTGCATACACATGCACACACTCTCACACACATCACACATATGTACACTTGGCTGTAACATCTGTATAGACTTCACTATAATGGTTTTTAATGTCCATTACACTCAAAACAATAAAGTGAAAGTGTAAGAAAACTGTTAAATTATTACAACAGCATCATACGGTTTTACCAAATAGCTACAACAAACATCTGAAGCCATTTTGTCAGAAATGCAAGTTTTCTCAAGGCCAAAAAAGTTATTTTAAATAATGTGTGTGTTAATTCAGATGCTTTGGCCATCTGCTCCAAGTTTAAAGACACATGCACGAATTTGAAGCATAGGTTGCTCATCTTTTACCTCCATACCCACCAACGCACATGTCTCCCATAACTATTACACTGGACACTCACTAAATATAATTGGGTACCCGATTTATTAGCTACGTCACTTTATGTGATTTCATTTGTTGGCTATTGACATTTACCACTACATTATTCAATAGTAAAGTGGACCATAAAAGCATTCAATCCCATAAATACATTGCATCAAGTGATTTGTACCTTGAGTTTAATGATTAGCACTTCATACATACCTTAGCTTAGTAAGTACATATGAATACAATACTATATATTACTACACACACACACATAAATATACACGTACACATATGCACACACATACACGTACACATATGCACACACATACACGTCTGATTGACACTCTTTACACTCATGAATACCAACACAGTGTGCTGTGTTTGCTCTTGACATATTACTTACAAGATTATGTTATAGTTTCTTTCATATTGAACTACTCAGCTACTAGTTTGTATGAAGTCAGCATAATTTATAAATTCTTATTCCTAAACTATATATTACAGGTTACAGATTATCCTACAGTCAACATATAACACTTGCTGCTGATTATATTGCTCAACACACACACACACACACTCGTACACAAACGTGTACACACACACATGCAAGCACGCTCATACATAAAATGCACACACATGCACACATAATACTGTTCTTATGTATTATAAAAAATATTGAATTAATCTCATTATACAAAGCTACACACTGCACTAGTTTACAGCTTACACATACATATCCCCAATTCTACTATATCATGGCTTGATACAGATTTTTTTGCTAACGTTAAAGGGTGCAGTTATACATTTTGAGATGAGCGCACACATGCAGCAATTTAAAGATGATTGTAAACACACAAAAAAAAAGCATATTCTCTATTTATGCTTTTAGCAGTGAAATTGATGAGCACACAAACTGCCCATAATCAATATTTGTATGTTATTGGAGAGCAAAACCAGACCACTGCAACTAATTTTAATTTTTCATTCACATTCGTACTAAAGCATTCATATAATATGTACACTATCTTATGTAAGTACACACAAAAGAAAACATACACATGCACACACAAACAAATATGTCCCCATGCATGCATGCAGCTTGGCTTCCTGGCAACTGTGCTGTGAACACACAATGATTACATGCGTACTTTTATGTTTTTGTTTAATAAACAGCCACTATACATGACAATGAAGGTATAATGTATTGTAAGTAAATGAAGAATTCAACCGTGTGTGTGTATGCATAATTACTCTACTACTGTAGTACAGAATAATTTAATTGTAATTAACTAATTGGTTGCCGCTATTACATAAAGTAGCATACCAATATTAAAATGATGATGATGATATTTTTTTTACTATATGTTTGTGTAAATGACTACAAACATTAATCATGTAAATACTATGGCAAATTTAACCAGGCCAATGTCCATTATATTTTTTTATACTTGATTTTAACAGATTCTGCCTAACCCAAAAGTAATGGATTGTAAATGTAGACATATAAACCTACCCTAATAATAATTTCACAGAGAAAATCAAGATCTTTGTTTACTTGTAGGTAATTGGCGAGCGAGCGTAGCAAGCGAGACACTTACAGGGGTAACACAATCGAAAATCGGGGATGTTTATTTTATTTATTTGTATTATATATGTATGGACGTATGTATGTCATTTTGTACTTTGACCCTCGCGTTTTTGTGTTAGTTATGTGGTCGACCCCGTCCCAAATTGCACTAAACAGAATCCTCTGGTTTATCGATCAGTACCCGTATCACCCTAGAAATTGAATTGTTTACCTTTTTGAATTCTTTTGCGGGTGCAGTTAAAACTTGAAAACTTAAGGGACTTCTATTTCTATTTGAGTTAGTGGCGGTGGTAAGTCAATGCTTTCTTTGTCATGGTTATAAGCTGTGCGCAACAGTATTTACTTGAAAATACATTGTCCACTAGCTGCGAAGGTAAGTCTGTATAGGTGCATGTCCAGTTGTGTCAAGGCATTGTGTGTTACAACCACTACTTAGCTAAAGAATATCACAAAGAAAACTTTTAAATAACGTGTATTGTTTTGTTGTTGTTGTTTTTTCCCCTTCAATTCAAGCAGTTGCAGAGAGTTGTTACTATGGCACTGAAATTCCTTTAGCGTGTATGCGAAATTTAAAAACTGGACCTTATTTTCAGTAGCTTCAGTGTTAGAAGTCAAAATCATTCATATAAAAATAGTATAGTCTTTAGGCTCGCTCGCCATTTGTGCTCAACATCACTAGTTTTAAGATATATTTTACCTAAATAAACTACAAACATTTATAGGATGTTACAAGATCTATCTTATGTAGCAATTCCTGTAAGAAAATCAAAGATCTTGCTCATACTATTTTGACAAGAAAATGCAAGATTAATCTTAACTTAAAAATAAGCAAGATCATTCAATATCATGCAAGATTTATCTTGCAGTAAAAACAACAAGAACTTACAAGAATAAACTGGCATATCATAGCAAATAACCTTCCCGAGATCTTTAGGATCTTGCTAGTTAAACTTATAAGTATTTTCAAAAAGTATCACAACTTAAATTCAAGCAAGATCTTGAACTATCATGCAAGATTTATTTTGTAGTTAAAGAATAAGAACTCACAAGAATAAACTTGATTAAAATACTTGTAAGATCTTGAGTGATCTTGCAAAATCATGCACACAAGAAAGTATAGGACGCATCTTGTCTCTCATAATCTTGCCAAAAGGTACTTGATCTTGCTAGATCTTGTATGAAATTTTTACTTGGGCTCCTTCCAAATGAACAAGCAATCTGTTAGTTATTTTAATGAGGCATCAAAATAGCTCGTCCAATGAAAATGGTACATGGAAATGCTGTCTTCATAAGAGAAGCTAAACTAGCCAGAAATACTCACCGTAAACATTTTCAACGCAAAACTTCTACTCTTTCAACTCAGTTAACTGCCCAGAGTATAAACTGACCTACATCGCTGACTGTAAGAAATCATTTGCTCACGTGATTATGACGTGAGGCTAGGGGGTGCTACCCATAAAAGCTGGTACCTATGCAGAGCTGAAAGCGAAAGCTTTGCATTTTCTCAACAATTAGCCCGAAATTTAAAAAAGTAACAATAAAAAGTCGTAATCTTCGTCCTGAGTAAGTTCATACCTAAATCAACTGTTATTGTCAGTAATCTCCAAAATCAAAGCGTGACAGACAGACAGACAGACAAACAGACAGGATGACTACTATAACCCTCTTGCTCAGAGTGGTACAATATTTACATGCATTTGCTGAGGTACATTCCTATCATCTCATTCCCAATCATGATAAAATGACAGAGAGACTCAGAAACAGGAGAGAGAGACTAAGGCGAAGGGACTCCATGACTAACTGAAGAAAGGAAAGGAGGGGGATAAGAAAAGCTGAGATAGTTCATGAAAAAGGAGAGCAGGAGAGCAGGAGAGAGAAACTGATGCAACCTTAACCAAGTGGTAGAGGATGATAATGAATAAAAATAATTTATGCTACCTGCATTTACTCTGCAATACATCAAGTGCCACTGTGTGGTGGGGTACTTGCTAGTAATTGTTAATGTTGGACCAAATTCATCAAAACCTGCTATTAATATTTAGTTGTTTACACAGTATGAAATGATATAACCATGGTATAAAAAAGTTAGACCACGACAATTCGGAATAAATGCCCTTGGAGTGATAATTTTTCAAACAAAATGGTTTAACTATTATTTACTTATTATGTAATAGTTTAACCATGTGTTTGAGGAAATATCACTGATAAACAACCCGATCCTGAGGAGGAAGCCCTAGGGGGAGGGTGGTTATCTAGCAATAATTCCAAAAGTTGCTGTGGTTTAACTATTTTACACCACAGTTATTGCAAACAGCTTAAAAGTTGCATTATTAAAATATCAATTCATCTAACCATTTGATTTTGCCTATTCCTGTTGAAAATTCTGCCAGGACGTAAAAGGTATCTTGAAAAGTCTACACTGATTCAGTATTTCTGGTATGCTTTATCTTCTACTATTTCTCCTTCACACAATTCTAAACCAAATAAATAACATAGCCATTCTATACTAAGCCACATCTTCATGCCTATGCTTCACTGAAACACCAGTCACCCCATAGAGTATTGAAATGGGAAGTCTGAGCAACAATAAATGCTTTCCCTAACCTGTGCAGCAACGTTGTCGGAAGCTCGGTCTCAAGACACACGCTCTGTAAGGCTTGCTTCCTAGAAAGCAAAATGGAGGAGAGAGGTGTGGCTCTAATATGCACTTATTTTGTTGGGGGGGGGGGGGGGGGGGGGGGGGGGACGACCCGTCTACGTGCATGGGCCAGGAAAGATTTCAGTTTCATACTTCCCATCCAAGGCTTCCAGGAATCCAGGAATCTTCGATACATTCAATCGCAAAGTATTCCTGAACCTGGTGCCAAATGCAACGCGCAAGCAGGGGACTCCCTAAGATACTTAGGCGTCCACGGCAGTAATCACCTCCCAAATTCCATAGCGTCTGGAAGTACCTGCCTCCCCTGTATTCGCACCAGATCTAGAGTTGGAAGCCACGTAACCAAACTGTACGCAAAGTCGAACGCCCCTCCACTTTATATTTCTATACCGACTGCGGTTCCACTCAAGAACACCCTCCAGGCTCGGCTGATGAGTGAATGGAATTTAGTGGAAAGTAATGACCGTGGAGAGTAATGACCGTGTAGGTACATTGCTTTGATTTCTACTTCCCAGAGTAGGCAATATTCCTGGAGCAGGTGGTCAGTAGACCAGAGCCGAGCCTTGCCTGACGTAGCGATTGGTAAAGGGTCTAACTACCCGAGATAAAGGCCACGAAATAGAGCTGTTTCACGTTTATACAATCTACGACAAAAAAAGAAAATTTGCCCATTAAGATGAAATTTCCTCTGTATTTCTATCTAATCATTTGGGACCTAGTTCCAATCGCGTTGTTCTGGTTACTGTGGGGACTGTTCCTGCTGTGCTTTTTAAAAGACACCGTTCATGAAGTCATTTTCACTTTCCTGGAACTTATATATTCAAAAACCTTCAACACTCCTGAGCAGAAAGGTTATAAAGAAGAAAAAGAGGACCGCTACAAGCTGGATAGCAGGGGATATAAATGGCTGATATTGAAGTCCAACATTCATGTACCTGGGATTTTAAGTGGAATGCTAGTTTTTCTAGTTTATTGTGTGGTAGCTACAGCGTTTGCAGTTTTCTGGGATACAACATTTATTCAGTCCAAGGTAGATAACTGTGTTATAGGGGAAGAATTCGACTGTTTCACTAAAAATAGTCGTCTGAATAGCAAGCCCTTGGATTGTAGATTAAAAAACTATAACGACTCGGACACTGTATGTTATAAACTGGCCTGGAATATTGGGGAAGGATTGGCGGATGCTGGAGGCATACTTACGATGTCTTCTGCTGTACTAACCGGTTCTGCTGTCGTGGTTTTAAACGCCAAGCTTTACTTGGGAAAATGTTTGGAATGTTGCAAATGTTGCAAAAGGAGTAAACGAACGCGTCAAAACATTGTCATCTCTGTTTTACTGGGGTTCCAATTGATACTGCTGCTAGGGGTCTCCGCGGGGCTGTTAAGTTTATTAATGTTACCGTACCTATGGAATTTAGTCCGCTCCAACACTGCAATGTTGATGAAAACACTTAGCGTGCTATTTACTTTGTATTCTATGGGATGGCTGCCTTGGTACTTCTGCTACATTGTAGACTCGGATGACGAAAAAAGCAAAAATGAAAAAAAAAATGAATCAAAAAAATTAAGTCAGGTAGCGTAGTTATTGCAAAGAGCCACATGGAGTCAAGAGATTTGTGATTCAACAATTGAGATAATGACACTTGCTCAATAATTTTGTTTATAGATACATCATGCTTATTAATTTTTGTGGTGGCACCTTTTATTAAGACTTTCATGAGCTAGTTACATATTTTGTTCCATGTTTTATGATGTACGTATTCCAATACACTATAGTGTAACTTTCAAGTGAATCAAAAATATAATAGTACAATAGTCAGGTTGAAGATAATTTTTTAGTCATATTGATGAAATAGAAACAAGGAATAAATCCAGCAGAACATATTTGTAAAATAAGAATAATTTGCTGAATAGGTTTAGTTATATCAGAAACAACGAATGTTTTATTATTGTAGAGCAAAAGAGATACTGTTATTGGACCAAGCAATAATATTAATAGAAGTACAATAAAAAATGAAACAAAAATACGATGATAACAAAAAGTTTTGAGTTTGAACTTTTTTATCACTAAGCTTGTCATTACAACCAAAAGTAATAACTCAATCCCAACTGAAGTAACAGCTCCCCCAGCATCAGCTATGCCCTGAGCGATATCCAGTGTAAATTTGTAGCAGAATATGGAAATTGTCTCGTTTAAATAATCTGATTCTTCAAAAGTGGAACAATTGAGAGGATCTTGATGTAGATTTATATGTTCTCCAAATTCAAAGCAGTCTAGCCCATCTACACAGTTGTCTTGCTGCACCTTAATGAGGAAGGAGTCCCAGAAAACAGCAAAAATGAACGAAAAGGAAAAAGAGGCCGACACCAAGAAGGGGACGACAATCTTGTATTTTTTTAAAGAATTATTCGATTCCTGGAACTCTTGCACCACAAATTTTAGCACATTTTCATTTTTTTCTATCGCTTTCTTCCACAACAAATCCTTGTACACCCATTTCAACCGTGATGATATGGAGTCCTGAATTTTCTCTGAAAAGCGTGATGAAATCACCAGAATTACTGCAACAAGTAATAATAATACAAATACTATTAATATTGGCACTAAGTCCCATAGCATATAAGTTAAAAGCTGAGCCATCACCACTATACCGATTTTTATTAATCACTACAATACTGATTTTATTTGAAGCAAGTTGCAGCCTATATTGAGGTGTAATCAACAACCCTCCGCCCCTACTTCCTTCCTCCCCTACTTCCTGCTGTGATGTGGTGGTTGAAAATCCACAATCCTGGGGCACATGATTTCCTAGCAATAAATGCCCACATTAATCTAAAAATATATTTCTGCTAGGTGCCAGAACTAAGTGGCTTCCAATTTAGCTACTGATCTAGCAATTACAATGTAGAATAAGTAAGGTATTTGGTTTTGGTTGCATCAATAAACTATTTTCTGTGACATTTCATTTAGTTATGTTAAAACTACCGGTATCACAAATGGTGCCACCTTGCTCTTTCTCCCCTCTCCACCCTACCCCACCCCACTCTCAAGGTTTTCCCCCTCATGCTGAAAAAAATAAGCTAGTGTTGATATTGTTAGCTCTAAGTTTGTATGTTGCAACCTTTAATAGCCACCTGAAGCAATATTATATGGTTTGAATGCAATATCTCAAGTCCCTCTGATAGATTAATACCATTACATTAATTTGGTTAAATAAAATAGCTTCAGATGAATGCAGAGACTTTTTACTACTAGCTTTGAGAGTGCTCGGTTCATACAAACTAAAGAATTTACTGGCATTGGAAAAGCCCAGTAGCTGAATACAAAACAGGCTTGGTATCAATACTCCCTTTCTGATTTTTTTTTTTTACAGCTTCATCAATTTTTTTTCCTGCTGAGTTTAAAATGATAGCTATAGTGAAACAGAGATGTAATATCTGCAGAATGCACCATTAGGACCTGTATCAGGAAGTTGGAGTCAGTAATAAGTCTTTACTAATCTTCTTGAAGTATATTCAATGGAGAGCACATGAAATTGTTTAATGGCCTTAACTAATTTACTTTAGTTGAATGACTGCACAGGTTAGGTATTACTTCAAATACAGATTTTTTTTGGTTAGAAAATATCCAGTAATATTATCGGTGGAGAACCCCCCTTATGCAGCACCTGGTAGATAGGTAAATAATTCTACCTGGGAAACTGTACAAAATACTAAGGCCGTGTAACATTTATTACACACAGTGGCAGTTCCATGTAGCTTGTTAATCAATGATGTAATAATACGTCCTACTGGAGTTAACTAGCTACACAGTATCCTAAGTGGAGCATCCTAAAGGGGTGGTGGCAAAAACATAGCTATATGAGATATATACCAGAAGCCTTTATATTCCCATCTGAAGCCAGACTAGAGGCCAGACTATAGATACCAGCAAAACATGGCTTGAAAACCTCAAGCCATACAATAACAGGTGGATGCTGAGTGAAGCCAGTTAAAATCAAGCCCCATCTATAACAGCTAATATTATTACAATAGTAATAGTAATTTAATAATAATAATAAAAAAATTAAAAAAAAATTTAAAAAAATAAAAAATAATAGCAACTCTTTAGCTTTAAAATTAGGTAAATGTCAATAAGTAGATTTTTTTTTGCTGCATCAACAAGCTATATTTAGTGACCTTTCATCCAGTTATTGATTGGGCTAATTAGCTATGTTAAATTATAAATAATTTAAAACAATTCATGGCTGGTTATACCATGCTGAAAGTGTACATGTGCATTTTAAATATAGCTACATCTATAAGGTTTACATGTGCATTTTAAATATAGCTACAACTATTACAATTTTAATTTTCTTGTGACAATGCCAACTTGCTCTTTATCCTCTCGAACCCCCCCCCCCCCCCCCCTCCCTCCCCCCCACCCAAGGTTATTTATAATTCAATGCTATTCTCCAGTACACGAAATCTGTGGCCCAGTTTACCACACTCTGAACTTCTTCCGCAGGTCTAGGTATAAAAGGAAGAATCCCCCGCATGCCCTTTGATATAGCTCCTTATAATTAAAAAATAGCCACGCAAAGAGAACCCTCCATTATAACTTGCTAACCTTTCAAGTCGGTCCACACCACGTTTATAACGAGTGCCCTAACTAAAAAACAAACAAACTATAAGTAATCATTTTTGCGAGTAACGCTCAAGTCCATCTAGCAATGCCGTATGTACGTACCAAAGTATTTCTTGATTGAAGATGTACCGTCAAGATATTATCTTGGAGAATTCTGATAGCACGCTGTATATCTTTTGCAGTTGAATTTAGCTGCGTCAATGGCAAACAGTACTTTTGCCATTCGTTGTTGCTTTTTCTTGTTTGTTTGTTTATTGTTTTGTCTTCTGTTAAGATGCTCACGACTCAGCCTTGGTGCGCTAAGTTGCTATAATGTGTACTGAAGAACTAGTTACGCACAGCTAGCATGAAGCCAAAGCATGAAGCTAACTATAACAGATAGGGGTGAAGCCAAACTATAGCTAGCAACCTCAAGCAATATTGTATGGCTTATATACAATACCTGAGGTCCCTCTGACAGGTGTTATAATGCCTACTGAAGCTACACAGTATCCTAAGGGCAGTAACCTAGGGGCGAGTAACCTAGGGGCGAGTAACCTAGGGGCGAGTAACCTAAGGGCGAGTAACCTAAGGGCGAGTAACCTGAGGGCGAGTACACTAGGGACGAGTAACCTGGGGGGTGAGTATCCTAGGGGCGAGTAACCTAAGAGAAATACACGCCTAATACCCCAAGCCATACAACAATAACAGATGGATGCTACCAAAGCCATCTAAAATCAAACCACATTGATAATGGCTAATATTATTGCAATGATAGTAATAAATTTAGCTTTACAATTATGTAATTATGTAAATGTCAATGAGTAGATATTTTTTGTTGCACCAGCAAACTATTTTTTGTGACCTTTCATCCAGTTATTGATTGGCTAATTAGCTATGTTGTATATACATTATAAATAATTATTTTAAATAATTATGTATTTAAAATGTTAACACTTGTTATGATATCAAGCTGAAAGTGACTTGTAGCTTTTTAAATATAGCTACAACCATTCCAAATGTAACTTTCAGTGCCAAGTTGATCTTATCTCCTCTCCACCCCACCCTCTTAAGGTTTTTTCTTCCCTCATGCTGAAAAAGATAAGCTAATGTTGACATTGTAAGCTTCTCACTTAGTCTTAAAAGTTACATTAGACTAGAAGACACCTATGACTCTTGGAAGAACTAGTTACACACAGTTAGCAGGAAGCCAAGCATGAAGCTAACTAACAGATAGTATAGCTAGCTGCCATGAGCAATATTGTATGGCTTGTAAGCTATATACAATACCTCAAGCTCAAGTCCCTCTGACAGCCGTAACAATGTCTACTGAAGCTACACAGTAACCTAAGAACAGAGTAACCTCAGGGTTGAGAAGGAAGGGGGGAGGGGGGAGGGGGGGGAGAGAGAGAGGGAGGAAGGGGAAATAACCTAGTGGCAGATAACCTGAGGGCCCTGCAAAATACATATGGGATATAATACCTGAAGCCAAACTTATTCCCATCTGAAGCCAGACTAGAAGCCAGACTATAGATACCAGCAATACATGGCTTGAAAACCTCAAGCCATACAATAACAGGTGGATGCTGACTGAAGCCAGCTAAAATCAAGCCCCATCTATAACAGCTAATATTATTACATTAGTTCCTGTTGCTATATTGTTACTAGGTGTACTAACTTGGTAAGTGCACTATTTTTTGCCTTTAGGTATATGAACTGTGCATACTAACCACCCTTGGGGTATTGCTATTTTTGAGTTTTAGTTTAATAGAATCGCTGGATAAAGGGGAGCCAGTTACTGAGGCCTGCAGATATGCATATCAACCTACACAGGGACCAGCTGGCATAGTTGGGATAACTCTCCCCTGACAACTCTCCAGCTGAGGCTCATACAGCTGGAATTTACCTTAGCTAGCTGCTTACCAGCAGAGCAGCCCTGGGTAGAGTTAGATCAGATAACAGCTGGCAGCTACAATGCTAAAGTAGGTGTGCTTCAATTGAATTTTAATTGAATTTTAATTTTGGGCCGAAAACACACAATAATTCGCTTGACGCTTGACACCGCCATTTCTTGAAAATGCTGATAAACAAAGTTGCTAGTGGAAACTGGGCATGGTAAACTGGATCTAAAATAGTTAGAGCATGCCCTTAGGTACTGGTGAATTTAGTGCACAAAGCCCTCGGCCTACGGCCCTTGGGCTTCAGAAGCGCTTATGCTCTAACTATTACATAGTAATAATAATAGTAATTTAATAATAATAATAAAAAAATAAAAAATAAAATAAAAAAAAATAAAAAAAATAATAGCAACTCTTTAGCTTTAAAATTAGGTAAATGTCAATAAGTATTTTTTTTTTGCTGCATCAACAAGCTATATTTAGTGACCTTTCATCCAGTTAGCTATGTTAAATTATAAATAATTTAAAACAATTCATGGCTGCAGGTTATACCATGCTGAAAGTGTACATGTGCATTTTAAATATAGCTACATCTATAAGGTTTAAAATTGTAATAGATGTAGCTATATTTAAAATGCACATGTACACTTTCAGCATGGTATAACCAGCCATGAATTGTTTTAAATTATTTCATAGCTAATTAGCCAATCAATAACTGGATGAAAGGTCACTAAATATAGCTTGTTGATGCAGCAAAAAAAATATATACTTATTGACATTTACCTAATTTTAAAGCTAAAGAGTTGCTATTATTTTTATTTTATTTTTTATTTTTATTTTTTTATTATTATTATTAAATTACTATTATTAAATTACTATTATTATTACTATTGTAATAATATTAGCTGTTATAGATGGGGCTTGATTTTAGCTGGCTTCAGTCAGCATCCACCTGTTATTGTATAGCTTGAGGTTTTCAAGCCATGTATTGCTGGTATCTATAGTCTGGCTTCTAGTCTGGCTTCAGATGGGAATAAGTTTGGCTTCAGGTATTATATCCCATATGTATTTTGCACTAAGTTGCTATAATGTGTACTGAAGAACTAGTTACGCACAGCTAGCATGAAGCCAAAGCATGAAGCTAACTATAACAGATAGGGGTGAAGCCAAACTATAGCTAGCAACCTCAAGCAATATTGTATGGCTTATATACAATACCTGAGGTCCCTCTGACAGGTGTTATAATGCCTACTGAAGCTACACAGTATCCTAAGGGCAGTAACCTAGGGGCGAGTAACCTAGGGGCGAGTAACCTAAGGACGAGTAACCTAAGGGCGAGTACCCTAGGGACAAGTAACCTGGGGGTGAGTAACTTAAGGGTGAGTATCCTAGGGGCGAGTAACCTAGGGGCGAATAACCTAAGGGCGAGTAACCTAAGGACGAGTACCCTAGGGACGAGTAACCTGGAGGCGAGTAGTAACGTAAGGGTGAGTATCCTAGGGGCGAGTAACCTGAGGGCGAGTACACTAGGGACGAGTAACCTGGGGGGTGAGTATCCTAGGGGCGAGTAACCTAAGAGAAATACACGCCTAATACCCCAAGCCATACAACAATAACAGATGGATGCTACCAAAGCCATCTAAAATCAAACCACATTGATAATGGCTAATATTATTGCAATAATAGTAATAAATTTAGCTTTACAATTATGTAATTATGTAAATGTCAATGAGTAGATATTTTTTGTTGCACCAGCAAACTATTTTTTGTGACCTTTCATCCAGTTATTGATTGGCTAATTAGCTATGTTGTATATACATTATAAATAATTATTTTAAATAATTATGTATTTAAAATGTTAACACTTGTTATGATATCAAGCTGAAAGTGACTTGTAGCTTTTTAAATATAGCTACAACCATTCCAAATGTAACTTTCAGTGCCAAGTTGATCTTATCTCCTCTCCACCCCACCCTCTTAAGGTTTTTTCTTCCCTCATGCTGAAAAAGATAAGCTAATGTTGACATTGTAAGCTTCTCACTTAGTCTTAAAAGTTACATTAGACTAGAAGACACCTATGACTCTTGGAAGAACTAGTTACACACAGTTAGCAGGAAGCCAAGCATGAAGCTAACTAACAGATAGTATAGCTAGCTGCCATGAGCAATATTGTATGGCTTGTAAGCTATATACAATACCTCAAGCTCAAGTCCCTCTGACAGCCGTAACAATGTCTACTGAAGCTACACAGTAACCTAAGAACAGAGTAACCTCAGGGTTGAGAAGGAAGGGGGGAGGGGGGAGGGGGGGGAGAGAGAGAGGGAGGAAGGGGAAATAACCTAGTGGCAGATAACCTGAGGGCCCTGCAAAATACATATGGGATATAATACCTGAAGCCAAACTTATTCCCATCTGAAGCCAGACTAGAAGCCAGACTATAGATACCAGCAATACATGGCTTGAATACCATAAGCCATGTAATAACAGATGGATGCTTACCAAGCCAGATAAAATAAAACCACATCAAATCAAACCACATTGATAATGGCTGATAGCTATAATAGTAATAATAATAAAAATAGTAATGTAATAATAATAAGAATAATAAGAAAAATAAAATAATGTAATTGTCAATGAGTAGATATTTTTTGTGTGCATCAACAACCGTTTTTTGACCTCATCCAGTTGTTGATTGTCTAATGAGCTATGTTGTACATTATATTATAAATAATATATTTGAATTAACATGTATGCACTCACACTTGTTATGATGTCAAGCTGAAAGTGTACATGCACATTTTTATACAAATATAGCTTTCTTTGTGACAGTGCCACCTTGCTCTTTGGTCCCCTCAACTCCCCCTTAAGGTTTCTTTTCTTCTAGTTATGCTGAAAAAGATAAGCTATAGTGTAGATATTGTTATCTTCTCACTATATCTTAAAACTAGTTACACATGTTAGCATGAAGCCAAGCATGATGAAGCTAACTATTACTGACAGCAGGGTGAAGTAAGGCTTGTATATACAATACAAGTCCCTCTGACAGATGTAATAATGCCTACTGAAGTTACACAGTAACCTAAGGGGAGTAACCTAAGGGCAAGTAACCACAGGGTAAGTAACATAAGGGCAAGTAACCTGAGGCAGTAACCTCAGGGGAGTAACCTCACAGACTAGATATATAGGAAGAATCCCCCCCCCCCCCCCCCCCCCCCATGCCCTTAGACCTCTAGCTCCTTCTATTCAAATAAAAAAGTAGCCAGCACAAAGAGACCCCCCCCCCCCCCCCCATTATAACAATGAGTACCCTAACTTAAAAAAAAGAAGCTATATGTAATCATCTTAGGTTCATCTATCAATGCAATGTGTATGTACTGAAGTATTTCTTGATTGAAGATGAACCATCAGGATAGTATCTTGCAAAACTCTGATAGCAAGCTGTATTTTATTTGCAGTTGAATTTAGCTGTGTTCATGGCAAACAGTACTTTTCTTCTTCTCTATTTAGAACCCCTATTTGTTGTTGTTGTTGTTGTTTATTCTTGTTTATTTGTTTAATTTTTGTCTTTTGTTAAGATGCTCACGACTTGTATGTGTCACTGTTTCCCAGCCTGTTGTTGCTACAATGCGTACTAAAATAGTCTCGGGAAGTAGGTGACAAAAACTGTCAGCGGCCATTTTCCATTGATCGCGAAATTATGTCCCCCGCTACGCCCTATTATACGAGACCTTCACGTTTAAAGACGATTATAGAATTAGCTAAATACTAACTACGTACACTCCGAGGAACATCGTCTACAACTACCATGGATTGTAACAGACCCGTCTTGCAGTGCGGCTGGCTTGACTGTCTTCCAAGTACTAGGCAACTCAACAGGCGTATTAAGCGATTTGAAGTTAAAAGGCCCGTCTTCCCTATTGTAAGTGAACCTACTGTGGATGTCTGGGTCATTATCCAGCTTATAGCCTCAATAAGTGTTTTTGGATTTTCTATGGGGCTTATAATTAGAGGCAACAAAACCACTTATGACACCGTAAGAGCTGTTATTGCTGCATTCTATTTGACTTGGGCTATAATAGATGCCTCTATTAGAATTATGTTTCGCACCATCAGTTCTTGCAGGCTGACTGGTGAAAATGGACAAGAAAATGATGAGTCAAAGAGGACAGCTGATAACAGCAACATAGTTATGGATGAAATTTCCACTGAACCATCAGTCGCTACCAGCTCAGCGAATAAGCGAGTGGAGACCACCGCCGTGGTCCCAGAAGAAATTGGAAGGCGAAATCAGATTAGGATTGAATGGAAATATTTATCAGTTTTCAGAGCTTTCCTGGCTGATTTTTTTCTTTATCCCATTTTACTTTGTCACGTATTGAAGTACGCAGCGTCAAAAAATTACGACGTTCTTGACTTCAGCTACAAGAAGTATGAAGGTAGTTATTTTGTGATTCTTCTAGGCGTATATTTTGTAATGGTTTATTCAGTACGCTTTATGTTGGTGGTGAGGACCTTTACTAAAGTAATCCAAGATTTAGTAGAAGATGAAAAAAGAGATTGCAAAATGTGCAGGTTATTCTGCCTGTATTTATTTAAGCTCTTCTTTTTTTCTCAGGGAGTGTTCATTAGATTGTTTTTACATACATTTTGTCATTTTTTGGCTCAAATTTTACTAGTTGTGATTGTATTTCTGAGAGCAGAATATGAATTTGAAAGGTCCCAGGGATCTTTAAATGTCAGTCCATATTTCTGGGCCACAGTTGTATTGGTCTACATCATACCACAGCTTGGTTTCTTTACCTTTTTTTCATCTAATTATCCTCATATTTATAATATATTTTATGAACAAAATCATATACCATGTTGTTATAAAACAATTTACTTATGGCTGTCTCCTTTGTTTACTGTATTATCTCTGGTTTATTCCGGTATTCTTGTAACTTTTTTAGTACTTTCTGGATTAATATATAATCCTACACTGAAATTTGCAACATTTTGGTTTCATGAAGCTAATTTATCTTTAAATTTGCAATACTTTATCTTGGCCACTTATATATTTATATTAATCATTAATTTCAGGACAACATTTACAATGTTCTTTTACATTTGTTATTTTACAATTTTTGTCTTCACATTTCCTTTTTCTGCATCTGGTTTGGTTGGTGCTTATATTGTATGTTTTACAGACAAAAAAATATTCTAATTTAGACTTTGTACCTATTTATAATGTACATTTTTACTAATATTTTATTAAAATGAAACTTTTGACTAAATTATATACTTCATTATCATCGCATAAGTGAATAGATTACCAGCACTTAACCTTTCCTTTAGCTGTGTTTAATATTCTGGCATAGTTGACCCTTTACCTTCCCATTATATTTGGGCGTGGGGGAAGGTTAACGACCACTCCGAGAAGCGACCGAACTCTCTGGAGAGACCAAATCACGCCCGACTGCAACTGCAACAAATATGAAAGCGACTAGATAGGGAGAGTGAGTTAGCATTGGTAAAGATCGTCTACGTTACCGGCGCTCGACGTTACCGGCGCTAACCATTGGGTATGTGGTGGCTAAGGAACTGAGGTCACGTTGGCTTTTGCTGCCCATCATGTTGCGCTGTCCGCCTGGAATTCATAACAGTGGAAACAGGCTATGCCTCTATCATTCTACAGGTTCTATATACTGAACCAACCAATATTTAAGAGAGTTTTTTCCTGTTTGAGTAGCCTCCACACTAATTGTGAAGTTTGTGAAGCAGGTAGTGGTAATTCTAGAAAGCTAACTATAGCTAAGTAGATTAATACAATCATCAGTAAATGATAATTATGTTGTCCAGATCCAGGCAAGTGTGTTATTGCTACAATTAAAGAACTGGACAAAAGCTATTACTTCGACATTCGGAAAAGAGTTCTGAACAGTGATCACTTTCTTACACCTTCTTACTTGTCTTTCCTGTTTTTTTAAATCATAGCAATTGGCTGTACTTTTAACTTGTAACCATTTTCTGCAGCAATTCATCTTTCAATCACACCTGGAGAGCAGTTTCATGCTCAGGAGTTTTTCATTTTGATGTTTGATTTATCTCACGAAAAACTGCCACCACAGTAAGATAACCGTTTAATTTAACACTATTTCAAGATATTCTTCCAAACTACCCACCCTGTTGCCGCCAATCTCTTCAGGACAGATGAGTTGGTGGTAACCATCCTGGTACTGTATAGGGCGTACTTTCCTTCACTATTTCCTGAACATAAACTGTACTATTTCCTCTACATGCCATATGGTTTGTACTGCATACATCATATCACATTTCCTTCATAATTTCCTGAATTAAAACTGAACTATTCCTGTACATTCTAGGTAGCTGCCTGTGCAAAAATGTGCAGCTTTCCTGAACTCAAAACTGCACTTTTTATGCACCTTTCCTACGCAAAGCAACTATTTTCACATACCTTTCCTACAGCAATCCAGAAGTTAAACTGCACTTTTCATGCAACCTGTGCTACACAAATCCTGCACCTTCAAATTTACCAGAGTATGAATAAATAATTTATGACCATGCACAAATAAATAAATAAATAATGATGCATCGCCATCAGACAACAGTTCCTGAACTTTGGCTCCATCTCTGCAATATCTTGAGTTCATCTCTGCAACCTCTTTAGTTCATCTCTGCATTAACAAAGAAACAAGGTAATGAACTCAATGGTAATACTTCAAACACTATTATTGGTGATCAATGACTTGTACAAATTACAATCCTACATCCACAGATCCAATAACACTTAAATAATCACCTAATTAGCGTTTTCATACTTACTCAATAAAATTGAACAACACCACGCTCTCTACTTGCTATCGCAGCGTGTAAAGCAGTCTATAAGATCACACAAGACAGAAATTGGCTTTTCTTCACTGTGCTGCCCACCACCGCGTGTACGGCACGCGGTCACATGAGAACCTTATCACTACCTCTAGTCACTGGTCACGTATGAACCCCCATCACTACTTCAAGTCACTGGTCACATGAGAACCTCATCACTACCTCTAGTCACTGGTCACATATGAACCCCATCACTACCTCTAGTCACTGGTCACATGAGAACCCCATCACTACCTCTAGTCACTGGTCACATGAGAACCACATCACTACCTCTAGTCACTGGTCACATGAGAACCTTATCACTACCTCTAGTCACTGGTCACGTATGAACCCCCATCACTACTTCAAGTCACTGGTCACATGAGAACCTCATCACTACCTCTAGTCTCACTGGTCACATATGAACCCCATCACTACCTCTAGTCACTGGTCACATGAGAACCCCATCACTACCTCTAGTCACTGGTCACATGAGAATCACATCACTACCTCTAGTCACTGGTCACATAAGAATCCCATCACTACCTCTAGTCACTGGTCACATAAGAACTTTATCACTACCTCTAGTCACTGGTCACATATGAACCACATCACTACCTCTAGTCACTGGTCACATGAGAATCCCATCACTACCTCTAGTCACTGGTCACATGAGAATCCCATCACTACCTCTAGTCACTGGTCACATAAGAACCCCATCACTACCTCTAGTCACTGGTCACATAAGGTCTTCATCACTACCTCTAGTCAAACCTAGACCAATGCTATTTCATGGCAGAAGGCCTTGAGCTGGGGATTGGTGGGAAGCACAGAAAAAAAAACAGATGAAAAATTTCCAGAGTGGAGGTTGAACTCAGGACTTGAGCCAAGAAATCAACCAATACACACACACACACACACACACTTACACCCCCACCCCCGCCTCCTTTTACAGTGTGGGCATAAAAAAACCATCAGTTAAAACCACTACATGTGTAGCAGACCCTATAATGATATTCATAGCACACTCAGTCTCTGCATTTCTTGGCATTTGGGGGAAGTCTAGTATCAATAGGGCATGGAGATAAAGCCCTCCATATTGGGTGTACCAGTCACGTGACTACAGACACAATATACTAGCATGACTATTCAACCACGAGAAGGAGTTACCTGCAGTGAAAATTCTAACTGTATACCTTTCAATATTTTAATGAGACATCCCATGAGACATTTCTATAGTCCCATGGGACAACTGACGCTGTGACTGGACAACACTCACTACTCATGCAAACACACACACTGTCTTCATATTGAGTGGTCACATATTCACACACATACATACAACTACACTCGGTGCCCCTGTCATCCCATTCACTAATTACCTTCGCATTCCAGTATCTTCAGCTCCTGTGGAGAGACTCTTCAGTGTTGCTGGAATATTGGCCACATGTGAAGGATGCTGTATAAGTCATAAGTTACTGGAAGAACTCATCTCTATTAAATATAACCAGTTCATATTAAAAATTAAAAAAAATACTTTTACAATGAATTACACCTTACCGACATATAATCAAATCAACAAAAACAAACATATCTTTATATATATTCTTATTTCTATCGTGGACACTGCTGTTAATGTATCATGCACACACAAACATATATTTAAACAAACATGTACACACATACATACAGTACAACCATCCACCCACACATACAAACACACATACATACACACACCATAGTACTGCACATGTCTCTCTATTCTATTCTTTCTGTTCGTCTTACTTGTTTTGTTGCAAGAGTTTACAGAGTAGCTCCTCCTCCTCATTATTGCAGTCTGCACCTAGTGGATCCGCCCTCCTCTCTGTTGGTCCCACCCCTTTGCTGGTAGCCATATTAGGTGGCATTATGGTAGGATAGGTAATCTCTGCACACACACACATACAAAAAGACACGCATACACACACACAAACAAACACACACATACATACACACACACACACAAACACACACACACACACACATGCAAACACACACACACAGGCCAACCATCTCACATGCACACACAAATAAAATAAATAATTTAACCACAGTGAAATTTAGAATTTAAAAATGTCTATAATTTGATGGTGCATCTCATGAAACTTTTCTCTTATCCAATAGAGGGCAACTGACGGCGTTACTAAACAACATTCGGTGTTACATAACACATTTATACAGTGTGTCCATACATACACACATATGCACACTCTGAAAAATCATCTTTTACACCCATCCACCCACACTCTCTCTATTCTACACTCTCAACAGTGTACACCTCATACCTACACTCGTCACACACATACAAACTTTACACATACTAAACTGTGTGCATGCAAAGAAAGTCTCTGATATTAATCCATTCAGTACAAACTTCAAGTTAGGTAAATAGAACTTTCATACAAACTTCAAGGAGAGCTCAGCTCCTCCCCTCTCACCTGCTCCATCCTGGCTTCCTGCTGGTCCTCGTGTGTGGCCATGTAGTCCGTGAGCTCGCTCACCAGAGCCAACACTTCCCCGGACGTACGGATGTCGGCACACTGCTGGTATTTCTTGTCCAGTAAAACCATCGTGTTCTGACACCACCGACTAGCCTGGGGGAAGAGAAGGCGGCAACAACAACATGTATAAACAATGAATAAAAATGAAATTAATACCTGCAGAGAATGATAACATGAATATAAATAACTATTGCTACTGCATTTTGCAATACGTCAAAAGCTACTACATGGCGGGGTACTTGCTAGTTCATAATAACTAGTCACTCATCTGGAATACGTGCCACACTCATCTATCACACTCTTTTCTACTCACACACACAAACACACTCTTTCTGCACACACACACACAAACACACTCTTTTCTACTTGCACACACACACAAACACTCTCTTTTTCTGCACATGCACACACAAACACACTCTTTTTCTCTGACACGCACAAACACATTCTTTTTCTACTGACACGCACACACGTACACACACTTTTTACTCACATGCACACACAAACACACTCTTTTTCTACTGACACGCACACACAAACACACTCTTTTCTACTCACACGCACACACAAACACATTCTTTTTCTACTGACACGCACACACATACACACTCTTTTCTACTCACACACACACAAACACGCTCTTTTCTACATGCACACACACAAACACACTCTTTTTTCTGCACACGCACACACTCTTTTTGTGCAAATGCACACACAAACACACTCTTTTTCTACTCACACACACAAACACACTTTTTCTACTAACACGCACACACAAACACTCTTTTATCTACTCACACACACACACAAACACACTCTTTTTCTACTCACACACACAAACACACTTTTCTACTAACACGCACACACAAACACTCTTTTTCTACTCACACACACACACAAACACACTCTTTTTCTACTCACACACACAAACACACTTTTTCTACTAACACGCACACACAAACACACTCTTTTTTCTACTCACACGCACACACATGTCCCAATATACAAAGCAAACAACGCAAACTAAAACTGAATCAATGAAGCGCCAAAGGTGCGAACCCTCAGTGCTATTAAACACCACCTAGCTATTACAATATAATCTCCTTCCAAAAGAACAAGCAATCTGTTAGCTATATTAATGAGGCATCAATATAGCAAAATAGCTGGAACAATGAAAATGGTACATGGAAATGCTATCTTCATAAGAAAAGCTAAACTAGCCAGAATTACTCACAGATATACATCTTCACTTCTTTCAACTTCGTTAACTTCCCTGAGCATAAAACAAACTACACCGCTGGCTGCAAGACATTATTTTCTCACGTGATTATGATGTGACGCTAGGGGGCGTTGCCCATAAAAGTTGGTACCTCATGCGAAGTTGAAAGCTTCGCGTTTTCTCAACAATTAACCCAAAATTTTAAAAAATGTAGCACAATGAAAGGTCTTAAATCTTTGTCCTGAGTAAGTTCTTACCTAGCTTAGTACAGTAGCAATTTTGAATGTGTGTGAAGTCTTTATTCTGTTCCGGTTAATGAATGATTGGAATAATTGATGTCCAGATAATTGATGTTCCACTGTACATGTATATTTAACACACAAACATACACACTTTTGTCAGGTTATTGCAACGAGCTAGCCTAGTGTCAGAAATAGCACTCCAGTATTAGTGATGCATGCATTATCATCTAGCCATATAGACCCATTGGAACTAATACTTCTCTACTACAAACACACACTGGAGAACACTTACCAGCCATCACTTCAGCAGTGAGAGCTGGTTAGTCTCGCGTGGCTGATCCCTGTAGCGATTGAGGTCAAAGGTGAAGGTCAGCCGCAAGAAGGTCGTTATACTAGTGGTGTGCTTGAGCACAAATGGCGAGCGAGCCTAAAGACTATACTATTTTTATTGACTTCTAACACTGAAGCTACTGAAAATAAGGTCAAGTTTTTAAATTTAGCATACAGGGTAAAGGGATTTCAGTGCCATAGTAACAACTCTGCAACTGCTTGAATTGAAGGAAAAAACAACAACAACAAAACAATACACGTTATTTAAAATGTTCTTTGTGATATTCTTTAGCTAAGTAGTAGTTGTAACACACAATGCTTTGACACAGCTGGACATGCACCTACACAGACTTACCTTCGCAGTAGTCTAGTGGACAATGTATTTTCAGGTAAATACTGTTGCGCAAGGCTTATAACCATGACAAAGAGCGCATTGACTTACCACCGCCACTAACTCGAATAGAAATGGAAGTCCCTTAAGTTGCCAAGTTTTAACTGCACCCGCAAAAGAATTCAAAACGGTAAACAATTCAATTTCTAGGGTGATACGGGTACTGATCGATAAACCAGAGGATTCTGTTTAGTGCAATTTGGGACGGGGTCGACAACCGAACTAACACAAAAACGCGAGGGTCAACGTACAAAATGACATACATACGTCCAAACATATTATATACAAATAAACTAGTGGTGTGCTTGAGCACAAATGGCGAGCGAGCCTAAAGACTATACTATTTTTATTGACTTCTAACACTGAAGCTACTGAAAATGAGGTCCATTTTTTTAATTTAGCATACGGGGTAAAGGGATTTCAGTGCCATAGTAACAACTCTCTGCAACTGCTTGAATTGAAGGAAAAAACAACAACAACAAAACAATACGCGTTATTTAAAAGTTTTCTTTGTGATATTCTTTAGCTAAGTAGTGGTTGTAACACACAATGCTTTGACACAGCTGGACATGCACCTACACAGACTTCCTTGGCAGTAGTCTAGTGGACAATGTATTTTCAGGTAAATACTGTGGCACGGCTTATAACTATGACAAAGAGCGCATTGACTTACCACCGCCACTAACTCGAATAGAAATGGAAGTCCCTTAAGTTGTCAAGTATTAACTGCACCCGCAAAAGAATTCAAAACGGTAAACAATTCAATTTCTAGGGTGATACGGGTACTGATCGATAAACCAGAGGATTCTGTTTAGTGCAATTTGGGACGGGGTCGAACAAATAACTAACACAAAAACGTGAGGGTCAAAGTACAAAATGACATACGTACGTCCAAACATATATACAAATAAACTAGTGGTGTGCTTGAGCACAAATGGCGAGCGAGCATTAAACTACACTATTGTTAAATTTAATTTTAATAACTAACACTCAAGCTATTAAAATAAAGTCGAGTTTTTACATTACTATGAGGTAAAGGGGTTTCAATGTCATAGTAACCGCTCCCGCAACAGTTTGAATTGAAAAAGAAGCAACAAAATCAAATCACGTTATTTAAAATTTTCTTATTCTTAATAGTAGTTGTAACGCACAATACTTTCACACAACTGAACATACCTACGCAAGACTTACCTTCGTGGTTCGTCTAGTGGACAATGCAATTTTAAGTAAATACTGTTCAGTTAGGGCTTATAACTGTGACAAATAGCGCACTAACTTACCACCGCCACTAACTCGAATAGAAATGGAGCTCCCATAAGATTTTGAGTTTTAACTGCACCGCAAAACAATTCAAAGCCGTAAACAATTCAATTTCTAAGGTGATACGGGTAATGGTCGCTAAACCGGAGGATTCTGTTTAGTGAAGTTTGGGACGGGGTCGAACGTGGAGCGAACACAAAAATACGGAGGGTCAAAGTACAAAATGACATACGTACGTCCATATTTGGCGAGCGAGCGTAGCGATCGAGACACTTACAGGGGTAACACAATTGAAAATCGGGGATGTTTGTTTATTGGCGAGCGAGCGTAGCGAGCGAGACAGTATTAGGGGTGGATAATGCAAAATCGGATATATGTTATTGGCGAGCGAGCGTAGCGAGCGAGACACTTACAGGGGTAAAAATGAAAAAATCGGGGATGTTTATTGGCGAGCGAGCGTAGCGAGCGAGACACTTACAGGGGTAACACAATCGAAAATCGGGGATGTTTATTTATTTATTTATTTATTTATTTGTATATTATGTATGGACGTATGTATGTCATTTTGTACTTTGACCCTCGCGTTTTTGTGTTAGTTATGTGGTCGACCCGGTCCCAAATTGCACTAAACAGAATCCTCTGGTTTATCGATCAGTACCCGTATCACCCTAGAAATTGAATTGTTTACCGTTTTGAATTCTTTTGCGGGTGCAGTTAAAACTTGAAAACTTAAGGGACAACCATTTCTATTCGTGTTAGTGGCGGTGGTATGTCAATGCGCTCTTTGTCATGGTTATAAGCCGTGCGCAACAGTATTTACTTGAAAATACACTGTCCACTAGACTACTGCGAAGGTAAGTCTGTGCAGGTGCATGTCCAGTTGTGTCAAAGCATTGTGTGTTACAACCACTACTTAGCTAAAGAATATCACAAAGAAAACTTTTAAATAACGTGTATTGTTTTGTTGTTGTTGTTTTTCCTTCCAAGCAGTTGCAGAGAGTTGTTACTATGGCACTGAAACCCCTTTACCCTGTGTGCTAAATTTAAAAACTGGACCTTATTTCCAGTAGCTTCAGTGTTAGAAGTCCAAATCATTCATATAAAAATAGTATAGTCTTTAGGCTCGCTCGCCATTTGTGCTCAAGCACATCACTAGTTTATTTGTATATATGTTTGGACGTATGTATGTCATTTTGTACTTTGACCCTCCGTATTTTTGTGTTCGCTCCGCGTTCCACCCCGTCCCAAACTTCACTAAACAGAATCCTCTGGTTTAGCGACCATTACCCGTATCACCTTAGAAATTGAATTGTTTACCGCTTTGAATTGTTTTGGGGTGCAAAAACTTACTGGAGCTACATTTCTATTCCAGTTAGTGGGGGTGGTAAGTTAATACGCTATTTGTCACAGTTATAAGCCCTACTCAACAGCATTTATTTTAAAATTCATTGTCCACTAGACTAACCACGAAGGTAAGTCTTGCCTAGGTATGTTCAGTTGTGTGAAAGTATTGTGCTTACAATACTACTAATGTCAAATCACTGAAGGAAGTAATTTTTGTGTTGGTACATCAAGTGAACAAGTGTATGTGAAGGTGCCGTGTGTTACAAGGACTGCTTAGCTGATGAAAAATCTTTACCTTTATTGACAGGTTAGGTTTTAGTCTCTATCTGATTTTTTGCCTACACAGTTACGTCTTGTGTACTTATTGAGTCCATTTTCTAACTGATAGCATTCAAATGGCAAATTTACATTTGGTCCTATATTGAAGATAACCATTGTAGACTTGTTCAAGGTGTGGCCACTTGTAAAACCATGGAGGGCGCTATGCCCATAACCACAAACTTCTGAGTTTTGAGCTAGCTAGATAGCCATCACATAACTCTTCATGATAATACAAAGATTACACATTTTAAAGCATATATTATGTGTTTATAATTGGTTAAAATATATATTTTAAGTGGTTAATATGGAGTTAAGATATATAAGTTAATATGTTCAGTTAAGATAAATAAGTTATTTGAATACTATAATGTATTTGCTTTTTTGATGGTGCTGGTATTGCTGTCTACAAAAAAAAGTGCATCATATCATAACAGCTACTGGTTAAACCATAATGACTTACCTATTTCTTTTTCTTCTTCTTCTTTTTTTCTGTATTAAAATGAAGTAAATTATGAGAATTTTAATACTATATAGCTATCTACTCACTTTATTATTTAAAACTTTTTTTATTTCCTGAGCCACTGGGGGCTGCTCAGTCTTCTCTTCCTTTCTTTGTCTTCCATTCTAACACAATTATATCACAACTGATACAATTCTTCTCCTAAATAATCTACTCACTTGTTCTTCCATAGGCTCTGGTTCCATTGTTAAAGCAGGTGACAAATCTAACCGCTAAGTAGCTACTGATCATGCGCAAACTACACAAAACCGATGGTTAGTCTCGCCGAGAACATTTCTCCCGCCTTTTACTCTTGCACGTTACTGCGCAGCTTTTCTGAGTTAGTTGAATAAAAACCAAGTAAACTGAGCACCCGCGTTATTGCTACCTGGATACGAGATTCCTACAGCAATTGGGTGTGGATTAGGCGAACTAAGGCTAAGTTCTATAATTTGTGTGGCTGTTTCATTTATTTTATTCTTATTTTATTTTACTTGTCAAGGTTTTGTGCTTTATAATTAATGGAGCTCGATAATCCCAACCTGAAAAAGGAAAGTGCGAATGAAAAACGGGCTCGCCTTGACAAAAGAAACCAGAGGGCACAAGAACTGAGGAGGGCTGAAACCGAACAAGAAAGGCAAGCCCGCCTTAAAAAAAGAAATGAAAAGGGCAGGGCTAAACGCAAAGCAGAAAGTCCTCTAGAAACTGAGCAAAGACTAAAAAATAGAAAAATTGATGAAACAAATGAATCCCAAGAGCACAAAAAAGTTAGATTAGAGCATAAGAGGAGCAAACTAGCAGCACAAGAGTCCCTTGATAGAAGAGCTGCTAGATTAAATAAAATAAGAATTCAGCAAAAACATAGACGAGCAGTTGAGAGCCAAGAGAATCGATCTGCTAGGCTACAAAATATGAGGATTTTGCAAAAAGAACATTTAGCCAATGAAACCGGAGATGACAGAGCTGCTCGGCTGGAACGCCTGAGTGTTCTTAAAGATGAACGCTTAGCCAAGGAAACACAAGAAGAAAAAGCTGCTAGACTAAAGTATCAAAGCACTCTTCAGGAAAAAAAACTGGCTAAAGAAACATCAGATGAACGGGCTGCTCGACTGAAACATCTGAACAATTTGCAGGAAAAAAAATTGGCTAAAGAAACATCAGATGAACGAGCTGTTCGACTGAAGCGTCAATGTGCTTATAAAGAAAATGCTTTGGCCAATGAAACTCCAGAACAAAAATCTGCTAGACTTCAAAACATGAGTGTCTATAAACGACAATTTGCTCAAGATGCAGTATTAAAAGTTATCAATGCTGAACATTTACATAATAATGAAACTGCTCCTCTAATTCATCAAGCCATTCTTAAAGATAAAGTTGTGAAAGAGAAGATGGACAAATTTCATCACGAAATGTCTTCAATCGAGTCAACAATATGTATTGTATGCTCAGAAAAATTTCCTGGCACTAAAATGGCATCACTGTCAACTACATGTATACGATGTTATCGAGACAAAGCAAACCCAAAACTTTATTCCTCTGAAAACAATATGAATCCTGGAGCAGTGCCCAATGAATTACAGGTTTGTGACATAAATTTGAATTTTCTATTGTATTACAGAACTAACCCGTTGAAATCACTTTAATAATAAACATTGCATAATATAAATGCATCCTCACATTATACACATTTTATAGTTATTCCATCCATGTAACTGTATCTGAGTAAATTTAAATTACATTAAAGCAATAAAAGCATTCTAATAAGCTGTGAAGCATAATTATTAAATATATATATTATATTGATCTATTGATATAACTGAGTATAAAATAATGTTTATACGTTTATATTTATATTCAAAATTAAGGGGTTGTCACAAGCAGAGGAAATGTTGATCTCGACTGTTATGCCACTAATGTCCATCTATCGATTACCCCATGGTCAGTATGGATACAAAGGCCATGTAATCAACCTGCCACAGGATGTCACTTCTTTTGCGTCCAGCCTTCCAAGAAACACAAAAAATCTTGATGTGTTGATCGTGAGGAAACATGGCTCAGATAATACTCACAAGGACTTTAGAGTGAGACGCTCAGTTGTCCTACATGCTCTCCTGTGGCTAAAACAGCACAACAAGTATTATCGTGATGTGACAATTGATATGGAAGAAGTTAAGCAGCTCCCTATTGATGGAAATCTTTCCAATATTACCACTATTGAAGATGCATCCATCAAAATTGAAGACAAAAGCCAGCAACAAGAGGAAAATGATGAAAGTAATCAAGAATTGGGATCCTTTGTTCCAATTACTGTGCAAAAGGGCACAGAAGAAGAGACTGTCAAGAAGTCCATAAATGAGCGACAAAAACCGCATCCAGACAATATAATTCCATGGCCGTCTCGAGGGGACACTCCAATAAACGAGTTTGTCACCGAAGGATACATCTCCTGTGCCTTCCCTACATTGTTTCCCACTGGTAATGGTGATTTTTTGGCTCCAAGACAGCGTACTGTAACGGTGGGGAATTACTTCAAGCATTTGATGCGTTATGAAGATGGCAGGTTTGCCAAACATCCTCGTTTTCGATATTTTGCTCTCAACACCGAAATGAGATGGCGTGCTCTCCAAACTGGTAATATTTACATAAAGCAACACCCAAAAGATGCACGTCTGTCTTTGGAAGACTTGAAGGAAATGATCAGTAGTGGAGGGAAAGAGCTCAGCAAGCGAGTACTACATTATGCCACCAGCTTACGTGGAACTAAGCAATTTTGGTTCAAGCAGCGAAGTAGGCTCATTTCCATGATTGACTGTCTCGGTATGCCCACTGTATTTTTCACTCATAGTGCCGCTGACAATCAGTGGCCTGAGCTGGCTCGTTTGATTGCTGAAAATCCAGATGAAAGTTCCAGCCGCAGCTCTGCAGTCAATAACAACCCGGCCATTGCTGATTGGTTCTTCTATGAACGAATTAGCAAGTTCATGAAAACATTTTATGTGGATGTTCTTGGAGCCACAGATTACTGGTTCAGATTCGAGTGGCAGCACAGGGGATCTCCTCATGTACATGGTGTAGCTTGGCTGCACAATGCACCAGACATTGAGAAACTATTGTCATCTGATGACAGTGCTGAATTGTTGGATGCTGCTGAGAGGATTACTGCATATGTTGATGGCCTGGTTAGTACAATGAACCCAGGAATTCCTGCTGATGGGAACAACATAATCAATTCTATTCCCTTACCTAAGATTAAACCGCATGTGTGCAACCAACAATACCAAGGCATAAATAACTTGGAAATGGACCTGGTTGATTTAGTTGCTACTTGCCAACGGCACACAAGATGCTCAACATCATATTGCTTGAAGCGTAAGAGAGGCAAGCAGGAGTGCAGGTTCGGCTACCCCAAACCATTACAGCAAGTGACTACTATCACCACACAAGAAGGTGAACCTGTAGTGCTGACTTCCAGAAATGACAATTTGTTGAATGCCTACAACCCAGTACAATTGTCAGCTTGGAGAGCCAATGTTGATATGCAGTACATTGTGTCCAGAAACAAAGTCATCAAGTATGTGGCAAAATATGCTACCAAATCTGAGCCTCGTTCAAAAGGTCTGCAAGAAGTATACAGTACAATCATGAAAAGCATCAAAGAGGATGCCACACCACTCAAAGTAGTGCAAAAGTTATTAACAAGCACTATTGGAGAGAGAGATTTTTCTGCACAGGAGACATGTCATCTTCTTTTGATGCTGCCCTTGTTTAGAGCTTCTCGAGATTTCGTTGTTCTTAGTCTTGATGGTTCTTGACAGGTGACCGAAACATTTGAAGAAGACAAATCTGTGACTGTGGACTCCCAACTGGACCACTATTGTGCTCGTCCTGATGTCCCAGAGTTTAGAGAAGTGTCCCTGCTGAAATTTGTTCAGAAGTACAGAATCCCCAAGAAAATTGGCAGTGCACTGGTGCAAAGGAACAAAGATGTAATAGTGATACCACGTCCTTATTGCTCACCAGATCCACAAGGACCACAATATGAGCAATATTCAAAGCAGAAACTCATGCTTCACAAGCCTTTTGTTCAACTGGATGAGCTACTTGGAGGATGTGACACATATGCAGCTGCTTATGCTACTTTTCTTCAGTCTGGTAATGTGCCAAAGTCTCTTGCTGATGATATTCACAGGCTAGAAATGGCACAGGCAGAAGATCAACAGACTGTTGATGAAGAGGTGACTATTATTTATATTTTCAAACAATTCATTTTTTATTCATTTATATGTATTCTTTTTGCAGGCATGTGATAACGATGACAATGATGATCAAAACAAGAACACTGTATTGGATTGGATGCAGCTCTGTTATCATCACACAGAATTTGAGCAAGTTGCTTCTACTTGTGAAGTCGACTGGTCTGCTGCTGGAAAAAAGTATGACAACTTGCAGGAAATGCCTTCCTTTATTGCACAGCACAAACAGCATTTTGTCTACTCTGCATATGAAACTGAGGCTGAAGCACAAAATTTGAAAGGAAAGCAGAGTGAAGCTTACCAAATAGTATTCAATCACTACCATGGCAAACTGTGTGGGTCACCTCTAAGGATGATCATCTCTGGCACAGCAGGAACTGGAAAGTCATATTTGATAAAGTGCTTGAAGAAATTGTTGGGCGATTGCCTTCGTGTGACAGCTCCAACTGGAGTGGCAGCTTACAATGTAGATGGCTATACGCTTCATTCGCTTCTCAGCATTCCTGTCACTGGAGACTTTAAGGACTTGGAGGGACAGCGTCTCAGTGCTCTTCAAGGATCACTTTGTGGCGTTAGGTACTTGATAATTGATGAAATGTCAATGGTTGGCCGAAAACTATTTGGTCAGGTAGACAGAAGACTTCGCCAGGCATTCCCTCAAAGGTATCTGTTTATTGTTACTCGTAACTCAACTGTGTTTCATTTTATTTTTTTAATGAAAAAATCTAGATCTCATGAGGTACTGGGTGGATGTTCCTGTCTACTGACTGGAGACTGGGGTCAACTACCACCAGTGATGGACTTGCCACTGTACACTACAGCAACAAAATCTGAACTGTCTGACCTTGGCAGTGCTAATTATCGTCTCTTTGATTGTGGTATTGTTTTGAAACAAGTACTCAGGCAAGAAAGCCTAGACTTTAAAGAGTTACTCATGCGTCTCAGAAATGGTGAAATTACTTTGGATGACTGGAAAGTTCTGATGAAACAGACTCCAGCTGCAGTAGGAAATGCCAGCACATTTCAGGAAGCTCTACATCTTTTTCCAACTGCTGCAGCAGTGGCTGAGTACAATGTTGAAAAATTGCGAACAAATTCTCAGCCAGTAGCAAGAATTGAAGCCATCCATTCTGGTCCTAGAGCTAGCAGAATTCCTGCAAGTGATGCTGGTGGATTGGAACCAGTTATTTTTTTAGCATGCAAGGCACGTGTAATGCTGACTGCTAATCTGTGGGTTCAAGTTGGACTGGTTAATGGAGCACTTGGTACAGTTGTGTCAATTTGCTATGATGGTGCAGATCAATCACCACCAAGTTTACCAGTAGCAGTGACAGTAAAGTTTGATTTCTACACTGGTCCTACTCTGGCAGATGGCACTGTTCCAATAGTTCCACTACGCCGCACATGGTTGTCCTCTACCTACCCATGCTCGAGACTCCAGCTTCCCCTAAAATTGGCCTGGGCAGTTACAATTCACAAGTCCCAAGGTATGACATTAGACAAAGTTGTCATTGATGTGGGGAAAAAAGAATTCTCGGCTGGACTGACTTTTGTGGCATGCTCACGTGTGCGGCATGTAAAAGATCTGCTTTTCAATCCTCCGTTCGCTTTTCAACGTGTAGCACATCTAGCCAGCAGCAGACGTCATAAGGAAAGACTCAATGAAGACCTCAGATTAGAGAAACTCAGCAATAGTTTAGGCTCACAAACAACACTGTCAGTCAAGTCTGAGTCGTGCACAGATCACAGAATTAGCGAGGAGGCAGAAGAAGCAGAAACAGCAACAAATGTGCCCCATATTCCAATTCCATCATCAGGGGAAGCACATGATGCCTGCTGTAATGGAGACTGCAAAAATGTTATCGCTAATGAACCACCTCTTCCGGTCGAAAGAAAAAAGAGTCTCACTGATGATGTTGTTGTCACTAGCGTTGACACCCATACTCACCAATTCCACTATAACCCTGTCAATGAAGAGTGGCAGCGTGCACAATGTGAAAGGCTTGGATTGCAGTACTGTGGACCAAATGGAGTCACTCCTGGTGGTTCTAATGTCCCATTAACACGTCCGACCAATTTCAAGAGGATAGTTGGCGATGGAAATTGCCTATTTCGATCTTTTTCTTTGATTCTTACAGGATCGGAAGAGCAGCACTTAGCTATACGAGGTGCTATCGTACAGCACATGAGAACAATTGGGGATGCGATATGGCCACATCAGATTGCTCCTCTTCTGAGACAGATTCAAAATCTTGGAGAAGTGCACCTTGTTGGCTCAGTTTATACAGATGCAGAATGGGAGCTGGGAATTGAGCAGTATATTGCAGCAACCAGGATGAATCAAAACAGGGCATGGGGATCGGAGGTTGAAGTCATGGCATTGGCACACCTTCTGGATACCCCAATATACAGTTATGATACCGTGAGTGGTTGGAATCTATATATCCCAGGTATGGTGCATGGTACATTTAATTTCAGTCATACAGATACACATCAAATGGCTATGTATGTGCACCATGCTGTTAACCACTATGATGTGGTCAATTCAGTGCAGTAATTGGTTAAATTTGGCAAAATTTAATAGTGGTCACATCAAATGCATAGCGCACAGGCTTTGTAATTGTTGTCTTTCTTGCTGTAAAGCGGGAATTGTCTTTATGGTAGTAGTTTGAGTTGACTTTATTAGGAGACACCAAAATTAGCATTCTTGGACTCATGTACTGATTTCACAATGTGTGGGCGGTAATAATGTGGAGCCCTGAGCTCTTTGTGTGCCTCTGCAAAGACGACCTCCAGGAATGCATTTTTTGCTGGGATTTCCGGTGTTTCCTGAGCTCACTAACTGGGTGGCAGGGAGTCCCAGTAATCACAAAGTGTCGTCTATGTCCACACATTTCGGTACAGTTCGCCATCCAAACAGTCCTCAAATTATTTGTCCATTTAGAACCTAGCTTGTGTGCCAGTATAAATAACTGGGTATTTTAAGCTGGAGGTCCTAAGTTATTTTTCATCAACTATATTCAACTAAACGTCATATTTTATGCTCATCAAATTTATACTCAAGTTCTTAAAAATTTCAATGTCAAGTATTGAACTCAAGTCTTATAAATTTTGAATATTTTTATAGTCAAATTCTTATACTCGAGTGCTTCAAGTTTACACCTTAAAGAAAGATTTTTAACTGCTGCAAGCTGCTTACAAGTACACCTTATTTGCTTTAACTTTTAATATTAACTTTCTTCTTTAAATATGAAGGAGGAAATAAATGGTTTTATCATGAACATAAATTTCATATGACTAGCACAACATTTCAAGTTCTACTTTTTTAACAGTCCTGAAGCATTTTTTTGTATCACAAAATATATTATTAAACATTTTCACAAATAATAATAATTACATTCATTAAAATTTTCTAAAAAGGACCCAAAGTAAATATCAGTGCATTTGAAAATGTGACTACTATGGTCCCCTCTGAAATATTCGGAGGGGGGCAATCATCTGTCGAAGATGAGTACAGATGATTGTCCATATCTATCATATGTCACATCCAAAATTACCAACTTTTAAACAATAGTAAATAACACATATGCAATACATTCTTGGAATAGTGTACAGTATCAACTGACAGATTGTCTATCTGGTTTATACAAAACTTTGAAATGGTTGGTAACTTTGTATGTGTATGTATGGTTATGGTATGCTGATGAGCTCAAAAAAGAGCGAAACAATCATTTCCCCCCCTAAAATTATCATACAGTGTACTCATTTTAAATTGCATTTTCTCTAAGTGGCATTATTTCATTTTATTTTCAGCTGGGCCAGCTCGCTCGCCATTTGCGCTATTCGAGCGCACCACTAGTTTATATATATGTTTGGACGTATGTATGTCATTTTGCACTTTGACCCTCCGTATTTTTGTGTTCGCTCCGCGTGCGACCCCGTCCCAAACTTCACTAAACAGAATCCTCCGGTTTAGCGACCATTACCCGTATCACCTTAGAAATTGAATTGTTTACTGCTTTGAATTCTTTTGCGGGTGCAGTTTAAACGCAAAAACTTATGGGAGCTTCATTTCTATTCGAGTTAGTTGCTATTTGTCACGGTTATAAACCCTACTCAACAGCATTTACTTGTAAATTCATTGTCCACTAGACGAACCGCGAAGGTAAGTCTTGCGTAAGTATGTTCAGTTGTGTGAAAGTATTGTGCGTTACAACTACTATTAAGAATGTCACAAAGGAAACTTTAAATAAAGTGACTTGATTTTGTTGCTTCTTTTTCAATTCAAACAGTTGCTGGGAGCGGTTACTATGGCTTTGAAACCCCTTTACCGCATACGTAATTTAAAAACTTGACTATTATTTTAGTAGCTTGAGTGTAACTTGTTAAAATCAATCATTTAACAATAGTGTAGTTTAAAGCTCGCTCGCCATTTGTGCCCAAGCACACCACTAGTTTATTTATTTATTTATTTGTATATATGTATGGACGTATGTATGTCAATTTGTACTTTGACCCTCCGTATTTTTGTGTTCGCTCTGCGTTCGACCCCGTCCCAAACTCACTAAACAGAATCCTCTGGTGTAGCGACCATTACCCGTATCACCTTAGAAATTGAATTGTATACCGCTTTGAATTGTTTTGCCTGTGCAAAAACTTACTGGAGCTCCATTTCTATTCGAGTTAGTGGCGGTGGTAAGTTAATACGCTATTAATCAGTTATAAGCCCTACTCAACAGCATTTATTTTAAAATTCATTGTCCACTAGACTAACCACGAAGGTAAGTCTTGCCTAGGTATGTTCAGTTGTGTGAAAGTATTGTGCTTACAATACTACGAATGTCAAATCACTGAAGGAAGTAATTTTTGTGTTGGTACATCAAGTGAACAAGTGTATGTGAAGGTGCTGTGTGTTACAAGGACTGCGTAGCTGATGAAAAATCTTTACCTTTATTGACAGGTTAGGTTTTAGTCTCTGACCTATCTGATATTTTGCCTACACAGTTACGTCTTGTGTACTTATTCAGTCCATTTTCTAACTGATAGCATTCAAATGGCAAATTTACATTTGGTCCTATATTGAAGAGAACCATTGTAGACTTGTTCAAGGTGTGGCCACTTTTAAAACCATGGAGGGCGCTATGCCCATAACCACAAACTTCTGAGTTTTGAGCCAGCTAGATAGCCATCACATAACTCTTCATGATAATACAAAGATTACACATTTTAAAGCATATATTATGTGTTTATAATTGGTTAAAATATATATTTTAAGTGGTTAATATGGAGTTAAGATATATAAGTTAATATGGACAGTTAAGATAGTTATTTAAATACAATAGTGTATTTGCTCTTGTGGTATTGCTGCTGTCTACAAAAAAAAGTGCATCATATCATAGCAGCTACAGGTTAAACCATGATGACTTACCTATTTCTTTTTCTTCTTCTTTTTTTCTGTATTAAAATGAAGTAAATTATGAGAATTTTAATACTATATAGCTATCTACTCACTTTATTATTTAAAACTTTTTTTATTTCCTGAGCCACTGGGGGCTCAGGAATCACATCCTTTTGTCTTTGTCTTCCATTCTAACACAATTATATCACAACTGATAAAATTCTTCTCCTAAATAATCTACTCACTTGTTCTGCCATAGGCTCCTGTTCCGGTTCCATTGTTAATTAAAGCAGGTGACAAATCTAACCGCTAAGTAGCTACTGATCATGCGCAAACTACACAAAACCGATGGTAGTCGCGCCGAGAACACTTCTCCCGCCTTTTACTCTTAGCACGTACTGCGCAGCTATTTTTCTGAGTTGTATAAAAACCAAATAAACTGAGCACCCGCGTTATTGCTACCAGGATACGAGATTCCTATAGCAATTGCGGTGTGGATTAGGCGAACTAAGGCTAAGTTCTATAATTTGTGTGGCTGTTTCATTTATTTTATTCTTATTTTCTTTTACTTGTCAAGGTTTTGTGCTTTATAAATAATGGAGCTCGATAATCCCAACCTAAAATTATCATACAGTGTACTCATTTTAAATGGCATTTTCTGTAAGTGGCATTATTTATTTTATTTTCAGCTGGGCCAGCTCGCTCGCCATTTGCGCTATTCGAGCGCACCACTAGTTATGTGTATAAGTTGTAAGTATTTAATGCAATGATTGCAGGGGCAATATTATTTATTGGTTTTAAAGTTAAAACTATGAATACATGTATTCACATTTCAGCTAATACTTTCCATTTGGAGCCTCTAACATTCCTAAACTTGTGGTCTGTTTGTTATATTATAGTTAACACAATGTGCATGTAAACTCCGCTAATATAACAGGGTGATGTATATTTTTAGTTGTAGCTACATGTCCTCCTATCATACCTAGCTATACTTGTAAAAGGACTCAGTTTCATAAGCATGCCATGGCCTATTTATGAAACCGTATTATGGCAGTTCTCAAAGTACTAGCATCACATTTTTATCATTTCTTGGATTGCCAAGCTAATGTTCCTTTTTCCATGCTAAACTTGTTCTGAACAGTTAGATATACACTTTTCCTAGTGTTTATAAATGCCTACTTTTTTTAGTAAATGTATGAGAATGCTTGTTTGGTGAGGAGAGCTAGCTATCTATATACAACTTGAACCCATCCTGATCATTTTTTTTAATACCTTTTTTTTTGTAAGCAAATTGACTCTGACACCAAAAAAAAATTATAATCTACAGATGATCAAAACATAATTAGCAGCATAAACAAGTTACTTTTATTGTTTTTTGTGTTTTTGGCTAACAATTGTTCATTGCCCAGGAATGCTGGTTTGTCGATCAGCTGGTGTGCACTTTGTGTTAAAACTTCCACATGACCAAGTGCCTGTAACTCCTCCCTCTCTTACGCCGAGACAGATGAAACAGAAGTTGGTACCACATGGGCACACCATGTGCTTGCAGGCCTCAGTGTGGTAGATGAGGGAGCCACAGGTGGGACATGCTCTAGTGCTGGGCGTGTCTACTCCCACAACTTTCTTCTTGGGAGCGTCTCTGAGAATTTTCAGACGAGGATCTTCTCCGTCGCATTCCTCATTGCCACATTTGTCTGTTCCACCGAGCGTCCACTCGTGAAGACAATTCCAGCAGAAATCAAACCGCCTGCCTTTTTCCTTAGTGCACACGATACATATCAGTCTTTTATCTTTTGGGTTTTTCCTCATGCAGAGGGAGTTGCACCCAGGACACTCCTGTATTCCTTGAGCCTTGCGAAGGTAATTCTCAGTGATTCGAGTCTCAAAGTCTTTCTGTTCTGTCGCATTCAAAACTCCGAAACGTCGGACTTCTATGTACGACCACTCTTTATTGCAACGAAATTTGCGGTCTGGGCTCACGTAAGGGCACAAAAACTGGTACTTGCCAGCAGAGAGCAAACTGCGACAATACGCAGTGAGTGAATCCGGGCCAATGGCATGCCCACAAGGCATTTTGGCACGCTTCTCATCAGGATCGTCATCCCAGGTGATCATGTCAGGCTCGTCTGTCAGTGGTACCAAAGCATCAAGATCTTTGCTTTCTTGAGTTACTGATGTATCTAAATGACTTGAACCACCGTAGAGTCGGAGTACCATGAAGAGAACAGACCCATGGACGATCCCCTTGTAGTCACTGATGAGCTCATGGTCGTCATCCTTGTGGATTTCTTTTCCCCCATGAATTAGGCGAGCATGCTCAGGAGGAACTCCAGTTTTCTCTTCAAGAAGCTTGTAAAGCTCCTCTATGGAGGCATCCTGCAGAAATAAAAACAAATAACTAAAATCGCATTCATGAAAGCAAAAATATACATATTATTCTACTCTGAGAATATTTTAAAGTGTTTTTCTATTTTAAAGTGTTTTTCTATTAATTTGAAAGTGTTTTTGTAAATGTTTATTTCTGACCAGTAACGTAGAGCATGCCTTATAGACTGAAGCAAGGTTGGATACAGCAATAGATGTGGGGGAGGAGGAAACGTCAGTGTTATATGGTGGGTTATACACTTTTACATGGTATACAGTACACGTTGAATTATGAACTAACATAAGATTCATGAGTCACATTAAAAAAAACTTCATTTAGAGGGTAAGGATGTGGAAACAACTCCATTGGGGCTGGGGGAGAGGGAGAGGAGGGAGGCAGGGGTGACAGCACTAATTTACAGTAAAACGTTTTTATATTTCAAGAAAAACAAAACAAAAAAATTACAAAACAACAACAACAAAAAACAAACAAACAAACAAAAACAAAACAACAAAACAAAACAAAAAAAACAAAAACAAAAAAAGAAACCAAAAACAACAACAACAACAACAACAAAACAAAAATAATAAAAATAAAATAAAACAAAAGATAAAAACACACCGGCATTATTAATCTAATGTGTAGTCAGAGTGAAAAATAGATTGAGAATTAGATGATGATAAAAAAATTTGTCTGAATTCTTGAGATATAAATAGTATGAAACACAACAGTTTATGTCAACATGTTACAAGATGTAGCAAATGTGCATGCCTGCCCCTCTCCTCAACTCTTCCATAGCAGACTCTGTGAAGCTCCACCACAATAGTTTCTAAAGTAAGCATCACCTGCTTACACATGGGCATGGTTGTGGGTGTGGCTATATAAAGCTCTTGTTTATCTCCTGCTCAGACATATTTTCCTAGCTAAATTTCAATTAACACCAGGAATGTCCCACAACTGGTTATTGGATTTAGTAAGGCAGAGCTGTCTAGTCTGAGGCTATGACATTTCTATGTGAGGAAAATGACATTTAGTACGCAGTACGAACACTAGGTCACTAAAAAAAAAGGAAGTAAATAAATAACTAGGTGTTTGTGTCACTATGTTCTGTATTACATCAATGTCACATTATCATTCGGAATAATATGTGCTTGCTAGGATCCTAATGAATTTACACACTTGACAGACAAGTTAACAGCTTACATAAAATATAAGACTCTACAAATAAAACACAACAACAGACAATTAAACAAAAAACTAAAGAAAAAGCTCTAAGCACAAGCACACACATACACACTCTCACACAGGCACCTAACTAAATAAGGGAATGCAATTCACCTGGGATTTAAGTTGCTAGGTTCAGTAGCAACCAGTTTCTCTGTAGATCTTATCAGATTAGTGAGTAATTTAATTGCTTGTGTGTGTGTGTGTGTGTGTGTGTGTGTGTGTGTGCGTGTGTGTGTGTGAGTGTGTATTAACCACTTATCAAATTCATAGACATTAATATTTATTTAATGAAACAACACCGAACTAATGAAGCCATAAAAATAAGCAACAATTAAAAAAAAAAAAAAAAAAAATAGATGATCAACAATTAACACTAGCACACACATACACACAGGCAGACAACTAAATTAGGAAATGTACACCTGGGATTAAAATGATTATGGAAGGTTCCCAATAGCAACCAGTTTCTCTGTAGATCATACCTGACAGTTTGTGGGAAGTATTTACTTCTATGTGTGTGTGTGTGTGTGTGTGTGTGTGTGTGTGTGTGTGTGTGCATGCATGTGTTGTGTGTGTGCATGCATGTGGTGTGTGTGTGTGTGCATGTGTTGTGTGTGTGTGTACGTGTGTGTGTGTGTGTCCACAAACTCAGCACCTGAGTAAACCAATTAGTTTTACGCACAATGTCTGATGCATGAGGTAGTGTCAGCATACCATAGACATGTACATGACAATGTGGTGGTGAATGCCTACATCTGATAATGTAACAACACATCAGAATACAAAACCAGTCTACCCAGTCTACCCAACTATGTTTCCAGCTGGCCTAATACTGCCTCTAAAGCCATATAATTACAGATATATGATGTATTATTGTTTAAATGGGTTTTCTGGGGGGGGGGGGGGGGGGGGGGGGGGGGGGGGGGAGGGGAAACAACAGAGCTTTATTAGCACCAGTAGACAAGATGGATACATTAGGAAAAAAAGAGAGTAGGTTCTGTACAGTGGGGCTGTGAATGGGAAGGGAGGGATGTTCAATGGAATAAATCATATTTCAGAAGTCAAAATTTCAAATAACTTCCACTTTTGTAGATGAATCTACTATCCTCATATCAACACGGCTCATCGCAATATATTTGGTAAGGCCCAATCACACTACCTCTGTAATAGCATTAGCAATGTAAATTGTGATCTAATCCACACATGTGTGTTAGCATATGTGCTATACATTGTGTCATTTCTCAACTACTGATGTGACTATCATCGTACCGGCTTATATGTAAGTCCGTACTGTGATTTCATCAAGGAAACAAGTGTACATTTCTAAGTTTTTCATGTCATTCTATTTACTGGCACTTGCATAGAACTAGTGGTGTGCTTAATTAAGGACAACTGGTGAGTGAGCCTCCCTAGTTTAGTTACATAAAACTAGTATTGTTGTATGAATAATTAAAAAATCACTTGTAGGTTTTAACTGCACTCATAAAAGAATCAAAGCGTAAACAATTTAATTTCCTTGGATGATGCGGGTAAAGATTGATTAACCAAAAGATTCTGTTTAGTGGAATATAGAACAGGTCGACCTCCTAATGAATATAAAAACATGAGGGTCAAAGTACAAAATGACATACATGTATGTAGTCCACACATAAAACAAATATTCCCAATTCTCAATTGTGTAACTCCTGATAGAGTCTCCCTCGCTAGCCAATGATAAATTAAAAAAAAAGCAACATCAAGTTTCCCACTTATTCACACTTCTCACAAACTAATGGTAATTGACTTTCAGTGTAGTACAAATCCCCTCTCTTTTATTTATTTCTTCGTGAGAGGTACAATAAGATTAAAATGCCAAATAGCTATATATTTGTAAACGAGCTACTCAGACGAGAGCTGCCTTCCTAGCAAACAAAGTCAACCCTTACCTTGTGGACCATGACGGTATAGTTCTGTCCTTTATAGCCTTTGATGAGGAGTTGGTAGAGAGTGGTTCCTATCCCGGACATAGCTATTAGCCAACGCAGCAGCGAAGTTTACAAAAGAAAGTTCAGGCGCTACACACGTAGTACAAAAGTACGATACCCCCGCCAAACCGAAACTAAAAAGTAGTGAACGTCGGGGCACTACGGGACCATTCCACTCAAATTAAAAAATTTGGTATACCCCGCGAGTTTCACCCCGCCGCCAGAAAACGTCGAATCAGCAATAAATTGAAGGTTCTTGAAACAGCTGGGTTGCGTGCCGCGGAGTTTGTTTGAGGCGTTCCCTTCCTTGTCCTGGGTCCTGCGCTGGCTGAGTGTAATGATGGCTGGCAGTTCTAAAGTATCGATGAAACGGTAAGTGTGACTATAGGAGAACGGTTGTTGTATAAGTGATACAATTGTATCACTTAAATTCACTTGTAGTTACAATCTAGCCGTGTTTTAATGTCTGTAACATTAGACCAATGACTGGAACTGGCAGGTGGATATGGTTCATATAAAATTTAAACTTGTAGATCAAAGTGCTTGCTAAGATAAACCACCAAGTGGCTTGTCATTGCCAACTGTCTTATATTTATAAAGCTGAAAGCCTTTATACCAACATTTTACTGTTTATGAGGGTATCTCTCCAGAAACCAGCATTTTAGACCTTGAAAGATGGAGTAAAAGAAAGCTCTCTCCCTTCCCCAATTCCCTTCGCCAGCTAGGCATAATTTAAGAGATGTATATGCTCAAGTTCAATTAGAAAATTGTCAGTTATGGTTTACTTGGCTAGCCATCACACTTTGGTATACATATCTGCTCATGTATACATTTCTCACATTTTCTCATGACATTGAGATATTCCCATCCTTTGTACTTGGCAAGACAGAAGTGGTGGAAGCTTTTCTTAATTGGTCGGGGGAAATTCTTATCTTAAATTTTTATTTATTACTGCATCAATTCACATTATGACACATTTTGATAAGCTATAATATTAATGATGCAGATTAAATTGAAGTGAAAATGATGTTAATTAAAGATTAAATTACTTGAAATAGTTCAGCTATTTCTCCCCCCCCCCCCCCCCCCCCCCAGTTACTTGCTAATGGTAATGTTAGAAACTCATCCATCATAACTGGAATATATGTGACCTCTAACATTTTAAACATTTATAGCCCCTTTAATTTGATTCCCCAAAACATTTCATATTCGCTGTAATACCTTACCAAATGCGTGGTATAAAGGGTAATTGACCCCATCTATTGCAACTTGTCTTTATCTAGCTACTGCAGAGTGTAACTACTTGAAATGGCCGTAGAAGTGTTTTAAGCAGATTAAGTAGGCTAGCATTTCATGACAATAAAATACTAAACTATCTGGCACTGTTCATGGAGCAAAACCAACATGCAAAATTTGGTCCTGCAAGCTTGAAAAATATTAGTGGCTCTTGCCAGGTCTGCTGGGATAGTTCTGCTGCCACTGCAAGAGTTTAATTAAATAAACCATCTATGGCTTGTTGAACATGGCATCTGAAGGAACACATTAATGGTAACAAACCACCATGCACACCTGATATCTAGTGCTTAACCTAGCTTCAAAGCAGGCAAGACAGTATAACTTGTGGTTATAAGCAGTGTAGGACAGATTGTTATGACACATGCCTAGCCCTTCAAGGCGGGTTCAAACTGTGAGGTAATGAAGATACCTATAATTAAATCAGAACAGTTTGAATACTGCAAATTTTGTGAACAGTTATTTTGGACACTAGCTAAATGTCTGAAATTTTATGTAGTGAATGGAGTGAGTAATAGACTTTTATTAAAAGAAAATATTAACAAGGCTATAACTACTACAGAGTTTGTGGGTTTTTTTTGCTAAACAAGGAGTTCAAATATAAAAGGGTGTAGCCAGGGACTTTTTTTCACTACAAATGGAAAAATGTCAATTGCTAGTTTTTGTCACCAACTTCCAGGAGACCATCTTAGAACGCATTACAGCAACTTGGTGCTAAAAAAGAAAAGGGAATCAGGGTTACATATATATGTCATGAGCACCTTAACATATAAGGGAGAAAAAAGAAAAGAAATAGCGTACCGTCAGAGTACTGCTAGATACTATCCTATTGGGTCATCTTCAATCATCATGTACATGGCGCACACACACACACACACACACACGCACACACACACACCCACACACACCCACCCACCCACACCACACACACACACACACACACACACCATCTTGCAAAAATGACTATATATAGCTGTTTGTATGTTTCAGCACTGTTTTAAATGTGATGTGATCGAATTGAAAGAATGGTGAGCTACTTTGGAGGATTCTCTTTGTGTGTGGCTACTGTTTTTAATATTTGTATCCTATACATTTTGTGTATTTCTTTGTAAATTTATACAATATATGATTCAATTTTTCCCCTAATGTTAGGTTGACTAAGGAGTATCAGTCATTATTGAAGAATTTGCCAGATGGAGTGTCTTTGTCATTACCAGTGGAGTCAGATATCTACACTTGGGAGGTTATCATAGCAGGACCTGAAGACTCTCTTTATAAAGGTTATTATTGGATTTGTATGCTGTATAGATTATAGTGAATTTACAATTTCTTTCTCAGACTTCTCACTTTCACAGGCTTTTTTTCTCCATTAATACAGAATTAAAAGTAATTTTGGTCGTCATTGGGTTCAAACCCGGAATTACGCAAGCACTCTAAACTACTGAGCTATGACTGCAATGGACAGCTCAGAGTGTTAGAACGCTTGTGCTATATATACAAGTATTCCTGGATTCTCCTAGTATAACGGCCAAATTTTCTTTTAATTTTGCAGTGTTTTAAAGAAAATATAGCTTGTGAAAGAGAGAGAGAAAATATCTAATTATATTGAATAACCGTTTTTAGGAGGGAAGTTCAAGATGAGAATACTGTCATCGTATCCTTCAATAATCTACAGCACTATACGTTTTAGGGTTATTTATTTATTTTATAGCCCGTTACCCGAGCGACCGCGCTTGTCGTTAAGAATTATAAATCGGATACAGTCTGGTATGCTCGTAAGAAAATGTATTAGCGGGGAAACGTCTGATATAGTTCTTAGCAACCATAATTATGGTGGAAGGCAGATCAAATCAAAATGGAATAATGAAGAGTTTGGGTACTTTAATACAATTACTAAGATAGCTAACGCTATACTTTGCTCGTTGTTTATGTTTGGGCTATAAAATAGTTATAAACCAAAATCATTAGGTTTGTATTTCGATTTATAAATCGCATACAAACCTCAATTTTGGTTTATAACTATAACATTGAGAAATTCTTATAAAGCAACAAAAGCATATATGTAGCTACTGCATATTGAGTATAGAACTTATAGCTAATAAATTCAGGGCATTTTTACTGTAAGCTTTTACTGCCAGTTTTTAATTTGTGTTATAAGTGAGGATTTTTGATACCATAGCGTATAGGAAAATTAACTTATATATAATACTCTGTTAGTCATTTTTCCTTAATAAAGAATTTTAGGTTGGATTATCCTATGAAGCCTCCTAGTGTAAGTTTTATAAATTTGATTCAAATGTTACATCCACTAAAGTTTATCACAGATATTGAAATAAAATTCTTTTCCAACATTTCCTTGCTTACCAATAATAATTACAAACCTTAGGCTCCTACATTAACTGTCATTGCACCACCACCTTCATGGACAAGGACAGAAATTAAACTTAAATGTAGGAACAAAAACAAACAGCAACTTGCTCTGTTTGCACGGCCGATTTAGCCATGACATCAGGTGAAATGTCAATATTATACTATATTTATAGTTAGATGTATTCTCTCTCTTTCACAGGCTTTTTTAAACAATATAGAATTAAAAATATTTGGTCGCCACCGGGAATCGAACCCAGGACCGCTTGTATAGCACACAAGCGATCTGCCACTGAGCCAGTGAGACTGTAGCATAGCAGTACCCCTTAACAGTATACATACAGAAATAGAGTGTTTACTCGCCGGGTGGCTGTCATAGCTTAGTGGCAGAGCGCGTGTGAGCGGTTCTGGGTTCGATTCCTGGTGGCGACCAAATATTTTTTAATTCTGTATTGTTTAAAAAAGCCTGTGAAAGAGAGAGAATACATCTAATGAGTAAATAAAGGCTGAGAAAGAAATTGTGAAGTGATATATTTATAGTTTTGTAAATTGGGAATAGTTCTTTAATTTCAGCTGAGGATGGCTGAATTGTTGAGATGTTACGGACTTGCGCATTCCTTTAGCATTAGAAGTATATAGTAATAGTGCTGTTTACCTCAGTTGAACACTCCAATACGCTCTTGTGTAGCTATAGTTTTGGACAACTGAAATTTTAGAAGTATGATGGGAGTTAGCCACTTCTAAACGGTTAGCGTAAACAACCATATATCGACCATCACCTATTATCGTCCAAATGTCATCCAATTATCGACCACTTATCCGGAATAGAAATACGGACAAAAAAACGGGAGTATGTGTAAAGTGGGCGGTGGCCGCCAAGCGAGTTTAGAGTACATTTATCTGGGACTAGTTTCTTTGCTATTTCTGCTGCTTCAAGCGACTTGGTAAGTCTTACTTGCAGCCTAATTATGCTGCTAACTTATAGTCTTATTTTAGTTGCAGTTCACAGCGCTTGGGGTATAGCTAAAAGCTATATTTGGTGTTCAAGGTGACTGTCTCTGACCTAAGTAAGTCCTCACAGTAGAATGCAATGGTTATTTTTATTTCTTATAGCTATTGCAGTTGCTACAAATATATATAATGGTTATTTTAATTTATTTTTGCAGTTGCTAGCTACAAAGATATGCCTCGCAAAGGTGTGAGAAAACGCCTGACTAGACGAAGAAGTTCCACATCTCCTCCTTTGCCTACTACCTTTAGGCCATATGCAAGAAGAAATCAATGGTCAAATGAGCAAATGGAAGCAGCTATTAAAGCTGTACACTCTGGAAGTGGAATCAACAAGGCAGCTCATGAACACGGTGTCCCACGTACAACTCTGAAGGATCGATTAAGTGGGAAGGTAGTACATGGTCGAAAACCAGGCCCCCAACAATACCTTAATAGTACTGAAGAGCGAGAGCTTGGGCTTTTTTTAAAAGAGTGTGCTGGTATTGGGTATGGGAAGACAAGGAGAGACGTTATGCAAATTGCTCAGTCAGTAGCAGCTGAGAAAGGTGTGCTTAGGAAGTCCCGTATTACCCATGGGTGGTGGAGTCGTTTTTTAGAGCGCCAGGGAAATTTATGCCTTAGAAAAGGTGACAGTACAGCACATTCTCGTATGGATGCAATTAACAAAGAAACCTTAACTCAATATTTCAAGTTGCTGAAAGATGTATTGGATGAGTGTGGTTTGATGAATAATCCTGCTCAGATTTATAATGTAGATGAGTCTGGTATTCCTTTTGACTTTAAACCCCCAAATGTAGTTGCTGTAGTGGGTTCCAAAAAAATTCGATACCGTCAAGCAGGGAAAAAGGGACAAGTTACTATTGTTGGATGTGCCAATGCAACAGGCCAGGCAATTCCCCCGATGGTCATCTTTGATGCAAAGAATCTTAACCACGCATGGACCAAAAATGAAGTGCCCGGAACCAAGTATGGCCTCAGTGACAATGGTTGGATCAATACAGATCTATTTGAGGGATGGTTGAAAGAACACTTCATTAAGCATGCAGTTTCTGGACGTCCTCTTCTATTGCTTCTTGATGGTCATTGTACACATTACCAACCAGATGTGATACGTTTTGCTCGTGACCATGATGTTGTTATGTTGTGTCTTCCACCACACACAACCCACGAAGCTCAACCATTAGATGTAGGTGTGTTTTCTTCACTGAAGTCACAGTGGACTAATGTTTGTCATGATTACTTCCATAAAAACCCAGGAAAAGTTATTACAAAATTCAATTTTAATCTAGTATTTTCACAAGCATGGCTGAAAGCTCTGGTTCCTTCAAACATTATTGCGGGTTTTAAGAAATCTGGAGTGTACCCCTATGATCCTACTGCAATTAAAGTCCCTGATGAAGTTGAGGCAAGACCACAGCCACAAGTGGATCCTGCTGCTAATTCAATGTCTCAAAATGTTAAAGATGGATCGAATGATGGAGATGGAGATGGTGCATGTGATAATAGTGAAGGTGATGAAGATGGGAGTGAGTGTATTTGTGATAAAGATGGAGTGTGTACTAGAGATAGTGGGAGTAATAGAGGTGGGAGTGATGAGGGCAATGAAGATGAGGGAAGCAACGTGGGTGATAAAAATGATGAAGGCCACATGGGCGACGGAAATGATATAGATAATGGAGATGATGGAAGCAACGGGGGCGGTGGAGGTGGAGGCTATGGAGGTGGTGTGTGCAAGGAGAGTCTTGGTCACAATGAGAAATCAGACTTGTTTGATCAAGATAAGTTAGAACTTTATGAAACGCACTTCAGGGAAGGATATAACTTATTTTTTGACAATAATTACGTCAACTGGCTTAAATTACACCACCCTGAAGCACTTCCACCAGACAATGAATATACGAGTTTGACTGACATATTTTCTTCTGTCACTCCTGAGACTCCTGTGGCATTTATAGAGACACAGCAGAAATCTGATAGCATCTGTGTCTCAAACAAGAGTTCCACTACTCCTGTATCAGAAATGTCTACTCCATTATTACCAGTACCAGGAAACTCTGTATCTAGTGACGAAGACAGCACTATATCCAAGTACCTGGTCAGTCCAGTAGCTAACACTCCTTGCACCAAGAAGCCTGTGCCACGTGCGAGGCTTTTAACAAGTGCAGATTCACTTGCTCAATTGGAAGAGAAGGAAAGAAAGAAACGTGAAGAAACAAGAAATAAAAGAACATAAAGAAACGAGAAAGAGAAGAAAAAAAGAAGAAGAGAGAGATTGAGCTTCAGCAGAAAGCAGAAGAACGAGCAAAGAAGGTAGAAGAGAGGGCAATAAAGAAAGCTAGAATTGAAGAAGAGCGCTTAAGGAAGGCTGAAATGAAAGCCCAAAAAATAGTTAGTAGGGCGAAGGAATCCAGAAAGAAAACTGGTATGAAAAACACTACTGCATGGGAACCGTCAACATCTGCAGGATCAAAGTCAGCAATGGTAGAAGCCACTTCTTCTAGAAGCATCAGATCAGCACCTGCTAAACAACCTAATACAATAGATACAAATACTTGCTGCATGTGCAATGCAAGATACGAGGATGATATCGTCTCTGGGTTTGGTGCTGAGTGGATCTCCTGCTCATGTGGGAGGTGGCTGCATGAGGACTGCACAGAAGACTACATACTGGACAAGGATGGGAAGGAACGTTTTTGTTCTGTTTGTCTTGATTTATTTTCTTAGAAATAAAAACAATTCACATTACAAACTATATTACAATAATTTCTTCTTTAATCAATATAAAAATACAGTTTAACGTAAAACTAATAATGCAACAATTATAATTTTTATATGCACAGATTCTATAACACCTTTTACATTGCAAGATGCAAGTCTGGTAATGGTGGAACTGATTGCAGGTTCTTTAATAAGAGAAACTTCCATCCGGCCGATAATTGAAGATCGAGAAATGACTGGCTGGTCGATAATCGGTGCCGCTACTCGATATTAGGTTCAAAGCGGGTGTATGTTGGCCAGTTATAACTCCGCGTAGGAATGACTTCCGGAACTGTAACTTGCTGCAATCTGCTCCTGAATAGTTGTGGTAGTTTTTGGCCTTAATTTGAAGTTCGGGCGATGATCTATGCGGAAGTTATGAGGTAAGGGACAAAAGGTGGTCGTTATATGGTTGCTTACGCTAACTGTTTTGGAACAATTCCAATGTATGATAAATGATTATTACACTCATTGATGAGAATAATATTTCATCTCACGCTTATATTTTTATTCGCCTTAGGCTATTGAAAATACTTAAGCTTTGCTTATAAAATATTTCCCCATTTTGTACGTTAGCTAACGTAATTGGCAATTATTAATACTTTCTCTTTTTTATCTTTTATTTTGATTATGACTAATTATAGTACATGTGCTGAAGAAACCACCAATTATTGGCATTCTATGTACCATTTCTATTTGGACTAGAGACACCAAGTGTCTTAAGTTTGATTACTCGTTACTTTATACCTCTCATTCAACCCCATTGATGGACAACAGTTCCATTCATGATACCATGTAATAGTGGAATTAAAAACGAAGTGTTTTTTCTTTTATTTCAGCTGTCTAGTGAAGTCCAATTATTTTTACATACAAACCTGTAATAAAATGTTGTGTTTATGCATTTATATAATATTATATCAGGTTTTGAGTATGTTTTATTGTACATAACATTTATATTTATATTTAGGTACATTTCCTAGAGCCTTTGCCATATCACATTAATGTGGGTAGAAAGACTGGAGAGGTGTGCATGGGCTTGCTTGGTGGAGAGGGAGAAGGTCAATGGGAGACATCCTTTACACTAGAAAATGTCGTCAATAATGTGATAGCCCTGCTGATTCGTCCTGAAGTGTCGACAGCGATGGACCATGAGGTTCTAAATGAGTACCACCATTTCAAATGGAACTTTGATACCAAGGCAAAGGAGAGCGCCAGGAAGTCTGCATTAAGTCATTAGAATTCATTTTGTTGGTGTCACTTTAATTTTTAATCATTTCATAATAAAGTGGTTAGATTTTGTCATTTGTAGGCAAGATTCATTTCACAAAGAGTGAAGTACCTTTAGTTGTAGTGTCGCGATTGTAGCTATATTTCAATTCAAGTTCAATTATACAAGCTTTTAAAAATTACTTGTTTGCAGTCTTTTTACTGTTACTATAGCTTTATCTTTGAAAAAGCGGATGGTATTTGCATTTGGGGTTTAATTTGGCCCCTCAACCATGTGGTGAACTCAGCAGAGCAGGATGTTACAGCACTAGCTACATAGCTAGTCATTTGGAACTAGCTACATAATTTTATAAGCGGCTGATGGGCCACTTCAATTGGTTCTTTCTTGAAGTTGTACTCTCATTACATCATTATAAGAGTTATTTATAGAATATAATTCTCCATAGCACAATCTGAATAACTAGTTTTCTCTTTCACTCTCTTGTAGTCTCTTCTAGTTTGTCTCGTCTAGTCTGTTCAGTCTCTTTTGGTCTCTATAGTCTCTTCTAGTCTTTTAGGTAGAATCTTCTGGTCTCTTCTAGTCTCTTTCAGTCCTGTCTTCTAGTCTATTTAGTCTCTTCAGTCTCTTTTAGGTTCTTTAGTCTCTTCTAGTCTCTTGATCTCTTTAGTCTTGCCTGGTCTGATTAGTCTCTTCTAGTCTCTTTAGTCTCTTCTCTTTTGTTTCTTGTCTCTTTAGTTTCTTTTAGTCTCTTCTAGTCTCTTTAGTTTCCTCTAGTCTCTTTAGTTTCCTCTAGTATCTTTAGTCTCTTCTTATAGTCTCTTTAGTCTCTTCTAGTCTCTTTAGTCTCTTCTTATAGTCTCTTTAGTCTCTTCTAGTCTCTTTAGTCTCTTTTTAGTTTGTTCTAGTGTATATTTTAGTCTCTTTAGTTTCTTTTAATCAATTTGGTCTCTTCATAGTCCAATCTCTTCTAGTCACTTTCAGTCTCTTTAGTAAACAATTTGTACTTAAAACAAAGAAAGCTAAATAAACATAAAAAGCATGAAAAATAAATAAGGAAGAATGTTTTTGAACGTGTATCATCTATGCCACGATTAAAGGCTGGAATGAGCTGTATAATGTATTTACACTAATACAGCTTGCTAGCTCTCATTTGAACTGATTACTAGTACTTGTATGTATATTAAGTGTATTTGTACACACTAAACTTGGTCAATTTTTGTCAGTTTTTTTGTATCAGCAAATGGACAGAAGAATGCTCACTATGATTGCTCAGCACCTTGAGCAGTGTGTGAGGAGTTAGGTATAGGTGTAACAAAATGTGAGGAAGTAGGACTGAGCAGAGAAGCTTCAGCTGAGTGTGAAAAGCTTGAACAGTGTGTGAGAAGATCTGCAATAAACTCACTTTGTTTCCTTAGTGGCAGTGACTGTCTATGGCCATAGCGTTCACTATGTTGCATACCTCTCCTAGATTTTGAAATGCAGTTTGAAACTGAATTTTAATTTATCAATGAGAAACATTGTATTGACAGAATGATGTTTCAAGCATTTCTTGCATTTCTTGCCAAGTACATATTAGAACAAAGTAGTGCTTCTAGACTAAAAAATTATATTTAATTAATAATTGGGTTTCCTACACTGATCCTCTACAACACTTCACAATGATTATTTCAATGTTTCGCACACAGTGCTTTCAAATTGATAGCAGCTTGAATTTGGTCATGTGATTAGTGCAATCTAAGCACATTTCCTGTGGATTACCCAAACGCCCCAAGGTTATTCCTAGGTCATTTCCAGAAGTGTGGTCTGGTCAACGGTTGGCATGTAGACTGATTCTGTAAGTCTGAATGTGTACAACCTTAATCGTCACACATTTGATTATTATGGTTCACTTGTAAGACTGACACTAAGCTAAGCACATGCAGAATAAGATTTGATAGGTATTGAAGAAGTTATACGCCATTTTGCTTATTGCTCGGCCATATACTTCAACGCTCGCGCTAGCATCATTTCAGGCATGCTCACAACTTAGCGTCTAGTTACTACATTGGATTTCCTGCACTGATCCACTGCAACACTTTACAATGCATATTTCAATGTTTCCACACAAAGTTCTTTCAGATTGGTAGCTTGAATTTGGTCATGTGATTAGTGCAATCTAAGCCTAATTCCTATACAGAGACTAGAAGAGACTAAAGAGACTAGAAGAGATTAAATAGACTGAAGAAACTAGAAGATACAAAAGAGACTAACAAGACTAAAAGAGATTAAAGAGAATGAATAGGTTACAGAGACTGGAAGAGGCTAACAAGACTAGAAGAGACTAAGAGACAAGAAGCAACTAAATGAGACTATAAGAGACTAGAAGAGACTAAAGAGACCAAGGAGATTCGAAACTAGAAGATATCAAAGAGACTTAAGAGAAAAGGCACGCAGCGAGGACTCTACTTGGGGCCTGAGGGACACTAAAAACGGTGGTTTACGACGGCTGCGCGGCGCCTAACTGATTTAGAACGTAGCGACTGCTCCTAACAACTCAATAGGAGGGACACTAAGTGCATTTGGAGGGACACTAAGTGTCCCTAGCCTCAAGGCGGGGGCACTAGGTTAATAATGTCCTCATCTGAAGGACCAAAGCAGTTAAAAATTCTGCTGTCTCAATACAAAAACTACACTATGTTCTAACTAGAGGCAATATACAAAAATTTAATAATGGAATTACATAAAAATTGTAAACATAGTCAGCTAACTTAAAATGTGAACTGTGGCTAGCCTTTCAGGTCTTTAGGAAGCAACACCGACTAAGTTGCAATATATTTTAATGCAACAATCAGCTCAGAGACTACTACAAGAAACTTTAATGATATACAGAACTATAAAATTAGATAGCTTTCTTCTAACTATAGTTACCTTAAGTATGAGTAGAGGTTATACTTCTTCTGACTACATAGTAACCTTATGCATTCCTCAAGTCCGAGTGCTTAATCGTTACACATTTGATCGATTATGGTTCACTTGCAAGACAGACACTAAGCTAAGCACATGCGGTGTAAGAGTTGATTGGTATTGAAGAAGTTATACTGTCATTTTGCGTATTGCTAGCCATACTTTAACGCTCGCGCTAGTATTTGGGGCATGCTCACAACTTAGCGTCTAGCGACTGGGGCGAGTATAAAAATGAGCTTGACATTACATAACGCTGTCACTTGGTTGGAAAATTGGGTTTCTTAACGGGTTGTGATCATTTATTGCACTACTGTCGAGCTATTCTACGTTAATCGACTTCTACACCGTGAACTACTGGCTACTGTTCACTACTCCGCCATGTCCGCGGGAGATTGTGAGAATTGGATTGTGGATCGGAGACAACTTTATCTCCGTTGTTGTTCCGAGTGTATGCCCTGCCCACAGGCTCTAGGGTACACTCTAGGTAAATCATTGGAAAGCGGTACTTTTGCTAAGGTTAAGGCTGCGTGGTCGCCTTTTCAAAGTACAATGGTGAGACAGTGTGTTTTGTTAGCTAAAAAATAGTTATTAACCAAAATTTTACATTCAGATTGCCTTAAAAATAGTGAAGAAGACTGAAGTGACCAAGACAGAGTTGAACAAGTTTCTTCCAAGGGAGATTGCTGTTCTCCAAAAGATTTCCCATCCCAACATTCTGGATATCTACCAGATTGTAGAGACTGCTGAGAAGTGCTTCATTGCATATGAACTGGCAGAGAATGGAACACTAATGGAGTACATGAACTTAAGGGTTCGCCTTCCCGAGCAGGAAGCTCGCTTCATTTTCAGCCAAATGTGTGAAAGTCTGTCCTATTGCCATTCTTTAGGGATTTCTCATCGAGACTTAAAGATGGAGAATATCTTCTTTACTAGGTCGATGGACATCAAAATTGGAGGTAAGTTAGTTTGTTTATTTTTATATCATACATTGATAAGCAATTACTTCTTATTTTAATATAGATTTTGGTTTGGCTCTGGATTCACAGCATCAGATAAGTGATACCTGCTGTGGATCCTACAGTTACTGTGCTCCAGAAGTTATCTTGGGATGCCAGTACAATGCTATCAAAGCAGACTCATGGAGCCTGTAAGTATTTCAATACAATTACAAAATTTGTATATGATCACAAAACAGCCAACATTTGAATAAAATACATTTTGTAATTAGGGGTGTGGTTCTCTATGCCATGGTAAGCGGTCGGCTGCCCTTTGGAGAAGACTGTCGAGTTCAGTATGGAGGATGCGATTACCGCAAACTTCACCTTGACAGCCACCTTTCAGAGGGTAAGTGAAATCAACACATTGCTGAAGGCTATTTATAATAAATATTATTCTTCGTATAGACCTTCGAAATGTACTTCGAGCACTTCTGAATGTTGATGCTCCATTCCGTCCATTCGTTACAGAAGTGCAGACTTGGAAGTGGGTGACGGCCTATCCCTCCACTCGACCAACTTGGAGAGAAAATGATGCCAAATATACAGTAGAGAAATGTCTCCCTTCCTTTCTCCACACCATCGAGACTGAATATTTGAGCCAGCCAAACATGCTTCCCCAAGTCAATGATAACCAGCACCAGACAGAAGAGGTCATGACTCTCTACCCAGCAAGGGAAAACCAGCAAGAATCTGCTATGCCAGAGGGCAATGAAGTACCTGAGTCTGATTCCTATGGAGCAGAAACTGTGCCTCATATTGAGGGTGATGAAGAGGAGCCAGATGACACTGTTGTATCTGACGATGAAGAATCGGGATTGAGCTCTTGCCATGCATTACCCACTGGAGAAGACGAGTCTGTTGAAGTTGAGTCATTGCCATCTGCTGAAGAGGTCCATTTTACTTCTGTTTCAACTCCTGCCTCTGACCACTCTTCATCATCAACATCTTCGAAAAGTCGCTTTGTTGCTTCTATTAGAGCAAAATATAACCAGTTTACTGCCTTCATGAGACGATTAAAGCGTCACTCATCTTAACATTAAAACATTATTCATGATGTATTATTTTACTATCAACAGTAATACAAAATATTTCAATTAAACTGACAATCTGAGTTTACTTGTGATACCTTAAAATATGCTAAGACATTGCGAAATTCTTAACAATTATTCAGCTAATAGGCTATTTTTAAACAATAGCTATTAAATGATGTGGAATGTTTTTATAATTCTGTAGGTTTGCTTCATCTCCAGTAAAATTAATTGCATTACAAATGTCAAGGCTTTAATTCTGAACACAGAGCATAAGGTAAAGGAGTACAACATGAATGACCATCTCTGAGCAGTAATAACAATGCTCTGAACAGTAAGATTGGGCAGGGTTTTGCCAGGAACTGGACTTGCAGTAGCTTTTAGTGCACACACATTCAATCAATCAATTTTATGTGTAATAATTTTGTTGTTTCTTCATGTACCTTGTACTCTTATTACATAAATTATGATAAATTGTCTTTGTATTAGAATAGGAGGCTGCAGTGAGTCAGGTTACATTATGCTATCACTTGTGACAGGGTCACATGCAGCAATTGAGGATAGAGAAGTGGGAGGGGCATAGGCTTAGGGAGTAACTGGTAGATCCCCCCCCCCCCCCAGAGACCACTGTAGAGCAGGAGTTGCAGTAGTGGGGGGTGGACTGGATTATTCCAAATCAGCAGCTTTCTAATTCTGTAAAGTTTAAAAATAGTAAAAAAGTTGGGAGGTTTGAGACCCCACTGCCACCTGTGATCCCCCCTTACCAACACATGCTATATATCAACCATGCCCTTAGACATAATGTACAGTAATTTTAACATTATAATGGGTCCATCCTATTCTACTCCATTACACACATTTGAACACTTACACCTTTTCTGTGTTTGAAGTAGTTGGGGAAACTCTTCTAGTCATCCAGTACTAAAGTTAGTAGTTCTTTAGCCATCTTACATCTTTCTTCCAGCTCCTGAGTTACTTCTCTAACAACCTGCCGTGGTGTCCTAACATAAGGTATCAAAGCTGTGGTTTCTGGCTCTTTGTTCTGGCTGAGATATTTGGGATAATGTTGACAACAATATTAGCTGATGAGTAAGTTTTCTACTCGCTCTAGTACCTCATCATCAGTGACATTTGTGACATCTACTACTTCACCTTAGAAATCACCAATGGCCAACTTGACTGTAGTTGTGGGAGCCTCTATTGCACAGCCATCTAGCAACTTCACAGTTAGAAAAACATGATGTTATTTAACTACATGAACCTGTCCATTACTTCCTGGATGAGTGTAAGGACTCTAGCCAAAGAACATGATGTAATGAATTTTTATGCAAAGCTTTATGGTTGTAGCTGCAGTGTGTCAAGCACAGAAAAAAATTGAACAACTTTGCTGCGACATTATTCATGCTTCTTATAGCTACTTAGAACTCAATTGATCACTACGATACTGGAATAAACATCAAAAGGCCAAATGCTTCTGCTAGATCTCCACATTTTGGAAGTTAATGGGAGATAGAAGTGAAGTCAATGAATCTCTTTTTGCCAAAAGTGATAGGCCATAAGTCACTTGGTTATTTATTAATTATTTTTTATTTCTGTCAAAATATAAGCAGTTCTCAAACAGTTATTCATTCCAATCAATTCTGCGCTAAAGGCTGAAATATATCTAAAAGTCATTCTGATCTACACATTATTTTAAATATTGGCTGTAAAAAAATTCACCAAACTTTAATTTTTCTTTTTGTCTTAAAACTTACCACATGTGCAGTATAGAAGATTCTTGCTGAAGTCTTTCTCAGGAGACAATTGATATAGGCTCTGTTAACAAAAACTGTGCTGGTTGGTGACAGAAACCTATCACTTCTCATTTTATTCTGCACTACTTCGATGTTAAAATAGGGAAATGAAAACTGGTTATATTAGTAATAATTTTTCAAATAGTGTAAAAGGTAATAAATTTTAACCAAAATAGAACAATTAGTATGGAAATTTTAAGACTTGACATACACTTGGTCATTTCATCTGCAATATCAATAAGCATATAAAATTCTACACGTAATTAATTACCCACAGCACAATGTAATGCAGCTATATAGCATGCAATTTTATATTCCAAGTAAAATGTAGGGCTTGTTAGTAACATACTAACTACAGTTCATAACAAGTAAAAATGTTTTTGTTATTATTTTACATGTATTGCATTGTAAGTGATATGTTACTATAAATAAGTGCATTATGTAACTTGAAAGAAGGAAGAAGCAGACTTTTGTGTGATTTTTTTGTCTGTTTGTCAGTCAGTCAGTCTGTACATTGTCAGTTAGTCTGTCATTTTGCATGTCTTCCTATCGGTCTGTATCTGTCTGTATGCTAGTCAATCAGTCAGTCCATCTGTCTGTTCTTCAGCTTTCTATAGTTAATCACCGTTTTCCTTCTCTTTTGTACTTTTTCCTTTTCTTACTTTCGCCTTCCTTTTGAAACATATGCTGCCTATTCATCAACTATTGCACCAGTTTTTTAGTTGTATTGAATGTGACAATGCTTCACCAATTCATGTAAAGACGATGCTTTAACAAACTGTTTAATCTCATGAATTATTCATGAATACACACATCGTAGGTCAGCGTTACTGACACACAAGCATATTATTATATAGATCATTCATTTGATACAGGAGAATATCATGAGCCTGTTGACTTAGTATATACACAGTGCCTCAGGCACGAGCGTGAAATGCAGCTAATCAGACGAGTGATATTCTATAGTATCCAATGAATAAATTCATTATGTACTGCTCATATGTGAATACCACAGTAACAAAAGTTTCTTGTGCAATAAACACTTGTAATAACCTGGGGAGACGTAATAACCCAACGTCATAACTCTGAACACAGGTGATATAGGATAATATTGCCTAAGCCACATCCTGTTCACTTATGCATTTCCTATGTGGCGGCAGGTACTAGGCCCTGTTCAGTACATACTAAATATTGTAAGTGTGTAAGCATGTATATATGTATATATTAGTAAAACCACCCTCTCCCCAAGTAAAGATATTCCCTCATATCCATAGTTTTAACCATTACATAAACTTCACCCTTACATACTCCTGGGAAGTATTTGAATTCTAACAAAGACATGTTTATATGATTATAACTCATCTTACATGCTTTGGATTTGCATTGTGGCTCTGCTCCACTCCAAGTTCCATTCCGACATTGTCGCAAGATATTTCCCACTAGTTTGTAACCACTGGAACAGGTATACATTGCCATTGAATTTTTAACCACAATATTTCCATTCTTAATAAAGGGCACTGCACATCTTACAACTGAAAAAATGTGGGATTATGATATCACCATTAGTATTGGTCATTTGTCATACAACTCTGCTTTAATATATATGTACTCTGATAATCCCACCATAATTAATGGGACATTCTCATTGAAATCTTTAATCAACACAACAAAATCTCCTCTGTTGCCATTCGCTGTCCCCCACACCCCTCTCTTCCATCTGCACCCAATCTAGGCTATGAAAGCATTCTTTGTGGAGTTAGTGCAGGAAACACAGCAGTAATGCAAATGTAGGCTGCTGCATGGCAGTTTGCTATGAGAGAATCGTGCAACTACTTCTTCCAATGTTACAACTACATCTAAAATTCAATTAAGATGTAGAGTGTGAGGTGATTATTAGATTCCGAAATGACTGAATGGCTGCTGGCTTATATAGCCAGCGGCCTTACAGAAGGAGGAGACAATAACTGAATAGGCACAACAATGGAATGGAGGTTCTGCTCTCTTACCTGCTGAGGCAAGAATGAGATCACAGAAATAATAAAAGAAAGATAAGTTATTCCCACTGGGTTGATGAAAGTGTATGCATGCGCATGAATGAGTGTTGTTGAAAATGTAATAATTTGAAATATTTATGTGGGAGAGTTGTGGGTGAATAAGGCTCCTCCCACATTGATTACTTTTTCTTTAGCTAAGTGTGCTTGATAGAAAGGCCAACTAAAAAGTTCCTGCATATGACCTATCACAAAGGAGCTGTTATTCAAGAATTTCATTAAAAAAAACAACAAGGTATTTAGCCTGGTGGTTGAAACTTTGACCCAGAAAATAATTGGCATTGAAGAAAATTTGGTATCAAAAGAACCATAGTTTTTTCTGCATAACGTAGCTACTCAAAGTCCACCAATATATACTTTTGGGAACAAACTTGGCTTATTTAATTTTTAACACTAACAATTATTGAAACAATAATATTTACAGCTGTGTCAAACGTAATAATATAAATTTTACGATGTTATTAAGGTGCATTTCAAGCACGATATTGATCCTGATTGGGTTAATTTAAAAAAAAAAAAAACAGATTTCTGAAGAACAGGATAAGATTACAGAATCAAAGTCACTGCTAGAGTGTACGCTGGTCTCATTCAATTTAAATTAAACAATATTAGACAAACAAACTAAAAGGAGCACATGCTCCAAGAAGAATTAGAAGAAAAGGAAAAAATTACTGCCACTGAAATTTTTATGTGTGTCAACTAAGTGATAGATATCATTCTTCAACTTCAGTTGGTACAGCTACAACAGATAAATCTAACCAAAAATGACTGACAGTACAAAGCTTGGCTTGGGCAATTAGAGTTGCCATTGAAGGCTCTAAACTAAATTTACTGAATTATTGGACAAATTCAAACGGAATAATCACAGTGAGTATCGTGTCTTAATACTGCTGCATTTCTCACTTTTTATTGTTATATTATAACTTTAAGTAATGAAATTGATGAATTTTTGGTGGGGAGGAGGGGAAGAGAAAATTTTGCTGATTTTTCAGTGAAACAAAACTAGACTCAGAATTCAACCAGACACAGATAATTTGAAATTTTTTTAATGAAAATAGCAGTGAAAAGACTGTCACTAGGAATTGTTTGCTTTGAAGAAATACATGTACTACTTTTAAGATTTATGCAACCGTTTCTTATCGTACGATTTTTATGCACATAGCTAGTGGTTTCAAAATTTTTGTTGCAACTACAGGAAATACTCTCAGCTTGGAGGAATGAAAGGACAAAGAATTGGGGGAGAAAGAAAAGAATACATTAGGTTGAGGGAATTAGTTTAAAGGGGGTTATATTACCTACGGGGAACTTTGCTAAAGAGGGCAAAAGTCACATGAACCTTGCATGCTATGTTGCATTCTAAATATTAGTTAGCATGCAAGGTTATTAGTTAGTACTTTTTCCATGTAATTGACATGGTTCTGTGGGTGTAGCATAGTGTCCCCAAACTATGATTTGATGAAGTTGGCAACCCTGCCAGTACCTAATGTTCCACTACCTCGCCTACCTTGCTGTTACAGATTACACTAAAGTTTTTTTTGTATTAGCTCACTTTATTGCATGTGATTGAGCAAATTTATACTCAATGCATGATTTCCATAACAAAACTGATGTAAATACATAGCTATTGACCCTGTAATTTGCATTTAATAGCTAATACCGTTCATAACTAATTGTTCTCATGGGGCTGAAACATTTCAAGCTGACACAAGACACACTCAGTTACTCTCTGGCTGATTTGTATTCAAAGCACTAAATAATCAACTTTGTTCACTCCTGCAGTATAGTGTAATGATCACCGTCCGTAATAATATGGCAGCTATTTTCTAAGAGACACAAAACCAAAATTCAATATGACAAAACTAGTACTGTAACTGCAGCTTCTTCTGTTGATTTTAAACATTAGGGCATACTAACAAGTGTGAAAAAGTAAGCACTTATCCATTCATTTACAACCACTGTTTGTTAATAAATAAAGTTATTGGTGGTGTGTCAATTCAAATTAGCATATTTCCCCCCAAAGTCTATTTTGATGGATTTTTAGTAGCCATATGGGTGTGTGAAAAATTCAGCTTCTTTTGATATCAATAAAACTTCAACACAATTTTTTTCCAGGTTATGCTATTTTGATCTTCAACATCAGCTCTAATTAGACAATTAGCTAGCTATTTCGTTCAATGAGGAGAGCCATCGTTTTATAAAAAATCCGCCTTCAATTACTACAACCTGAATTAATTTTTAACAGCTATATGCAAGCTATGAGAACCCCCTGGATAATAATAATATAATATATATATATATATACCTGTTAAATACAAGAAAACAGAAGTACGATAATATATAAAGTTGACTATCAAATAGCTATTTCTGTCAAACCTGGTTCTTCACTGCAGTTGAATGGTACAGCTGTTATTGGAAATGAGATGTTCCACCAATTGGACTCCATTCTTAGCAAATAGTAAACTGTTGTGCCATTTGACACTGCGGCGACATGGTACAGCATTAACACACTCTCTTGAATGGGGTAACTGAACATTGGTTCTTGAACTCTTGATGTAGAGCGAAAAGTAGCAACAGTGCTCCGTGAAACTGGTTCAGAGAGCTCTCGGAATTGAATAGAGTTATTTCTCCTACAACCTCCTAGAGTCAGTTGCAGTCTCCATTCACTGATATTGCAATGAAATCCTATGCATGTATCTCCAGTCTCGTCAACCATGCAAGACTCATTTGCTGAATTCACAAAATTATTTAAGCCTTCACAGGAATCAAGTGGATTCTGTTCATGAAATGCTACAAAAAATTATTGTTGGTGTTTTTAATTGCAAGCTTAAATATTAACAAGTGTGTATAAAACATACCATTGTAATCTGTAATTACAATTTTAGTTTTATTCGGGTTTAATGTAAGTCTTCTTAAGCCATTGTCTTTAATCATAAGGTGGAAGAATTTTTCACCTTCATACGTAATATCTTTGATTATATTTACTGTGAAACTGAGTGTGCTTGATGAGTTGCTATACCTTGGAAAAATAATAGAGTTTTGATCGGAGAATGTATAGTCTAAAAATGTTTTAAAACAATTATTATGAAACCAGTAAACTCATACAATGTATTATTAATCTATGTGAATGTATATTTCTGATGATATATTTAAATAAAATAATAAACTAAATTAGAGCACTAAGAGTGCAAACACTCAGCATTAGTAAAAATAAAATTGCAATTATTTGCAAAAGAAGTCACTATTGTTGAAATCAAGTTCTTAAATTTTAAGCTTATAGCTAACAGTAATAGTATTGTTCTATTTGTGAATATAAACATTAACTTGTCTAGCTAGGGCATTTAAATTGGCCTGCTTGCATCTGTGGGATTCTTTAGGCATTTCAAGGGATTTTTTATGGGCATAAACATTTTTGGACTGATTCTAAAGCTGTTTTACGAGCTTGATACTCAGCAATACAGTTTGACTTTCTGAGGTCTTCATGGCATTCTCTGGCTTTAGTATTAACTTTGTCTTGGTAGGATAAAAATAGTAACAAGAACATTTGGACGTTCAGACATACTACAGTTGGTGAAAGAAGCTCACCTCCAGCAGCAGAGACTTCCCAACACAAGACATAAGAAGAAGTTCACACATCGGAACTACAGAATACAAGCAACAAATCTGAACTAGGTGCGGTAAAATTAGTATGCTCATATGAGCGTGCATGATTCTAAATGGTGGCTAAACTAGTGGTGTGCTTGAGCACAAATGGCGAGCGAGCCTTAAACTACACTATTGTTATTCAAACTACCAAAATAAAGTCGAGTTGTTAAATTACGCATATACGGTAAAGGGGTTTCAATGCCATAGTAACCACTCCCCTCAAATGTTTGAATTGAAAAAGAAGCAACAAAATCAAGTCACGTTATTTCAAATTTTCTTTGTGATATTCTTAATAGTAGTTGTAACGCACAATACTTTCACACAACTGAACATACCTACGCAAGACTTACCTTCGTGGTTCGTCTAGTGGACAATGAATTGTCAAGTAAATGCTGTTGAGTAGGGCTTATAACTGAGACAAATAGCGCATTAACTTACTACCGCCACTAACTCGAAATGGAGCTCCCATAAGATTTTGAGTTTTAACTGCACCCGCAAAACAATTCAAAGCCGTAAACAATTCAATTTCTAAGGTGATACGGGTAATGGTCGCAAAACCAGAGGATTCTGTTTAGTGAAGTTTGGGACGGGGTCGAACGCCGAGCGAACACAAAAATACGGAGGGTCAAAGTACAAAATGACATACATACGTCCAAACATATATATAAATAAATAAACTAGTGGTGTGCTTGAGCACAAATGGCGAGCGAGCCTAAAGACTATACTATTTTTATTGACTTCTAACACTGAAGCTACTGAAAATAAGGTCCAGTTTTTTAATTTAGCACGGTAAGGGGATTTCAGTGCCATAGTAACAACTCTCTGCAACTGCTTGAATTGAAGGAAAAAACAACAACAACAAAACAATACACGTTATTTAAAAGTTTTCTTTGTGATATTCTTTAGCTAAGTAGTGGTTGTAACACACAATGCTTTGACACAGCTGGACATGCACCTACACAGACTTACCTTCGCAGTAGTCTAGTGGACAATGTATTTTCAGGTAAATACTGTGTGCACGGCTTATAACCATGACAAAGAGCGAATTGACTTACCACCGCCACTAACTCGAATAGAAATGGAAGTACCTTAAGTTGTCAAGTTTGAACTGCACCCGCAAAAGAATTCAAAACGGTAAACAATTCAATTTCTAGGGTGATACGGGTACTGATCGATAAACCAGACGATTCTGTTTAGTGCAATTTGGGACGGGGTCGACAACCGAACTAACACAAAACGCGAGGGTCAAAGTACAAAAATGCCTTACGTACGTCCATACATATACAACAAACATCCCCGATTTTTTCATTTTTACCCCTGTAAGTGTCTCGCTCGCTACGCTCGCTCGCCAATAAACTAGTGGTGCGCTCGAATAGCGCAAATGCATGGAGAGCGAGCAGACTCTTTTTACTGAAAAATAGGACAGAAATTACATCTAACTGTAGTGCACAGTGTAACCCTTTCCATTCTCAGTTAGCATCAGAGAATCTAAAGTCTCTGATCCCAGACTAAGTAACAATAACAGAATTACCTGAATAAACTTCGAAAGCAGTGGCAAAGAAGCGCAGCTTGACAAAGACTTCACAATTGTTTCAAGAAGAGAGTAGCTATAAACTTTTTAGTTGAAACAAAGTTGCGTAAGGCAGTGCAGCAGGATTCTCCGCGCTAGTTAATTGAAAAATACTGGAACTGTGAACGCTTTACCTAAGTTACGTAATTAGAAGCGCGGGCGAAATTTTTTGACGTACGTATACATACATATATATTATTCATTTGATACAGGAGAATATCACGAGTCTGTTGGCTTAGTATTTACGCGAGTGCCGCAGGCACGAGCCTAATTACCGCCAATCAGACGAGTGATATTCTCGGGTATCCAATGGATAATAAATTTATTAGGTGTACTGCTCATGGCAATGCCTTGGTAACAAGAAATTTACCTAGGGGGACGTAATAACCCAACGTAATAACTATGAACACAGGTGATATGGAAAAATATTGCCCTAAGCCACATCCTATTTAGTTTAATGCATTTTCTATGTGGCAACAGTTATCAGGCTCTGTTCAGTACCTAATAAATATATATATATATCTGAAATCTCAATTGAACACGACTGATAGTCAGCTTCGCTCGCTTCGCTAGCTCGCTGAATAATTGAATGGGCGTGGCCATATAGTAGCACTCACCGTAGTCTACCTTTTCTCTCGTTTTCTCAAAAACTAAGCCGAAATTAAAGAAGTGGCTAATTAAAGGGACTCAAATCGTCATCTAGTGGAGTTCCTTTTCTCTCAAGGCATAAAAGTCTGTCATCTTTGAGATCCTCTGTTGACAGAGTGAGTTAATGAATGAATGAATGACTACTATAACCCTCTCGTGCATGCTCGCTGAGGGTTAACAACATGGAATGGATGGGATTTATTGTAGGACCAATGACTCTGTACTCGATATATGCATAAGAAATTGCCATAAGAACATGCAAAGCTCCAGATACTTTTGGTCAAAGATTAAGAGAAATATATGTCAATAATGATATTATTTTTACTACCTTAATTTATTGGCTTTCAGTGACACACATTTACATATTTTAAACAATTGTGAGGCTTTTATCCGTGTAATAATACACAGTTGAGACTGGGTAATTATCTCCTGTAGTTGTAGGGAAACCAGCAGGTACAGTAACTTCAAGTTTCAAGGGTCAGTTGCTGTCTAGTAGTAGAAGTCACCTGTTTTAAGGCAAGGTTTATCAATTTTTAGGGAGTGGCTCACTTTCTTTGTTGTCTGGATAATTGAGAGAAGCTATGGATAATTGACGTCATAATTGAGAAAGCACTATTTTTAATTACAAGACTATAATTAAATGTAGCATATTCACTAATTCGGTATTGAGAGTATAGTGTACAAGATTTCAACTTGAGGTGTGATGAACTATTTCTTCTACTGTCACTTTTCATTTTTCAATTTTTTTCAAACAATTTTGGAATTCGTTTTTTTTTTGTTTTGACCAAAATTTGTGAGACATTTCACTACATTTGATGTAATGGAATTGAGACTGCACACGTTCAGAAACAAACAAGGCAAAGAGCTGCAGAGATAGAGAGGAAAGACATTTCCAGTTAGGTCTTACAAACACAGCTGAGTTGATTATCTATTTGGTGGTTAGTTATCTTGGTTAAGGCGCAGTCTGTCAACGCTATATATCCGATTACTGGCCAAATACGCAATTTTGCGTACCTCCGTATTTAGTCCCCGAAAGGCCAAATACGCAATTCTGCGTACAAGAAAGGGGGTAATAACTATCTGCCTACAGCTGCATACCTGAATCTACCAGTTCTCTATCATTGCATCTCAGGTTTGTAATGTAGTATAGCTATCTGTACAGCATATCTACAAGTGTGGTTACAATATAAAATTCATCAGATAAACCTTGCTACAAAACACTTCAAGTTTATCAAATATTTTCATATAAAATTTTATAACAAGAACTATAATTCATGATTATTTTGATACTTTGAGTTATGCTGCAATGATAGCTTAAGTCTTCTGGAGAAGTTTATTGATTCTACTGTGGATTCAGGACTCCAAAGATGCAGGAAACACAGAGTATCTCCAATTTCCAAGCTGATCCATAACTTTGGAATATTAGTAGTATTGTAAAGTTCATAATATACCTGGAATATATAAAAAGAACACAAGAATGTCACAGAGTGACTTATTAATGAATTAAAGTCGATATCATTGGCTAGATTTGGATGTTTTCATTCTTACTAATATAAATCTGAAAATGGCGTATGTTTTGTTTCCTAACAATTCACCTTTATAAGTTGCTGTTAGTGTCCATTCTTGCGTCATTCATAACCTTTACTCAAATCTCTGAACTTGTCTTCTATTGTAAGCTCATAACTAGCGTAGTGAAACTAAGCAACGCGAAGTGGCACCCCAAGGACGCTACGAGAAACCAAAAATTTTCGTAGCCTTAGGCGTCCTCCCATCCACTGTCGAAAACTGGAGCGCGCAGGACTTTCAATCCATTGAGCAATAGCAAGAGCAAGCTTTTACCAGTGGCTGATCAATAGAAACTTTATGTCCAGGACCGATTGTTTCTCCGCTACAAAGTCAGAAAGTTGCTTCTCCAGTAAGGGTTACTTCCGGCGGAAAAAAATACGGCGGCTCGCGGCACCGCGGTTAAGTAATAATTCGGCCAGTAATCGGATATACGCCCTACCATCACAATTGTTCTTATTTGAAAGTTCATTGTCAAATAGTCAAGTCACAAAGAGAGTACAATGTAAGCCTTGTGCTGGTATTATTCAGTGTGCATGTGTGTGTGTAAAAGAGTTGTGTGTTGCTAAAGAATAGCACAAAAAATCACAAAAGCAAACAGTTAACTAAACTATTCTTAGTTGTTAGCACTCAAATTTAAGTTTCTGCTTGCTTCAGTTAGGCTAGCTCGCTCGCCATTTGTGCCAAGCACATCAATAGTTTTAGTTAAGTAGCTTCAATATCTCAAACAAAAAGACATCAGCAATAAGCTGGCGTATTTGGTGGTTCTGGTAGCCCATGATCAAGAATTCCTGTCCCCATCCTTTTCTGTCCAACACACACACACACACACACAAACACACGCACACTCAAACACACACCCAACATACACACAAACACACAAAAAAATACCTATATTGTGAAGAGCAGTTCCATCTAGTGTAATTATTGAGTTTTGCTGAATAACAGCTTCACTTTGTCCAGTTAGTCTAGCTTTCACAATCAGTTGACCATCTCCCTCATTCACAGTGTAAGATGTCTTCTCCCAGCCTATTGTTATGGCTAGTGTGAAAGAAAACAACCACATGAATTTCAGTATAACCAATAAACAATTCAACACATACATAATCATATTGTCACCCATTCTAATAAATACAAGACATAGTTTTCACTTTCTAAATATTTTACAGTTAGTTTAACCCTCTCACTGGCTAATAAAATTCAATGATTCTCTTCTTTCTAGATTAATGTTTAAAAATATTTCCCCCCACATTACATCATCCTTGAGCGCCTATAGGTGTTTGTGCCAGTGAATGGGTTAAGCTACATTGATAATCAGACCCACAGAAATTGTATAGTCTAACTGCAAGTGGAAGTAGTTAATGACTAGTGATGTGCTTGAGCACAAATGGCGAGCAGCCTAAAGACTATACTATTTTTATATGAATGATTTTGACTTCTAACACTGAAGCTACTGAAAATAAGGTCGAGTTTTCAAGTTACGCATACACGGTAAAGGGATTTCAGTGCCATAATAACAACTCGCTGCAACTGTTTGAATTGAAGGAAAAAACGACAAAAGAATACACGTTATTTAAATGTTTTCTTTGTGATATTCTTTAGCTAAGTAGTGGCTGTAACGCACAATGCTTTGACACAACTGGACATATACCTACACGAGACTTACCTTCGCGGTTAGTCTAGTGGACAACGCATTTTCAAATAAATACTGTTGCGTAGGGCTTATAACCAAGACAAAGAGCGCATTGACTTACCACCTCCACTAACTCGAATAGAAATGGAAGTCCCGTAAATTTTCACGTTTTAACTGCACCCGCAAAAGAATTCCAAACGGTAAACAAACTAACACAAAAACACGAGGGTCAAAGTACAAAAAGCCTTACATACGTCCAAACATATAAAAACTAGTTGTGTGCTTGAGCACAATAGCGAGCGAGCCTGCTTGCTAGGTAACATACAATGACAGTATTGTTACTATGTTTTAGCTAAGTTCATGCAAAAACTATAACAGCAATTATGACCTTTTATTTCAGCAAATAAATACTTAATTACTCTCTTACCTGATTAATGGTAACTTCTGTAGTATCAAACATCAGCCATTCTGATAACCACAATTACCAGTAATTCTTGAACAAGCTCTCAGCTATGATTAAAAAAAAGCCCAGTGATATTATTTGTAATTTAAGAAAACTATTGAATTACTACTTACCTCAATTTCCTGAGTATTGGTAATTTCTGTAGTATCAAATTTTAGTTACTTTGACTATCTGAATTACCGTGAATTCTTGACAAGCTCTCAGCTACAATAACAAAAAACTATCAATTTTAGCACACAAACACAAAATTGCTTTCTTATCTCATTTTTTGAGCATTAACTTCTGTAGTATCAAATTTAAGCCATTCTGACTATTTGAATATGTCAGTCACTGTTGACAACAAGCTCTTAGCTACAAAAAAGAAAGGCCAGAGTTATTTTAGTATACTTAGCTAACAAATATGGAAATACGTACTTACCTCAGCTTCCCTCGAGTAGTAGTAGTTTCCTTAGCATTAACATTACGGCATTTTGACTACAATTTGCTCTTGACAACCAACAATGGGCACTTCGTATCCCCCTTAAAACAGCGAAGTTTTGAAATTACGTCTGGAAAAGGATCTTCAATGCTGCTATAGTAAGCGGTCGTAGCAACTTTTTGTGTCTTGAAAAACAAGCGTTTTCGCAGGAATTTTCTCACACTTCGAAGCATAAGTTTAAAGTAAGGCTATAATGCTGTAGTATCAGAATAAACTGGGGTCAAGCCTAAAAAGTCGTGTTGTTAGGAGAAAAAAGTTCCTCCCCGCGCGCGTTTAAGGGGCATACGTATCATCCATACATACATATAACATATACCCGATTTTGCATTATCCACCCTTAATACTGTCTCGCTCGCTTCGCTCGCTCGCCAACAAATATCCCCAATTTTCAATTGAGTTACCCCTGATAGTGTCTCTCTTCGCTCGCCAATAAAAATTGAAATACTAACATAAAACTACAGTATTGTTACTACAGAATTTATATTTTAGCTTAATTCATGCAGAACAGTATAATAGCAGTAGCAAACACAAAATACCAAATTACACTCTTACCTGAGTAATGGTAACTTCTGTAGTATCCAATTTTACAGCCATTCTGACTACCTCAATTTGCCAGTAACTGGTGAACAAGCTAGCAGCTCTACTAAAAAATAACATAGCCAGAGTTATTTTTGTAATATTAGCTAACAAATATGGAACTACGTACTTACCTCAGCTTCTCCCAAGTAATGGTGGCTCCCTTGGTTTTAATGTTTAGCCGCTCTGGCTACCAGTGGCACTTGACAACTAACGAGCGGTATTTAACACCCCCCCCCCCCAAACGACTAGGTTTTTCAAATTACGTTTGGTAAAGGGTTTCAATGCCATAGTAACCATTCGCAGTAACTTTTTGGGACTAGAAAAACAAGCGCTTCTAAGGAATTATCTCACAATTATGGAGCCCAAGACTTGCTTAAAGCTGTAGTATCAGAAGAAAGTGGGGTTAAGCCTAAAAAGCCGTGTTTTTAGGTTTTAGGGGGGAAAAGGCACCCGCACGCGCGTTGAAAGGGCATACATACCATCCATACATACATACTAGTGATGTGCTTGAGCACAATTGCGAGCGAGCCTAAAGACTATACTATTTTATATGAATGATTTTGACTTCTAACACTGAAGCTACTGAAAATAAGATCCAGTTTTTTAATTTCGCATACACGGTAAAGGGATTTCAGTGCCATAGTAACAACTCTCTGTAACTGCTTGAATTGAAGGGAAAAAACTACCAAAAAAACAATACACGTTATTTAAACGTTTTCTTTGTGATATTCTTTAGCTAAGCAGTGGTTATAACACACAATGCTTTGACACAACTGGACATGCACCTACACAGACTTACCTTCGCGGTAGTCTAGTGGACAATGTATTTTCAAGTAAATACTGTTGCGCACGGCTTATAACCATGACAAAGAGCGCATTGACTTACCACTGCCACTAACTCGAATAGAAATGGAAGTCCCTTAAGTTTTCACGTTTTAACTGCACCCGCAAAAGAATTCCAAACGGTAAGCAATTCAATTTCTAGGGTGATACGGGTACTGATCGATAAACCAGAGGATTCTGTTTAGTGCAATTTGGGACGGGGTCGACCACATAACTAACACAAAAACGCGAGGGTCAAAGTACAAAATTACATACGTACGTCCAAACATATATATAAACTAGTGGTGTGTTTGAGCACAAATGGCAGCGAGCCTGATAGTTAGGTAACATAAAATGTTACTATGTTTTAGCTTACTTCATGCAAATAGCAGTTATGACCTTTTATTTCAGCAAACAAATACAAAATCACTCTCTTACCTGATTAATGGTAACTTTTGTAGTATCAAACATCAACCATTCTGATAATCTCAATTACCAGTAACTAAAAAATAAACCAGTGTTATTATTTGTATGGAGTTACTACTTGCCTCAATTTCCTATAGATAACTTCTGTAGTATCAAATTTAAGTTACTTTGACTATCTGAATTACCTCGAATTCTTGACAACAAGCTCTCAGCTACAAAAACAAAAGACAATCAATTTGGCACACACATACAAAATTACTTTCTTACCTCATTTTCTCGAGCAGTGGTAACTTTAGTAGTACCAAATTTGAGCCATTCTGACTACTTGAATTTACCAGTCACTGTTGACAACAAGCTCTTAGCTACAAAAAAGAAAGGCCAGAGTTATTTTTGCATATTTAGCTAACAAATATGGAATTACGTACTTACCTCAGCTTCCCTCGAGTAGTAGTAGCTTCCTTAACATTAATACTACGGCATTCTGACTACCAATGACTCTTGACAACCAACAATCGGCACTCCGTATCCCCCTAAAACGGAGAAATTTTGAAATTAAGTCTGGAAAAGGGTCTTCAATGTCATAGTAACCGGTCGAATCAACTTTTTGTTTCTTGAAAAGCAAGCGTTTTCGCAGGAATTTTCTCATATACTTGGGAGCTTATAAAGTAAGGCTAGCTTAATGCTGTAGTTTCAGAATAAACTGTGGTCAAGCCTAAAAAAACGTGTTTTTTGGAGAAAAAAGTTCCCCGCGCGTGTGTTTAAGGGGTATTCGTACCATCCATACATACTATACATATAACATATACCCGATTTTGCATTATCCACCCATAATACTGTCTCGCTCACTTCGCTCGCTCGCCAATTAAAAACAAGACCCTGATCAGTAAGAGCTAAAATAATGTTGCTCTTTCTATTCATGACTTCCTAAGAATTTTTGAATCAAAAGCATTTCAAATACAGAAATCTGATAAAAAAAATTTATTTCACATTTCTACATGAAGAAATACTTATACATGGTTAGATACAAAAGATATCCACAATTGTATTTTAACAAGTCTGTGTACATGTTGTTAACCCTCAGCGCACATATGTGAGAGGATTATGGTAGTTGACCTGTCTGTCTGTTTTCTGTCTGTCCATCACACTTTGATTTTGGTGATTACTGACAATCAACTAACTGATTTTTAGGTTTGAACATATTCACAATGACAATTTAAGACCTTTTATTGTGCTACTTTTTCAAATTTTGAGCTGATTTTTGAGAAAAAGCAAGCTGTCAGCTCCGCATAGGTTCAAGCTTTTCCAAGTAATGCCCCCTATCATCACATCGCAATCATGTGAGCAAATGATTTCTTTTTCTTCCTGCTGTAGGTTTTTATGCCGAAAAGTTAATGAGTTTTAGAATTCAGGAGTTTTACATTGAAATACATACCAGTGAGAGTCTCCTGTGTGTTGCTCTGAATTGATAACTGATTAGGAATAGTCCAATACATAAGCTTGGTCTTCCATATTATAAAAGGACAATGAATAGCAAAAATCCTGACTCAGCATAACCATAAATAGGGGTGCACTCAAGACGATTGTGATTGTTGGAGTGGAAAAACAACCGAGGACAAAAAGTCATTGGTATTATACTTTTTTAATCGGTAAGAAATAGACTAGCTAAAACAATGTGGGCTCTTTCTGAATAAAGGGGGGCTCGTATGATACCAGTGGAGCCCTCCCCCCTCAATCTGCCCCTAAAAATGCATTTCAAATGCATATGCCACTTAAACACTGCGATATAACATTTAACATTTAACACTTTATACGTGAAGTTCTTACTATCATCATCATCTACCACTACAATTGTGAATGATGGGCTCAGTATGACGCCCAGGTCCTCAGTGGTTAGATTAACATAGAATTCTTCTCTTACTTCATATGCCAAATCATTAATCAAAACTATACCAAAACAGTGCCTTCTTTGATTTGGTGTGAACTGGGCTCTAAATGGAGTAGTAACATAGTCAATTTCACCTATAATGTAAAACATTTTTTGGTAACAAGCTGTTTCTGTACTACACTATTTTACTATCACACACCATTTTGTTTTGTACATAGTTAATTAGCTATTTCTGACCTCTTGCCATCCTGTCTTGAAAAACTGTATTTACAGTGATACTGAAGTCATTAGAAGAATTGCTTATCACTCCAGCACAGACTATTGCTGGCCCTTCTTCTGGTACAATCATTCTTCTGGATTCCATGCCTATAGTTACTACCTCACCATTTGTAGCCAGAATTTCTACCATCAATATGGCATAAAGATAAACCATCACATAGAGTTGTCGTTTTTTTTTAATTAGCGGTTGAGCGTGGACCCCAACAGTGATTGAAAAATTAATGGCTAATGTGTTAGGACCTCCCTGCAAGTTGAGGACCAGACTTCAGGGTAGTCTGGTGGTGTGGAGCCAGACTCACGAAGCGCTCTCGGAAAGTCTGCGGTACCAAATTAGTTGGCAGCGAGCTAGACAGTATACAGTGGTGTCAGATTGAGAATCGGGCACATTTGCTATCGGGCACATTTGCTATGGAGCGAGAGCGAGGTACGGTTAGGGGAAGAACAATTGAAAATCGGGTATATTATCGAGTGAGCGAAGCGAGCGAGATACTCACACATACACGAACTCACACAAACACGAACTCACACAAACAAACACAAACACACACAAACACACACAAACATACCAATCATACACACATACATGTATACAACACACATGTATACACAGGCCAGAAACACTCACGGTGTACATTTTCAACACGAATCCCTTCTTTCAACTCCGTTAACTTCCCCGAGCATAAAGCGGAGAAATTATTTGCTCACGTGATTATGACGTGCCGCTAGGGGGTGTTACCCACGCGAAGGCGTAGCGACTGGTGAGCCAGGGTCGCAAGACCCCTGATGTTTCTGATTACCCCTGACCATCCCCTTCTTTGGGACTACCTATCTGCTAGGGTTTTTCCCCTGCAAATAGCCCTCCTGGACTACCTTTGTGGAGGTCACAGGGGGAAACTGCCCAGCCCCACCATCAGACACCACACCAGTCACATCCAGAAACCCTGGATGAAGGTGTTCAGACTACCCCCTGTCAAATTCCTGCCTGTCCCCCTTTCCTGGAGGGTGGGGGAGGTGGGAAAATTCTTCCAGATTGCTTTGGATTGCTGCCTGTGGCTTCTTTGCTGCCACTGTACTATGTAAGCATTCTAGCCTAGTTCACTGAGCATGCTCAAAACTACCTCTGCCTGCCCACACCAGAAACTTGCACCCCCTACGATCCACGAGCTTAACATCCATGTATAAGATTAAGTTACTAGTGGCTAAAATTTTTGAATACTGAGCCAGTTGGGCTCTTGGAGTTTTTATGTACGACCGGTATGCATCACTCCTCCACCGTGCCGTCGGATAGCCGCATCACCAAGACCCCTCCTCATTGCCATTGTTGCAGCTCCACTTCTAAAACTGTGGGCCGAATAGCACGTACTGTCCACTCCTGATGAATCCAGAGCCATCATGACTTCCGTCACAAAGCGTGCCTGAGTCAGTGGTCTTCCTGCTTGGAATATAAAGAATGGACCTGGCCGCGGACCTCTGTCTGCAAGGTAGGACAAGATTGCTGCCACCGGACAAATTTAACTTGAAGAATGTCTTTCCACGAGTTCTGCCAACAAATACATCCACCCCAACTCAAAAAGGATCCGTCTTTGAAGACTTCAACCTCACTTGCAACATCTGTGGGTTCGATAGGCTGTCTATGGTGTGTCCTGTACTCCGAAGTGAACATCCGCCTCATAGCCTCCCTAAGTTGGTACAGTAAGTTCCCCCAATCAATCAAAAGAACCCAAAGAAACACAGGGAGGCTGCTGCCCATAGCATACTTGCATCCCTTGAGGCCTTGGACTGCCAGTATCCCTGCAGTGTCTTCAGGACCTCAACTGTAATTGGCATCCCATCTTTGATGTGTTTTGTGTTCTGGGCCTGGCTTCTCTTTATGCCTCACAAGACTTGCTCCAGTTTTGGCATTCTACTCATCTCTGGGTCTCCCGCATTCTTAGCAATATGGAGGTAGCGAACTGCAGATAGATAGCATTTTATTTTGCTATGAGATAGATCTGGGAGCTAAGGCTAAATATGATACATATTGACACAGGTGATGTTCTGATACTGGAATTGGGTGAATGTTATGATGCATGCAGAAATGTAAGTAACGACGACTTGCTGAGTCATAGCTTCGTTGCGTCGACTCTGCTATACTGTTTCTACAAAAGAATTCCACAGCTGCGTCCAACGAGGGGATATCCAATCTAGTTTTGAGACCACGATGACGTCCAGCAAATACTGCTGGAATGGTCGTTGGCTCTCTGTGTGCCTGGGGGGACATAGAGAGAAACAGATCTCTTTTATTACGTGACAAGGCATCAGCTAGAGTATTGTGCTCTCCCTTGATGTGGGTGCTAAATATGTAAAATGAGAACTGAGCTTCCAGGAATGTCAAGCATCTAAGTAGGTGCATTGCTTCTTGCTCATACCAGAATTTACTATGGCTACCACTGCGGAATTGTCACATTGAGCACGGATAGTCCTTCCCGTCCAGTATGCTACAGACACATTCCTATCTATCCAAGATAGGTGTTTGCTGGTGATGCAATGGAGAGGGGAAGTGTTTGTAGATACGACCTTGCCGTTTGGCCTTCGGTCGGCCCCATTGCTGTTTACAGCAGTAGAAGATGCATTGCAATGGGCAATTGAGGCATGGCAAGCGAGGCTACATTGATGATTATTCACAGTAGGCACCCCAGGCAAGCAGGAATGTGCCAAGAATGTGTTCACAATGAAAGCGATATTCGAGGGGGAAGGTCTCCCTACGGAGCCCGAAAAGGATGAAGGTCCAGCTACAACCGTAAGTGTGTTGGGATTGGAGCTAGACTCAGTGAAGCTTGAGATCTGCCTATCGGCAGACAAGCTGTCTCACCTTAAGTCATCCTTAGCTTCTTGGCAAAGCAAGAAGGTGTGCGATCCGTTATCTCTGATTGGGCTACTCAGCCATGCTGCTAAAGCAGTAGGGCTGGACGGTCATTCTTGCGGCAACTAATTGACCTCTCAATGACAGCAAAGCAGATGGATCGGTTTATCTGGTTGGGGGTATCAGCATGGCCAGACATTGAGTGGTGGCATCAGTACTGTTTGAAGTGGAATGGCACTACCATGATGTTCAAGGCAAGGAAGGACAGAGCAGACTTTGATATCTCCATAGTAGTATCAGATGCTTTGGGCGGGCACCTGGGGGTGTGGAGTGGTGAATGGCCCCAGGTGGTTCTAGCTGAAGTGGGCGGGGCTAGGCTCAGCGGAAGAGCAGAACATCATGGTAAAGGAGCTCATCCCTATAGTGGTGGCAGGCTTGCTTCACATCCATTTTGTCAAGTTGCGTGCCTTGCCCTCTTCTAAGCACTTCGGTTACCACTTCATCCACTGAGATGCATGAGAGTGTCACCAGCTCTTTCTCCACCGCATTATTCACACTCCCACCTTCTGGTGCCGACAGGTCCATGATCAGTTGAAACTTATTGACCCTGTTCCGCATCGGAATGACCCCAAAGGGGCTGCAGTGGACTCCCATTTCTTTAGCCGTCTGCGGAGAGCCCACTCTCGCTATTCCCTTGTCATCTAGAAAGTTGTCTACCACAATCGGATGCTCATCTACAGACTTCATGTTGTGCAGCCGCGATCTCAACTTCAATTGATTGCCATGGTAACCAATTCTGAAGCCTTCTCTAATGCCTCGTACAATGAATTCTCTGTACCATGCATCTGGATGACCTCCCAGCAGCTCACGCCATGACTCCAGCTTGAGTGGAGTTATAATGGTGCAAGCCTCCTGTGGCAGACTAACATGAGTGTTATGCGAACCCTCTTCCAATGCTCTCAGCTGGTCACTGTATGCATAACCTAAAATATCAAGAATCTGTCTTACCATGCCCTTTTCTTAAGCATACTTACACCATGTACACCCTGCCTATGTATGTACCACCACTATCATTGCTCCCGCCCCTGTCTGAAACATTGCTCAAAGACAAGACATTATGAAAATGAATACAATATTCTACTACAAGCACACTTGGCAGTCTAGTCAACTGCTTCCTGCGACTTGTGGCCATCCACTTTGCACTTCTAGACTGGGTGTGATCCCCCACAGGTACTGCACACATGAGCGAATCTGCACTACCTCCCATACTTGCAGTCACCATTGTATCTATTGAACTTGATACAGGCTGCACTACTGGTCGCTGACTGACTACCCCTCCCCCCCGGAGGGCTGGCCAAACGCCACTGACCACTGCCTTTTCTGCGGCTTGTATGGGCACTTCTGTGAGGTATGGTCTAAACCTTGACACAATGTACACCAATTTTCTGCTATGCGCGCCTAGACAATGAAGAGTCCCCAGAGGCCTCCATTCGAAAGTTCTGATCATAAATGATCCATGCTGGTCATTTGTATTTTTGGCTTGCCTTTGCAGTTATTCCAAAATAAGCCATCAATTCTGGAACCTTTTTCGGCCTCTTGCGAGCCACCACTGCCGTAAACAAACCAAAACACGGCATCCATGAAGCTAAGTCTGGGATTAGCCCCCAGGGTTTGTACCAAGTCGGCCTCATGAATCACCAGAACCTGTCCTTTGAAGGCTTGGCTGAGTGGCCTACCTTTACCCTTTGCTGGAGAGAGTTCCCCAAAATTGATGAACTCCTCGACTTCAATCTTCTCCACCAGTTTCTTTGGTAAACCTGGCAGGCTTGCTCCCAGTTGCACTAGTGGCAGTAGTGTGTCAGTTGTCCCTGCTGTTCTGCATATTAATAACTCCATCTCTCCTACTCTTGCAAACTGTTCCATTGCTTCTGAGATCGTATCCTCATGCCCTCTTCCACTTGCCACTCGCACATCACAGAGCGCAGCTCTGCCACCTCAGGCATTGACCCTGCATAAAGTACAGTATGACCAGTGATAGCATAGTCTGACCAGCCCTTGCCAAGGTGGACTACTCATGGGACAAAGACAGGAAGATCTAGGGAGTGAGACTGAGAGGGAAATGGGAAAGTAAGGAGAGGAGAAAACTGGAGGAACAAGATAGGGGAACACACAAAGATAGATGGAAGGAGGGGACCCAGGTAGGGAGGGGAATGAGAGACCAGCCATGGAAGGGTCACAGGGACAACTCCCTCATTTCTGGACTTCAGCTCTACCCCTCTAGCTCCCTTGGCCTGACTCTTGCTCAATGAAACTCACTCATACCACCAGCTACTTATCTTCTTAATAATAGGACATTTTTCTCTTTTTAACAGCCAATTTTTTTTAATTATAACTTAAGCCGACGTTTCGACTTCTTGCCGAAGTCAGGGGTCAACTGAGGTTGAACTCTCCGTGGTGTTATAATAACACAAAGTAAACAGCAAGATTCTTGGAGCTCTATTAAACTTGTTGTTGTTATGTGTCATCTGTATGTGTAGAGCTTCCTTGATCTTCAACTCACGATTCTTACTGGCTCTGTCTACACCTCTTTCCATTTAATTAATTTAATTTAATTTTTTTGTTAAAAAGAGAAAAATTTCCTATTATTATGGTGATTTCAGCCGAGAATTACTTATCTTCTTGCTAATTAAGACGTGGACCATTACTACCTGACCCATACCTGCCTCTTTCAAGATTTTTTTTTGCTCTTTCAAAAGACCATGCACTTTGAGGCATACACTGTGTCAAGAGACATGTCCCTTGCTTCTGAGACCTACTCTTCACATCTGAGACATGCAGCTTGCTCTAATGTACTTTGAGACCTTCCCCTTGCACTTTGACATAAACACTTTCTATTATTAGGACATGTGCTTTGGCTTTCCAAGACATAATCCCTTGTCTATAAGTTGTGCCCCTCTTCTACACATGTATTCTTCAATTATTTTAAGTGTGCTGCTTACTCTCTTGACATGCACCTTGCATACTTAGACGTGCCCTCTGCCTTTCTCGCCATGCATCTTTCATATTGAGCTGTACATCTTGCTTATTGAGCCATGCATCTTGCATATTGAGCTATACATCTTGCTTATTGAGCCATGCATCTTGCATATTGAGCCATACATCTTGCTTATTGAGCCATGCATCTTGCTTATTGAGCCATGCATCTTGCATATTGAGCCATGCATCTTGCATATTGAGCTATACATCTTGCTTATTGAGCCATGCATCTTGCATACTGAGCTATACATCTTGCTTATTGAGCCATGCATCTTGCATACTGAGCTATACATCTTGCTTATTGAGCCATGCATCTTGCATACTGAGCTATACATCTTGCTTATTGAGCCATGCATCTTGCATATTGAGCTATACATCTTGCTTATTGAACCATGCATCTTGCATATTGAGCTATACATCTTGCATATTGAGCCATGCATCTTGC
>WLWD01000942.1_pt1 | contig 115344 bp, 64 predicted proteins | sample 6712731 | NCBI WGS metagenome assembly WLWD01 (sample SAMN12718690, study PRJNA576275) | sponge metagenome | isolation source: marine sponge | host: Mycale hentscheli | place: New Zealand: South Island, Marlborough, Capsize Point | collected 2014-11-01 | reverse complement strand
AATATAATATTTATAAATCTATATGTCTCATTCTAGTTTTATGAATGATCTAAGTTTAATGGATAATTACAGTTACAAGGTAACTTAATGAAGAAATTGTGGTGATAAAAACATAATAATTGAGAGTTTCAGTCCCAAGTTATTATCAAAGTAACCAAGGAAACAAGTGGGCTACTTTAGACCAACATGTCTGAATATAATAATATTATTAGTATCTTTTTTCTATTTGTAACATAAGTATCCACCGATTCTTACCTCATAACACTTCACTGAGTTTTGTAACGAAGACTGCTGCAGTATTTTGAAGCCGTCACCCGTAAGGAGCGAAAGTAATTACAGCTGTCAGGTTGAGTTATTAAAGAAAGAGCTCTACCGCTATCACCAGTATTGCAGCTAAATATTAAGCAAGTATAGAAATCGCTCATCCTTGTGTATGATTAGCTATTACTTCACGTGAACTTCTTATATCTGAGGACATCATTATGGTGAGTAGGTACTAGAAAATAGGTGGACAGTATTTAAGATTACGTTCATAAATGGATGTGAGCTTTAATAATTTAAAAATAGTACCAGTCATTGCTCTGCCTCGGTTTATCATGAACTAATGACATGCAATAGAGGTATTTTAGTAAATGTACGACTAAAACAGAATAATGGGCCAACATAAATAGTCAAACTTCAGCGCATGCAAATCATGGCAAAATTTGATTTCAGAGTCAGATATGCTAATGAATATTGTTTCAGTATGACCACCAAGTGAAAGAAGGGAGGGATGCAGTAAATTACCAGATAGCTATGAGTGGCTTGGTGTGTATAGATTTTTATAAATAACTTGGGTTACCCATTTATGCTTCCCAATGTGTACAGATTGACAGTATTTATTGAACACAGTTTCTACTATTGTTTAACTGAATAATCTCTAGGCAGTGATTGTTCCAAACAGCTATCATAATAAAGTATACTGCTTGATAATATAATGTGAATTGAAAATAATCTGCTAGACTGAGTAAATAATATTGAGCAATTGTTGTTACTTTTTTCTAGGCATATTCATTCACTTGTAACTTTGTAACAAGTAAAATTGAAACTGAAAACAAAATGTCATTGTCCATGAATAAACTACTCACTTAGTATGTGAATTTCGTCCAAACTTCAGAAGCTAATATTAATTGTAATGATGAAGTATAAAAATTATCTGAACATCATTTAATAAATAGGAATGTCTCATTCTAGTTGTATGATCAGTTTAAATTTAATGTACAATTACAAAGTATTTAATTAGTTATTTAGATATACACCTAGAAGTGAGAGTGTAGGTCCCAAATTATAACTAACATGTCAGAATATAATATTATCAGAATGTGCCAGTATCTTTTTATTGTAACCTAATTATTCAGCAACCGTACATCATAACACTTCGTCCACGTAAAAAACTATTAGCTACATAAGTTTTCACCTTTTGCTAATACATTGAGGTTTCTAACGAAGCCCACGGAAGTATTTTGAAGTCATGACACAAAAGGAAAGAACTAGTATGGTCATTAAGTCTTTACTGATTTAAAGTTATGTTAGTAAAGAAAGAGCTCTGCGGCTATTATGTCATATTGCAGCTAAATAAATAAGTATAGAATTCGCTCGTGTTTGGTATCTGATTAGCTATTACTTCGTATAAACTTCTTATATCTGAAGACATCACCATCGTAAGTAATTACATATTAGGCACTAGAAAGCAGTCGGATCGTATTTTTAAGAGTATGTTCATAAATTGAGTGGTTTGCTTTCTGTGAACTTATGATAATTATAATAATTATTTTAAGTAGAGATAAAAACTTTCTCACCTAAAGGGGTGTGGAAAAAAGCAAAGGAAAATAAATGAAAAATCTTGGTTGTCGCCTGGAATCGAACCCAGGGCCACTGTCTTCAGCCACCAGTGCTCTAGCTACGACAACCCTTGTCTTCCAAGACCTTAACATTTTTTCCTTTATACTGTTGAGTAGTATCGCTTGCTGCAGTCTCATACTCAACATACCACCAATTATGTACCGTCAGAACACCTTTCGGTGTCGACCGGTTTCCTTTTTTTTTTTTCCAGACCCCTTTAGGTGAGAAAGTTTCTATCTAGTTTGTATGAAGGGTCACTTGATAATTGTGATGTTAAAGCCTTTTCAATCCACAAATTATGGCTCCTTCTCCAGAGGGAGAGGTGTTTCCCGTCGACACCAAAAGGGTATATTTATTGACGTATTTATTGATGGTGGTCTCTTGAGTATGAGACTGCAGCAAGCAGTACAACTCAACAGTATAAGGGAAAAATGTCAAGGTCTTGGAAGCCAGGGTTGTTGTAACTCAGTGGTTAGAGCACTGGTGGCTGAAGCCAGTGGCCCTGGGTTCGATTCCCAGCCACTACCAAGATATTTCATTTTTTCCTTTGCTATTTTTCCTGACCCCTTTAGGTAAGAAAGTTTCTATCTGGTTTGTATGAAGGGTCAGAACTTAATAATTTAAATATAGTACCAGTTATAGTTCTGCCACTGTTTATCATTGTAAAGACTTACATAATAGAGGCATTTTGGTATATGTAACAGAATAATGGACTAGTAATAGAGGCATTTTGGTAAATGTAACAGAATACTAGACTAGCATATAATGCCAATCTTCATTGCAGGCACACTATGGTTAACTGTGATAATTTAAAGGCACATTAGTTAGTAATGTACACATGGACTATTGTGAAGCTCATAGTATATTCCAAATAATATCTGACCTAACAATATATTTTTGAGAGCTATAATGAGCTGAATGTTGTCCTCATTATGTTTGCTGATTATGTGTGCTTTATGATCACTATATTTCAATGACCAAATTTGATTTCAGAGTCACATATGCTAATGAATATTGTTTATAGTGACCACCAAGTGAAAGACGGGAGAGAGGCGGTAAATATCTATGAGTGAGCTCGTGTATATAGATTAAAAAATACCTTGCGTTACCCAATTATGCTTCCAGATGTATATAGATTAATGACAGTAATTGTTGAACCCTGTGTCTACTATTGTTTGACATAATTATAGATAGCAGTGGTTGTTCCAACATCAATCATATATTATTGTTTATTGCTTGATACTATAATAATGAAATTAAATTAATCTGGAGTTAATAATATTGACCAATTTTTGTTTTATTTCTGAACATATGCATACACTTTGAATTTTATTGTATTTTGTGCCTAGATTATTAATATGATAGGCTTGATTGGATTGATGATTGTCATAGGAATACATGGTAAGTATTGATATGATCCAAATTTCTGTATTAATTTTGCTTCAATAGTACACACAAATATGAATAGAATTTATTACAATTAAAAATAAGAAGGATTAAACAACACAAACAAGAGTAGGATGATACTATGCATTATTGTGCAATATTTCTGGTCACTAATCACTACAGTATTGCTCACAATTATTTGCACTCCTCTGAGTTTTTATTATTGTTATAGTATTACACAATACGTCAGTTACTTCAGTCCTTTTATTATCAATCTGTATGTTTGTGAAGGTGCGAAGTACAACTTAACTGATAATTTGTCCAATTCAAGAGGTTCATTTTGTCCTGGTGATATAATCATATTTACTTGCAAGGGGATTGGAGTTCCTGTGGTGTTGGAATAGCATAAAAATGGATCAATTGTATACAATTTGCAATTTTGCAGGCCAGAAATTCTATATGATTGAACTGGGTGTCACACATTGTGTATTAGTGCCATGGACATGATTGAATTTGACAAGACTTGTTCAGATTTACAATCTTGTTCTCAACACATTGTACTCTAATTTATGATTTTGTTTTAGTAGTCAATAGATAGGCATTCATGACGTGTACGTGTCATTTAAGATATAGAGTTCACAATTTTGAGAGCAGTGCACCATAGGGAAGATAGAGGTTCACTTACAAATATCCTTTGATTTTATTATGTAGTCTTAACTGTATTCTCTAAACTAGATCTTGGAGAATATCTAAAAGAGTATAAAACTAGCACTTCCTTGTTGGTTAAGGAACAATACCAGTTGACATGGACTGTGTCAAGATTTAAGGAGATAAAAATTGTAAACTCAGTAGAAGTAATTGTAGCTATAATTATGTATTTGTGTGTTAATTTAGAGACTGTGAATGCAAGCAAATTTACATTAACTTCAAGCAATAACATTAATGGATCTTTTTGTCCTGGAAAGATAATATTTAATTGCAATGGACGAGAGGTTCCAGTTTTGTTTTATTGGTTTGTCAATGGAACTCAAATTGGTCCTTATATTTTTCGAGATGAGGATCTAATCTTCCCTCAAGTTATAACCAATACCCCAAATATTAGAGCAAATATTACTAATGCATCCAGAGTTAGTCCTACTGCAATCAATTTGGAATCAGTTCTTGTTGGACATCTGGATAATATGAATGGAGCACAAATTCAGTGTGGTGCTGCTAATTTAATGAGTGACGCTTATATCATTTCCAATCATGGTAATATTATTTGAAGTAAATACTCCAATCAAATAGGGGTGTTATTAATATAATATTAAAAGCAATTACCCGGCCACACTGTGGCACAAAATGTAACATATTCAAGTTGAACATCCATTGCTAACATTTCTACCACATGGTTTAATTACATTTAGTTCATTTTTTACTCACTCTTCTTTCCTCTGTTTTCTCACAACTTTTCTTGACCCATCAGTTCACTTACTTTTCTAACTTCTTGACCGATGACTATACTTTACCAAAGTTGGGCTCAGTTTGATCAATACACGCGCCAAACAATTGCATCACATGTCACATATCATTTATATCACTTGTATATAGTTCCAGGAATACCAATGGTTACTATATCTACACTTTATGGAAATTCAGAGGTGTATATTGCAGCTGACTTAGAGAAGCTTGTGAGTTTTTTCAAGCAGTGCGTTGTTGTTGTTTTTACAAATGAGAGTTGAATAAATTACACAATTTCGTTTAACTACAATGGTTTGACAAGTTTAACTTTTATTTAGACTGCCAGTTCTTACATTATGGTGGAAAACTAACATATTTAACATAATTAATATAATCGTTCTTAACTACATGGAGTAGTACTGTCTGAGTCCATCTATAATTTAATTGAATTCACAAAGACAAAGACCAATATAGCATTTTCCTTGACATTATTAAGAATTGATTTTGGTCAATTCTAAGATTTTTCTAACAATTATAATAATGATATTGTGTTGCACTTTGTTATTTTAATAAAGAATTTCAATTTCATTTGAAGAAAAATTTGCTGTAACATATGGGCTGAGATTCTACATATATATTGTTGCAACTTTTGAGCTTTTTTATCCTCTACTTACCTCCATAATAACAACACAGATTGATGCTAATTTATATCACATTTTAACTCGCAATATAGTAAATATGATACTTTTATAAATAATAATGTTGCGCAGTAAAAATAATCCTTTACAATTATATAATATGTTTAATTTTTGGAATTGAAACCTAACTACTATAATGTATTATGGATTTGGAGTGCTGGTCAGCATAAAACAATTAAATTATTTGAAACTGTTTATAAAATGAATATTGAACTTATATCAATTTCTCAATTGTAGTTTGGGAAAGCAATTCTTTTATAATCTGTTGTATATTTAGTATTCTTATTGCTAGATGTTATTATTAATATGATTATAGGTATCTCCATGTCCAGGATTAACTTATGAGTATGAAATAGTATTAAGGAACAATAAAACTGGATTAATTATTAACACTCAGAAGATACAATGCTCTAGTGAAATTTGTCGTGTAATATTTGGACAAGGTCAAGCAAATTGTACCTATTTTATTGAAGTTACTGCTATAGATACTATTCAAAATGTGAAAGGCATCACATTTGTATCTGAAGTTATAAGTAAGCCAACAATATTGTTACAAATAGTCCGTGAACCAGAGAGTTGGGCATCATCAAGAGGAATAATTAATCATACATTATATTTTTTAAGTACAACTTTAAGCCTTTACTGAGATTTCTATAATAATGCTACATAATAGCTAAAAATAGTAGAATTTTATGTATAGATAAATGGGTGGATAAATTGATCATTAATTGGGTTAGTAAGTGCATGTGGATGTGTGAGTAAGGGGCCCTGTGGGCAGGCAAGTAGATGAGAGCTAAATAAATATGACTCTTTTTTCTTGGGTAATGCAATAAATTAGATATCTGTTATAGAGAGATACTAATAACTACATTTTTTCACATACAATATATGTGTCTATTGCTCCAATCTCTTTATCATATTGAGTAACCTAATTAATTTTCTATTTGAGTTATCAATAGTTTCTAATAAAAAAATTAATGCTAATTATCTTTTTTACAAACATGGCTTTCATATACGAAAGAGCTATTGAGGGAAAAACATTGAAATATTTTACAATATGTTTAATCATGAGTATTATAATAAAATATAAAAAAACTTTGTTTTAAAACCTTATATTGTTGTAGCAATAGAGAGTAGGGCAGATGTTACTACTGACACTGAAGAATATCTGGTATGTTTAATTATGTCTCTTGATATTGTTTGCTTCACTGTTTTTATAAAAACAAAATACTAATTACTTGTACAGATTATGCTCAAAATGTACTTGAGGTTACATTTTGTATTTTAATAGGTGTCATTACCAAGAAAATATAAAGAGTATTCCACAATCATTGGCAGTGTGAGTGGAGGCTTCCTGGTGGTGCTTATTCTGGGCATTTCATTGGGACTATTGCTTGGAATAAAATATAGATACAGTATGAAGAAGAAGCTATCTAAAGAGAGTGTAGAAGTTTCTACTGCTTACTGTAAAGAACCTCAGTATGAAGAACTCGAACTGGATAAACCTGTCACAATGTCTGAAAATGTCTCATATGATGTTCTCAGTAAATAATTCTTTATTATATTATATTTTGGTTGTTGTTGTTTTTTATTTGTTGACACTGTGCACTAGATTATTACAAAATTATTAATTAAGTTATAGACATGACAGTACTAGTATGTTTCAGTTATGAAAAGAGTAGAATATCAGTTATCACATCGAATTGACCATAAACGCATTTCAACCATATTGGAAACACTCATCAGTTGTTATTTTTCATTATAATTCATATGTATTGTACATTTCTATCATTTTGAGTGGTCGTACTTGAGCATTTTGCTTGGTAAAGTTAAGCTCTTCTACAAAACATAATAAAAATTAGATCCTATAGGACAATGTCAATATTACAATAAAATATTTGATTCTGTTCAGTTTCATCATTGGCTGCATATCCACTTACTGGTGGAAACGGTACAACACTTCATCATTTCACATTAAATTCATGATTTTCCTAACCAAGAGTTATATAGCATATTAAAAGTAGATTGTAAATTTAGAAAGAAGTCAACATCCAATTATATATATATATATATATATATATTATATATTCATCATTTACTTATGTACAATATTGCCTGATATATACACAGTTTTATTTTAATTATCTTGCTCTCACAAGCATGCTCTATTTAAAGCCTAGAGTTTTTGTCATTGTACCTCTCTTTTGTGAACAAGCATGATGATTGTTAGTATTATGCTTTTTTTAAATGACATACCTGAATATGTATACTTGCATCGCAACTACAATTTCATTCTGAGATGTATAATGATATGTGCAGTGATCACACCTAACAACAGTGTTTACTTATTGTCAGACTATTATTTGGTATGTATAATTGTATGTTGTTTGTGTGTTATAGTTGTTTGTAGCTGCAGCTGAATTTATGTATCGTTTTTATGTAGTCTGTTAGTCGTTACAATATGTGTGAATGTTTTTGCTTTCATTTATAGTTAATATTTTGTCTTTGTGATTGACCATTTTTATGTTTTTTTATTTCCTTTTCTTTGTGATCCCATTGGTAGTTTATAAAAGGACTTACCAGAGTCAAGGAGTCAAGACTGTCACCCTGACACTCGTATTTGGATTAATTAAAATGATTTAAACTGAACAGAACAGGAAGAGAATTAGTTAGCATTGTTGGGTGAACCTAGCCTAGTAACAGATACGAAACAAGTCAAGTTAACAAGAGGATATGATGCTTTAACTATTTGATGGTCAAACACTGATAATCTTGAAACTAATAACCAGATGTATATAGACAGTTAGCCATTTATATAGTAAAGGTCTTTTAAAACATGCTGTATGAGTTGTTTTTTTAACAACTAAAGTCAGAAACTGACAATAATAATTTTGTCACACAGAGCAATACTCTCGGGGTGCTAAACATTCTTCGCACGCATTATTCATGCACATGCCTTTACAAAAGTGTATATTCTTCATGGTATTGTGCTGTAGTACACAGATGTCGTGTCAACATATAGTAGGAAAAAATTTATAACTTGGGCTATGTATACAACTCCAAAAATACTATACATTCATCAGCAGACTGAAAGATTATAGAAACTGCTGCAATAATATATCTGGTAATGTTGGTCCTCATTATTTCAGTGTGGTCATTTGTTGGTCCTCATTATTTCAGTGTGGTCATTTTTTAGAGTATAAAATGTGATAGTAAAATCAAACAAACTCTAGTTTAAGAAAATATATACATTGACACAAACTATCTTCCTCAGTAAACCTTTTTTATTTCCAATGCTACAATAATAACCAGAAGATGTTTGGACTATCTTCGTGAATAAACATTGTTTATTTCCATATGCTATAAAAATAACTAGAAGATGTTTTGACTTCTATTGGAAAAGCAATGGAATAAAGGAGTTGTTTGCAATAACCAAAAGTTTTGAGGAGACCAAAAAGTCAAGAGGTAGCATATAGATTACTTTATATTAATTTTAATTCCTATTAATTACTATCAAGTATTGAAACATTAAATAATTATATCATATTTAGCAAATATGCCTATTATTTATGCATGTGTGATGAACAAATTTCAGATAAACATATTTCTAATAAAGATGAGCACTTTTATTAATAATATAGATGCTTTTAAAAAACACTTTTTTTCAATTAGTATTAGGTATTAAAATGATACTAAACATTAATTAAGGCTTGAATATAATTTTACTTACTATATTATTATAAAACTTTTAATCTTCTATTGTGAAGGACTTGCCAGTTGTTCTTAATCAAATAACTTTAGAGATTGGTCACACATACATATTAATACACCAATAATAGTACATACTTAAGGTATGCAACAAACGTTCAGCACACTAGCAAAATATTATCTGTTTTTGCATGCAGCAACTGGAAAACAATACGACTTCCAAGACTCACTACATAAACTTAAAAAAATAGTTCTCATTGTGGAATTTCTATTTGCATTTCACAAGGCATTACAAAAAATTATTTATGATTAAATACGTTATCTAAAACTTCTCATACAATTGATGGTCTACAAATCTATTGGTTTGTGTTAATGAAAAATGTGCGGGTGTGTTAAAATGTACTCTTCTTGTCAAGGATTTACTGTAAGTATTGTCAATCAATTATAACAATGTGACAGTTACTACAAATGTTGAAATTATATCATGCATGTATATAATATTAATTCTAGGTAATGCTAATTATAAACTATTTATAGATGCAGTTTCCTCTGCAATATCGAACTTTCCACATGAATCACTGTTTAGAGTTAGTTATTGGAAGTGTTATTGGGAGTTTTGAGCTGGCACTCATTTTGGGACTAGTCCTGGGACTACTATTTGGAGTCAAATACACAAGAAATTATTATGTATACAAGTCAACATATCAGTGAACAAAACTAACTTAAATAAATATCCTCTGTATGAAGAAGAAGAAATTCCCTTTTAACTAAGTGGTTAGTTCTTATAGTTTTTGGACTAGTTTGGTTTGGGTTTAGTTATTTCAAACATTTTTCAATTATTTTAGTTAGTTTTAAGGATTTTTAAATTAGTTGTACTGAGCTCAGTTCATGAATAACATTCTTTTCTTGTATTTCAGGAGATGAAATGAAGTTTGTCTTTGATTTATTATTAGATAATAGAACAATTTTATATGCTGTTTCTTTGTAGTTGAAATAATAAAATTGCTGGAGTTCATCATTTGTACTTAGGGTGAAAAGTGTCCATTGACAACTATAACAAAATCTGTAAACTGTGTTGGTAATTAGAGTTAACAAAAAGTTTATATACAATGCTGTAGAGGTTAACAAACTAGTTATCAACACATTACACACTAATTTACGATATTGTTTTGGTTGTCAATGGACACTTTTCAGGCAGTGAGTTTACACACATTGTAGTCAAAACAACAACAACTTCATTTTGGATGACAGTGATTAGTGTTTAGGTGTATGATCTTGAAACTAATTCTTTATCAGAATCATTTATTATAATAGCTTACAAATTATGACTGTTTGGTTTTTGATATTTGTCATATTTTTACCAACACCATAATACAATTTAACACACTGAAATAACTAAACTTTAGAAGCATTCTATTTTTGCGTTTATAATTTTTTCCTTCCAGTTGTGACAATTAACTATAAAGTAGTGTCTATTTGGTTGCATATCTTGAGCAGATACAATAATTTATACTACAATCTGAATATGCTACAACAATTATATTGGATAGAAACTTTCTCATTTAAAGGTGTCTGGAAAAAAGCAAAGGAAAAAATTGAAAAATCTTGGAATGTATGTTATTGTTATTGTTGTCTATAGTATGAACACACTGAAATTGTTATGAGTTAGTTTAATTAATTCTTCAGTTGCCTCCCAAGATCATGTCTCTGGCTCTTCTGTGTACTTCATTGATAGTATCCTGAGAAGGACAAGTAGAACCAGTAGAATCTGGATCTGAATATACAGTCACTGTAATATCAATTGGATCAGAAATTACAGCCGTGGGGGTACTTGTTGGATCAGAAATTACAGTCGTGGGTACTTGTTGGATCAGAAATTACAGTCGTGGGGGTAATTGTTGGATCAGAAATTACAGTCGTGGGGGTAATTGTTGGATCAGAAATTACAGTCGTGGGGGTAATTGTTGGATCAGAAATTACAGCTGTGGGGGTACTTGTTAGATCAATGCGGATTCTTCTTGGATTAGAATTTACAGTCAAGGGAGTACTTGTTGGATCAGAAATTACAGTCGTGGGGATACTTGTTGGAACAGTGCGGATTCTTGCTGGATTAGAAATTACAGTCGTAGGAATACTTGTTGGATCAGTATTTCGGCAAGTGGAACCATTCCCTGTCCAGCCAGACAGTGTACAAGTTCTCCTAGCAATAGTATTGTTTTCAGATAGAACATAACCTGCACTTGTGTTACAGGTGTAAGTAGCCACACTTCCGATAAGCTGAGAATTACTGTAATGTATACCTCCATTACTAGGAACAGTCAAGGGAGCACAACCAATGTGAAATACCAAGCAATAACAACAACAACAACAATAACAACAAAAGCTAATATAATTGGTTCTTTAGAGGTCAACACTGAAGAATTTTGCATTCACTCACAAATTTATTCACATTCTACTATATGCACTTGTTCAGTTTTACATACTACCTATAGCTAGTAGGAAAAAAGCGAACACATCTCTGGAAGTTTAGCGTTTTACAATGTTGAATATGATTTGTACCAAACTCTGATTATAGGCTTAGTGGTTAAATCTAAATAGGTTAAATAATCTTTAAAAAAATAATTGAAGGAAGCACCATAGGTGCTATTCTCATGGTACTAGCCATGTATGTAGCTTCAAACTTATTTGGAGTGTACATGATCAGGTATTAATATAGCTCATGCAATGATAATTTTATGTAAATATTGTTTTAAGAAAAGCTAAATAGGGGACACCCAGCAATAATTTTAATGTGAAACTAGAATATCTTTACTTCGTTAGCACATCCAAGAATACTCCATGCTTGAAAATATATTTTATTCACATATATGAAGTAGTCAGCTTCGCATATTCTAAATTCACAATTTACCACTCACCACAGTCAAAAGTGTCCGAATTAGCAACCAGTGGATCAGGACAGAACAGTACACAGATATCATTAAGGTAGTAGGCACAACACTGATTAATTATGGACTGTGGATTACCTACACATCTGGTACTGCCATTGTTGCAGTTTATACAGTCTAACAAACATACATTAAATAATTATTGAAAATGTAAACATTTTTGGAATATAAATAACATCAAAAATAAACATTTTTGTGTCCACAGTATCTAACTCAATACAAAGTAAAATAGGGGAGTGAAGTAAAGCAATATATGTATGAAGTTCAAGTCAAATCATAGGCAGCTTTATACGATGGAGAATTAAAGACACTGTTTAATCTTATGTTAAATGATAAATATTATAGCCTTAATTAATGTTATAGTTCTTTAATTTATTGCTGGCTTACCCACACATAAGGACTCTGGATTTCTACTACTAATTATCAAGTTTGAACAAATTGAACAGTTCGTTCGAAGAGCTGCAGAAAAGGGTACACTGACATTATCCTGTAAAGTGCTACCCGAACTAACTCTCGCAGTATTCTTAGAGTATCCACGAAGATTTGGATTTGGAATTGGTGTTGGGTAGAAAGAAAAGTTGGCGTTTAGGTTATAGGGATCTTCTATGCAATCAACTGCAACTTGTGCCACGATGCTGGTATTCGGAGCAGATTGTCTCTGATATTCCACTAGAATGCCTACACTCGATGCAGTGTTTTTTAATAGTCCTGAATTCAAGCACGTCACTTTAGATCGAACTATCCTCAGGAAAGGAGGAGCGTTACCGTCGCGAGAAATGAATAAAGAAGGTAACAGTCCTCGGTCAGAGAATTGGTCGTACATTCCTACGATGGAGTCGTTATCCGCTAGCACAGAACAATTTCCAAAAATAAGCTCTCCAGCTGGTGGTCTTGAAGTAGTATAATATAATTGTTGTGCAGAGGCAGCATGAACAAGGAACAGTAGTAGTAAAACCGGGAAGTCCATTTTGATTTGCTGGGCAAAGACAAGAACTGGCTGGCATATACTTTTTAATGATTTAATTCATTATATTTCTCAGGGGGACCTAAGCAATGTTGTGTTCATACTGTCCCAGTGATTGAAGTGTTGACATAGTTCTATTTCTGATTATTAGTCAGTAATGCTTGGAATGTTGATGGTTGGCTTCTTGAATCATTTCAATAAAAATGATTTTGCATTATGGCATCAAAAAATAAACTTTCAACATTACCTGATCAATCAACAAACTATTGTGACAATTCACAACAGAAATTTCAAAGCCTTATTTTTGTATGAGCTAGTGTATGAGAAAAATAAACTTTCAACATTACCTGATCAATCAACATACTATTGTGACAATTCACAACAGAAATTTCAAAGCCTAATTTTTCTATGTAGCTAAGTAAGATCATGTTTTTGCATCAATTCAAGGAAAAAAATCCCACACTGATCAATATCTGATATAGATCCAAATATCACCCAAATTTTTTATATAGTTTAATAATCGAGTTCACAAGATAAGTAGCTATGTGTATTTTTGAGAAACCAGAGAATGATAAAATAAACGTTCAGTGTTTAGTAATTGCTTCAAATACTCAGTTATTCTCAACACAGATAATGAAAGAACGAGAGTGCCATAATAGAAAGTGAATAAAAATTTGATAATTGTTGTACAATAAAGTGAAATAATAAAACATGCATTATTAAGTAAACAAATTTCCAATTATGTATCACTTTACAAATTACTCATGCATGTGAAGCAACTCATGTCAACTTTAAAAAAAAATTCCTGCAATAATAACTTTCAAATTCATTAATTGACTTTTTTTAAGTTTGATTTCAAAACCTTTATTTAACATATAAAAGAAAACAGCTCATCCTGGTTACCGCTAAAGTGTGCTGAATGGTGTATGTTACCAAAATGGTTCTAGTCGATTTACTGACCATGTGTCAATGGACTATTTGAAATAATCTTAATTGTGCATGTTATGGTATATTATGTAATGGGATTGATGATCTTTGAACAAATCTAGGTTGCTGAGGTGATGTGACAGTATACCACATGCTGTGTTTATCAAATGAAGCTGTCAGGTCAGACCAGGCTATAGCACTGCAACAACTATTGCCATCCAATAGTGATGTGTCAACTCCATCTCTGCAGAGTGAGATACACCCTCGCTGCAAGAGTGCCAGGATAAAGGCAAAAAGATCTAAAACTATTAAAGAACTTTGAACTCCACTAATAATTAACTTGTCTAATAGCTCTTCTCGTGTTACCTACCATTTGTTCAGCTTACCTAAGTACAGATCCTTACCACATTATTTTTTTTCTGTTTTCAAACTCCTCCCTTTCTTAACCAACTCAGTTTTGTGTCACCTCACTTCTACTTAATGTAATCACCCCTTTCCCTAAATGTTGTTCCAAACTGTATCTAAAACTGTTGCCGCGCGAGCTTCTGCCGAACAATTAATTGATTGCCGCGCCGGCATCTGGTCCTTCGAGTTACTACCCCCTTACCGTACCCACGCCAGTAGAGTTACGCCCGCACGAACAGAAGCTAGACTGGGAGTGGCCTATCTTAACAAATCTTTGATGTTCAAATAAGTGACTATAAAATCTGTTCGTCGTCATAATGGAACACAACAAAAAGCAAACAACAACAAAAAAGAAATAGAAGTAACAGCAACAACAACAATTAACACAAAAGCTTTGGTACTTTAGCAAACAAACTGAGCAAAATAATATAATCCAGTGTGGGATTGGTAAAAATCTCTGACATATTTTACAGTTATTAGTGTGCACATTTGGAGCAAATTCACTGCATTTTATCAAACAATAGATTTTAGGTCCATATATGTGACCATATAATTGTTTTAAAAATATAAAGAAAAGAAAGGGTTATTTATACCACTGTGTAGAGCACAACCTTAGGAATATTTTGATACCAAAAGATTATACGCAGGCACAGAGTGGTTCACTAAATAAAATACGCGCTGCAATCTAACTATCTTGAGCACAAACACTCATCGGTTTGGCGTAGGACCCAATAATTTTTTTTATAACAGCAAACTATAAATACTGTATTAGCAAGATTACAAACTCTAGCTGACTTTTATTGGCTTATACCAGCCGAAGCTAAGACACATTATGTGTATTTCATCACAACTACAGTCAGTACTGTTTACAAACACTAGTTGACTTTTATTGGCTTATAAAAATACTTCTCAATCCATTGTAATTTGGTATACCAGACACATTATGTGTATTTCATCACAACTACAGTCAGTCGCTAAACCATACTCACGAACCACAAAATGAGATCGCAAAAACTCCCTCACCTTACAAAGACTATACTTTATATATGAAGAGTTAAATCACAGCTTGGAATTACTACATAAGGTTACTATTCTACATAATTCATTATAGACCTTATTTTCTATCTATAGCTACTAAGCATTGCGCAAGTGCATAGGAGCTTCAAGCGTACTCCTAAACACTATCATTTTTTAATGATCCATTTGAGTTTACTTTGGTTTTTATTAGCTGACTCGACTGCATTTATTTTGTACATTTCCTCAATTTACACTTGGTTCAGACTAGTTCCCCTTACTGAAGGCGGACCATTAAGGAATGACGACCTCGAACTCGCGTAAACTGTACCTCAGTTGCCCTTCGAGGTCTATACCTTGTCCTCAAGTTCTAGGATATAGTCTGGGGAATACGTTGGGTAGTGGGAAGTTCGCCAAGGTCAAAGCTGCTTGGTCTCCCTATGAACCTCGAATAGTGAAAAGTAGCTAATTGTAGTAGCTACTTCAATTTTTTGATGTGATTATTTATTAATAAGTATAAATATATTTATTTATTTAATTATTTAATTAATAAATTTATTATTTTTTTTGTTATTATTTAGATTGCCATCAAAAAACGTAAACTGGACCAGTGAGATGTGGAGAAGTTTGTGCCTCCAGAAAGAAGATCTCCCATCCTAACATCATCAGCACTTTCCAGATTGTGGAAACAGAGCGCTACTGCTTCATTGTGCTGGAAATTGCTGAGAATGTGGACCTTCTGGATTACTTCAACTCTAGAGGACATCTTCCGGAGGAAGAGGCGAGGCACATCTTCAAGCAAATGTGCCAGGCAAAATCGCACATCCATTCCCTAGGTATTGCACATCGTGATATCAAGATGGAGAATGTGTTCTTCAATAAAAACATGGAAGTGAAATTAGGCGGTGAGTGTGGTTGAGGGTCAGGCATTATTATTTTATTCAATTCAATGTTTTATTCACTACATTTTGGATTTGCTTTGGAATCTCAAAGCGACTTTTGCTCCACTCCATGTGGATCGTACAGCTATGGGGCTCCTGAAATAGTTCTCTCACCATACCCATACTACAATCCACAGTTAGCTGATACATGGAGCATGTAAGTTATATACTTATCTTTTTATGTCTTTATGATGTATGATTATTACTTCCCTTACAGGGGAGTGCTTCTGTACGCCATAGTTATGGGTTATCTGCCATTTGGAGATGACAACCAAATCATCAATCGCCTCTGCAATTATTAATTTATAACCTCATCATTGTTCTTATTTTTCCTTCAGAATACAAGCAGTTGGTACAATCTCTTCTCACTGTAGACGTCACTGCTCGTCCACTAATAGCGGATGTCTTGTCCCACATGTGGATGACGAGTTTTCCTTCTGTTCATCCGTCATGGGAAGTACCATGTGGAGGCAAACATAGTATACAAAATTCCCTTCCCTCCATAATGGAAATCCAGTAGGAAACTAAATTATTGTAACAATGTGTGCGTTATATATACTATGAATGCATTTACAACTTAGAAATCGTACTGTGCGCCTATTCCAGTCAGGGGACTACGAGTACCTATGTAGAATATATGGGCTCAGTGGTGCTAGTGGTATGTCTAGAAACCAAAATATTTTAATACCTGCTGAATAACTATTTTAACTTACTTGAACAAGGTCGCCACAACTGCTTGTGGTGCACTATCCCGAAGACCAAATTGGCCGAGTCTCCAAAGCACAGGGGAACTTTTCCTACACGGACTCTTCAGTCACTCCAAGAAGACCATGCTAGATTCCTGAGTGAAGGAAAAGGAAATTTGAATGTGGCGAAACATTACAATAATGTTATAGGAGTGGCACTGTTTCAAATTCCCCTCACTAATGTAAGTTCGCTTTTAGGTACCTACAAAATATTTTCAAATACATCCCATCTTAACTTTAGGTTTGCATACCTGGACTGCATCTTTCCTTAGGAATATTTAATCGATTGTGGACGCTTTTGGAAGATGCTTGTAAAGAATTGGATTTTAAGTGTGCTGTTGAAGGAAGTGGTGCTGGCTTTACTGAGAGTGACACACTCACTCTGCAGAAATTATCCTCTCTGAAGTTTGAACTAACTACACAGAGGAAGTATGCCAAACTTATTTCAGAAATGTTGGTTTATACCTTACTGACCAATACCAGTGAGGACATCAGCACTCTGGCAGCAAGTATGAGAGATGAAATCACTTCTACACAAGAAAACATTAACAATATGGTATAATAATAACTAATCTAACATAGATTAGCAACTAACCTGATATATACACACAGGTGAAAGAGTCCTCAAAACTTGAAGCTTCCCTTCGGAAGAACTTCAGTGCCACCAGTGGAACATTTTATTCTTCACTGGAGGCTAGCCTACAGTCCCTAAATGTGCAAAGGCAGGCATATCAAGGGGGAACGTTTATAGGCAATCACGTCCATAAACTTCTAGAGGTACATGAATATGAAATATGGTTTTACTCATTACTTTGTTGTCATACCTAAATATTTAGGCCAAGAGTATCGCCACACTCTTTGACAACTTGAGGAGAGCTCAACCAGCATCACAATCGCAACAGGAGACTGTCAACAAAATTGCTGACAAGTTTTCAAGAGCCTTCTCACTCTTCGGCCATTGCCACTGTGGCTACAATTCTTCAACCTGCATGAGTGACTCTGACATACAGAAGTTAGGTAGGACTTAACTACAAATACCTGTTAATGGATGCAATTCAGGTTTGCATTGCTTTTCAGAAACCAGTATCGAGACATTCATGAGCTTCTATCGACAGCAATTTCCTCGGGCAACTATTCTCCCCAAGATGCATATCATGGAAAACCATGTCATTCCGTGGATGCGTCGATGGAGAATTGGAGCTGGGCTAATGGGAGAGCAGGGAGCAGAGTCCATGCATTCCCATTTTATGAAGCTGGAAAGAAACAACCAGAGCATAGCAAATGAAGTGGAGAGACTCAAGTATATAGTGAAACAGCATATGCTTGAGTCTGATCCTTTATTGAACTCTCTATAAAATATAGTCAAACAATACCTTTTAGGTGCTATAGTAAGTAACATGCAAAATAGCTGGTTGCAAGTCAATATAATAATCAATAAAAAATATATATAGGGAGAGAGAGAGAATGCACAAGAATACATTGAACAGGAATCTATTGCAACTTTACAGACAGAGTCAATTGACATGGATGCTCAAGCAAGTCAAGGGACTTTCCATCTTCCATCATCCATGGAAGACTTCAATCCTGATAAATTTTGTAATGAATGCTCAATATTTGATAGTTTATGCACAATTTTCAGTTATTCATTTTTTGTAGTTCATGGTTATTCATGCTCTATATTTTATAAACACATAATATCTCAAATTCACATCAACATTACTGATTATTGTTCTATTATAGAAATAATAACCTGTTTGAAGAATAATGATTAGAAAGATAGGTCTAATACATTTTTTATACTGAAATTATCTAAATAATATTCATGAAATTGAGCCCAGAATAAATATGAAACCTTAGTTGATTAGTTTTGTCCCATGAAATAGCTGTACAGTAAAATAATCCATGGACTGGCTTGAACCAGTACGAGTTCAAAATAACGTTATTCATTGTCGTGGTTTACAAGATAATTATATTCATGTTATGGTTTACAAGTTATAATTACCACACATTGGTTGCTAGGCAACATAAACATTTTTTCTGTAATGTATATTTTATAAAGACAATTTTTTTCTATGGTTGCTATGGACCATTTTATAGTCCTGATTTTTATATAATTTTTTTCAAAATGTCTAAATTAATCCGACGGTGAAAGGGTTTAAACAGAATCCTTTGGTTTTAGCTATACTTACCTGTAGGGAAAAGATTCACCTATTCATCTTCTTGTTTACTGACACATATACAAAGAAGTCAGTGTTTACCTGTAGCTAAAATCAATTACATGTATGTGGTGCAAAATATTATTAATCCATTGATTTAACAACTTTTGTCAGTTTAGAACTAGGTATTGTTCATTCTACTAATACAGATCTCAAATGTGGGTATTGAGTTAACTGGACAGCAATATTTTGCTTTCAGTTTCCTTTGTACCATGTGTACTCAAAACATCTGATGTGTACTCAAAACACCTGATGTGTATGTGTTGTATTGTAAATAATATACAGCTTGTTATACTAAAATGGTATGTTTACATATTCTTGAAAGAAATTGTAGGAGGCAATTAAAAACATGATTACAATATAAAAAATATCATTTTGTACAAATTAGTGTGCAGGTAATCTGCATTTCTTGAGACCAGTTGTATTTTATACATCCAAGTTCTCAGTATAGGATCATATTTAGAAGTGCACATATAAGAAATTTTGATGATGCTTGTCTGTAAGCCCATTCAACATGTTAAATCTATGTAATGATGCCAAAAAAAACTTTGACATTCAAACAAGAAAATATGAATTCTGATATGATAAAATAAAATGAAATATAAAAATTATATAAACTGTCAAAATAAGAATGTGTTGAGATTTTGGTGTTCAGTTTTCTATTTTTGTTTACATCAATGAAAAGGAGTTTAAAAAATATACATCAGATAGCTCATACTCTCTCAGGTACACTAGGAATAGCCTAGTTACAAGTTCTCCAGCTACTTTTTTTATTCATCTAAGTAGCTATGAATTTTGTAAATCTGTGTTAACGATTGCATGACCAATCTCAACATACATAGCTAACATGGAAGTTTGTGTACTTATAATGGTAACTGAAGTAACAAGACTAAACACATAGACACTACTGTCAATACCTTTGCATAGTTCATTCAAGACACTACTGTCAATACTTTTGCGTAGTTCATTCAAACGATACAATCATATCTAGTAAGGTCAGTTTCATTGATTATAAACTAATTGATACATTTAGCCAATATAACACAAAGTTCTGCATTAGTTTGCATTATGTAATTTATTGTAAAGTCCTTTGGTAATGTTATTATAATGTGTTATTACTTATTACTGGGCATATATAAGTGGAATTGTGTGAGGGTATGGGTGTGGTTTTGTTGGTGTTTTAACACTACAATCACTCAGACATTGTCCCACAGAGAATCATACTCTTTCTATTGTTTGTCTTACTGTTTGTCCCACAAATGATGAAGTTCATAGCCATATACTTTGTACGATCTGCAATCAAAGATGTGATTAGCTAAGCAAAACTGTGAATGTTTCCAAAGTTCTAAAAGTTCGGTTCAAAGTTCAAAAATTGGAATGTTAATTTGACTCTAAAATAGTTTTTCTAACAATGAATTATCGATTCATTGGAATAAATAATTACCACATAATTTTCAAAATTGTCAGCAAATATAAAGTGTGGGTGACAGGTATAGGTTTACTTTGTTTGTTTCATAACATTAGTAGTTAATTTTTTCCACAATTACCATTTTAAGCTTAGGCAGTTATTTATTATCTTACTTACTATCATGTTATCATTGCTTATTCAAGTGTAGTTTAACAATAGTAGCTATTAATTATTATGTACATATTTTTATTCATAATTTTTTTTGCAGGAGGAATACAGAATTTAAAGAGTATAATAAACAAAATATTAGAACATGATCGCCTTTACCCATTACATTTAAATGAATGAAATTGATGAAGTTATTATAATGTTGTTGAAGGATATAACCATGTAGCTAAAACTAATTAATTATATCCACAGTGAATACTTTTATTTTATTATAATTAACATAATAAGAAAGTATAGTTGGGAGTAATAAATCTGTCTGTCCGTCTGTCTGTTGTCCATCCGTCTGTCTGACTGTCTATCTGTTGTCTGTCTGTCTGTTTGTCTGTCTTTCTGCCTGACCGTCTGTCTGTCTTTCTGCCTGACTGTCTGTCTGCCTGTCTGTCTGTCTGTCTGACAGTCTTTCTGTTTGTCTTGCTACATGTCAGTCTGTCAATTTGTCCATTTATCAGTCTGTCTGTCTGTCTGTTTTCTGTCTGTCTGTTTGTCTGTCTACCTGTTTGTCTCTCAGTCTGTCTGTCTGTTGTCTGTCTGTCTGTTTGTCTGTCTGTCTGTCTGTCTGTCTGCCTGCCTGTCTGTCTGTCTGCCTGTCTCTCTACATGTCTACGTGTACACAGCTGGATGATATTGACCAGTCTAACCTGATAATTGTTAAATGTGGCTAGGATTAGACCAGTTGTTTTCAATTTCAAATTTACCAAAAACTGATTTTTAACATTGAACACATATTATAAAAGTTTATCATCAGTGTTTGTCCTTCTTATATGGTAGCTTGATATCCTGACTATCATTGGGAGAGAGAAAAAAACACAACAAAAGCAGTCACTAAAATTAACAGCGGAAGAAGCCATAAATATCAGTATAAAGTACTATAGTGTGATGACATGCACCTATGTAAATAACTTTTATCACACTACAAAAAAAGTGGAGTTTCCTCATGCATGATAGATGCTTGAAAGGCAAAGGAAATTCCATCCAGTTTGCTTGTGTCAAAGTGCAGGAAATTCCGGAATTTCCTCTACATTTCTTGCTACATGGTGGTATATGATAGAGCACAATTTCAGGTACCTGACAGGACCTATTTCAGGTACCTGAAATTTCATCTACCAAATTTCAGATGCATTTCCTGTATACATGTCACAAGCAATAAAAGCCATGTGTCATCTTCATTTCATGTACCAAATGTCAAATTTCCTGTATTCATGTCAGAGACAGAAATGCCATGTGTAATCCTCATTTCATGAAGTGAACATCAAATTTCCTACATACATGACAATGTCAGGAAACCGCACGTGTTATCTTACTTTCATGTACTCAAAATATCTGATTTCTGACTCCATAAATGTTGGAATTTTTTTTTAATTACAATTATATTCAAACAATCACCACAAAATATGAATAAAATCAGCTCTATGAACATGGATTGTCATTTTGTGACAAATGTAGCTAGGAACAGTCCAGGATAGTTCATTTGCTTAGTCATCGAGCACTTGTTGATCCATTCTCAGGGACGGAGAGTCTGTTTAATTTTGTAGCCCTGGTGATTTCGTCAGAGGTGCACTCTTTGCAATTCTATATGTACAAATGAAGTAAATAATTATAACATTTTTTTAAAATTTTAACACAGTTACATCCCATACAACATTCCAAAACACTTCTACAGAAGACTATTAGCTTTACTATTTGCTAACAGTACTTACTTTCATGCATTATTCAGTATCTTTACCAAGATATCACAAATCTTTACCACCAAAGAAATCACAGACCTTCACCAACCAAGAGAGCGTATGTATTTAACTAACCAAAAGATCACACATACTACTTTACCAACCAAGAAATCACAGATCTTTATTAACTAAGAGATCACAGATCTTTACATACCAATAGATCACAGATACTTTACCAACCAAGAGATCACACATCTTTACCAACCAAGAGATCACACATCTTTACCAACCAAGAGATCACACATACTTTGACCAACAAAGAGATCACAGATACTTTACCAACCAATAGATCGCACATACTTTACCAACCAAGAGATCACACATCTTTACCAACCAAGAGATCGCACATACTTTACCAACCAAGAGATCACACATACTTTACATACCAAGAGATCACAGATCTTTAAATACCAAGAGATCACAGATTCTTTACCAATCAAGAGATCACACATACTTTACCAACCAAGAGATCACACATACTTTACCAACCAAGAGATCACACATACTTTACCAACCAAGAGATCACACATACTTTACCAACCAAGAGATCGCACATACTTTACCAACCAAGAGATCGCACATACTTTACCAACCAATAGATCGCACATACTTTACCAAACAAGAGATCACACATACTTTACCAACCAAGAGATCGCACATACTTTACCAAACAAGAGATCACACATACTTTACCAACCAAGAGATCACAAACTTTACCAAACAAGAGATCACACATACTTTACCAACCAAGAGATCACAAATCTTTACCACCAAAGAAATCACAGATATACCAACCAAGAGAGCGTATATATTTAACTAACGGAGAGATTGCACATACTATACCAACCAAGAGATCACAGATCTTTATTAACCAAGAGATCACAGATCTTTACATACCAAGAGATCACAGATCTTTACATACCAAGAGATCACACATACTTTGCCTACCAAGAGATCACAGATCTTTACCAACCAAGAGATCGCACATACTTTACCAACCAAGAGATCACAAATACTTTACCAACCAAGAGATCGCAGATCTTTATCAACCAAGAGATCACAGATCTTTACATATTAAGAGATCACAGATACTTTACCAATCAAGAGATCACACATACTGTACCAACCAAGAGATCGCACATACTTTACCAATCAAGAGATCGCACATACTTTACAAACAAAGAGATCGCACATACTTTACCAATCAAGAGATCACACATACTGTACCAACCAAGAGATCGCACATACTTTACCAATCAAGAGATCGCACATACTTTACAAACAAAGAGATCGCACATACTTTACCAATCAAGAGATCACACATACTGTACCAACCAAGAGATCGCACATACTTTACCAATCAAGAGATCGCACATACTTTACAAACAAAGAGATCGCACATACTTTACCAATCAAGAGATCACACATACTGTACCAACCAAGAGATCGCACATACTTTACCAATCAAGAGATCGCACATACTACCACCAAAGAAATCACAGATACCAACCAAGAGAGAGTTTTATTTTAACTAAAGGAGAGATTGCCACATACTATACCAACCAAGAAGATCAAGATCTTTATTAACCAAGAGACACAGACTGTACTACCCCAAGAGATCACAGATCTTTACATACCAAGAGATCACAGATACTTTACCAACAAAGAGATCACAGATCTTCAAATACCAAGAGATCACACATACTTTACCAATCAAGAGATCACAGATCTTTACAAACTAAGAGATCACACATACTTTGCCTACCAAGAGATCACAGATCTTTACCAACCAAGAGATCGCACATACTTTACCAACCAATAGATCGCACATACTTTACCAATCAAGAGATAGCACATACTTTACAAAACAAAAGAGATCGCCACATCTTTACCAATCAGGAGATCGCATACTGTACCAAACCAGAGATCGCACCTACTTTCCAATCAAGAGATCGCACATACTTTACAAACAAAGAGATCGCACATACTTTACCAATCAAGAGATCTCACATACTGTACCAACCAAGAGATCGCACATACTTTACCAACCAAGAGATCTCACATCTTTACCAACCAAGAGATCGCACATACTTTACCAACCAAGAGATCGCACATACTTTACCAACCAAGAGATCTCACATCTTTACCAACCAAGAGATCACACATACTTTACCAACCAAGAGATCGCACATACTTTACCAACCAAGAGATCGCACATACTTTACCAACCAAGAGATCTCAGATCTTTATTAACCAAGAGATCACAGATCTTTACATACCAAGAGATCACAGATACTTTACCAATCAAGAGATCACACATACTTTACCAATCAAGAGATCACACATACTTGACCAACCAATAGATTGCACATACTTTACCAATCAAGAGATCGCACATACTTTACCAACCAATAGATCGCACACATACTTTACCAATCAAGAGATCACACATCTTTACCAACCGAGAGATCGCACATACTTTACCAACCAAGAGATCACACATACTTTACATACCAAGAGATCACAGATCCAGATCTTTACATACCAAAAGATCACAGATACTTTACCAATCAAGAGATCACACATACTTTACCAATCAAGAGATCACACATACTTTACCAACCAAGAGATCACACATACTTTACCAATCAAGAGATTATAAATCTTTACCAACCAAGAGATCACACATCTTTACCAACCAAGAGATCACACATCTTTACCAACCTAGAGATCACACATCTTTACCAACCTAGAGATCACACATCTTTACCAACCTAGAGATCACACATCTTTACCAACCTAGAGATCACACATCTTTACCAACCTAGAGATCACACATACTTTACCAACCAAGAGATCACACATCTTTACCAACCAAGAGATCACACATCTTTACCAACCTAGAGATCACACATACTTTACCAACCAAGAGATCACACATCTTTACCAACCAAGAGATCACACATCTTTACCAACCAAGAGATCACACATCTTTACCAACCAAGAGATCACACATCTTTACCAACCTAGAGATCACACATACTTTACTAACCAAGAAATAGAAAACAATCACCAGGATTAAGGTATAGGAAAATAAGACAAAGAGTAGGTTTAAGACAGATGATAGTTAGCAGGTAAAGATTAAGGACAATCGCCAGGACTGCAATATGACAACTAGTAGGAAAAATGACATTAGGATTAAAATTTGGATAGTCAGCATGATTAAGATAAAGAACTATCTTACAAGCTTAAACTAAATTGGTCATTGGATAAAATATTCTATAGAACTTGATAAACATACTGATGACTTGTGTATGCTACACAAACACACAAATCTCTACACTTTTTACATGAAACGACAAAATATAAAGTAAACGTTATGAATAGAAAAGTCTATGCCAAAACACTTACACAAGCTAATAACATCATCACCAAAACTTTTACTCCCATAAGACCTGCCCTACAAATACATATCCATAAAGCCAGTAAGTAGCTTCTTACCCGATAGGAGAAGCACATGACAACAGAATGAGACGTGACATCCATTGTTTACATCTACACTGAATTATACCCCTACATCACAAATGGTAATTCAATAACTAACAGTGAGCATAGTGACAAATAAAAATGAGCAAACCTTATACATGAATGAAGTACCAAAGGTGTGAACCCTCATCGCTACTCTACACTATAGTCTGTCCAAGTTGAGTTGGCACGACCGCAAGTGCGGTAAATGAGGAATGCATTTAGTACTTAACAAGAAGCAATTTAGTCATGTGAATCCAAGTCAATTAAGTGCACAAACGTCAACGTTGCCGTGAAAATAGGGCGGTAGCACAGTGCGCATTAATTCTGTAACTATTGTAAGAAAGAAATTTAGTGAAGTTTGTGGAGTTTTTTTGGGCGCTGTACACCTCATCTCGTCTGTTTTCAACTATATTTATGTTTCTTATGCGCAGATAATGTACAGCAGATGGAAAACACAGACTGGTGAGGCATTCTTCTAAAGAGACAAGATTAAAAGCAGTCAACTCTACCTACTGTGTCCCAAGAAATATTCTGATATTCACAGGATTCAGCAGTAGCTACAGCACTGTTAACTTGTAGCTAAAGTTATTCGACTTTCTTGTTAAATAAAATTATCAATTGTTTCATGTATTTATAACATATATGAAAATTTATGAGATGACAGATTTAAGTAGTAGCTACACATATTATACAAAATATAGTTGTGATCTGAGTTAAGGTGGAGTGCAGCCTGAATTGTTCCTAATCCTTACAATAAACGGCATCTAGTAGTGAAGAAAAATAAATTGGAATAAACACAGTTTTGATAAGCACACAATTTAAATTTAACGGCACAAAGCTTAAGTGTGGCTGTATTACAAGTTGCTAGCTAAATGATAGCTATATCACTCTGAAAAATATTGGCTATACGGCATTTGTTATTGAACAGGTAGACAAATAATCTTACCAACATTCTATCAGGTGGTCCTGTACCCTCTGCGACAAAAGGACACTCCGACTATCCTGTTTCCACACTCGCAACCTAAGCTAATCATGATACAAAGCTAGAAACACAGCTATCTGAGAAGAAATCGCTCATTGTTTACAAAATTCTTAAATGAAGACAGTCCACGTGACCAATTGAGCTGTACAAAAGCGGGCACGTTTTGAGCAGGAAACCTGTTGTTGTTGTTTTCTATTCCCATAGACTTTTGTTTGAGTTTTGGAATGGCAATTTCTCTCTGGTTTTGGAGTATACTGAGGAATATTTTTAACTGCTTTGGCACGAGCTTTCTAATGGGTGCAACTCCGGATACGTAGCTGCTTCCGTTCAAAAGTTATTCAAGGTTTTTTCTGGCCAACTCAACTTGGACAGACTATAGCTAGCTACTACAAAATCATTTCTAAGGCCATAAGAAGAATGATTTATTTGGCTATTCTTAATCAGGTATCAAATGTAATGTTGTCTTCATAAGAGAAGTAGGTAAACATGCAGAGACTCTCACACTCAATGCTAACCAGAAACTCAGGTACTCCTAATGGCTATCATCACATATCCTCAAGGCTTGAAGGGGGGGGGGGAGAGGAGCAGACAAGAAATAAGTAATTTAACACCAGTGGATGTTGCATAACTGATTTACATGACATCAGTGTGACCTTCCAGATGATGCTGTGTGTGTGGGAGAGAAGAGAGAGAGGGGAGGGAATAGACAGGAGACACACTATGTTCTATGACCTTAAAATGATAAAGGATTTATAGGTTGTTAGTTGAATTAAAAGTCATTATTGATATGGTACAGGTGAAGGACTCGAAAAAATTTGTGTTGGACTTTCCAAGCCTTTCTGCTAGAGAGATTGAAGGCAGTGGTTTACGCTTTTATCACTTCCATCCATCTGTACTGGTCATCATCATAAATATTCCAATCATCTCAAACATAACTAACCAAACAAAGGGACAACATACTTTAAAAAATTGAGGCTTACTTCTTACTTATAGAGATTACAAGTAGTCACTAGCATGAGTGTGTGCAAACACATACCCTATGCCACCTCCTCAAAAAAAATAATGATAAACTTTAATCCCCAAAATCTGGTCCATCTTCCCCATAGCATACGGTAGTCCAGTAATTCTGACATACGTGTCATGTGCATCTTTATTCACCAACCGTATATCAATACAAACCATTGCATACAACTGGAGACAAGACAACTATGCAATAATAATACAGTAACATAATGATCCTCATAAATGATCATAACAATGAGCAATGAAACTTGGAAAACTGAAAAATTAGTTGATACAATCCCTAGTAACAATTTTTTGTTTTGATAAACACAGGTAATACAACCATGGCTAGCAATATAATGATAATGCATTATAACTAAATATAGTTACTATCAATTTTTTTCTCTTGTAATTTTTTTCTTGGCTCCAATTGCATTCAATCTGATGCAAATTGGAGGTTAACTGGAATAGTTTATAGACCTGTAGCAAAGGCTTAAAAAATATTCACCTGGCATATTAACAAATCTGAATTATTAAAATTCAATTTTGCTTTGGTTATCTAGCACAAATTTCAACAAAAGGAACTTTACTAACACTTGAAGTAACCATCATTATTGGCTGATCAACACAACCCATGCATACTGCAATATCCTCATCATCCTAACACACACACACACACACACACACAGAGTTCTATTATATGTCCTTAGATCATAATTGTAATTAAATACATTTTGATAGCAGACTGAAATTAAAACTTTTATGGGTCATGCTGGTTGCAGATCATATTTGTGCATACAAAATAGCCTCAAATAAATTTTATCCCATACACATACCTGAGTACACCTGTCACATCTCACTTCAATGAAATGTGTGTATGTGGAGAAAATGTAGTTACAGCAACTTGACTGAACTCAATTACAGCTGCTCAGGTTTTCCAGGTACAACCACCAGGTCTAACCACACACAACCACATACATAAAGCTCAGACTGAACTTTGCAACACATGTACACACTGCAACCAATGCAAAGATAGATATCAGCTCAGTCTCTTTTGAAGGTGTAAAAAAAAATTAGTGAACCAAAAATCAAACATAACATGGTAGCTAACAGCCTCCTCAATTTATAGAATAAGTGTTTGTTTACTTTAAGTCCAAACCAACTAAATACCTTGTTTCTCAACAACATCTGCCTGGGTGATGCAGCCACTGCTTCAAAATTTATTATGCAGGTCACACCCACTGCTCCACTACTACCTCATACTTGCTATATGCAATTCAATTTTTTTCTTATAGAAGTCAACTATAGTAAATAATGAATAATGACCTTCCTCCCTGGTCACATTTTCCAATATATTATGAGAAATAAGAAATGTAGTTTGTGCAGTTTGTGTGGCTTTATTCTCAGTCATAATGAGATTGTGGTTTCTAACTGCTAATGTACAGTGGCAAGTGAGTATGATAGAAAGATAACTTAAAATGATGATGATGCCAATTTGTATCAAAGATAAACATAAAAAAAAAACTTGTTTCAATTTACACCATAATATATAGTACACCAACAAGCCAGCTATAAAACATCTGTTTCACTAATAAAGACATGTGAAAAATTACATTACAGAGGCTTTGGTATTCAATCTCAGGCCTCAAAAAGAAGGTGAGTGGTTACAACTTGTGAAAAATACAAGAAATGAGACTACATAAGTTAAATTTGTACCCCTATATATAATCAATGCATGAACACCTGTTCAAACTACTGCAGTCTTTACAGTTTCACCTGATGTCAGTCAACTATATAGTTAAATAATTTTTAATAAACATTTACCAGCATTATAAAAGTAATAAAGTAAACATTTCAAGTTATTTTAGAAGTCTATAATACAGGCTCCCATACTTACAGCAACTTGCAAGAGGTTTTTCTTCTTTTTTCTTTCTTTACTTGTAGCAGAATCAAGGTAGAATAAGAACATCTTGTTCTTTGGCAAAAAAAAAAATAATAATAATAAAAGAATAGTTATTCTTATTACTGTTGTTTAACAGGCTTCACAGTATAAAGCACATCATCAAATTTGTTGTGAACTTGATTATATCAAAGCTTCTATTACAGTTAGCTAATTTGTACCAATTAGCCACTAATCACCTGTACACTCTACCCACCATCTCTTTCATAACATTTCAAGCAACACCACTCCCTACCTAAATTACTTAGTTCATATAACATTTACCCACACAAACACACATATATGTAAATGTTGAATACAGCCTGACCTAGACAGTCCTGTCCACTCGGGTCTCAATGGTAAGTGGGCAGTTTTAAGGCTGCATGGTGACATATGACTCCTATGTCAACACACTTGTTGTAAGGCCATTCATTGGAGGCCCTTGCATCTCTCATATATTCTGTATCCACAGTATTTTGTTCAGTTAGTTGTTATATCATACTCATTTCTCATACTACTCTGCTTGCTTCTTCCTACTTAAGGATGTTAAATGATTAGTATATCGATTCTGAACTGATCTATTTAGCATAGTTTCTAAGTAGCGGCATATTCAGGCTTTACAACCCGGAACAGAAGCAAAACTAAAATACTACCCCCACTATTCAGTACGTGATCATTAAAAAAAAAAAAAAGCTCTGTTAGAAAATGTAAAATAGATTATGTTATTTAGCATCCTTAGTTCTACTATAAACGAGACCATACACGTGCAACTAGCAAATTAAACATACTAATCTTAGCTACATTACCAACACCAAAAGAAAGCTCAGGTTAAAGTATTTGGTGACCGACTAAATCTTATTATAATGATACAACTAAGTACCCAACCCAACATATAAAAACATTTCCATACAGTCAGTCACTAGTCTCATAAGAGCTAGCGTACACGCAGTTTTACTCACCATGAAATAAACTCTCTGCTCTAACCTTAGCGTACGCTTTTCTCTAGTCTCTGTCTCCCCCGCCCCCCCCTCCCCCCAGCAAATTCCATCGGCAAGGGCGGGGGCGAGACCCCATATACAAAGCGCCCTCAGAAGGCGCGGACTGTTGTTATAGTTACAGTTACTTAAAAAACAATCCTATAGTTCACTGATCTTTTGTAAAGCACTTAACCTTATAAAGCTAATCTGTTAACGTTTAGCTGTGTAGTTAATAATAATGTTGAAACTATGAACTGAATTGACATCACCTGTCAGCAGCTTAAATTCCCTCCAGATTGGAACCTCCTTGCCTCTCCAGATGATGGTAAAAAAAAATAGATGGCATGACTTTAGAGCCATGGAGCTGGGAGACAATTAGTGTGGGATACCACTTGTCCAGACACTTTTTTGCATTATCTTACAGGAGACACGTCACCAGAGATACATGTTGTGTGGCAGCTTTTTATTGTTGCTATTATTATTATTATTATTATTTCCCTATATTTCATTCATTCAGAAGGCGTCGATTGTGTTATAGCTAGTTACAGTTACTGAAAGAAAAAAAAATCTGATAGTTCACTGCAATGAGGCACTTAACCTTATATAATACAAAACGATGAACGGTTTTCTTTTCTTGCTGTAGAAGTAGCTACAAATTTTATTCAATCAATATTAGTCATTATTGATATTAAACAGGTTGAGACATTTGAAATCACTATATTATAGCGCTACTAATGTTAGCTATATTATAATTATTACATTCTTCCTTATAGTTTTTAGTAATTGTTACAGTGTAAGTCACTTCTCCAGATAGACTACACTCAGCTGTGATATGCACTTTGTGCTATTAGACACAACTCATTAAGGCTATTTGCTTCACCAAGACTTTGGCTGGCAGTCTTATATAGATATGCAACATTCATGGTAGCTTCTTGGCCAGTTCTAAGGAGTCACAGTAAAGGACAGTTTATTATTCATACATCTTGCATGGCAATGTTATAGCTTATTAAATTCCTTGCCAGCACGTATGCTACAACTGAATATTAATAGTGGAGTTTGTGTTTCCCACAATGTTTATGGAGGAATCTGTAAGGAGTTGATGAACTAGTCAAAACCTATAATGATCCCTCAAACATAAGGTATAATGTTATTATCACTAGAAGTTCACCGGGACAGCACTTCAGTACTCTTTTTCACATCTGATAAAGTTATAGCAATCACCTTAAGTAGAAATAAAAATAATGGCATGAAAAAAAAAAATTGCTTGATGACTGGGGTTCAAGAAGAAGTGCACAAATGAAGTGGGATATGATAGAATGCATAGCAGCAGGTGTAAACAAACAAGTTAAGCTGGAATGTTCACAGCTTCTTTTCCAGTCATCTTGAGGAGGCAATTCATCCTTCTCTGGAAGATCCGTTGGCAAGATAAAGGGCATATGATTATCCAGTTGAGCAGTAGCCTTTCTCCTCTGCCCTTCCTTCTTCAGCCTTCCCTCTGCCTCATTCTCCAGCCCTGCTATGCACTATCCCATCCAGCTACTCCTGTACTATGTGGTCACACACCACGTCTACTTCTCGGTTCTAATCGTCCTGTCACTCCATCATCTTGGACCATGAGCAGGCCTTCGCATCGGCAATCCTTTTAAGTTTCACACATACACAACACACACAGTAAAAGTACAGTTATACCATTTTACAATTATAAATACTCAGATATGTAGTATTTGATACACTAAAAATCTCTACCGAAGCCAGTGTGCTACAATATATTACAGAGTGTGAAATGACTATATTGTATCATAATAATGTAGCTAATAGTACATTAAAAATGTATGTGAAAAATCGCTGTTCAATTGAAATCGCATGGGGAAAGTGAAATAGTGCGTAACTAATTGAAATACCTCGGTAACTAAGTGGAAACTAAGTGAAATACCTCGGTAGCTAAGTGAAATAGTATGGGTAAAGTGCGCACGTGTGCAGTGTTAACCTTGGAAACGCACAGCTCGAGTAGTTTTTAGTTGGAGACAATGTCATTCTTTACCACCACAGAAGCTCTACCCGTATTAGACAGAATGTTTTTCAATGGATCAGGAGGAGCCACACGTTGAAAACGAAGTTCCAGCGGAAGCTAATCCTGAAATAAGAGATAATGAGTGAACTATATAATATAGCTACAATTGCAAATGACTTTTTAAAAAGCTGGCTACTATTAGCGAGTGATAGCACGGGTAACCTGTGCTATTAGGGATCAATAGCACTCGTAAAGCAATTGAAATAGCGCTCTGCTTCGCCTCGTACTATTTCAATCACGTTACTCATGCTATTAATCCCGAATAGCACGATTACCCGTGCTATTACTCATACAAAAAGCCCACGTAAGCCCTGGATCTGAGCGATACAATTACATTTAAAAAGCAGTTACAGTTGATATACAATAACTTGGCAAATGCAAATAACAGTGGGCTGATATGTACGGTTACAAAAAATTAGGTGAAAATTGCCACATGAACCAACAAAATAAGTCAGCTACAGTGTAATTGTAGTTACTCATTCCGTGACCACAACTACGTTAGTTACCTTCACCCCAAATACTAGCCTTGAATCAGTTCTCAGTCCAAGTTGAAAAAACCATAGAAGAAATATTTACAGAAACCCTCACATATATGCCCAGGCAAAGGATCACTGCAGGAGATGACTTTCAAGGAATAGCTCGGGAGAACAGAATGGCCAATGATCGTGTATGTGTGACTATGGCCGTCAATAGAATTAATTGAGAGTGAGACATGTCTGCATGTTGCTTTCAAAATTACAGTTATCTAACCCTCTTCTGTTTGGCCTTGGCAGTGACAACACACACAAAATCCAAACTACACTAGTGCTGAGAGTGAACACCGATTTGGAAAAATAGCAGTGGTTATTTTTGCAAAATTATTGTCCACATACTTACGGACATATGACACACACACACACACGTATATAATACTAATTACATGAGTCAGAGTGTGATACGGCAAGATATTTCATGAGCAGGCTAATTTACTTTGACAAGCCAAAAAAATAAAAACAAAACAAAGCAAAACCAATGACAGTGAGGCTGAACAATAAACATAGAAATGACAACAAATGACAACTTATGTATGTTTGTTTGTATGTATGTGTGTATGAATTAATGTATGTATGTACATATGTACGTATGCATGCATGTATGTATGCATGTGTGTGTATGTATGTATGTATGGGTAACTATGTAGCTATGTGGCTACTGAACTACTCAGGATGTGGTACTTTCAGAGATTTTGAGTCAGATATATTCATGAATTTTCGGCTATGGGTGAGCCTTCTAGTGAATCTGGCTTGCATGTGTGTGTATGTATGTATGTATGTATGTATGTAAACAAAGGCCAGGTTTCCCAAAACCAATCATAATGTACTTCAGTTGGTCTTCTGATACTTTAATGATTTAGCCATCAAAATATATTATATTTCATAAAATTAATTATGGCCAAAACTTGCTATTAACGGGTTCACAATGGCTTGGAACCAACCAGTCCACAACACATTGCAGAGAGCTCAGATCCGCTGCTGTGTGACAGAAAGACTGACTGACAGACTGAGTAATGCAACTCTACAGTGCATGCACGCTGAGGGTTAAAAACAAGATGGGATGAGTTCTAGACTTGCTTAGCAATCATAGGCATACTTATGTATGGCTGTGGCTAATCCCATAAATAAAATTAGCATAATGGAGGACGATAGTTATGTGCACCACATGAACACTAACCTACACGTGAACACTAACCTACACGTGAACACTAACCTACACGTGAACACTAACCTACACGTGAACACTAACCTACACGTGAACACTAACCTACACAACACTAACCTACACGTGAACACTAACCTACACGTGAACACTAACCTACACGTGAACACTAACCTACACGTGAACACTAACCTACACGTGAACACTAACCTACACGTGAACACTACCCTACACGTGAACACTACCCTACACGTGAACACTAACCTACACGTGAACACTAACCTACACGTGAACACTAACCTACACGTGAACACTAACCTACACGTGAACACTAACCTACACGTGAACACTAACCCACACGTGAACACTAACCCACACGTGAACACTAACCTACACGTGAACACTAACCTACACAACACGTGAATACTAACCTACACGTGAACACTAACCTACACATGAGCACTAACCTACACGTGAACACTAACCTACACGTTAACACAACCTACACAACACGTGAACACTAACCTACACGTGAACACTAACCTACACGTGAACACTAACCTACACGTGAACACTAACCTACACCTGCACACTAACATACACGTGAACACTAACCTACATGTGAACACTAACCTACACGTGAACACTAACCTACACGTGAACACTAACCTACACAACACGTGAACACTAACCTACACGTGAACACTAACCTACACATGAGCACTAACCTACACGTGAACACTAACCTACACGTGAACACTAACCTACACGTGAACACTAACCTACACGTGAACACTAACCCACACGTGAACACTAACCTACACAACACGTGAACACTAACCTACACGTGAACACTAACCTACATGTGAACACTAACCTACACGTGAACACTAACCTACACGTGAATACTAACCTACACGTGAACACTAACCTACACGTGAACACTAACCTTACCGTGAACACTAACCTACACGTGATGGTGAACACTAACTCACGGAACACTAACCTACAGTGAACTTGAACCACTACCTACACGTTGAACACCTAACCTACAAAACACGTGACACACACCTACACAAACGTGAACACTAACTAGACGTGAACACTAACCTCCACGTGAACACTAACCTCTTCACGGGAACACTTAAACCTACCACGTGAACACTAACCTCCACGTGAACACTAACCTACACGTGAACACTAACCTACACGTGAACACTAACCTACACGTGAACACTAACCTACACGTGAACACTAACCTACACGTGAACACTAACCTACACGTGAACACTAACCTACACGTGAACACTAACCTACACGTGAACACTAATTTACACGTGAACACTAACCTACACATGAACACTAATTTACACGTGAACACTAACCTACACGTGAACACTAACCTACACGTGAACACTAACCTACACGTGAACACTAATTTACACGTGAACACTAACCTACACGTGAACACTAACCTACACGTGAACACTAACCTACACTTGAACACTAATTTACACGTGAACACTAACCTACACGTGAACACTAACCTACACGTGAACACTAACCTACACGTGAACACTAACCTACACGTGAACACTAACCTACACGGGAACACTAACCTACACGTGAACACTAACCCACACGTGAACACTAACCCACACGTGAACACTAACCTACACGTGAACACTAACCTACACGTGAACACTAACCTACACGTGAACACTAATTTACACGTGAACACTAACATTACACGTTGAACACTAAACTACACGTGAACAAACTACAAGTGAACACTAACTACACAACACGTGAACACTAACATTACACAACACGTGACACGAACCTACACCACACGTGACACTAAACTACCACAACACGTGAACACTAACCTACACGTGAACACTAAACCTACACGTGAACACTAACCTACCGTGACTAACCTACACAAACACGTGTTAAACCTAACCATACAAGTGAACACTAACCTACCATGAACAACTAACCTACACGTCGAACCACTAACCTTACACGTGAACACTAACCTACACGCGACATAACTACACGTGAACACTAACCTACACGTTGAACACTAACTACACGTGAACATAACCTTACCGTGAACACTAAACCTACACGTGAACACTAACCTACACGTGAACACTAACCTACACGTGAACACTAACCTACACGTGAACACTAACCTACACGTGAACACTAACCTACACGTGAACACTAACCTACACGTGAACACTAACCTACACATGAACACTAACCTACACGTGACTAACCTACACAACACGTGAACACTAACCTACACGTGACTAACCTACACAACACGTGAACACTAACCTACACGTGAACACTAACCTACACGTGAACACTAACCTACACGTGAACACTAACCTACACGTGAACACTAACCTACACATGAACACTAACCTACACGTGAACACTAACCTACACGTGAACACTAATTTACACGTGAACACTAACATACATGTGAACACTAACCTACACGTGAACACTAACCTACACATGAACACTAACCTACACATGAACACTAACCTACACATGAACACTAACCTACACATGAACACTAACCTACACGTGAACACTAATTTACACGTGAACACTAACCTACACGTGAACACTAACCTACACGTGAACACTAACCTACACGTGAACACTAACCTACACGTGAACACTAACCTACACGTGAACACTACCCTACACGTGAACACTAACCTACACGTGAACACTAACCTACACGTGAACACTAACCTACACGTGAACACTAACCTACACGTGAACACTAACCCACACGTGAACACTAACCTACACGTGAACACTAACCTACACATGAACACTAACTTACACGTGAACACTAACCTACACGTGCGACAAGTCTATACACACTTTTATTCACTATAATTGTAATAGCTTGCTAAATTAAAAAAGAATTTTGTATTAGCTAAAGTTTAGAATGATGCCATCATACATGTAGCTAGAATAATTACTGACAATACTAACTACATTGCAAACTGTACTTACAATGGTGATAAATAAATAAATCTTAGACTTCGTATTTATCGCAATCAATAAAATGTTAAGCCATCGCTAAACGAGCCTCAGGAGAATGAAATTTATCGGTAAAGGTTGTCAATTTGGGATTCCCCCCTCCCCCTCCCCCCCTGAAGATAACAGTTATTTCTGAATTCCCATTTCAAATGACGGTCCAGCCAAAACCGGACCAACCGGACCGGTTCCTCCGGGCCTGTATATATATTTCAATGCATATAGCGTGCACTATTGTAGTAAAAAATTATAATACTATATAATGAATCTTAATAGTTCGCGAAATAAATTATTTATTGGTCTGAGATGATTTTGTAATAGCTAGCTAGTATATAGTAAAGTTGAGGGTTCACACCTTTGATGCTTCGAAGTAGGAGTGTGAAAGTTGAAGGTGAAATATTATCTACTCCACAAGAGTAAAACTGTAGATCTGTCACTCCGGTAAGCTTTCTATTTAAGTCCCGTATCATTATAATTATGTGTACTTACACATTACACTTCAAGTATAATAGACTCTGCCCACTCTTATTGTAATACCACACTCTGTATCCACATGTGTTCATGTGATGTGTACTTTGTAACCAATTGAACATGTCGCTCTCTGCATGCTGGCACGACAATTCTAAATGAGGCATCAATATAGTTCGAGCAGTGAAAACGGTACATGTCAACATTGTCTTCAAGAAGCTAAACCAGGCCAAAGACACTCGCTGGTATATATTTTCAATGCAAAACTCCACTTCCAGCAACTTCATTAACTTCACAGCAGCAAACCGTCAATTGTCTGTAATCTCCAAAATCAGAGTGTGACAGACACACAGGATGACTACTGTAACCCTCTCACACATGTGCACTAGTGTTAATAAGCATAACTTTTAATAATAGCAAAAAATTTCTCGCTCTAACAGCCAATATTGTTAATTAAAACTTAAGTTTTAATTAACAATATTGGCTGTTAGAGCGAGAAAATTTTTGCTACTATTATAATTATTTCAGCCGAGAATGACTGAATCACTGAAAGCATAAAACTAAAGATCTTTGGATTAGTTTACAGGCTTTAAAAGTGAAATAGTACGAATAAACACATGTGCGTGCAGCACTAGCCTTGAAACACACAGTTTGATAGTTTATAGGTGGAGACTATTTCATTCCTTAGCACGAATGTCCTATCTGTATTAAATCAACAGATTGGGAGGAGCAACTATCATGTAAATTAGTGAGTGTTCGACACACCAGCATGTGAGTAGGAATAGCAGTAATTACACTGGGGCAAAAAATCATCAAAACTTTGCGAATGTACCCAGTTGTCTAAAGATAGGTTGTAATGGTTGCCATGGTTCCTAGCCTCAATCTTCTTGTATGTGAAAAGATACACTGTACACCTTGTTATAGGAAACCAATGTTACTCCAAAGAAATTACCATTCTCACTCCACATCATAAAAAAACATAAGTTACGTCACACATTGATTTCAGAAATAAAAAAAAACAACAAAAAACAACAACAAATCATCGCCCAAATTTTATTCAAGACAGCATTAATTAGAATGGCACCACAGATAAAAGTTAACACGGATGCTTTTGCTTTCATTGTAGCTGTGTAGCACTTGTGAGTATTTTGAATGAGTAACTGAAAAATTATTGCCATGGCCAAAGAGATACACAAAATATTTTTTTTAGTTGTTACTGTTATCCTTGAACTAAATTTTCTAGTGTGCTAGGAAAAACAATTGGGAATAATACCGTCTTAAAGATTTGTGTTACAGACAAAATAATCTCTATTATAATTCAGGTAACCTCTGCTTATCCCCACAGGAAATTTAGAAATACCATAATTCAGTTGTGAACTACTCACCTCGACGCTGAAGCCTATGTACCATAGGAACGCATCCACGCCACCCATTATTGGTGCAACACATTCGCACAGCAGTCTCACGGGGCCGGTCTTTTTACTAACCCTGATCCTTCCCCCGCGCGTCATGTTAGGGTAGTTAGCGTAGTTATAGCCAGAGGAGATCTTTGGCCCGACGAGAGATTAAACTTTGACAATGCTTCGGACGACCATTTCCAGTCAATATTATTACTTTTGTATGGTAAAGCGTTTTTAACACATTTGGCCTGGTGATATCACTGGTAAAGGGTTTTCTGGATAGAGGTTATTGTATTGTTTACTAACAGTTTAGCTATAAATGAACAGTCAGAGAACAAATGCATGTTTTTTTTTCCATTAGTATTAAGAAATAGCTATTTAAATAGACAGTGTAGTGGTGTATATTTTTTGATCAATTAATTGTAAAGCAATTAAGAATGAATGAGAATGAATGAGTGAGAACACGTAAATGAATGAAGGAGAATGAACAAATGTATCCATTAGATTCCATTGATATAACACTGTAGCAGTCTCAAGGGGACCTAACCCTTTACCAAGCTAAAAAATGCATATATTTTTTAATTTAGTAATAATAATTTAAAATTGTGTTTATTAATTATTATTATTATCATCACGTACAAAAACTTCACATTAAAAATAATATACATATGAATTAAAAAAATTTTTTTTGTACAGTGTATACATCCTGCATGTACATCTGTAAATTCTAAGTATTAGTGTTAAACTATCTGTAAACTTACCACTTCAGTAAACTCCAGTAGATGCCTAGTACACCTCAGGTGTTAATTGATCTATTGTGCCTGTACATTGTCTTGGTAAAAAAAGAAAAGAAACTACGACGTATATGCTGCATATAAATTTGTGAAAATCCTTGTAAACTGGGCTTTTTCATGTAGTGTACAGAATTAAACAATAAATTAAAAAATGCATAAACAAATGAAACAAGGAAACAAATGACTAAGTAAATTTTAGAAAGAATTTTTTTATTCAAATAACAGCTGTTGAACAAAGTTTAAAGTTTAGCTATAGCTAGATGTGAACAGATGGAAACACAAGCCTCATTATTTAACGTTTGAAATTTCTGACATCATGAAATTCAGCTACAGTCCATGTTTCATGTTCCATACAATAGCTATGGAAATTCCAAATTTCATGTTTTCATGAAATTTTGCAGGAATATCACATTTCATGGAATTACATTACCAGGGCATATCATATTTCATGCACACCATGAAACTAGAGTGGAATGTGAAATTTCCTGTACCTGATAGTTCATTTGTAACTCATGAAAGTCAAGCCTGACATTTCATGTTAATTTCTGACTTAAACTGTACTCAGGAAATGCCACTTTTTTTGTAGTGATATTTGGTGAGCGAGACACTATTGGGTAACTAGTTGAATTACCCTACTAATAAGCTGTTTTTGGGGGTTTATTTATGCTTATGTTGTAGTTTTTGTCGAGGTATTTTGTTTTGTTTTTGTTGTTGTGGTTGTTTCTTCCTTTTTTTTTGTTCTTGTGCTGTTGTTGTTTTTTGTTTTTGTTTTGTTTTTTCCTCTCATCCAAAGAACTTCTATAGGAATTGTAACATATTCAAATAGGCTTTCAGTGCTATATTTTTATTGTGGCGGTGGTGTTTGACCAAACGCCAGTGCTTTGTTGTGATGTGGTTATATCAGCTCTCTTGTTCCTTCAGATAGTGGAGATGCCGACATATAGTGGAAGAACACAGCCAAGCATCCTCCCTCATCCCATCAAGGTCAATGGGACGATCCTTCAAGGCACGTGATTGTACAGTTTATGAAGTTTCCTGAGTATAGGACTAGTGCAGTTTATATAAACAATACTGATTAAGACAGTTTTAGAGTTAAGTGGATTGTCCTGTAGCAACTGACACATGCATAGAAAGTTGTGTTATCCTGCTAGCTATAGAACATATATTGTCCAGGATCCTCAGCAAGAAGACTGAACTTGCTTCTGATCTGAACAGAGAACTTTTTCATTCATCCAATTTATCTCTGTGTATTGCCATCCCATTTATTTCTAATGTTTATCTTATCCAAATGTATGCATCTCCCATTTGTTTCTAATGTCGACCCTTTCCCATCCATGCCATCCGTTAATGATATTCATATGTGCTGTAACCCAATCCTCACTGCATCCTGATGTATTGTATATATTGTCTTGTCTTATTATATGAATACTTGTTGTCTACCTCTACAAACCCTGGCAAGTACCACCGTTAGGGAGTACGCGCTTTAGGTGACTACTCAAGACCGCAAGCTTGCGCCAGCGGTTGCGAATAGTTAATACCACGCGTCAGAGCAAGTAGACACCTGGTCCTTCACTGAGAGGCCATTCTGTATAAGATTTAATTCGAGCCTTTACATTTGGTCCTTCGAGCCCGTGCCGTGCCAACGTCGAGCTCTGCCGACTGGACTTCGTTGCTGTTCCGTGCTCCGTCCGAGAGTATCCAGGATCGGTTTGCTACGAGTTCTGCCGTCTGCTTGCTTCTACTTCGCACTTGCCTATCGACACCTTTTCATTCCAATTAACACCTTGGGACTTGCCTCACACCGTCTCCTGCGACTTTGTGGAGTTCCATCTTCCTTATCCATTCCATTTGTGTATCATCCTATCTGTCATGGAAGAGAATCCAGATCCTACTGCCGCCATTGACCGCCTGCGACGTCAATGCGCACACAAGCGAGGTCTTGTGACCAAGCTACTCAAGAAAATCCAATCCCTGGACACCTGCCACCCTGATGACTTAGATCTTGTCGTCATTGATGGCCTGTCCGATGAGTTGTCTTCAACTGTCTCTGCTCACAACCAGATACAAGCTCAGATCAACGATCATGTGCTGGACTCCGAGGAAGCATATGAATCGGAGCTAGTTGAGTCCGAGAGACACGACGAGATACACACCGACCTTCGCCGGACTCTACGCAGAGTAAGGGAAAGATACCAGCTGTGGTCTGACAGCAACAGCATAGTGGGTGAAATGAAGCTTCTGCTAGCCGCGACTGACACCACCTCTCCCAGATTCGAGGCCCGGTTCCAGTCTTTCATCTCACGCTGTACTCCATTCCTCAATTCCGGCAAATGCCACCAACTTGTTCCAGCTTTCCGTGACAGATTCACCGCCTTCGAAGAAGCACGTGACATTCTCTTCAGGCACGAGGGCACCCCGCTTCCTACTCCTGCTTCAGCCTCACCCTCTTCTGCTTCTACCTGCTCTTCGGGACACAATGCACTGCGCATTGAGGTGCCATCCTTCGATGGAGACCCTGAGCACTGGGAGCAGTTTGAGAGCCTGTTTGTCTCTACCATCAAGACTAGAGCCAAAGGCTACAGTCCCATGGAGGTTCGCGGACTGCTCAGAAGTGCTGTGAAGCCGGACAAGGCCAGAAGACTCCTGGATAACTTGCCACACGTTGACTGTAACCTAGAGAAAATGATGGCCGAGCTGAAGTCTGTTTACGGTGCACCCAACATCGTATGCCCCATCCTGACGAGGAAAATCCAAAGTGTATCCAAGATAGGGTTTGATTTCAACAGTTTTGCACACTTTCATGACAATTTCTGTCTTCCTTGGCGTAGGTTCATCTCAATTGCAGGTACAGATTCGTCACACTTCCTGGCTACCCTGGCCGTCCAGATGATGACAGAACCCTGCCGTGCGGAGTGGATGCGCTCCATGGATGCCAGCACCGTGCCATGCATGGAGGACATTATTGAATTCACCAAGAAGTGGCTGGTCAATTTCAATAACGCTGCTGCCAGCTCGTCCACCGCCTCTTCTGTCCACTCCTTCGAGTCCACTCCCCAGCAACAGCCTTCCTTCTCTACTCCTAAGTCCAGCCACCGGAAGCCGTCATCTGGATGCGTAGCCTGTGGCGAATTCCATGGACTTACCCGCTGTGACAGTTTCAGGGGATTTGATGTCAACAAAAGAAATCTGTTGGTGAGGGAGAAGAAATTATGCATTAATTGTTTCTCTCATGCACACGGTTACAAGTCCTGCCCAAACAAGTTCTCGTGTAAGACGTGTGGCGGTCGTCACCACACGATGCTCCACCGTGAAAGAGAAAACACCACACCTCCCACCGTTGTTGCCAATCAAAATCCACGTGTTATGTCCACCACTACCACATCAACCGAAGAAGCCAAGCTCCCAAGAAATCCAAGATCTCTCTACACCGCTGTGGTGATTATGGAGAATGGTCACCGTTGTGTCCAGGCACGAGCACTCTTAGATGGAGGGGCATCCATTGCCGTGATGTCAGAGAGACTGGCCATGGACTCAGGTTTGACTAGGGTCCACGAACGCCTACCCGTGGATGGGTTAGGCGGCGTTACCACCAGCAAGTTTGGTGTGATGACCCGGATCCAGTCCAGAGATGGATCATTCACCACAGCACCAATAGCATTCACCGTCATTCCGTCGCTGAAGAAGCTTGACCATCCAACCAATAAAAATTCCATCCGGAACAACCCTGCCTTCTCACCTTACCTACTAGCCGATCCCGAGCTGGGTGGTGAGGTGGATTTGATCCTGCCTCTAGGCGAAACCAGTGAGCTAACCACAGGACCCCCTTTCCGCATTGAGGGATTCCTAGCTCTTCCCACATGCCTAGGCTTGTGCCTGTCTGGTCCTACAGAAGAACCTCTAAGCCGTCCTCCAGTCCTAACCCTTGCTCCAGACAACCTCCAGGACAAACTCAGCTGTCTCTGGGAGCTAGACAGAGTGCCAGAATCTCCAGCCCTTTCCCAAGATGACGTGCAAGTTGTTGAGGGGTTTGAGGCTAGTTATAAGATTGACAATGACAGATTCTATGTTTCCTTGCCCAGAATCCAGAACCCTTCAGAGCTCGGAGACACCAGAAGGCAAGCCATGAGCCGACTGTTTGCTAATGAGCGTTCCTTGACTGCCAAGGACAAGCTGGAGGCGTTCTCGGCTGTCATGACAGAGTATCTAACACTTGACCACGCCGAAGTGATCCCCAAGAGTGAAGTGAGTCGCCGTCCACACTGTTACCTGCCAGTACACGGTGTGTTCAAGGAGACGTCGACCACCACCAAAGTCCGAGCAGTATTCGACGCCTCTGCCAGGTCGTCGAACGGTGTCTCCTTGAACGACACCTTGCTGGCAGGACCGAACCTCTATCCTCCTTTGGTAGATGTCCTGACTCGGTTCCGCCGCCATTTCATTGCTATGAACTCTGACATCTCTAAGATGTTCAGGGAAATCATGCTACATCCTGGATAAAGAGACTGGCACCGCTTCCTCATGCGAGGAGAGTCAGGCCAGGTCTTGGACTGTAGGATGAAGAGAGTGACGTTTGGCGTCAAATGCAGTCCATTCCTGGCCACTCAAGTCCTGAGAACCCTCGCCGACCTTCATTCCACCTCCCATCCCACCGCTGCCACGGCCATCCGAGAAGCATTTTATGTGGATGACTTTCTCTACAGCACTGATGATTTGCCCACTGCCATGAAGCTTAGAGCCGAGCTTTGTGACCTCCTCTCTCGCGCAGGCATGGTTCTGCGCAAGTGGCGCTCTAATTCCAAGGAGCTCCTGCAATCCATCCCGCCTGACCTGTGCGAGAAGGAGGAGACATCAGTTACCATCACTCCACCCAACCTAGCCCACAAAGCCCTTGGCGTCCACTGGGACACGGTGAGCGATAGCTTATTTGTTGCTATTCCATCCCTCACAGTCTCACCAGACCCAGTGACAAAGCGAGTGATCGCTTCCGGGACAGCCGGCGTCTTTGACGTTCTCGGTCTGTTCTGCCCAGCTGTCGTTTTGGCACGCATATTGTTCCAGGACACCTGGAAGCTAGGGCTGGCCTGGGACAAACCCGTCCCAGAAGACTTGCGTCTGCGTTGGGACACCTGGATAACAGATTTGCCTGCGATCAACGCCCATCCAGTCCCCAGAAGACTCTGTCCTTCTCCATCAACACTCCAAGAGCAGCTGCATGGATTCTGCGATGCTTCCACTGTGGCCTATGGAGCAGCCATCTATCTGCGGACAATCCATGCAGATGGAACCACCACTACCACTCTGGTTATGGCCAAAGCTCGGGTGCTACCAGTCCGTCCTATCACTGTGCCCAGAGCTGAGTTGACCGGAGCTGTATTACTTGCTGAGTTGTTGTGTCACTGTTCACGCCTGCTTGATATGTCTTTCCTACAGGTTCATGCATGGACTGACAGTGAGATACTGCTGCATTGGATCCCGAAGACTCCCACGCAGCTGGATCGTTTTGTATCACACCGCATCTACAAGATTCAGCAACTTTTACCCGGAGTGTCCTGGCGCCATGTCACCTCAGAGTTCAATCCTGCTGATTTAGCAAGCAGGGGAATGCGGGGGCCGGACCTGGCTATGTCAGCACTCTGGTGGTCAGGTCCACCCTGGCTTTCCCTGCCCCAGCAGGACTGGCCACGCTCCAAACTTTCCAAGCCTCCTGCCGCTGTGTTTACTGTGACTATCAAACCTTGCCTGGACTTGCCACCTGCCCAGAAGCAGTTTCTACACTCTCTATGGTCACGATTCTCATCATTTTTCATGTTGGTGAGAGTTGTTGCTTGGCTACTGAGATTTGTATGCAATGCTAGGCACAAGGACACAGATCGCCTCACTGGTCATCTCTCCTTCGAGGAAATAGAGAAGTCTAAATTCCGGTTATACTACCTCTCCCAGAGGGAACACTTCCCGGACGTCGTGCAAGCTGCCGAGAAGTCCTCCTGCCTCCCAAAGAGCCATCACATCTCCAAATACCTCCTAGCCCTCTCTGCTCATGGCCATGTTGTTGTACAGAGCCGTGTGAGAGATCCTGAAGCTCCTTCCACTCCGCTGCAGCTGACCCAACTCCATGCCAAGTCACCATTGACAAAACTATTGGTTGCCACCCTGCACAGAGTATACAGTCATGCTGGAGTCACTGCTATGGCATCCGTTCTCGCAGTGTCTTTCCTGATCCCGAATCTACGCAGTCTTCTAAAACTTGTCAGTAGGACCTGCTCCATCTGCCAGCGAGCATATGCAAGGCCTCTTCATCACCTGATGGGAATGCTGCCAGCTGCTCGCACCACCCCTGCCCCGCCCTTCCACAGGACAGGTGTTGATTTTGCAGGCCCCTTTACACTCAAGCTTGGTCACACCCGCAAGCCTTCCTTCATCAAGGCCTACGTGGTCATATTCGTGTGTTTGACCACGAAGGCTGTCCACTTCGACATTTGCTCATCCCTCTCCACTGAGGAGTTCCTTGCCACCTTCTCCCGGTTCACCTCCCGACGTGGCTGCCCTGCTGAGATGTTCTCAGATAATGGAACCAACTTCCATGGGGCCCGGGAGGAGATCCGGGAGCTACAGCGCTTCACCGAATCTAAGAAGACCACAGATGCCATTCAGCAATTCACCACCATGCATTCCATCAAGTGGCACCACATTCCGCCCAGAGCTCCCCACTTTGGCGGTTTGTGGGAGTCTGCGGTGAAGTCTATAAAGACTTTACTCAGAAAGAATGTCGGTCCCCAAGCCCTCCGTTGGGACGAACTTTACACTGTCTTAACGGAGGCAGAAGCCATCCTAAACAGCCGCCCACTAGCACCGCTTCACTCAGAGGAAGCATCTGAAGGAACATTCCTGACTGCCGGTCACTTCCTGATCGGTAGACCCATCCTAGCCCCTCCTTCCAAGCTGCCACCTACTGGACCTACCTCATCATTGCGTCGTTGGAATTTGGTTCAGAGAATGAAGTCCAACCTCTGGCGTCAGTGGACCTCCTCCTACTTGTCTGCCTGTAGTCAGAGGAATAAATGGAAGCGTCCTGGTTACCAGATCAAACCTGGTGACGTAGTCCTGGTCAAAGACGAAGCACTGCGCAATCGAGACTGGCCAATTGCTGTCATTGAAGACGTACAACCTGGTGACGATGGAGTTGTAAGAGCCGTCACTCTCAGATGCCATGGCCGATCCTACAGCCGCCCTGCCTGCCGACTAGTCCCACTCCTCCTGGATGACGACACCATTGCCCCCCCGGAGTATGTCCAGGATCCTCAGCAAGAAGACTGAACTTGCTTCTGATCTGAACAGAGAACTTTTTCATTCATCCAATTTATCTCTGTGTATTTCCATCCCATTTATTTCTAATGTTTATCTTATCCAAATGTATGCATCTCCCATTTGTTTCTAATGTCGACCCTTTCCCATCCATGCCATCCGTTAATGATATTCATATGTGCTGTAACCCAATCCTCACTGCATCCTGATGTATTGTATATATTGTCTTGTCTTATTATATGAATACTTGTTGTCTACCTCTACAAACCCTGGCAAGTACCACCGTTAGGGAGTACGCGCTTTAGGTGACTACTCAAGACCGCAAGCTTGCGCCAGCGGTTGCGAATAGTTAATACCACGCGTCAGAGCAAGTAGACACCTGGTCCTTCACTGAGAGGCCATTCTGTATAAGATTTAATTCGAGCCTTTACATATATAGAATAGTGGGACTGCCATGTTGTGTGACACAGGATTTATGAATTGCAAGCATACAGTACATGACTTATGTGTCCTGAAGCCACATGATTGAAACAGAGAAACATGACATTGATGGTACACAACATGTGCAGAAAAGATGACAACTAACTATCCTTTACATTTCTGAAGCATCAAAAGTACAGGAAATCTGGATATTTTTCAAGTATAAAGTATAAACAAAGTACCATAAGTGATATGATGGAGCTACAAAGTGTACAACTAAAGTAAGACCCAAATGAGACTTAAACAGCCACAGCAAAGAAATGAACCATGTGTGGCAGTTTTTTTTCTTTTCTTCTATAAGGTGTTTCATAAGTTTTGATTATGTTTATTACTTAATACTACCATTTCACAGGCATGTATGTAGATCATGAAATGGAGCACTTGAAATATTTCTAAGTGAAGATTGTGGACTTGTTCTAATCAATACTCCCCCACAGTTGTGTTTTCCATTTCTGCAAGTATAGCCTTCTAGCCTGGACAAGAGGGAGAGAGATAGCATTTACAATAAAATTCTTATATTACTAAACCACACTGTTATTTTATCAATCTTGTATGCATATCAACTCACCTTGAATACCTTTACTCTCAAGTTCAAGTTTCAATTAATCATAGCTAAGCTTGTAGATAGTTTAGTTTAGCTTAGCTTACACTATGTTGTGGAGTGAATATATACAACAATTGTTAGCTACTATAAATTTAAACTGTGAAAAAATTTAAAAATATATAGCGAGTATTGTACTATTAGATACTCAGTTACACCCACTGCATACATTATAACCATCTTCTAGAATAATTCTATAATATAATTATTTGCTTTTTATTATTATTAGTAAACATATAAACGGTTACCATGGAAACCAATTTTAAAGTTATAATAACAAACTTGTAATAAACAATTCCATAAAAATAGCGATATTTTTTTAGTGAATAGTAGAAGTAAACAGTTTCTTAAGTCTGCTATTCCCACCATATCCTCCCATAACATGAACCTTGTATGCTGTCATGATACAGGTACAGTAACCTACTGCATGTGGTAGTTGTCCAGCTTTGACCCAGGTATTAGTCTCAAAGACATAGCGCTGGATGGTGGACACTGGCTTCTCACTCTTCACGTCCCAACCACCAACTGCCAGTAGAGATCCTCCAATGTTGAGTGGACAGGATAGCGTACAGTTGAGTGAAGGTAATTTGTTCCATAAGTTGGAACTGTATGATGAGGAGTGTGAAATAAGAGCCTCCAGAGATACACAATAGACATCAGGACACAAACTCATACCCTTGCACTCTCCCCCCAAGAGGTACCAGGTATCGCCTATTGTAGTAGACTTCATGATCCAAGGTGTTGGTGTAGATGGTCCAGTGGACCACTGCATGTTGGATACATCAAGTACCTCAACACTAGCATGTAAACAAACTCCATGGAAACCACCAGCCACCACCAGCCAATGTTTATAATTATGAAGTAGCTGAATGCACACGGCGAGGCATAGACATAGCAGGGAAGGGGTGTGTCCACTGGTTGCTGTCTGGCTGCCACTCTCCTAGCTCACTGCTATCAGAACCCTCTCTATTGCGTCCTCCCACAACAACTAGTTTGTTGTTGATGGTAGTCATAGCAAATCCCCAGGTACTGTATGGAGGTAGAGTGTGCCACTGGCAGGACTGTGTGTTGTAGGCCATCACTATGTAGGAATTCTCAGTCCTGTCAGTCACTCCTCCTCCAACATACACTGTATCCACTCTTAGCCACTGGCATGTCAGGACCACGCCTCCAGTCTAGTTGTAGTGAGAATGTCTAAATAATAAACAAATACATTATCTGTAGTAAATTTATATAGTATTACTCATGTCTATATTGTTAACATTTTAAGTAAAGAATATTGTTTACGTTTCTTGCACACTGTGTTCATCAAATAAAAGTTATATCATTGCCGTGGTTACTGTTTAAATGTTATTGACAATTTTGATACAAATTACACTATTATATATATTCATCGTCTAAACTAATGTTAAAATTATTCATCTATAGTTTGACAACTACATTGTTATTTGTACCGTAATATTATCAAACATTATTTTATACATCCAATTAATTTCAATAAAATACTGTTTGTATGAATGTAAATACTTACTAATGATTTCTTGCTAGTAGACACTGCAGTGATATGTTCCAGTTCCTTTGTTAGTCGTCCCACTTCAGATTGGAGAATTTGATTCTCTCTTTGATGGCGAGATTCTAGATGAAGCTTTTCTTCTTTGTAATGAGATTCTAACTGAATTCTTTCAGCTGCTATCTGGTTCCTCAGTTGATTGTTCTCAGTCTTCAGTTGACTCTTCAGATGATCATTTTCTGCCTTCAATTGATTAATTTCAGTTTTCTGTTGATTGTTTTCTGCCTCCAATAGCATGACACTAGTCTCCAATTGCATGCCACTTGTCTCCGATTGCATGACACTTGCCTCCGATTGCATGACACTAGCCTCAAATTGATGTTTCTCTTCAATAAGTTGTGAATTTGCAGATTCAAGCATCTTTCTGTCACCTTCTAGCTTTGTAATTTCTTCAGTCAATTCTTTATTTTCTGTTTCTAATTTATTTTCAGAAATCTAATAATATAACACACAATACAAATACACAACATTTAAAACTGCAAAAAAATTGACAAAGCAAACAATATTTGAGTAATACCTTTGTAGAGTTGGGAAGCTACTGTTTATGATAACCTTAAGTTTTAGAATAATAACCAACTAACAAATAAAAAATATCAGCATGAACGGTATTTATTACACGATCATAATGACAAAGACATCTTTAAGATGTTGATGACAGTATAATGAAGAGTTCAGGTTTCAATTATATGCTTGCTTCTATAATCAACCATCACAGTAACTCACGTATAATCAGTGAATAGTTTGACAACCTATTACAACAACAAAATTAAAGTTAAAGCTTTTATAGCTATATAGCTAAGCTAGGTTGGTGTTCATGTATGTACTGTGTGACAACTTAATTTGGACAAAGTAAAGTAATTTAAGTAGTGTAAATACTATTTGGTAGATTTTTTTATGTAACCTCGAGTTCGTTTATTCTTCTTTTCTTTTGCTTCCTTCATGTGTAACACATTGGCTATGTTGAGAGTCCTCCCCAGATTCCCTCCATGTATGTTGTCCATTGCATCCTGTACTAGTGTTAGTGTCTCCAGTAGTTGCTCAGCAGTAGGTCTTGTTTGTGGAGTATTGTGCAGGCAATTAGTCACCATCTCTACTAGAATAGGCAGAGACTTCAATAACTGATCCTTCAAGTTGTTCATGTACTCCTCACGACGCTCTACTTCAGAACGACCAATAAGTCGACCAGGATTGTGTGGATCTGAACGTGTAGCCAATAGCAGTTCTCCTGGAAATATCTAAATAATTGTTAAAAATGAATTGAGTCTCGTGTGATAGTCAATGAACATTACAACAATATATTATATTTATCCAGAGTAATTCTCAATAAACGTCACAAAAATTCAATATCAACATTATTCTAATGCTTAGTTCAACAACTATTCAGATAACAGTACAACTGCCCAGGCTACGAACATAGATCATGGGGTAGGTAGTACAACATGAAGGACCTGCTCTGACCAGTAATAGAATCACTCTCAGCAGTAAAGTAGCCGGGCAGCATTGAGTAATGGACTGCAGTAGCATTTAGTAGTGTATACTCAACTAATTGTATACAAATGAATGAGGAACAAAGCTGGTAAATGGTGAAGATGATTACATTAATACAACACATGAATCAGAGAACACTGGATATGGGGAGGAAAATTTAACCCTCTCACTGTCAGATAAAATTCAGTAATTTTATTTCTTCTATACGAATAATGTTAAAAAATAAATATAAAATCAGGAATTCAAAAAAGTACCTAGCAACCATATATCACGTGAAAGTACATGTTTTGTTCAACACTAATGGTCAAATTTGGTTGCCTATCAACAAACCACAGTGGTTATTGTGACCACAACGTAACTATATTATAACAAACGTGATCTATATGCGTTCCAGTACAATATTAGCAATTGCTTGTGCATGATTAGATATTTTTACTGCTATAATTGATAGTTATCTCAGCCAGCAATGTGTTGCTCACTGACTGCACCAGGGTAGGCGTGACTGATAACTGGGCAAAGAAGAACATCAAGAATAAAAGAATACTTTGCTAACAATTAGTCTTCTGTACACACTTACTTCTCACTCTAGAAATTTTCTTACTCATACTCCTCATTTTTCAACCCCCATTCCTTTGTCAACATTTCTTGCTTTCAACATAATCAGTATTACCATCATCTCAATATTCTGACCTTGCAGAAGTAAAGACATCATCCTTTGAATGAATAGAGAAGTTCAAAGTAATTCAGGGAGCAAAGGTAGCTCAGTCAAATCATTACTCATTGCTGGGAGTTTGTAAAAATAAAGTTTACAGCTGTGACCAAATTAGCGCCATATTTTTGGGAAACCTATTAGGCATAATTAAACTAACCACCATGTTCCTGGGAAAACTATTTCTTACTTTATTCTCAAATATACAGCATAAATAGCTGTTTGTCTTACCTGGAATATCAAGTTCCATTTCTTCTTCGACATAGCTGCTGGTTTGTTTACTACCTACAGAGCTCTAGTAGCTCTCAAGTTGAAAACTAGTAGTTTCCTCAACCGGCAAATTAATGACAGCTTCAGCGAGTAAGTCCAACTCTCTATCCTCAACAGTAGTACCTCCACGGTAGCTATATAGCTTCCTGTACCCCTTCACTCTCACGTTCGCAGTCGAAAACATTGTCAGAGACAAGATCCACCGACTCAGTTGCAAACAAATTTATTGCCATTTTTTGTACTAATGTCACAGTTTATTTTTAGCCCAACTATCTTAGTTACGTAGTAGCTATTTCAATTCTAAAAATACATGTAATACAATAACACAATAGCTCTGGATGCTGCAGCTGAGCTTTAGTGTTTATCGTTTAGGGAAAAATATTTTTCCCCACATTATATCATCCTTGAGCTAATAGGGGCACGTGCCAGTGAATGGGTTAACTAAGCCAAGGAGACAAAGAGTAAAAACAAGTGTGCTTAGAAAAATTAGGAATGTTGATTATGTTAAATACCTATCTAAGTAATGCGCACATGCTAATATTAAATAACTAGATTAATATTAGTGAACTTTTATTGTTATAACACGGAACACTTACACACAGTACCAAGAAAATCATTAATTGAAATTTTAACAGCTTTGCACTCATAGTGTATGTTGTATATTCAAGTTTGTTTTACCTGTGTCAGTATGTAGAGGGAAAGATGTCCAAATGAGAACACATCTAGAGATGGACCATACCTGTGGCTTTCGCTGAGAGCCTCTGGTGGCATGTACACAGTGGTCCCCGGATTTTTTGAGAGTGTTTGGGCTAGTTGAGTTGGTTTTATAGTTACCATGCGAGAGTTTCCCATGTCAGTGATCTTAGCTGTCAGAGACGATGTGAGGAGGATGTTCCTTGCAGTCAGGTCTCTGTGGACAATGGGAGGTCCTCGACTATGCAAGTAAACTAAACCATTGCCTGTGTCTGTAAGAATAGAGATCTTGACTGCAAGTGGAATATTCGGGGAACACTCCAGGAGGTCGTCCACACTCATTTCTAGTCTCTCCATCACCAGTAGAGGTAGGTCTGATCCCTCAAGGAAACACAGACCAAGGAACTGTGTTATGTTAGGATGTCGGAGACCTGCCATGAGTTGACATTCTTGTTGATATCTGTCTACAGTCTCTCGAACTCCTTCATTCCCAGGATCCAGTAATAGTTCGTGCATACGCTTGGCAGCACACAAAACCTTGCTATATTTTACCTGAAATACCAATATGTATCAGCTAAATACATTAAACAAGGATATGGTCCGGTATTAAAAACAAGAATTAATTGATAACGTGTATAAACTAGAATGATTTAAACTTCTATTGAGAACTTGATACCATTGACGCATGAGCTTCAAAACATTACACTGAGACCTAATCATACCTGTAGCCAAGGGGGGTTCAGGAATATTGATAGCTGTTTAATTAAGACTGAAACTGCAAGGGAATTGTTAGCTATTCTTGTATTAGTGAAATAAATTAAACCAGCCTCAGGTTCAGTATTAAAATAAAAAGGATTACATGAATTTGATAGTGTGTATAAACTACAATGATTTAAACTCATATTGAGAACTTGGTACATGAGCTTCAGAACATTATACTGAGATATAATCATACCCGTAGCCAAGGGGGGTTCGGTCGTACCCCCATCAGAAGTAAATGATTTAGCCACATCCCACATATAACTTCAGGAATATTGATAGCTGTTGGATCAAGAATGAACCTGCAATGAAATTCTCTGCTATTTGCCTACATGTTTAGTATACTGTGCATGTAGATGGCTAGTCTGAGTCCAAGTGACCCAATAAACATTCAGCTCCTAGTTTGGCATCGCCAACCCTTTCATTCCCTAAATTGGTGGGCAGGAAGGAAGGAAAGGGTCTGGTAACTCTAGTATCAACGACATGCAATCAATCCTCTGTGTCTCGCGTGCGCCCATGACCGCATTATGTAAGGCGCAATTAAAATTTTAATTCGCGTGTAATCGGTTAAGAATTAAGCAATTAGGTTGTTATATTATACAATAATTATTATATTTCACATCTCAGGTGCTTCACTTATATATGATACCTTCAGTCAGTCAAACGGTAACACATCATTTTTGTGTCCCTCCGGAACAGTCATTACATTCTAAATTAGTATGCACTGCACAGCCATAGTGAACTGTCATTTTTGGGTCCCTCAGGCCTTAAGTAACACAGGGCGAAAACTTGAATTTCCTGTAGTAATGTATTTAGGACATTTCATGCATTCACCACCTTTCCTGTAGTGGATAGGGCTAAATGTCTTATAGTGCAGGGCATTTAGCCCTATCTTGTACAAGAAAGGTAGTGAAAGCATGAAATGTCTTAAACATGTGACTACAGGAAATTTAAGTTTTTGCCTTGTGTAATGCTTTTGCTGTGCTCAGGATGCTACAGCCTAGGGCCTTCGGGACCTTTAAGGGTGCACTGCTTGTAAACAGCTCCTCTTCGTAGTGGTCATTGCAAGCCGTGTTACACAAGGCTGATATATCACTACCAGTTAACCGCTTTTCACTCAATATCAACAGTATTCAATGAACATATAGTATTGAAATAGTAGACACAGAACAAATTGATAGCTTTGGCGCAGTTATTATAGATGAATTAATGAAGAAAACAAAAGTGGGTGTGGCTTTTTAAGCATTTTCAAAATCCATGCAAACTTCTGGCTCTACGGGCATATTACTCCAAGCTTTCCTTTAGCTGCTAAGTTAGAACAGTCACTTACTTCTAACACTGAGCCATAAGAACCTGTTCCAAGTGTCTTCCCTGTAGGTACCACCTGGTCTAAGAAATACTGTTGTAGCTTTGAATCTCTTCTAAAGGATCTAGACCAGCCAGGTCTTCTAGCCATGGTTAATTCTCCGGGGAAACACGTCTGCTTCAGATATCCTCAAAGCTTAAAATTGCCACGCGAACAAAAGCACCGTTGAGGTTGAGGGGGAGGTCAGCCGACCCTTTACCTTCTATAATTGGGGGGCGTGGGGAAGGAAAGAGTCTGGGGATGGTCGTATGATCTAAGAGATAAATGCAAAGGTTAATTTGTTCTAGAGGAATGTGGGAGTGGTCAGTACCCCACCTCCTTTATACCTAATCCGGCGTAGCCAGACTACTTTATACCTAGCTTTTGCTGACGGACTACTGGCTATGACTAGTTGATGAAAGACTTGCTGTGGTGGAGGTGATCAGACCTTTAGCGGCATGTAGATCAGACCTTTAGCGGCATGTAGATCAGACCTTTAGCGGCACGTAGAGACGTATTTGGCAACAGAATACGGTCTGCTTTGCGTGTCGTCTCTAGCTAAACCTAGCTGTGAAGAGTGGCTGACACGTACAGGAATTTAGACAGATACTCAAAACAGCCATACTTGCTAAACCTAACTTTGGAAGGGTGGCTGACAGTATAGGAATTTCTATATGTGGTTGAGGAGGAACATTCCCGGTCATTTGCTTACAGTAATTAACCACCACAATATAGTGCTGCAGAACAATTGTCCGACTGTGGAATGCAATACCAAGTGGCATAATTAATCTGGAATTAACTGTCCTACAAATAAACTACAACTGATAAAACATTTTTGGGTACATTTTCAATGTTATTTTGAGCCTGATAATAATTATAATGTACTCTCCATGTTCTGAATGAATCAATTGTTGATATTTTTCTTTCATTTTCTTTAAAGAGCTGTTCCTTAATTGGTTTCAGACTCTCAGTAGCCTAATTTTGTCACTATCAGTCACCATGTTTACTAGGTCACTGAAAAGCAAATTTAATAAGGCAATAATTAGTGTGTTAAATTAGCCATTGTACTAAAAAATGATTATGTTCATACCTGTACCCCATGTTTTGTGCAGAGTTACTGTCACACTTCCCCTTTCTTTAATTTGGTGTAAGACTCAATGCTTCCATGGGCTTGCCAGTCATCGTGTGACCCACTAGGCATTATATTAGAATGTCCAGAGGTAGAAATAGATTTAAATAGTAATATTAAATCCTCCATGTTGTAATAATAGTAAGAGAGACTGATACTTTTACTCATTAATTTCATAACTACGTACCAACTTTATATTGCTACTGCAATCACAACTATTTCATTTATTCCTCAAATTGGAATAATTATAGAATAATTATTATTCTTTTGGAAAAATAACACATTATTATAGAATTAAAAAAAAAAAAGATTAATTCTAAAAAATTCGAGCAAATTCCGGGACGGCCTAGTGGATGCCAAGCAGAGATTAAATACGAGAGAAGTACTTTTCCATGACTTTGACACCAGTACCAATGTCAGCCAGTACCATAGAAACCTCTAGTAAAGTTGGACCTGACTCACTATTTTTTTGAAGATCTCCCCAGAGATCTTAGAAAGGACATCACCTTAATTATCAAGTTCTGACCCTTCATTAAAACTAGATTGACACTTTCTCACCTAAAGGAGTCTGGAAAAAAGCAAAGGAAAAATGTGAAAAAATCTTAGCTGTCACCAGGGATTCAGCCCAGGGCCACTGAGTGCTCTAACTACTGAGCTACGACAACCCTTCAACTTGATGATAATTGGTGGTCTGTTGAGTACGAGACTGCAGCAAATGGTACTACTGAAAAATCTGAGAGTCCTGGAAGTCGAGGGTTGTCGTAGTCAGTGGTTAGAGCACTGGTGTTTCTCAAGCATGTCCAGCATCCCTCTTCCGGCGGTAGCTATAGATTATTTTTCCTGCAAAGTCTGAGTACAGCAAATATTATTTCACATTTTTCCTTTGCTTTTTTCCAGACCCCTTTAGGTGAGAAAGTGTCAATCACCTTAATTGCCCAAGAATCTGGCAATGAGAAGTCCCCAAACTACCTAGGGGAATGTCATATGGTAAAGATATTACGTTTGTGTACTTGCTATCACATTAAATAGCCCATACTGGCTCCACTGAAGCTAGGAACTTCAGAAAAGTGCCTTCTCTTTTGCTACACTAAAAGTTCAAACTGCACAGGTCCAGTAAATATAATAAGCATACATAATGGACTAAAACCACATTTTATACACTAGCTATATGCATGATTTATTCAAGGTGTCAACTGCATTACTCTGTTTCAATGGTGTTTCTCAAGCATGTCCAGCATCCCTCTTCCGGCGGTAGCTATAGATTATTTTTCCTGCCAAGTCTGAGTACAGCAACAATATTTCTTGTAACATAAGATTAACCATAAATAAAAAACAAAAACAAAATGCAACATCTCTCCTGAAGGAATACAATTACAGATAAAACAAAATAATAAGTTTAAGCACAATGGTATGGCAGATACTTGCTGGTTTTTATAAGTTCTATTGCTATGAGTGACACAAAAGTCATTGTACCCCTCCACAATGTTGCTGTCCCTTTGTATTTTGGGGAGAACAGTTGGCTTATACTCTGTCCTCCAAATCCCATAAAATTGTTATTTTAACCGAATATGAATTCAACTGCCATGATACTCTGGAATTGCTGAAGCTGATACTGTTCATCACTAAGTGGTCTTAGGCTGATAATTCAATTCTCTCCATATTCCATGATCCCAAGAATTTCATTTGATAAATCATCACATTGATGACCACCACATTACACATCTTTCCATTGGCTAGAAATCCAAACAATAATACTAGCAAACTCTGTAGTTCAACAAGCAATAGTTTTTGGAAAATATAAAGTCGAATGGATAGTTATAGTAACAATTGGAGAGTCTTTCAGAAAAACATTCATGTTGAACAATGTAGACTTGAAAGAAAGATGAGTTTCAAAATTATATAATCAGAATTCTTCAAGAGAATAGGACTAACATACCTTCATTAAACTTTTGAGAATTCAACCTCACCACCATCCAGGTAGACAAAAACAAATTCTATGCCTACTTGCAGGAGTAAGCACCAAGAATTAGCTGCTTATAATCGGAGATCTTATTGCTAGAGTAGGCGGTGAGCAGGTAGGAGATACATTGGACAGTATTCGCGGTAGACAAGGGATTGGTCATACTAGTGGTGATTTGTTACTGGCTTGATGCTCACTGAATGCTCTTATTATAATGAATACATTTGAAGAGTTATACAAATTTAATTGGCAGCCAGAGATGCTGTCACAATGCCATCCTTCAAGACAGAGATAGTATCCTTGAACTGATCTTGTTATGTTTGCCCACATTTCAAAAACACTCTCTTGCATTACTTACCCCATCTCTGATCACCTTCCGCTTCTCTGCTGCACTTGTTTACTGTTTGCCAATTGCTCTCCACGTTCCCTCACTAAAACTACAGCAAAACTTTTAGTCTTTTAATGCACCAGCATCAAACCTCATCCACAGCTTAGGCTCTTTCACAAGAAAATTGATTCTCAACTTTCCTTGCAGCAATTCCAACAGTCAGCAGATCTCTACACTTATGTGCTTCTGACACTACCTCATGTGAAGGTCTATGATAAATAGAGATATTCGGCTCAGAGGATAATTGTGGCTGGGGCAGAGAAGAGATAAGAATGATTGGTTGGAGAAGAAGTGGAGATGGGGTTGTTGTCTCGGTAGTGTAGGTTCTTGAAAAAATCATGAGACCAGTGACGAATTGAGTAGTCAGTGGTGAAACGTGTCTAGGCTGTGATGTGAAGTTGCATCACTGGAATGAGCAATTGAATTTTGTGATGAGTCTGTTTGGTACTGTGAGGCAGGAGGGAAAACTGCGTCACAGGTGGAAGGGCCTTCTCATTGCTCCTTTTCCAAAGATGACTTGTCACGACAACCAGTGAGGTATTACTTTCATGAGAAGATTAGTGCTAAGGTCATCCAGTAAAGACTGCCGAACATGCCAGAAGGAGTGTTTCTTGACACACAGTGTGGGCTAAGAAGATGATCAAGAATGCAGTGACATGATTGGCTATTCTTGGCAACTCACAGAGAAAGCTTGAGCACACCAAATTATTGTGCTCTTCATTGACCTTAAGAATGCATACGACTGGATTGCTATGTGAAGTATACTGAAGAATTACACATAAATAATTAATGTAATGTGAAGTATACTTGCATGACTGCATGTCGACAGAAATACAGTAGTGAATGGACAAATGTTCATGAGTTTGAAGTGGAGGAATAGTTTGACAGCATCAACCATCTTTGACCTGTACTTTGCAGAGAAGTGGAGAGTCAAACAAAGAAAATTTGCAGTGCCATGTGTGAGGGGAAGTTGATTGGTGAGAAAACGAGAAGGCCATCGAAGGTGAAAACAATGAAATTCCAGTTTGCTGATGATGCTGCAGGTGGACAAGCAAACTATGGAGAAGGCTGCAGTGGAATTGGAGAAGGTGATCAAGGGGGTCAACCTTGGGTGTAAGGAAGACTAATCCACTTGTTGCGAGTGCTCCAGGTACTGAAGACGAGGTGTGGCCAATCAAATCTGAAGGTGGAGAGGAGGAATGTATAACTAACTTCACAGAATTTTGGTCAGTGTTGGAGGCAAAAGGAGTAGTAGGCATAGATGTAGAGCAGAGAGTTGACAAGGTAGCAAGAGCTTTGGGGGCCTAAAAGGTCCCACCTTTAGCCACTCCCACAGTGACATCAGGATATATTGGGTGGACTCTTTTATGGCTCATACACCTGGACTACCAGAAGAAGATTGAACCGATTACCTACACATACACATAAAAGGAATAAAAATAGTATCAAGAATAATTTATAGTGTGTAAGAATAAGATAGTATCAGACTACTCAATCATTTACTATGTAGCAAATACGATAATGCCAAAATAGGAAAACAGGACACACTATTAAGTTGTGCATACTATATTCCAAATTAACTTTCTATAATTTAAAGTGGTATTGTGACTTAAATTCAGCAGTCTATTGTAATTAAATCAGTTACTGCTGAAATTGGTGCAACTTCAATAGCAGAAATAACACCGAAATCAATAGCATGGACGTAAATAATTCTGAAAATTAATGCTAGCAAATTGATATCTTTAGTAACTTGTTATTCGGACAGTACAAAAGGATTGAGTTGTCAAACAATTACGAAAAAAATAAATAGATGTTGAGCAGGAGGAATACTGAATATTGACTTCCTGGTTGTCAAAAACAGACTTAAAATATCACGTACATAATATACAACTATCCCTCATAATCATATTCACTCACAGATATACACCCAATATTGCACACATTGTGCTCAGAATAACATAATCATCAATCAACTATAAAACAACAAAACATGCATATAGAACTCGCAACCCATAAGAAAATATGAAGATACAGGAGATGACAAATAGCACTACCAAAAACAGAAGAGAGAGATATAATGTTGGATCTTAAAAAAATCCACTTATTGAACAGAAAATATTTAATATATGACAGTAGACAATACCTGAGAATTACATGTAAGTGGTATCAGAGGGATTCACTCCAGTGTAGTTGAAGAGGGAAATGGATAACATTTGGCCTGCTCCTGCAAAACAAATAACAACAACAATGTATGGAGCATTCGTAAGAAAAACAATATAAAACAATGGAATTATCATTCAATCGAAATAAATTTATTTATTAGAATAAATATTTTCAACAATTCACTAATTAAAAAAAATTACCTGAATTAAAAGTTGGCAAGAATAATTTTCATACATTAGCATTAGAATATATGGTGTCTATAAAATCATTTCTGTAAAGGCACACTACTTTATCAAATTTTGCGTTGGATGACAATGTCAAATGACCAACATAAATTGAAGAAAGATGATTCAATGGAACAAAATTGCTTTCTCAGTAACTGTAATCAATTAGATTCAATGAACATATGCAAAATTTGCTTTATTCCACCAACATAAACTTTATAAACTTTCAAAATTTATCCATAATCAGGCTCATGAAGTCTTGATTTTCAATACAGCTGATGATAGCCAATAAAACAATGTTCAACTGTGGTGGTAGATTGTGGGGTGGTAGATTGTGCGCACTTTCTCAAAAATATGCTAATTTTGCTAGAAACGACCTTACTGGCTGTAATATCAGTAGTACTCTAGTCGATGCCTACAAAGATGTCTAAACTGAAATGCTGAAATAATTACGCAAGGAATAGCTCTTTGTGTAGAAAGTAGCTTTGTACAAGTGTATATGTAGTTAACAGTCTGAAAGAACAATCTAAAAATTGACAATTTTTTCTGCATTTGTGATCCAATATGTAATGTGTTATGAATCCAGAAGAGACTATTCAAATATCAAGTCAAGGTTCAATCCCTTTAAAATTTAGCACTCTAATACTAAAGTAAACTAAACTATTCTGACAATAGCTAATATAAATAGAAGCAGTTCTCTTAGATTGATAATAACTTTGGAATGTGGCATTGGTAAAGTCTTATAATGACATAATCATTCATTGAATATATCTTCATTAACTCATGGCAAGCCTCACAACAACCTTCACCTTCATTTAAGGCTTCTTCATGAGCATGACCTAATGAATTCTCTAAACCTAAATATATCAGACTTTTATGATACCACATCTTTAACAATGTTATTGATCCTTCAATTCCGATGGAATTACCAGAAAGGTCCAAGTCTTGTAAATGGATACAGCTTTCTAATATTAAAACAAAGGATGACATAGATTCTGATGTGATATTATTAAAACTAAGATCCAGACAAATCAAACCTTCGAAGTGAATTATGTCAGAAACAATATCTTTCATTCCCATAGAGCAAATGGCATTTCGAGATAAGTTTAATTGAGCTAAATGGTTGCAGTCAACAAGTTGGCACAAAATAGACTTTATGCCACTAGAATCAATTAAGTTTCCTGAAACATCTGCTTCCACCAGTTTTGTACATTCCTGATGTTGAATAATGACATAATTTATTTCCTCAGAATTCATTTCATATTCATGTTCAAAAACTTCGTCAGAAAACCCAAATATATTTTGATAAATAGTACGAAAAGTGAAATTTTCAGCAACAGAAGCCTTAATTAAGCTCTTACCTCCGCTAGAAACAAGCTTAATACCTGATATCTCTATTACTCTTAAACGATTGTGTTCAATTATGTTTGCTAGCTTAACAATACCATACAAGCCGAGGCTATTACATCCAAGATACAACTCTTCCAGATGAAAGGAATTTTTTAGACATTCTGCTAGAACATCAACATGTGAATTATCTAGCAAGCAATCAGACAGATTCAAACAAATGAGATCTCTGCAATGAGTTATTACACGGCAAACTAGTAAAAAATTATCTTCCTCATAAAATTGGATACCACTTAAATATAGTGTACGTAAGTTTCCCCACTTACTAGGATTAAGAAATAAATCAGGTAATGAATCATCTGAATTACGACCATTTATTGCTAAGGAAATTAGGTTGTTACTGATAGCTGCTGCCACTGAATACAAAGAATTTCCACAGAGGCCTCGTAAAATGATGCTACTTAAATCATGACAATCCAGAATACAACTCTTAATAGACACCACACTGTCAACATTAAAATCAGAATGATCTATATCTATCTTTTGAAGATTATTCATTGATTTCATTATGTTACAAACTTGAGGAAGAGTGTCTGGCTTTACATAACATTGAAGTCCTTTTATCTTTCTTATGTGTTCATTTGTGGCAACCAATGATTCAACTTTATTGATAAAGTCAGATGATATCAGCTCTAACATAGGAAGATGCCCACAGCTCATTGCCTTATCAAGTGAATAAATATCACTGCTCACAATGCTTTTCCAAGATAGACCCAACACTAAATCTTCCAGTTCGGCAGTAGGTTTGTGCTCCAAAGCAGTTCTTACTCCTTCCATAGTGACATTCACATTGCACAAGTAAAGTTTTAACTTGACCAGATTCTCAGCAGCTTTTGCAATTGCTACTACTCCTTCATTACCCATAGCATTACCCTGCAAGTCCAACTTACTCAAGCAATGACAATTTTTTAAACCCTGTGCAATAGCTAAAGCTCCAGAATTGCCAACAAAATTGCATTGAAGGGAAAGATTCTGAAGCATACTACATTTAGATAACAGATTCGATAAATTGCCAGCTCCTACATCAGATATTTTGTTAAAATCCAATACCAATTCTTCCATAGTAAAAGCACACAGTCCCTGCACTAATGGTCGCATACTTTTATCATCAATCGAACAATTTATTAAAGAAACACTAGTAATACAAGATAGGTTCTGACTACAGATGTTAGATTGTAATGAATTGCAAGCATGAAGCCAAGTAATATTATTGTTGGTCAGCAAGGAGTTGAAATTGAGAGAATGACACAAACACTTTCTCCACATACTGTGATTAAAATAAAAATTATTACAATGGAAATGCCAACTTTTTTTAATCAAAACTTTGCTAATATTAGACCCTGAAAAAATAGATTTCAAAACAATATCTGGAGACAAGCATGAAAATAACGGGAAACTAATCTTCAGAGTACTACAATTAAATACTTTTCTGTCCAATTCAAAAACATGATTGGATAAATAGAATGATGTACCAAATAAATTGAGTTCTTCTAAATATGGTAATTTAGCAAGTAGACTAACTAAGCCGCCCAGATCTTGGCTGCCAACGCATTCATTTTTGTATTGCAGATATTTCAAATGCTGGCATGCATCTGAATTTAAATTAAAGAAGTGTACATCACTTGCTTCCCACTTACAGTCTATAAAAATCAGCTTGGACAAACGACAAGTTGTTTGGCCAATAACATAACTGAGAGCATTGAAATCAGAGGGTGTAAAAAATGAATAATTAAATTTAAAATCACCATTTTCAATCATTTTGTTACTAATTTCAGTATTTTGTGCTTCATAAGCATAATGAATTAATTCAATTTCTTGTATCCTCCTTAATTGTAGAAACAATTTTTCAATCAAAGAACATGCAAATTCACGCTTAACGATCCCAAAATAATATTTCCAAACATTTCTTAGAACTTCATCATTCCTTGATGAATCAAATTTAAAAACGCAATGATTAATAAAAAGACATTCTTGCTCCTCAAAATGCAGTTCAGAAATGTATATAGAAGCCAAAAATTCCTGAAGCGATAAATGTGAAAATGAGTAAGAGATATCTCCTCCATACAAAGTCCACGAACTATCCTGAGTCATCAAACCTAACAAATCTAAATCTGAATCAGAACTCCCACCAAAAGGCCATATGTTGTCACTATAACTTACCAAATGTTTCGAAGAAACAGTCATGTCAAAGGCTAATTTGCACATATTTTTAAATCGTATTTTATCATTCCCTTGTAAGCCTGACAACGAATGAATAATAATTGTCTCACTGAGGCGAGATTTTTGCCGTAAAATAAGCCAGAGTGTGAGCTGTTCATAAATACCTGTTTCTGTACTTGGGATATTTCCATCCAAATAACAAAACAGAAAGCAAATTATTCCAGCATGAACAGGCAAGTAACATAAGCACAATATATTTGCGTGAACTTTGAGATATGCTTTCAGTTCTTCAGTAGTCAATAAAGACCCTGATGCAGGTATTTCAAAAGGATATAGATCTATGTATTTATCGACACTTTCACGAGTAAAGCCAACTACTTCTATCATTTTGAAGCATTTGTGCCTAATTGCGTTCGTTGCTTGTGGCCTTGAAGATACGATTATCATTGCAAATGGTAAATATTTACAGAATAGTAACTTATAAATAATATACTTCGAATTCAATCTCTCTGAATTGTATTCATCTAACCCATCAAAAATAAAGCACACTCTATTTCCACCAGATTGTAACAAATTTTCTTCAACTTTATTACATAAACCACTATTGGAAAAAAAAGTTTTGAGAAGGGATGATAAACTGTGGTCTCTATCATTGTGTTCTAAAAATCTTAAAGGAACTAAAAAAACCATATCTGCTCCTTGTAAAACAGGTGCTCCCACAGCCCAATCTCTTCCCAATTTGTTAACTAAAGTTGTTTTTCCACTACCTGGACGACCCTCTATCAATAAAAGAGCACCTTGCTGATAATCTTTAAAAATGTTTTTGTATTCAACCACCTCTTTTTTACTCAAAATAGAGTCTACATTTTCTTTGACAGCTTCATATCTAGAGCGTTTCATTAGAGACTGCTTTATTAAAATTAAATCAACATATGTACTGCATCCAACTGGAAGCCAAGAATCGTGCAGCACTTGGTTATCCATTGAATAAAGTTTCATGAGAAGTTCTTTCTCTTCTGGATACACAACTTTAACATGGATATCTTCACTCAACAGATAATTTTGCCCACATGTTACAAGACAGCAATATTGTCCAGTTACATGGGAACTAGCTTTTTTGATGTATAAAATGTTTTCAGACACATGTAGAAAATCCTTATTATCTTCCAAGTTCAATCCATCCTTTTGCCATTGAAAAGTGCAATTGTTCCAATGAACAACCACTTCCAATAGTGCAGATTTTTTTTCATATATGTCTACCACATCATGCTGGTAAGCAATAGTAAAGGACTTGTGTGGTAAATCAGAGTGAGATGGACCAAAAACTTTAGACTTAGCCTCCAAATAACGGCTGGTTAATTTATTTGCCATCACACCGGAACTGACCATACCGCCTTTCAAAACTTCAACCAGAACCTCAATAGTAGCTGGTAAAGCATTTTCATACTGTCCAACTATCCATTCTCTCAGTACATTACCCAGGCAAAGCCTGATGCTTTTGTGACTACACTGTACCAGCACATACTTAGGAAGACCTAGAGCTGTACCAATTTCTTCCCATTTGTGACTGCAACAAATTAATAGGCCAAGCAAAATTCTGATGTCACTCTCATCCAATTTGTAACCACACTCACTTTTAGACTCCACCCCGCATAATTCCTTAAGTCGAACTAGGCGATCATTGACTTTCTTTACACCACATTCATGTAACACTTCATTGAACCTTGAAAGTACAATTGCATCACTAATGCTGTCAATAACATACCCACCAATGTACCTCACTATAGTTTGTAATTCAAGCCTCTCGTGATCTAGGCGTACTAACCTTTCAGATACCTCTCTAGGAATTACCCTATGGCGAGTCAGCTTCCTAGAGAACTGCTCTAGTCCAACAGTTTTCAAACATTTCAGAACGACAGACTGCAACTCTACGTTAACCCTTGCCTCCATTCAGATCACCGCCTAAGAACCACCTTCACGAGTAGTTTCTTCCTCAGAGATTTATTCGGCCCCACCCAGTCAAAACGGTATCGTACACATCCGGTGATATTTCATGTATGAATTACGTCATTGTATGAATTACGTCATTGTCTGTCAGTTAATTGCGCATACCCTTTACCCTAACAGCGCCAACCCTTTACCTAACAGCGATGCATTACCTGGGCAATGCATCGCTGTGGAATGTTATGGAAGTTGCTTCAACTTGAGGAGACATCATCTACCACATGCCGATATACTCTCATGACAGCCACTTTATAATTCCTGGAAAATAAAACTTTAGTTTAACTAAGCAAAATAAAGGTCATGGTGAGAATTAGGTAGTAGATTAATAATCTAAAAGTTTAAAATTGATATAACTGGTTTGATGGAATTGTTTCATCAAAAATATTAAAGGAGAAATTACCTCTATTCAGCAAACATTTCACTTTCACCCTCCAAAAGAAAATGTATTACCTATCACCTTTAAAGAACAACCTCGGATTTGTGAACCAAGAAAAGCCTGGTCCCTAATTGCTCTTAGTTTAGAAGATCTGCTATAGTTGGTACAAGTCATTGCAATACAGCCACATTATAATTCTGGTTGGAGTTAAATGAAATTCAGAGGACAAGTTATTCATTTAATTAATCTTAGTAGTAACATACTTCGCTAATCCTATGTTTAGTCTCTGCATTAAGTTACAAAATTGATGTTTCTACAAAGTGTAAGGTCTTATCAAATAATTGTGCCTTACACCTGGATCATTAGATTCCTCATCAGTCTACAAGTAAGGGTAGGAGTGTGGCTAGTGCTTTGTCTGCATGAGTTGGCATGTCAATTTCTCACTCATACTCTCTCTGAGGTAGAAGTACATAAACGGTGAAAATCTGTTAAGCTGATGGAAAAGCAAATGGATATAGATAAAGTATCCCATCATGTCATCTTTTTTCAGGCATTCCCGTACTCTTGTGAAGATTGAACAATGTCTGAAACTTCAATCCTACCTAATATATTTTATTCATTTGATATAGGAGCATATCACAAGTCTGTTGGCTTTGTATTTACACAAGTGCCACAGGCACAAGCGTAAATATGGCCAATCAGATGTGAGTGATATCCTGCGGTATCCAATGAATAATATATTATTTTATTATGTACTGCTCATGTGTGACTACCATAGCAACTCTTTCTTGTGCAGTTAACACTTGTATATCTAGGGGGGACGTGATGACCCAACATGACGACTATGAACACAGGTAATATGGGAAAATTTTGCCTTAAGCCACATCCTGTTTACTTTAATGCATTTCCTATGTGGCAACAGGTATTATGCCCTGTTCAGTAATAAAAAATATAAGTAACTATATTATACAACATAGCTCTATATTATGACAAAACCAAACTATTAAGGAAATATAGTACAAAACCTAGCTCAGAGCCCTCACATGTTGTAAGAAACATTTTGATACACTTTGATAGAAATACAGAAAATCTTATTCTTCCAGGTCTTCAGATTCTTGTGGCATCTATAATAGATACTGCCATTGAGTGTTCCCTCTTGCCTGCTCTTCCTCATCCTTTCTTGGGGTCAATATGTTTTGTCCAATTACTGAAAAAATATTTGACAGCTGCTTGAAGTGATCACTGAGACAGAGATAGTGACACTGATTACAAGGTTAACAGCACTTCATCAATTTTAAAGTAATTAATTATTAATTTTCTTCATTTCCCAGGCTAAGAAAAGACTATTTTGCAATCTCTCTTCAAAAAAAATGTTTTTAATGTGGTCATCAATCTATACAAGTCTAAAGTAATAGGACACATACTAACTTAAAGTAGTGTCAAAAGAGTCTGAAGCATTAGGCTAAACCTGCATGATCCAATGGAATATCTATTACTATATTAGCAGAATAACTAGATGAACTATTCTGCTGTCTGTTATTAACAGAGGATACATCACTCAGGCTGTTATAATATTTTACCAGTGGCCATGAGTTTGACTTACATTTGGTTCATGCTACATGCATAGCTACTAGCTATGGCTACCAATACTATTGAGCAGCAGTAAAGCTACTCAACTTGTAACGTCATGCAAACTTCCTTCACTTAATTATATGCTGGAAGTATGGTGTATTTTTAGCTCCCTCAATCTCAGAAAAGCCTTATCCCTTTCATAATAGTTTATAGCTATTGGTTACTAGTTTGTATAGAAGTGAAAATATAGGTGTCAGCTAACCTTAAAGAATCGATAACTGATAAAGGTACCAGTAAATTTGGAATCCTACTAATTTTCTGAGCACTCTTATGGATTTAATGAGCAAATCCTCAATGTGTCATGGAGAATATTAATTAGAACAATGCTGGTGTAGTTTGTGTATAGTGACAAAGGGACTTTGAATCTATTAGGTCCTTCAGTCAGGGACTCTTGTAGTGCCCCACCCTTCATCCCCCTCCTTTCAGGGTAGGGCTTCTATATGTAGAGTTCCTCAAATTGAGTTGTTATGAACTGTTGCTATGCTCTAAATTAGTTAGGAGCTGCTCAGCTGTTGGAACTTCCCTTTTATGGTCTCTGAGGCTGTAAGTGTAGCCCCTTGGTGCTCTGCAACCTACAACCTAGGATTTCCGGGCACACTAAAATCGGTAGTTCCCTCTGAGTAGGCCCCTCTATTATTTCGTCGAGCAACTTTAATTTAACACTCAGCGGGAGAGCGCGATGATGTTATAGTAGTCGTCCTGTCTGTCTGAAGTCTGTTTGTCCGAAGTCTGTCTGTCTATCTGTCTGTCACGCTCCGATTTTGGATATTTAACCATTGATTAGGTATGAACTTACTCAGAACGACAATTTAAGACCTTTCATTGCGCTACTTTTTAAATTTCGGACTGATTTTTAAGAAAACGCGAAGCTTCAGCTCCGCTTAGGTACTACTTGTTTTTGTCGGTAACGCCCCCTAACCGCAAGTCTTAATCACGTGCGCCATAAATTTCTTCATGCCAGCGGTAGTTTAGCTTTATACTGTTAACGGAGTGCAGGAAGTGGATTTTCCCGTTAAAAATATAGACCTGTGAGTGTCTCTGACATGTTCAGCTTCTTCTCTTATTAAGACAGCGTTTACATGTAGCGTTTACATGTAGCGTTTACATTGCTGGAATATTGATACATGATGATAAGGATAGCCAATAAATTATTCTTTTGGTCTAGGATGATTTTGTTATCGTTAGCTAGTGTATAGTAGCGCTGAGGGTTCCACCTTTAATGCTATTATATTAACGCTTTGACTTGATTCTGCGTCTAAAAGAGATTGATAATAATTAAAGATACCAGTAATTTATTTACTCATGATTGCCGTTCACTTGTCGTCATCGTGTGCAATTCATTTACTATTATCCATAGCTTACGGAAAAGACTGGCGTAAAATTGCAGTTTATGATTCAGAAGTAGTACCAAGCTTAGTAAGGATATTTGAAGGGACTCCAGTAATAGCTTATTGTGGAAGTTCATCACCAGTCATTTGGACCTACGAAAGATTTTGCATTAATCAGACCATCATATTGACAACTGACCCAGTTAACTCAGCGGAGGGCTTTACATACAGATTACAAAGAAATAGTATTCTACTGAAAAATTTAAGGGCATTTGATACTGGTTTGTTTACCTGTTATGGGACTTACAGTACTCCAAGTTATGAAGCTGCACCATTTTCAAGTGGAGTTAGTGTGTATGTAGAACGACTTATTGATAGAGCACCAGATTGTGTTGTGATACCAAATTTTATACAAGTTACTGAAGGTGATTGTGTCACTCTAACATGTAAGAGTGATAAACCAGTAGAGTGGTTTGGTGCCAGTTTAAAATATATAGATTCTACAGTAGTCTACAACGATTCAATCGAGCTAAGAAACTTGAAGAAACAACACAGTGGCTTGTATTTCTGCAGAGGAATTTATTCTAACTTCAATGTAGATGGTTATTCACGAATATTTAGACTATTTCATAGTAGAGCTAGAATTGTAGTAGACGGTTATACGCATAGTTTACACAGTCGTAACGTTAGCGTTCAAAGAGAGATGTTTTAACATTATTGCAACACATTATTAATGAGACTTTGAAAAGCCATAGATATCCGCCACCAACCAGGGCCGTTTTACGGGTTAAAACTTGGATGTAATCTATTTTATACTGTAACAACCTCGCCAACAAAGTGTGAACATATTTCCAGAAAATTTTTTAAGATAATGATAAAGTAAACTAAGTTAGAGGCGGAATTATAATAAGAAAAGAAAGTTGATTTTTTGTAGTGACCCAAATAATCAGTAGAACTCAGATAGAACAGCAAAATTGGTCAATACTAGTGCTGTGACCAAGCAAAAAATGGTAGGAGCCTGCCAGTTAGGTTGCATTTTGAGAATGCCACGATCATAAAGGGTGGTTTGCTCATTCTGATACTGTGATTGAGGACACTTATGTTTTCTTCCATTTCCAGAGGCAAAACTGTAAGAATCAGTTGGAATATTCGTACATGGACATGCATGTAATAAAATTTTATAGGCTTTAAGCACATGATATTGCAGTATATAATTATTTTGAGCGCAAATTTTAATAGGCGGTGTTTGTATATTGCAGGTAAGTGCTGTATCCTGTTAGAATGTGCCACCATGCATGAAAATGAGTCAAACCTCCAAGCAATGGCCCAGCAGAACATAAGCTCTATCTGATGATAACTACACTCTCTTGAAGAAGAATCCAACCATAAAACTAGAGAAGTCTATTTGTGACTGTCTGCAAGCTCAGTAGAAGAAAGGTGAGATAAATGTCACTCTTAGGAAGAAGATTGCTCCTCAACACAGTTATCCACCACAGCTCTTTGGGCTACCGAAGATCCACAAGCCTGACATTCCACTTCATCCCATTATCTCCTCAATTGGCTTAGCCACATACTATCTAACAAAGGAGCTAGCTAGGATCCTTGGACCCCTCAGGGGACAATTGGAGTCATACATCAAGAACTCTGCTCATTTAGTGGGAAGTAAGTTATGTGGACTTACAGGAAATGGTGGTCAGCTTTGTTGTAAAGAGCCTCTTCACCAAGGTTCCAATCCAAGAAGCCCTGGATGTGGTTGAGAAACAACTCAATCAAGATAACTCACTGGAAGACAAGACTAACATGAGATCAACAACGATCTGTCACTTGACCAAGGTATGCGTGACTTCCACGTTAGCTACTGTTTTATGATATCAATGAGCAAACTGATGGAGCCCCAATGGGATCACCACTCCCCTCAGTTCTTGCTGATCTCTACATAGAATTCTTTGAACAGATGGCAATCAACAATGAGCACAAACCTACCCTTCAGTGAGATACATGGATGACACATTGTTCTGTGTCCGTGTCAAGATAACTTATGGAGTTCCACAAGCACATCAGAGAGTCCATCCAGTTCACAATGGAGATAGAAGAAGGTGGCAAACTCCGCTTCCCTGGATGTTAACACCAGTAGACAATGCCAACAACTCAACACTACAGTCTACAGAAATCCAACTCACACCAATCGCTATCTCAATTGTAAGTCCAATCACCACCCTAGAACTAAGTTGGGCATCATCAAGTGTCTTGTTCACCGAGCAAGAGTATCTGCAAAGGTACTGAAAGAATTAATCACCTTCAAGAAGTCTTTGAATCCAATAGCTTCCCACACCTACTGGTCAAAAGGCACAGGAACCCATATCCCCACCAACTGATGAGAAAGAATAGGAGAAGAAGCTGAAAATCTTCAGCACACCATTATGTCAAAGGTTTCAGTGAGAACCTAGAGAGAGACGGTGTGGCAACATTAACATCAGGCCACTGTTTAAATCCAACAGGACTTTACGTAGTCTCTTAGTTAAAGTAAAGAAGATAATATCCCCAAGGAAAAAAAACCAGCAAATGTGTGATCTACAGAATGCAATGTGAGTGTGGCAACTCTTATGTGGGCAAGACTGGCAGGTCTCTTGAAAATATATCGACTGAAAGAACACAAGAGGGCAGTAGGTATGATGACCAGAAATATGGCATTGCTGTTCATGCCAACACTACATGCCATGCCATCCAATGGGAAGATGCTGAGATACTCACCAAAGAGCAAGACTTGTATAAGAGGAAGTTCAAAGAACTCTACACATCAGAGAAGAAACTAACTCCATGAACTTAAATCAAGGCAGGTTAATGAACCGAATCTGGAACACAATAACATCATCTATTTAGTCTGTTTGGGACTATCCAGCAAGTGGAGGACCGGATCCCGATGTAGACTGAAGCACTACACAGACAGAGTCAATCCTAGTTGGGTTGATCTGAGTAGCGAAGACCCACTAGCGAGTGTTGCCGTCAGAATTCCAGACTAAGATAAACCTGAGACTCAAATACCTTATTAGATAAGATAAGTAAGCTATGAATAGTACACTAAAAATACACCTTACTACCACGTAGGAAGATTGGTGTGATGACCAACAGGTGGTATATCAAAGATGGATATATTGAGTTCTGAACAACAACAGTAACAGTAACAGAGTCAATAACAAATTCAGTAGCTAAGTGAAATGAAAATAGCTATAGTTTAAATACAAAAACAAAGTGATAGATCGACGATCGACAAACATTGATGATCGACGAGTTAGCTAGCTAGTACCATGAGTGACATAGCTAAAGCAAAGTGGTGTCCTTGTGGAGGATAACCGGAACTGTAACGCAATATCCGGTCCCGTGCAATAATTGCTCCGGCCGGATCTGTTATATGCGTCATAAGTGATCCGCCCACGCCATATCTTATCCTCCCGGAGGAAATATCCTAGTGGCTTGGAAGAAATGATGGAGGACGAAAGTGACAAAAGATCTGAGAAGAAGGAGGTTGATCTAGTTGAGGGTGTTCAACGGTACTTGTCTGATGGTTCCTATCCTACTCTATCAAGTTTGAATTTAAAAAGGGCTATTCGGGACAAGGCCAAGAAATTTAAATTGAGAAGGGGAGAACTGTATTATATGAATGTAAAAAGAGGAAGAGGTAGTGGAAAGGTAAGTATGTGTCAGGGATTTTCCGCAAAAGTTCGTGAAGATAAAGTGGTCTTGCTAAGCCAGATGAAAAAGCTTAATTTTCATAAATTCATGGATGCAAAAGTAAGTGTAATGAGTGTAAATGAACCCACTTAAAGCTCCAGGGACTCACAATAGACATTTTACACTTCAATGCGGGACGGGACAGCGATGATAAATCCGGAACGGTCCCGGACAGTCTCTAGTTTTATGGTTGGATTCTTCTTCAAGAGAGTGTAGTTATCATCAGATAGAGCTTATGTTCTGCTGGGCCATTGCTTGGAGGTTTGAATCATTTTCATGCATGGTGGCACATTCTAACAGGATACAGCACTTACCTGCAACTATGTATCAGCAGTGCAGCTCATCCACACTAACAAGACTTTCAAAAGTGTATGGTAAATTTGGCAAATATAAATTAATTTTTTTTAGCCTAATCTTTTGACTGGCTACACATTAATTGAGATGCATGAGTTTGAATTGATGTTGTTGTTCTTATAGTGATTACTACTAGGTACGCTCGAACAGCACCATTGTGGCAAGCGAGTTACCTGGCAGTTACACCCTACAAACCATTACTACCTTTGTTTGTGATAGCAATACAAATTTTTTACTACAATTTTCTGCTTATTCTTTTAGCTTGTGGTGGTAGCATCTACTCCAGTTCAATTATGAAAATAGTTATCGTTTAGCAATACCCTTGCGCATGTGAGCTGCGTTTTCCTGACCTGACGTATGTTCTTGTCTTGAAATTCTTATCGTTTCAAATTTTGGGAATTATAATTATAAATATGAGTGCTGTGTGTGACGTGACTAAGCCAAGGGCTTGGCTAAAGAGTATTTGATTTCTCCTTTTTTTGAATTCCTGGATATTCATGATTGCAATAGACGCAGTGTTAGTTATGATGTTATAATTGTAGGACCCTGTGGAAGTAAAATATATCCATAGCAGAGATGAGCAACAAACGATTACAAAGTCCTGTCATGTGGATCCCACATCAGGACATTTGGGGATAAAGAAAACTTTATCAAGAATTACGGAGAGATTTATGTGGCCAGGGGTGACCAAAGATGTAGAAATGTTGGTGAGTACTTAAAATAGTTTTGTTCATGACAACCATTGATTATATTGTGCATAGATAAGAAATTGCGATACTTGTCAAAGATGTAACCGGAAAATGACAGTAGATGCTCCACCAGTACATTCTCCATGGTATCATCATCTTGGGATTGATTTCGTGGGACCAGTTACACAGTCAACCAATGGTAATCGTTACATACTCACCATTAGTGATTACTTTACCAAGTGGGTAGAAGCTGTGGCATTACCGGCCAAACATGCATCTGGTATTGCTAATAGTTTGTTTAAGGTGAGTTATTTACTTAACAGCTACTTTGTATGTTTTGGTATTTATTATGTACCAGGGCCTAATTTACTAAAATGCATTACAGTTAACGAAATGTGGCTCAGGCAATAATTTTGCTTATAACCTGTGCTCTTAATTTGGGGTATTACGTTCACCCCCACCCACTTTAAATTAAGAAGATGTTTAATCTGTATAGTATTTCATGATAGTTATCTAACAATTATCTTTAACAAATATGCGTATATTTACCATGAAATATCATCACTTGTGAAATCCAAGCAACAGAAGAACCTTTGTAGTAATACTTTAGGCTATTAAAATATAATTTCTTTTTGCAAATGTATGTGACAGATTTTCATGAGAATGGGGATTCCTGGGGTCATAACAACTGATCAAGGATCTGAGTTTCGTAATCAACTCAACACTGAATTAAACCAGGTCTTGGGTAATAAACACCACTTAACAACGGCTTACCATCCTCAGGTAATATTGATCATTAGCTTTAATTATATAATATAATGTTGTACGATAATTAATATAGGCCAATGGGTTGGATAAACGCTTTAATCAGACACTGCAATGTATGCTTGTCAAATATGCCCAAAGTAAGAAGGAAGATTGGGATCTATTAACACTAGCGTATTTGCATGCAACACATCCCGCCATGATTCTACCATCTATACACCATTTGAGTTGATGTTTGGACGTCGGTGCTATTTGCCCATAGATGTTAATACAAGAAATTGCAATCTTGAGGATTTTTTGAAAGAATACCAGAAAGAAGACAGAGTCAAAAATATTGACCGTTAAACAAAAATTCGTAGTGTTACTTTGGATAAAGCAAAAATTAATATGAAAAAGGCTCAGGAAAAGCAAAAGTATCATTATGACTTGAAACATGCAATGTCAAATGTTTATAAAATTGGAGCTAAAGTATTACTAAAAGATTTATTGAGAAAGAAAAGAAAAGGTGGTAAACTAGATACTAAATGGTTGGGCCCATTTGTCATTAGAAAAAAATTGGGGAAAGGATTGTATTACATATGTGACGACAGAAACATAAAGTAATGTTGGAAAAGAGTTCATGGTACTCACTTGAAATTATATCACTCAATGGCTTCAGACAGTAAAGAGCGGGAATCATTCCAAGTTGATCCCCCAGATCGTAGTTTGTCAGAAAAGTTATCATTTCGTGATTTTGTCTCCAATTCATCTAGCTTGGAATCTGAACGTCAACCATCTGATGAGCTGACAAGTACACCATTAAAGTGTTCTACTGTAATTCCATTGTCATCTACTATATCACCTATCAAAGAGTCGTGTGAGAACATTGTATCCCCTTCAGTTACAGACCTATCATCCCAGAGTAACCATGTTGATGACATCAACATGGATACATATTCAGTATCCAAGTCATTTTTACATGGCAGTAACATCTCTGCGGAGTTAACTGACCAATTTGTTTCAGAACAATTAAAATTCCCTTATCAAAGCGGTTCCAAGCTGAACCCAATTGTTGCAGACGAAGTTAAAGAAATTTGATTCAGTAATGGTCTAGTGATCTGGGATCGACTATGGATGACTATGTTACGATTGAAGACGGAGAGTGGTTGACAGATAGCCACGTTAATGCGTTTAGTAAGCTTGTGTTAAAAGCATTTCCAAAACAAAATGGATTTCAAAACCCATTAATTTTATCCCAATTCCAGAATTTTAATTATTCCAGTCAGGAGTTCGTTCAGATATTAAATGTGTCTAATAGCCACTGGATATGTGTATCTAATATTTTTTGTCCCCAGGATGTTGTCGAAGTTTATGATAGTTTACCTTCTCTTTCCAAAAATTCTTAGTGTGTTTTCAAACAGGTAGCAAAGATATTGAAAACCAAAGCAAATAGTTTTGAAATTAGGTATGTGGACGTACAAAGGCAAATGGGAGGAAGTGATTGTTGTCTTTTTTCTATGGCCTTTGCACTTTCTCTGTGCTTGAAACAAGACCCACATGCAATTAGCTATTCGCAAGGGAAAATGCGATCTCATTTAGTTGAGATATTTGAGAAAAAATCTGTTCTGCCCTTTCCTCAACCTGAGCGCCCAAAAAGGACGAAGAAAGAAAGAATTCTTTTCCATAAGAAAATTGATATCCATTGCATCTGTAGGATGCCATGAAATAAAAATGAAACTGAAAATGGCTTGTTGGTGTGTTGTAATTATTGTAACATATGGTATCATCAGAAATGCATGAATATACCAGAAAAATTTATTCAATGCAGTGCCAGTTCTTATTGTTGCGATGGCTGCAAATAACCAGTTTAGTTAACTTAACATCAATTGTAGTCATATAACAGTGCTCTTTCACTTTCACGAAACATGACATGTATGCATATTTTATATTGGCAGTATTAAAGTTATTTATATATAGTAGGGAGTGTTAAAATTGCTCTGGCAAATTATTCCAGGAATAATTTGGGAATGATAGGTGTCCTTTAGTTTCAGAGAATAATATGTGAATAACAGGCACTATTTCCAGAAATAATCCTGGTGACATTTCTTTGTTGGTATCGACTATTATGCTATGTGAATTGTAAATTGTGTTATTTTATAATCCCATCAACAGCTGATTAGCAAGTACACACACATCTAGGCATTTACAATCAATTTTCTTTGAAATGTCCTAATTCAGACTTCATATGCAGCAGCTGAAAGAGTACTCTGTAGCCACAATTTAATAATATGAGAAGTTTACTACCAAAATAAGTTCTGAATGGGATTTTATTTAGACTTTCTTGTATAGGACAAAATTCCACAAAAAGCAAAATGAAATCTTTACCAGAGACGCACACTCTTGTGCAACCAGCAGCTTTTCCCAGTGAAAATCCTCTCCCCTTACCAACAGTAACACCTATGGTTCCAGGGAATGGAATAATATGTCAGAATGATACTCACACTGCATGGCTCAACTAAGTGAGTGATCTCAGAAGGAAGAAACAGATGGCAAGGATAACCTTTCTTGGTCTGCTCATTTTGCCAGATTACAGAAAGCAGTATCTTGTTCACAACCAATTACTGGACTTCTTCCACTCTTCCGAGATAGTGCACATTCCGTATCAATGGTCAAGGTTGGCATGAATTTAATTCAGAGGGCTACTGAGCAGCAAATTTTCAATTATATATAGAAGCATTGGGCAAGATAATTCCTTGGATGTTTGCCATTGACCATATCCACTATGCGAGGTGGCTCACTGTTCATGTGATAGATCTGCTGCAGCTTCAAAGTCGATGTCCAGAAATATATGAAGATTTTGTAAAGGGGAGGTTTGTTACTCAGAAAACATCTCAAAAGTTTTCATGTTTGGCCCATGATCAAATTCATGAGCAACAAAGCGCTATAGTTAATGGTGATGCTGGGATCATAGGAATATGTGAAAATGAAGCAGCACTGAAACGCTGGGGATGGTCTCAGGTCCAGAAATTGGAAGGATGCTTATTGAATGTGAAGTGAAGAGTAGAAAAAAACGAATCAACAGCGATCTTCATCATGAGCCAATACCAAGTACATAGAAATTGTTTTATTCCCATACTAAATATCTTGTGAATGCAATTGAGAAAATGGGAAACCCATTTTCAGATGATAGTTCAGACTTGGTAACCTTGCATACCAACGTTATCATGCCAGAGAAAGTAGTTAATGTTATCAAAACAGCTGAAGAAATGGGAGCTGAACAGTACCAAGCATTCACTGAAGAGCGACTGGGTGGAACATCAAAATCTCTCTATGACACCATTCACAAGAACAATTTGCCTTTGTTTAAGTCGGGACAGAAGAAAAATACCAGAAGCAGTACTAAAAATACTACTATGAAAAGTGATGTTCGGTTATTCTCTAGAATGTACATATCATGTCAATCAAGAGAGGGAGAAGTGGATTTTTTCTTTGAGCATGAGAATCATCCATGGCCACCTGCACTTGCTGATAATAATTCATTACGTCAGGGCAGCAAGTCAGATCTAATAAAATGCTTGGAAGGATTGGCAGGACAACCAGTTTATACACCACTTTCAGACATTAAAATAATTGACGGAGCTGCACTCATCTTGTGTACATGGTTCTAGTTGTGACACATCAGATTGTGGGTTGGACAGAACTCTGTCTTCATAGGTTGTGATGAGCAGCTTGCAATTTGGTACACTAAAATATTTCAATTTGCAAGCAAGGAAATTGAACAAACCTGTTTTGTTGGAATCCACACTGAGATAGGTCTTCCAATTTATAGGAAGTTTCGTACTAGGGGCTACACGTAAAGCATCACCAGAACCACAACATTCTCGCGCATATGATTTAATGCTTCCTGTTGTGTAGACATCCCACACAATATCCACCAACCGTTTTACACACTGCAATTGTCTAGCAATATGTGGAAGAAATATATCCTCTGAATAGTCTTGGAATGTTTTCACCATCACACTGGATCTTTTGGGTTCAGTATGTGTACCAGTGGCAGATGGGAGAATGTTACTGCATGCTGCTCATGTTTATAAGCATGGAAAATTATAATTCAAGCCACTGACACAGATGTAGCTGTGCTGGCCATTAGAACAGCAGCTATACTCCAGGACTGTAAAATCTGGATAGCCTTTGGCCATGGAAAAACTTTCCGGTTCATCTCTGCACATGACATTGCAGCTGCATTAGGTAGTGAAATATCCTGAGGGCTACTATTTTTACACGCTTTTTCTGGCTGTGACACAGTCTCAGCATTTAGTGGTAAAAGAACTGCATGGGAAATATGGCATAACTGATACTGAAATGAACATTTTTGGAAAGGTTTGTCGTACTGTTGTACAAGCGTACATCACCTTTGCAGAGTGTCAACGAGGCACGAAAAAAATCGACAGATAGAAAATATTCCCCCAACCAGAGCTGCATTATTTCAGCATGCCAAACGTGAGTTATTTCAGGCAGGACACATCTGGAGCAAAATTCTTGTGGTAAGTTACAAAGTACCTTCTCCTACAGATTGGGGTTGGTTGAAAGGAGTAGATACCTGGGTACCAAAATGGAGCACACTACCTAAAGCATCCAAAGCTTGTCGTGAACTTGTGAAATGTACCTGTAACAACAACAAATGTACTGGCAGGTGCAAATGCTATAAACTAACTTAACATGCACACAGTTGTGCTCTTGTGGTGGGCAATGTGCATAGCTAATACAGTTAAAAAAAATTTAAGTTCATTTTTTGGTTTCATATGCTATAGTTACACAATGCAAACTGTTAATATTGATTATATTCAACTTTATTCTGTACATATCATATACATAATATTTAAACAAACAAATTTAAATACTGAAAATATGGTATTAGGTGAAAAGATCCCAAAAATGTTAAATGATAATTTAGGTAATTAAATTTGATAATAAATTAATGTTCAGCTCGATTTTTCCACAGGTTACATTATCAGTATAACTTGCTTCCCTTTATTTTTGGATTAAGCATATTTTAAACCTCCTTGTACTAATTTTCATGCTTTCTGCTGGAAGTGCACATCTTTTCACAAATCTGCCTCACTATTAAGTTGATACTGTTGAATGTTTTAGCTAGTTTTAGTAATAACTTAGGAGGGGGGTAGTTATATAGCAGTTATCTGTATTAAGATCCCCATTGGATATTATATTATAGCAGCATGGGAATGTTTATGGCAGCTATAACAGTTCCTACTGGATTGCCTATGGCTGCTATAACTTATCCCTGGGTCAGGATATATTATGGCAGCATGGGAATGTTTATGGCAGCTATAACAGTTCCCACTGGATTGCCTATGGCTGCTATAACTTATCCCTGTGTCAGGATATATTATGGCAGCATGGGAATGTTTATGGCAGCTATAACAGTTCCCACTGGATTGCCTATGGCTGCTATAACTTATCCCTGGGTCAGTTATGGTGACCACAACTGATCCTCTAGGATATGTTATGGATGGGATAGGTTATTGCGTGACAGAACACAGTCAGTAAGTACTTTTCATCAACTATGTATTCTTTTTTTGCCACCAAACCTAGTCACCATCACCTACTTTAGAGATAATTCGGTTCTGTCAGGTTATTTAGCTAAACTTCTGTACAGCTGATGGCAGACCTCTATCTGAAACGTCCCGATATGAATAATCTACATTGAATACTAAATTCAACACAGCTCAACTATAACTATATTAAGTAGATAGCATAGTATTTAGTCTCTACCATTAAAAAATCTACTTTTTTATATCCTCTAGATCTGCCCATGTGGACAAAAATTACATGTGGAAATCTAAGTGATATATGTAAAGAGCACCAATGTAATACACATACACCAAAAACATTGAACTAAAAAAAGAAGATGACAGACTTTACTAGTATAACACAACACATACCAGATAATAGGTTAAGGCTAATAAGAACAATATTTTAATTGGCACTTGATAAAGAGTGACTCATGTCGAGACTTTTTATGATTTCAAAATAAAATTGTAGGATTTACAAGCAAATAATTAAGTTTCCAAAATAAGTCGATTAATTAAAGGGGTATTATCTAAACTTATGAAGTACTGCAACTCTTGTAATTAATCGACTCATTATCTTTAAAAAAAAAAAAGATTCATGACGATAATATATACATTTTGTAAAATTCTGTGTGATACTGCTTGGTTTAGCTACTGCTAAGTTCCCCACTGCAAACGCCCATAAATAACTAGATGAAAATATATTTGCACAAGTTTATGCCTACTGTGGTGAGATGATAAAAAAAATTACTTAGTACAAAATACTATTTATAAGAAATTTTGGGAAAAGTCTCTCCGTTCGCCTGGAACGTATCGACCCTTGAGCGACTTACATAACTGTCCACTACAATCCTAGCCTGCCGATGAAATGGCTAGCGTGTGAGTAAGAAACTACCCGTAATGGAGTCCAGAGCAATCCCCCTGCACAAGTACGGGCCACTGTCCACTTTCCTTAGGTTTTTTAGCGTGATGGAATCGTTTTGAACAAGTGTATTCATATATGTGACCGTTTACGGGAAAACCGGGCACAACGCGGCGTGCGTAATATTGAGAAAAGATCGATCGATTTCTTAAAAATGTATTGTTTCAAGGGAACGGTTAGGTCTATTATAGCAGGAACGACTAAAGCTGCGACGATAAAACTTGGAGAGCTCAATATCTGGACGCCGACAACTCCGTAAGTGCAAAAAAAAAAAATTCGAAGGTGCCGCGTTGTGCCTGGTTTTCCTATAACGGTCACATATTTTAGCCTGGAACTAAACCACTCCATTGGTTTATCACTTTTACATCTAAGAGTAACACTGTCCCCTTCTGAAACCTCTATATAATTTGGAATTACAACATAATCCGATGCTTCCTCATTATATGCTTCCACAAACACTCTAATTGAACTAGAAAATGTCACACTTCCAAAATCGCCAGTGTTGTTTGTTACGTGGCAGTAAAACAAACCAGAATCTGTTGCTCTTAAATTATTCAATATAATACTCCTATTTAGGATGTGGTATATAAAGGGAGTCCTTAAGCTATATGGTTCATTCGTCAAAAATATCATTTCGTTACAGCCAAATCTTTGGTATGTCCAATTGGTCAATGAAAAACTTCTACAATGAGCTATTACGGGAGTCCCTTCAAACGTTCTTACTCTGTTAGGTACTACTTCTAAATCGTAAACGATAATTTGGCGCCAGTCTTTGCCCCACACGATTAATATTAATAATGAAGCTGAACACACAAAATGATGACAAATACCCAAGAACCATCTTGCCCAGCTATGTATATTAATAGATCAATTAGGGTAACAAGAATGTTCTCGCGTTGTAAACGCTCCCTATAACAATATGCCCCCGACGTAACTGCCGCTTTTAGGGTGCTGAAGGCCCTAGGCTGTAGCTTCCAGCCAATTAGGACACTAATTCAGGCCTGGGACCAGCCCAAAAAACAGTAGTTAGGACCGGCTCTCAGCGCCTAACTTATTGGCGAGCGAGTGAAGCGTACGAGACACTTCAAGAATCGGGGGTCTGGAATCTGACCGTCGCGTTTTTTGTGTTAGCTCGGTGGTTGACCCTCCCTGTCCTCAACTTCACTAAACAGAACCCTACAGCTTATCCATCTTTTACCCGTACCATCCGAATAAACTTGAATTGTTCCTCGCTTTGAATTTCATTGCAGGTACAGTTAAAACTTACAAATTTGCAGAGTTCATTTTTATCCGAATTAGTGGCGGTGTACGTTAATGCGCTATTTGGCATACACCCCTACTTAACAGTATTGTTCTTACTTGAGAGCCCATTGTCTAATAGTCTAACCCCGAAGGTATGTTGTTACAGCTACAGTTTGGCTAAAAATGTCACAAAGGAAACGTTTAACTAAATGTATTAGTTGTAATTGCACAGCTTTTGCGGCTACTACGGCAGTAAGCATTTCTTGATGATAGGGTTAGGTTCAAACCTGGTAGTAGAAATCCAATGGGGGGAGAGGTATTTGTTTTATCTTGCTTTTGTTTTGTTTGCTTATTAAATCTCAGCGCGCATGCGCCCGGAGGGTTACAGTAGTCATCCTGTCTGTGGGTCATTCATCTTTCATTCATTCATTCAACAACGGATCTCGAAGACGACGGCCTTCAAGGCTCTGAAACGATGTAGAGATAGAAAAATTTGCAAAGTAAGTCCCTTTAATATGTAAGCATTTCTTAATATAGGGTTAGGTTCAAACCTGGTAGTAGAAATACCTTGGGGGGAGAGGTATTTGTTTTGTCTTTCTTTTGTTTTTTTTTGCCTATTTGTTTGTTTTTTGTTTGGTTTTCGAAGTCGAACAGTTGCGATAAATGATTACTGGGACATTGAATCCCCTTGAGAGTGCTAAGCAGCGAGACACACGGTCTGGGTAACATAATTGAAAATTGGGTATATGTTCGATATACTAGTGATGCGCTCAAGCATTAATGGCAGGCGAGCCTCTAAAGTATAGTTAAATGGTTGATTTTAACTTCTAACACTCAAGCTACTAAAAAAAGTTGGGTTTTAAAATACCTATATATAAGGTAAAGGATAGTAACAAATGTCGCAAACTATTGAGGGGGGAAAACGATTCGCGTTAATTAAACCTTTTCTTTGGGATATACTGTAACCACAATACTTCCACAAAACTGGACATAAGTACCTACACAAGACTTACCTTGTGGTTAGTCTAGTGGACAATGATTTTCGAGTAAATTCCGTTGCGTCCGGCATGTACTATTTCAAATAACGCATTAACTTACCACCACTACTAACTGAATATAATCAAAATGTTGTACTTTTGACGGTTTAAGTCCGCCATAATCATGGATTAAATAATTTCTTTTCTGAGAGGTAGATTTTTTCTCATCCCTATGAGAGAGTACAGCAGGAATCGTGCGGGAGTAGGAATTCAGTTGAGACTACTGATGGGGGGTGTGTCTATTGCTTCTATTATGAAGACCCATCTTGCAGAGTGACATATGCATGAGCTACATATTAACTTGCACGAGTTTGATATATTCATATTGATACTACCCCAAGTAAATTACTTTTTTTGTCTTCATCATAGCTAGCTAGTGTTAATAATGCTGAGGATTCACACCTTTAAGCCCAAATGTCATTGCTTAGCTGCTGATGTAGAAATATATGAACCCTTTTGACTGCAAGCTGAGGTAGATCTGTACTCTCCTGTGTATTATTTCTGAGGTCACAGTGTGCTATTAATTGTCATTTGGAACTCACTCATATAACAGAGCTTAACTGAACCGTTATATTTTAATAACAATAATTTTATTTTTAACGGAATTAGCTTTTAAATTCTTGTTGTATGAAACATAGCTATGCTAACTTGCCAGCAATTTGTGCTTACACTATAGTGGTCCTATTATTTTTGGCCAAGACATGTTTTGCAAATACAACATTTCACACACTGATCTCCAAAATTTAGAACAAACCAAATTTAATAGAAGAGACTATAGCAATTGAAGTGACTATAGCATGCTCTAACATATTTATTTAGAAGTAAATCTGGTGTAAAGTCTACAACATTTTATCAATAATTATCATCATGCTTTCTTTTCAAAATATCTTGTTTTTTTACAAACATGAAATAAATAAGAAAATACGTAGCACAAATTAAAAAATGAAAAAAAAAAACGAGTTAAAAGATAGTTAAGGGTGCCCGCACATAGCAACGCGCACCGCCTGTAGATCCGTACATTAATTTATTCCCCGCCAATACCCCACCATTCGATAATACGAAGCAGAAACAATCGCGCAGTAGTAGCAGAAGTATACTTTACGAAGTTGTGGTGTTTTAGTTTAGCTTCTTGTTGTCTCACATTCGTTTACAGCAACTCTCCATACGTCGTCTGAGCTCGCGCAGCAAGTTGCACCAGGCTGCCTCTCCACCAGTAGCCGTTCTCCGGACTATGCGCACCTCAACTCAAGTGGATGGATCCACCAGGCTCGATTTCTGCGGAGCGAAGACTTCCCAAGCTGCGCAAATGTAATACCTTCACCTTTGGCTATCTCCAATTAACTGCTCTCTCTTCAGACTCTCTCTTGTTATTGTTGTATTGATGTTAGTTTACTCTTGATTTAGGCGGGCTCTTTTTAGAAACAATGCAAACTAATTTAAAAGAAAATTGCTCGCGTACTCGCAGTACGAGATATGGGGGTGGGACTATTTCTTAAGAATTGTGAGTGGAATTAAAGTTCCAAATTATGTGTCAGTTTTTCTTGGAATCTAATAATGAGAACGACACAAAATTTTATACACCGGTAAACCAAAAAAAAATGAACTGCACTACAGCGACAATTTTTCAATATCTTATTAATAGAAAAAATTGCGAATATATCATGAAGTAATATTGAAATGGATAAGAACTCGCTGTCTTGCAGTAGAGTATCGGCTCGGCTAGTAGTGCACCAAATTGCGGAGCTCCAACCATAGATTAACGAGGGAGAGGGATTAGAAACGGATGTCATAATAATACGTGATTTTATACTGCCGGCTAAAATCTAAGGCGTGTTATGCGTCCGGTCTGGACATCCTGTTTACTTCAGGAACTCTCTAGCCCACTATGCCAGTCGTAAGGCTGTGTGAGGACTAAGAACTTTGACCTCCACATGTCGTGAGGAAGACATCAAAGGAAGTTGCACTGGCTTTTGAACGAAAAAAATCGCTTAAAGGAAGTTATACCACAGATTTTGTCCTTTGCTTCAGAGTTAAAGGTATGGTTCTCCCTCTAACTAAGAGACACTAAACTTTTTGTCTGTCTTTCAGCTATTTAGAGGTAGTAGTAGTTCCAGTCTGTTGTATGAGCTAAAATTAAGCACCAGGTTCTACTCATTAGAGCAATTTTTGGCCATTTTAAGGTCAATAAGGCTTCTTAGTGTTATGCTTAGCTGTAATTCCTTTTTCTCCTTACCTGCATGCTTCAGATAAGGATAATTTGTTTGTAGTTGCTTAAAAGGTGTGTGTTTGTTGTATGGTACTACAGATTAGGCTAGAAATGCCCCGGAAATTTTTTTTTCAGCACCGAAAAAAGGCAGAAAAAGATAAACGGCTAAAGCATCAGAAGACAGATTCTCCTGCTCGTAGCCCATTAGTAAATTCATTACCATCCACCTCTCCACTGCAGCAAATCTGTTCAGCTCTTACCTTCCCTAGTACTGAGTGGAGTAACCAGAGCCCAGCTGATCTGAGCAAGCTGCAGATATGCAAGATTCCCCAAATCTGTGGGAACAGCTCTCAGCCACTTAGAATTGTCATGAACCTAACAATCAATGCTGATCTTTCATGGTCTCTTTTTGTGCATGAGCACAAGGTTACCAGGGCTATATGTAGCTCTCTGGAGGAATTTCCCACTCGACTAGATGTTGGGTCAGTGAACAATGTTATACATACCCTTGACAAGCTAAAAGTTTGTGCTGGACAACCTGATCCCAGTTTTGTTATGATGGTTAGTGCTAAGAAAGGTAAAATATTGTCTCCAGATGGTTCTGTTGCCGCTCAGGTTGATAATGTTCCTGTTGAATTTGGTGGGAGCAATTATGATAGTACAATTCGAACAAGTAAATGTGAAATGCTATCGAAGTATTCCAAGTGTTCTGTATGTACTAAGTATAGGGCTAATCTAAGAACAATGTATCATAGATGGAATAATGCATCCACTGCAAGTAGCTCTGTTTTTATTAATGAACGGTACATGAAAACTCCGCAGAAAATTGATAAAATTAATCAACTGCGATCAAGAGCTTACAAGGCAGAACAGGCTGTTCGTATTTTAACACAAAAGGTGCAGAAATTGATAGCTAAAGGTGAACAACTTGACACAGGGTTCCAGTCTGATTTATTAGCAATAATGCATGACAATCAGGGAAGAGTGAAAGAAGCTTATCCCGAAGGAAGTTTTGCAAGACTTTTTTGGGATGAGCAACTGAAGGCTGCAACTTCAAGCAATTCAAAGCAAATTCGATGGCATCCTGTACTAGTAAAGTGGTGTTTAAATTTAAAATTACTTTCAAGTTCAGCTTATCATGCTCTGCGGTCAACTGGTTTTATCAAATTACCTTCTGAGAGAACCTTGTTTGATTATACCCACTACTATACCAACAAGGTAGGCTTTCAAGAGGAGGTGAACCAGCAGTTGGCTGAGGAGGTTAAAAGATTATCACTTCCAGATTCCAGAAAGTTTGTGTCATTATTGATAGATGAAATGAAAATCAAAGAAGGGCTAGTATATAACAAGCATTCTGGTGAGATCATGGGATTTACATCTCTTGGAGATATTAATGATGATTTACTTCGACTTGAGCAGGATAGCGAGCTTCCTAAGGTTGCCAAACAGCTACTAACTATCATGGTTCGAGGAATCCTGTTTCATTTGAATTTTCCGTATGCCCATTTTGCTAGCATTGGAGCCACTGGTGATGTTTTGTTTCCTCTAGTGTGGGAGGCCATTTATCGTTTAGAGAGCAGTGAAATCAAAGTTTTGTGTGTGACTGCAGATGGTGCAAGTACGAACAGGAAGTTTTTTCGAATGCATTATGACTCAAATGACCCCAAATCTCTCTACAAAACAAAGAATCCGTATGCTCTTGATGACCGCTATATTTATTTTGTGGCAGACCCACCTCATCTGATTAAAACAGTTAGGAACTGCTGGTCTCATTCGTGTGTAAATGGAACTCGCTTGATGCAGGTATATCATATACTTGTTTGTAAACACTGCATGTTAATTTTGGTATTATAATGACAGATTGATGGAAAATTCATCACTTGGACTCAGTTGTGGGACCTGTACAACAAACTGAGCAACCTTCAGGCTAGCTCATGTGGTCTTACACTACTACCCAAGTTGAAGAGGGAACATCTTCAACTGACGTCCTTCTCACGTATGAGAGTGGACCTTGCTGCACAAGTAAAGCTTATTTTAATGTATTACAATAAATTTATTAGTTATGATATATGTGTTGCAGGTTTTGAGCAAGAGTGTGAGTGATGCACTTGCATACTATGGTGATCCAGACACTGCTGAGACTCAGAAGTTTACTTTGATAATGGATCGTTTTTTTGATTGTTTTAATGTTCGAAACAAGAGTGAATGGGTGAAAAAAAGGAAGCCCGATTTGAGACCATACACAAGTCCTGATGATGACAGATTTTGTGTATGTAATTCTTGGTTATCTGACATTACCTAAATTTTATTCAGTCCTTGTTTTTGCAGTGGTTGAAGGATGTATTTTTAAAGTATTTAGATGATTGGAAGAAATTAGTAGAGACCCATACGGACCTGACTGCAGTAGAACGTAACAAGATGATGCTTAGCAGAGAAACTTTGGAAGGCATCTACATGACTGGTAAGTCATGTGTATAATGTCATATATACTTAATAATCATTATGTGGTCTGCAGTTAATTCATTTGTAGACATGGCTAAATATCTCCTTTCTCAAGAGAAAGATGGTCTTTACCTGCTAAGTGAGAGAATCTCTCAGGATCCCTTGGAGAACTACTTTGGGCAGCAAAGAGCTAGAGGAGGACGCAATGAGAATCCTAGCATTTATCAGTGTGTGCACAATGCAGCTGCTCTAAGAGTTCAAAAGTCATTAGCTCTAAATCCAGTCAGGGGAAATAGTAGCCGCAAAAGGCTTCTTTATAGAGATCCTCCAAGCGTTGATGAGAGCAATGCAGCTCCTCTACCTAAACGTAAACATTTAACAAAATAATATAAACATTATGTACATCATACAAAGAATCATTATCATTATATAAAAGTAGCTAAAATATTTGTTCATTATAGTTCAATGTTTGTCAGTCTTCACATTCTCTGCTTACTGACTTTCTTAAACCTCTTGATTTCTTGATATTATTTTTTTCTTTTTCCTTGTACAATTCCGTCCAGTATCCTGTTATAGAGAAGCCCCTAATGGTAATCCATAGCTTAATGATCTCTTTTAATAATTCATCAGAGGACTCGGAATCTTGTATATGTTGTGATAAGAGAGTCCAGTGAAACTGAACATCTTCATCGCAAAACACCTTATCATGCACATTTTCTGTAAAGTCTACTTCACTACTTGGTTTTAATAATTGTTGTGGTAAATAGGTGCGTACACATATCTCAATCTCAACAAAAAATCGAAATGCTTCATCACTCAATGGAAATAGCCCACCACGATTTACTAATTCTAGCCAGCGTTTTGTGTAATCAAGAAGGTCATTACCTTCTCCGTCAACAGCCATCTCACTTAGACATGTAACATACTGTTGTGCAATATCTCCATGCTTTTTTTCATAACACTTCTGAAGTTTAAGTGCTACATATCCACATGCATAACGAAGTACGTTAAGTTCCTCTGGTGATATGCTGTCTGCTTTAGATCTGGCTGTAGACTCAGACCTGCTGCATTCAAAATATTCTTTGATGACTACTTCAAAAATGTTCTGATAAAATGACTGCTCAAGAAGGGGATCTTCGATAACAATGCCCAACTTTCCCATCAAATTGATCCATAGAGATGACAGCTTTGATCCCATCCTGATTTTGTGAAACATAGACCACAATTTTTCCCTTTTCTTGTTCATACCTTTGTACTTCTCTGCTACACTTCTTACCTGGTCTCTCAAGTAAGTAAGTATTTCCTCACTAAATTTCTCCATAGCTACTTCTTCAACAGACCCTTTAGTAATAATATCCTGAGCTTTATCTCTTAGATTTAAGCTTCTGGGAGACTGAGAAGGGGTGTTCTGTATAGCAGAGTGAATAGAAGTGCGTACTATGGCAGAAGCCATCTAAACACAACCTCAAGCTAAGTCAATGTGATAGCATCACACGCGCGTCTGAAGCCTTCCTACCTTGCCTGTGACTCCGCCCCCCATAACACGGCTCCAATTCGAGATTGCTTCCGTTTCTAATCCCTCTCCCTCGTTAATCTATGCTCCAACTTACCGCACCGCTCCAAAAAAGTGCCCCAAAGTTTTATAACCAGGCCCCGATATTTCCTCTAGATTCGCTCTAAAATTAGTGAGCGGCTCCTTCGGCAGGTACTTTGTCCTTGTGTTGTAGTGGAGAAGCCCCTGTAGGTATACAAGTAGTAGTAATCGTGCATAGCAACCATCAACAAAAAATTGCGTAGGCGGTGTGCGGGCACCCTTAAAAGTCAGTTAGACTTTTTAGAATAAACTTCCAAATAAGGCAAACCACAAAAGTGCTGCAAAGTAATTCAATTCAATAAGTAAACATAGAAAATCTGAGCAAACTATAAGTTAAATAACCTATGAATATGTAATTGGCTTACATGCAAAAGCCTAAGTTAATACATACTTTGAACTAATCCCAGAAATGAGAACTACTTAAGAAGTTGCTCAGTTTTTTTTATGGCTAACTAATAGTAGTTGTGGAACATTAAGACAAGTCTGATTTCTGCTTTCTTAGTCTCTATTTCTGTGTCCACTTTGATTAAACTGGCTTGTTACAAGCAAAGGCTGTGTCAATGCCTATGCTGGTACACTCCCCCCATAAGAAAACTTGAATGTTTTCAAGAGTAAGTATCATTAAATTTACAGGTGCAAGTTTTGCTACTGTTTGTCTTACCTTATGCTACAGCATTCATAATTTTACTAAAGTTTGCACATCAAGCAACACTGTGTGGTAAGGTACTTACTGGTTATTAGTTATAGTTATAAACCAAAATTGAGGTTTGTATGCGATTTATAAATAGAAATACATAACTAACGATTTTGGTGCTTTTATCTGCCTTCCACCATAATTATGGTTGCTAAGAACTATATCAGACCTTTCCCCGCTAATACAATTTCTTACGAGCATACCAGACTGTATCCGATTTATAGTTCTTAACGACAAGCGCGGTCGCTCGGTAACGGGCTAAAATGTGACAGGCTCTGCGAAAACCAGGCATTTCGGGCAAAAATTGAAATTGAGATATAGGCTCCAGAACTAAGTCATCCGCAAAAATTCTTTCTTTCTCCTATTTTTGTTTTTTGCAGAATTAGTTCTAGTGACCCTTACTCTAAGTCTATGCCAAATTTCAAATGTCAAAACAACTTAAAAGACCTCAAGCGTGCTGTGGAAAGACAAGCTACTTTTTATTCTCTCTCGTTCTCGAAGTACAATAAACGGGGAATGGGTGGAGTTTCAAACAAGCAGCTAAAAAAAACGGCATAGCTTTGAGACTATTGCATGCAATCTACAGCTTACCTCTGGCTGAAAGTTTACTCCTACAACGAGTAGAGTAGCCAAGGATTCCGACAAGACAGGCTCCCAGACGCTCTGAAAGCTAAAAAGAACTATACGCAAAACTTCGTTAGTTGCCGTTAAAAAGCGGCTGCACAATTTAATTGGGACGACGTTATGTGCAGAACGGCTGACCCTCACCTTTGACCTCAGAGCGCAGGCCGATCAAATCAACTTTGAACCTTAAGCGCATGCGCATGTGGCTGACCGTCGCTGCGGGGCTGACTATCTCTGCGCGGCTGACCATCTCTGCGGGGCTGACCATCTCTGGGTGGCTGACCATTACCGCGGGGGCTGACCATCGCTGCGGGCCTGACCATTTGTGTGCCGACCATTTGTGTGCCGACAGACCCACCCCAAGCAGCACCTCAATCATGCTAGTACATTGGAAAAATAGCTGTAGGTACACATCAATATTTTGCAACTGTAGTTTTATAATTATAATACTTGTTCACACAACAATCAAAGAGTGTGGCTTCAATTTTGGGCGTGACTGCTTATTCTAAAAGTTAAAGTAAATTTTATACTGGTGACACATATTCTTAAGTCGACAGACCACAACTCCATAAAGTGAATGGAGCAAACTACATGATTGTGTATGTATCTAGTAGCGACAGTGAGAGCAACATACAAGTACATTTCCTGCGTCCATGCATTTCACTCGCCTCCTCCTCCCTTCCCCCCTCCCCCACCCCAATTTGTTCATAGAAATGTTTCTCCAATGTGTTAGAGTAAATTTGACAGTCTACGGGAAAAGGGGGCACTTTACGCAAAAATTGAAATTGAGATATAGGCTCCAGAAGTAAGTCATATGAAAAATTCTTTCTTTCTCCTATTTTTGTTTTTTGCAGAATTAGTCTTAGTGACCTTTAATCTAAGTCTACGCCAAATTTCAAATGCCGAAACATCTTAAAAGACCCCAAGCGTGCCGTGGAAAGACAAGCTACTTTTTATTCTTTCTCGTTCTCGAAGTACAATAAACGGGGAATGGGCGGAGTTTCGAACAAGCAGCTAAAAAAACCGGCATAGCTTTGAGAATAGTGCATGCAATCTACAGCTTACCTCAGGTTGAAAGTTTACCACTACATGGAGTAGAGTAGCCAAGGATTCCGACAAGACAGGCTGTGAGACGCTCTGAAAGCTAAAAAGAACTGTACGCAAACTTGGTTAGTCGCCGTTAAAAAGCGGCTGTACGATTTAATTGCGTATATCGAGAATCGCTGCGGCACTTCTGACTCCACCCCAACTACCAGTCACCTGTTTGGCCGCGTGGCAATTGCTTTATGGCGGGGCAATGCATCGCTGTGGCTCCACCGTCTCCCCACCATACCCCCCTACCTGGACGGTGTAGCCTGAACTTTTTGTATATTTATTGTCTTTTTCTTTAAAAAAGAAAAAAAAAAAAAAAAAAAAGTACGCCGTTAAGTATACGGAAACATTAATTATACCGGAAGTGGAAATTCAATTTATGTTTTCTCGATTTCTAGTTCAATTGCTTTGCTGAATACAGCCCAGTTCAACTGCCAGTTTCTCTGGCGTCGAAGGTTTTACCCTCCAGTACTTTAGCACTAAGTTGAGATAAATTGTAGCTTTTTATTAGCATAAAAAACTCAATTTTTTTGGTTTAAGTGAAGTGCCCCCTTTTCCCATAGACTGTCACAAATGGTAGCATTGTATTACTAGTTAATACAACTTAAGTACGATCGACGTGATGACTCAAGGCAGCACTAAGAGGTCACTAACTGAAGAAACCTTGAGTGCTATGTTAGTCAACTTTATTCTGAAAATGCAGTCTGCTTGTAAGCTAGTATAACATTCCCAATGCCATTGACAAAATACTGATGAACTATTCCATTAAAATAAAATACTGTAAATTTCCAGTATGAAGAAGCTCTTAAAGAGTTGGATTATGACAGTGTCAGTGATAAGTTTAGTTGTCCTCAATGTTCCAGTAGATTTTCCTTCAAACAAGGATTGAATCGTCACTGGAAACGTATCCATGGCAATTCCTTGGACACTCTTGCATCTCAAACCTGTAACAAAGAAGGGAAAGTAATTACATGTTACCAAAGGTCCAGTGCTCCTTTCAGGAACACAATGCTGTTTTCACTACAGTACAGTACAGCACTTGATGTTACACTGCTCATCTCTACTCGATAAAGGTCTCAATAATAACCATTAAATAGGAATGCTTAATGAGAAAACTAAATATACATTATGAACGTAAGAAGGAAAAAAAAAAGCAAGAAAGTACCTCTTACTAACATGAATGAAAGAGGTGACCACAGTGGCACTTTATATACTACACACATGTACATGTGTAAGTGTATACAATATATGAGTTTATACATAAGGAAACAGGTGTGACAAGCCCCACAACAAAAACTTTAATTTGTGCAGACATAGCAGCAAAAGCTCTACAGTTTACTCATGGGATTATACAATAATTTGTAATAATTGAAACTATCATTTCTCAATGATTTTACATGCCACAGTTGTTCATGTATGTGCATGTGATACTGAGAGTACCAGTACTTATGATTGCAACATTGTGCTCATATCTATCAGGATCCTGTACAAATGGCATCAAAATGTTGGATGGCTTCACTAATCTTTGCTCTAATTACAAAAATGGGGTGTTGCTTGCCAGTCAGAAAGTATTCAGATGGACTCCTTTTGTTACAAACAATGCAAAAGTACTAAATTTAAGAGCAATGCAACAGTGGTGTAGGAAGATGATTCGGTATGGGTGGGCTCTAAGTAGTCTCGCGGGAAAAGGGTCTGGTAGACTGACATTGAGCAGTTTGTTCTTGCTTAGTCAGCAAGTGGTTAACTGTGGTTCAATTAGTGTGGGTGTAAATCGTTAAATATTTTCAGGCGCGTGAATTGGGGAGGGGGGGGAGCTGGGCCATTTTAACCAAAAAATATATAACAATTATAAGGGCGGGGTAAATAAAACAATTAAGTGGCATATACAATACAAGTATAGAGTATTGAAACAAGATTGTTATAATAAGATAAATAAACTGAGGTGGAACACATCACTGATGATGAAGAATCCGCGAACATTCTCACTAGAGAGATTCAAAGAGAAGATTGCAATCCTATCTGATATACAATACACAAGGTGTTGTGGATCCTTCTAAAGATCAATGCTTACTTGCAATACAAACTAAATCCCAACTACAAACGTATCAGCAATACTTACACACAGTGGTCTGTATTGAATTTACATTCAAAATAACTAAAATTTATATATGATTTTAAATGAATAACGCTGGTGATTGATGAATACGAAGAACATAAGTTAATATTAACACACGAAATCGTTACTATTATTATTAGCCCTCAGTGTGCATGTACAAGAGGGACTATCCAGCAAGTTGAGGACTTGATCCCAGCGTAGTCTATTGACACGCACTACACCAAGCAGAGCGGGTATGGTAGCGTCAGAGTTCCAGTAAGAACAGTCAATGACAGTGTTCTAGGTGATAAATATAAACAAATAATGGAACATCGACGATGCACGACGATCGACGGTACATGAAAATAAGAACAAATAAGCATGCGTGAATACTAATGATAAAATAAAGTGTAATGTTATAGTTGTTCTGGAAGTCAGAGAAAACAGGAAAGTTTGAGAAAACATGAAGTTGTTGGCTTCACATAGGGTACTAACTGTTGTGGAAAAGGTTAGGCAGTGAGCCTGAGAATACCTAGCCAGTGAGCCTGAGAATACATAGGCGGTGAGCCAGAGAATACATAGGCAGTGAGCCTGAGAATACTAGGCAATGAGCCTGAGAATACTAGGCAGTGAGCCTGAGAATACCTAGCCAGTGAGCCTGAGAATACATAGGCAGTGAGCCTGAGAATACATAGGCAGTGAGCCTGAGAATACATAGGCAGTGAGCCTGAGAATACATAGGCAGTGAGCCTGAGAATACATAGGCAGTGAGCCTGAGAATACTAGGCGATGAGCCTGAGAATACTAGGCAATGAGCCTGAGAATACATAGGCAGTGTGCCTGAGAATACCAGCCAGTGAGCCTGAGAATACATAGGCGGTGAGCCAGAGAATACATAGGCAGTGAGCCTGAATGAGCCTGAGAATACTAGGCAGTGAGCCTGAGAATACTAGGCAGTGAGCCTGAGAATGAATACATAGGCAGTGAGCCTGAGAATACCTAGCCAGTGAGCCTGAGAATACATAGGCGGTGAGCCAGAGAATACATAGGCAGTGAGCCTGAGAATACTAGGCAGTGAGCCTGAGAATACTAGCAATGAGCCTGAGAATACTAGGCAGTGAGCCTGAGAATACATAGGCGGTGAGCCAGAGAATACATAGGCAGTGAGCCTGAGAATACTAGGCAATGAGCCTGAATAAGCCTGAGAATACTAGGCAGTGAGCCTGAGAATACTAGGCAGTGAGCCTGAGAATGAATACATAGGCAGTGAGCCTGAGAATACCTAGCCAGTGAGCCTGAGAATACATAGGTGGTGAGCCAGAGAATACATAGGCGGTGAGCCTGAGAATACTAGGCAATGAGCCTGAGAATACTAGGCAGTGAGCCTGAGAATACCTAGCCAGTGAGCCTGAGAATACCTAGCCAGTGAGCCTGAGAATGCATAGGCAGTGAGCCTGAGAATACATAGGCAGTGAGCCTGAGAATACATAGGCAGTGAGCCCGAGAGTGCACGAATACATTGGTGAGCTAGAGAGCAAGAATGCCTTAATAGCATTGGGTGTGAAAACAGATAGACAGTAACTTGAGTGTGAGAATAGAGCCTGATAGTGTGAGAATAGATGGCAGTGAGTCAGATAGTGTGAGAATAGGTAGGCGGTGAGTCTGCTGGTGTGAGAATAGACAGGCAGCAAGCGAGCCTGAGTGAGAGTGAGAATAGACAGGCAGCGAGCCTGAGTGAGAGTGAGAATAGATAGACTGAAGGGCAGCGTCCCCTGCATAAACACTTTCAAAGGGGCCCCAGACAGACCACCACACCTTTATTTGGTGGAAATTTAACTACATATATGTACTAGAACCGCCTACCCATGCTCTCTATAATGCCACACTGGCAATAGTGCAGTGTGGCTTATGAGTCCCAAGACACAGCACTACAGTTCATTCTCTAATCTCTCTCATTATGTAACCCCTATTTGCTCCGCCTCCCTTCTCATATAACACTCTCATGTCAGCATAAATAATATCAATTACAGCATGCAACCTGACTGATTCAGGAGTTTCCAAGCTTTCGAGAATACTGATCACCTTGACAGAGCCAATCTTGGCAATATGGCCATTACTAAATACTGCACATAGTTACTAACATGCAATGGACAATGATGATCATAAATTTTTGCATGAAGGTTCGAATAAGAATAGTGGGAGCCGGCAATGCACCCCACACCTGTAATGAAGGCCTATGCCTGATCATAACGAGGGTTGGCAGCATGATTTCGTGATTTAGAGATTGCAACTGTTGGGTAGAGTAACAGCATTAGAACTAGAGTCCAACTCTTAACATAACTGTACTAGTTAAGCAAGGCAAATGGACCGGCAGCATGCCCATGTATTATCAAGCCATAGAACTCCTATTTTCAGCTGAGTGCATCAATGAAGGCCATCCACCACTTATTGATAATTTAGATCCTATTAATCCAACCTGACCTACAGAAAGCTAATTACATAGAGTACAGTAGTGTATATCTCCAGCCCCTTACTATTTAAATAATACCACCAGCCATCCTTAGAGAGCTAATAGTTCCGGGTGAACCAGCCATTCTGGCAAGGAAGTAACAGGTAGCTACTAGGCTTAGGCTACAAGCACTGAGAACAATGGCTATCAGGACTAACGTACTTGTGCCCAGATGCCATTGCTCCACATGTGACACCCCACACGTGATCGCTTAGCCGAATGGTAGCAGTATTTGCAGGTCCTCTGCCGACCTTTACCTGGGCTCGAGTGATGTGATGGTGGGCTTAATTAGTATGGGTAAAACCACTAAGATAATAGCAAATTTTTCTCGTTCTAACAGCCAATAATTATTTCAGCCGAGAATGACTGAATAACCACTAAGATATTTCATGGCACATGAATTATTCAACTCAGTCAGCCATATAGAAATACAACACACACAAAAAGTTAGAGCAGTCTTACATCACAGGATATACCACCTTATTATGTCATCTATTGTTTGTGGTTTCCCCAATTAGTGAGGGGAACTGAACAAACTACTTAATGTCAGCCTACCCACCGCATAGCAGTAGGTAAAGGGTCCAGTAAAGCGAGTTTTAATATGACGTGATCAAAATAGATCCTAAAGCCTGTCAGGAATAAATAATGTGCTTATAAACTACAAGCCAGAGACACAGATGGATAAAATTTGAAAAATTGTTCAGATGTGCCCACACTTGACTGCCATTGCAGGGCTCCTCTAAAAGGTTCTAAAAGAACTAAAACGTTCCGCAGACTGGAATATTTTTAGAGATGTTCCAACTGAGGGAAACCAAGCGTTCTACTTGGTACAGCTACAGCTGGTAATTTAGTGATATGAAACTCATAACAACTAAATGACAAAACTGACTAACAGAACAGAACTTGTTATCCTACATATGTGACAGTGCCTAGGAAAAGGGACCTTTTACGTAACATCAAATGTACAGTAAAGCCCAAACACCGAAAAAAAAATTTTTTTTTGGTTTTCTTTTTATTGGCCCACAGGTATCTCCTACCCTTTAGCTACACTGACACCAAATTTGAGTGGCTGAAACCGTTGTTAAAGGTCCGCGAGCGCCCTGTTTAAACACAGTCACCTTTTACTCTCTATTTTGACCTTCCGTGCGTGCACGGAAATCCAACCCGCGAGTAATTGAAAATCGTGGGCGAATTCAATTTGTTGCCCAGCAACAAATTACCCCTACCTCGGATAATCGCGGGTAAATATTCTTATAAGTTTTTGTTAGCATTGCAGCAACAGAATAGAAATAGTAAATGTGAATAATCAAACTATATAGGTTGATGTTGCTATTTATGGAGTCTTGTAGTTGGAGCCTGCAGACCTGGAGACTCCTGGGACTACTTTTGTGAAGACAATAGAAGAATCAGCAAGTCTCTGACAGGACAAAGGTTTCAGTGATGATGAGGACTTCTGTCACACTACAACAAGAGAAGGCAACACAATTTGAAAGTCCATCATTTTTGTTCATTGATTTAAAGAGATTCCTATTGTTCATTTGTTCCAAAACAGGCAACAAGCTGGCTGCAAGACAAATATAATCCTAAACGTAGCTAGCCAGTGAACTAACAAACCAAGCTAGTTGATCATTTCTAAAAGAGTGACTGTATCAATGACTTACTGTAACTATCAAACTGTTGGAAACAGAAAAAAAAAAGAAAAAAAAAGCACAAAACGGCCTGCAAAATTATGTCTATACGCATCCAGTGCTATTTAAAGACATACCTGTCTAGTACTCTTACACAATGTAGGGTCTAAACTGAGTAAGGCCTCCCCCATCAATGAAGTAGGAGGCCCCAACTATAACTTACTGCCGTTCAGCTGATCGCCACCATTTTCCAAGCATAAGTAACAGTCTTACGTAACCCGTAACGCGGACTTCCGGTTAGATTACGGAATTCAACGTCAACTCCGCGAGAAATTGAATAAGAAGTTTTAATTGCAGTTTTCTCGAAATAACTGTGCTCAAAATGGTCAGATTGCCCCTCGTATATTTAGTGAACCAAGGAGCGCCTGCCTATAAAAAACTTGATATCAAAATACTCCATAAGAAGTGCTCTACACAGTGGTATGAATAACTCATTTTTCACTTTGTTACGGAAAAGCACTGTCACATATAGACTCATTTTTATGTAGAATACATGGAGGCATGGCCTCCTAACTAGAACTGAACTAGACACAGCTGATGCCAATGCCACTGAAGGTCATAGATTACACCAAATAAAGTTAGCTGAAATAATAGACATCTTCCAACAGAACAGTCACAGGATCATGTGTTAATGTTACTGCATTAGTTACTCCTTGACTGCAATAGTGTTCCCCAGGAATTAAATCGGCAATTTTTGGGAGGCACAAATTCACTTAGGGGGAAATCACAAGTTATATTGCATAAGATCAGCCTTCAGAAACTTGCCAGAGTACGGACTAGCATTCAGATCACTAAGATTATCAACATCTTGTGATAGTACTGGTCTCATATACAGTGACATCTGATTACATTACTTGACATACATACTTACATGTATATTTATTGACACAAACGCACACACACTTTTGTCCTAGGTGACCACAACAAGCTAGCCAGAGCCACTAATTGCTCCGAGTGTTGGTGATACCTTCTAGCAATGTAGACCTATTGGAATCAATACTTCCTTATTACAAACACACTCTAGAGAACTCACCTTGCCATCACTTCAGCAATGTCAGGTAACTCTATGATCAAATGTTGACACTTCTTGAGCCATCATTCACAGCTAGTCTAAGTCAGAGACATCGAAAGCAGCTTCACCCACTCCATCCCACTACAAGGAAAAGCAATAGAAAAAAACACACAGAAGTGAATAAATGCAATCATGAATTCAACTTATACTCTGCAAGCTAATCCCGCCAAGAAATTGTTAGGAACAGTTTATCAAACTCTAGCTGAGAGGTATAGTCTCTTGAAAATATTCACTAACACGGCGGTTCTGGATCTCTAGATTGGAGTCAGTTGTAACACAACAAGAGGTAGAGGCATGCATGAACACATACTGTAGTATAATGCAGAAAGAACGGTCAAGAAAGTGTGGTAAAAAACCACAACAACATTAATTTTAGAGGTTAGTGACAGGGAAGAAACGTCAGCTCTATATATTATAGAAGAAACATTCCTACACAGGAAATTAGTTGCACACACAGGCATACACTACTAATGAATGACAGGATTCAGTTTTGATCAATACTCATTCACTGATTAAAAATTTAGGTATCACAAGTTACGACCAAGGATAAAGTGATGGTAAAATAACTTAATTAAGTATTACATAAAGATTCATTATTACTACATAAAAATGTACAGCTTCATACTAAAATATATTTATTTTTAATTTCTGTAGTATCTGTGGAATAATAGTTCAAATGTTTCGGCTCCATGTAGCCTTCATCAGTGACTTTTTAAAAGTAATAAATAAAATACATTTCTCTTCCCATCATATTTTAATGTATAAAGTAAGGCTATAGAAAAAACCCAACTTCATACAGGTAAATGAAGTGGTTTCAACACAGAATAGTATGACATTCACTTCTAACATTCAAATAAACTGAATCAAACCTTCTCTTGCTTGCTGCTCTCACACTCCCAGCACTCTTTCTATCATTACAGATTCATCACCTCTTCCTACTAATACCTGTATTAGGTAGACATCTATTGCTACTGGACTTAGTACTGCTTGATTATACTGGCTTCCCTGAGGCTCCATCATTACTTTCTACAGTTCTAACCCTAAGGAAAATGGCTGCACAGGTAGCTAACTATCTGTCCTTACTTTCTTCTTCTCTAACATGGCTAAATTCGCCAGAAGCTTTTAATAGCCTCAAAGGTTGTAAAACAAGAAGCCGTAAACTCCTGATCGAATGGTACAAAAAATTGGTAAAGGTTACATAGCAAAAGAAAGTTTTAGCCATTGTCAGAATGAGCAGTCTTTTAGACGTCTTTTGATTACCGTATGCCACATATAGCTTTAATATTGTATTTTTTATGATTCTTTAAAGTGATCGACTTCCGTGGCTGCATTAATCTAGCCGCAATTGTTTTTGTCCCCCATTTAACTTCAATAAATCCACCTGATTGATATGAATTCTCACTTCAAATAAATGCTTCGCCCAGACATCTTGAGAACTAATGTGGAGTTGTTGGCTGCAGCTCATTACAGTACTTACAAATTTCTACATACATAGTGAAGGCCTACTATAAAAGACATCAGCTGTGTTCAGATATCAATATAGACGCCGTTGACTTCCATCCCATCATTCATACTTGATTATTAAAGTTCAAACCACTAGTCATACCTAAATGTTTTTATTAATCAAACATTTAGGCTGCTATTAAAAAAAAACAACGTTGAACTTTAATAATCAAGTATGTTTATGTATACCTAGTCAAACAAATATTATCCAAGAAATCCCATCATATTGAACTGCTGCACACTAACCACTGTCAATACGATAAATATATCTCTGGCCAACTCTGGCCAACTCTTAGACACACTTCTGAGGATCTCATGACCCATACTGATTGTAGACAAGTTCAACACCCTGTTATCCCTAACATCATTAGGGCTATTCCGGCTTGTCACCCAAGGGGGAGCTAAGTTAGACAACGTGAATGGGGGGGAGGGGGGGGGGCAATACACCTTATAAGATGTAATTCTGTGTCAAGACTTAGAATAAAAATTTCCCCCCTCTCTTTTTTTGTTTGTATTATTTATTTTTCCTACTTAGCCTTATCATGTATGTATACCACTGTTAATTAAAAATTGCCAGTACACTAATGGGAAAAAACAAAAACACAATCTCACTAAAGTACTAGGGAGGTGGGAGGGGGGGGGGCATTTCATTAGTTACAGTGGCCGAGTGTTTACTGCCACTCCTGACGATGATATGGAACATGTATATGAAGAAAACCAAAATGAAACAGGTTTTGAGTTTGTTCTCTCAGACTATTCCTTGTCAGATGGCGTATTGTCACAACAATTTCTAAATCTAATAGTACGGCACGTAAATTGTCCATTCAAAAATGTGTGGGAAAATCACTCTTCAATTGAAACCGAAATTCCAGAGGAATCTAATCCTGAAATACAAAGATAGTGAGTGACTGATACAGTGTAGCTACAAGTGCAAATGATTAAAAAAAAAAGAAGATGGCCTACTATTAGCGAGTGATAGCACGGGTAACCTGTACTTTTGGGATCAACAGCACTCGTAAAGCAATTGAAATAGTACTCGGCGAGTGTTATTTCAATTGCTTTACGAGTGCTATTGATCCCTAATAGCACTGTTACCCATGCTATTACTCATACTATAATAATATAAAATTGTATTCGATAACCCACACTTTCAGCAATGAATTGGCAGCAGAAATGATTAGTTCAGACAGTTACATGCTTTACAAGTTTGGCAGGGAGAGGTGTTTAAAGAAAACTCTGTTTTTTGTCATGTCAAATAATTTGCAAAACTCCTAAATACAATTCATTAGCTATCTATTAAACACTACACATCACAGTATTTAGTACACATACTTGTTGTCGCATAGCATAAGTGAATTCCTGCCGTTGCAGTCCTCTTCTCCTTTATCATCACTCACAGGTAGCACAAATGCAGCCTAGCCCACGAACAACCAACCTAACGAACCACCTCCTAATCAATCTTGCAGGGTAACCAAGGACAACTTTCCACAAAGGTCGAAGGTGACAGCTAGCAACAAGAGCGCGCGCAAAGACATCGCGTGAGGTCAAAGGTGAGGGTCAGCCGTTCTGCACATAACGTCTTTCATTTAATTGCGTATGGGGAGTACCCGTTAAGTATACGGAACCGTTAATTATACCGGAAGTGGAAATTCAATTTATGTTTTCACGATTTCTAGTTCAATTGCTTTGCTGAATACAGCCCAGTTCAACTGCCAGTTTCTGTGCGAGTCAAAGGTTTTACCCTCCAGTATTTTAGCACTAAGTTGAGATAAATTGTAGCTTTTTATTAACATTAAAAACTCATTTTTTTTGGTTTGCCAGAAATGCCTGGTTTTCCCAGAGCCTGTCACAAATTGCTAATAGTACTATTACTATTCTTATTACCTTGAATTGACATTGATATCCTAAAAATTCCATTTTGATCCTAGAACTGGAATTAAAAAGTGAAAACACTTAACATACCATTGTTGTGGTTCACAAAATATAAGGCAGTTACAAATAAATCAAAATTACTAAAATTCATAATAGTGCGTCCAACTTAAAGAGTAAACTTTTGGAAATAAAAAGGGTACTGATTGTATTTTCTAAATTGTACATATGATATGGATTTTAACAATTTGTAAAGTATGGTCACATCCACCTACCTACAAAACAACTTTGTGGTTTTGTGGAATAGGTGACTGAAGAGAGACCTTTCAATTTAGATGTACAAAATTGTTTATGCTGAAAAAAAGAATTTATTGGTCCTGAGGGTGAACTAACTGGACAGGCTGAAGGACTGGGTGGTAGAGTCAACACATGCTTACCTCTTGGTGCCTTAGGAGTGATTAGTTCCTTTAGCTTGTCTCCAGCCTGGAAAAATGAAGCCCTCTTGAAGGTAGTGGGCATATTAGTAACAACTACCAATAGTGTCGAGTCGCCACTTACCGGTAGCGTTGCTTTAATCGAATGGGAAGAAGCCAAATCAAGCACAAGGAGAGTCCCTACAGATTGGTCCCGTAAGTGCTCGGGTTATGGTTGCGTTAATGACAATATTGATGACGGATTGCGGTAGAACACGTGACGTCAAATAAAATGTCAACAAATGTATTAAGTTCCTTGGCAAACGTGTAATTCTCTGTCTTCTATTGTATATATTGTCTTTTTAGAAGTGGGAAACAGTGCTAAGCAGGTAAACGTGTATATTTAGGGCCTGTTGTGTTTCTGCATGTTAGTTTCAAAAAATTTTACTCTATAAATTGGACACACTGTAGGACTAAGAAAAACGCAATAAGATATAACTCCAAACAGTAAGATATTGTAATACGGTAGATGCAGGCTAAAGAGACCCTGCTAACAACTTCAAACAGTAAGATATTGTAACCCTCCAAGTAGTAAGATATTGTAATACTGTAGATGCAGGTTAAAGAGATCCTCCTTATAACTCCAAACAGTAAGATATTGTAATACTGTAGACGCAGGCTGAAGAAACCCTGTTAGTAACTCCAAACAGTAATATATTGTAATACTGTAGATGCATGTTTAAGAAACCCTGCTAAAAACTACAAACAGTAAGATATTGTAATACTGTTGACACAGGTTAAAGAGACCCTGCTAATAACTCCAAACAGTAAGCAAATAGGCACTTAAAAATGGGGGTTTAGCAAGTGGTAACCTAACGGCCAGTACAACGATCAGCTTTAATACACACACAGCAAAATACCGCCTATTAAAATTTTCGGTCAAAATTATATACTGCAAAATCATGTGCTAGCCAATAAAATTATATTGCATGCATGTGCATGTACATTATAAAATATGGTAACCAAAATGGCCATACAGTGATAATTGCAGCAACATTTAATGCTAATCCTGTGACGTTAAGGGTGCAGTACCACCGGAACCTGCGGTAATTAAGCGATTCAGTAGAATACCACAAAACCGCCCGTAACTCGATCAATTTACTCTCCGCGAACTGACTATTGTACGCGACTCGCGCACAACTTGAACACGTACCAATTAACTGTACCAGACAATTTACCACAAAGAGCTTTCACCTCAAAGGACTACCAGTACTGTAGGGCAGAAGCAGCAGTGCAGATAACTAGAAAATGCTCGTGTAGCATTGGTTGGGCGAGCGAGCGAAGTTCTGGGGAAATGTTGACACTTTCAATTGCATTGGGGTCGTTTGATTTGAATTTGCATTGATTTTCTTCCTGCAGGTTGCCATATGTGGATACATCGACACATTTTATGTGGGTGTTCTTGGTGCCACAGACTATTGGGTGCGATTTGAGTGGCAGCATCGCGGAAGTCCGCACGTGCATGGTGTTGCATGGCTTCCTGATGCACCCAATGTCAAGGACCTCACCTTCGCGTTTAAACGACCACGTATTCAGTTTAAACGACCACGTATGCGCGCGCGTTTAAACGACGACGTATGTGCGCGAGCGTTTAAACGACGACGTATGTGCGCGAGCGTTTAAACGACGACGTATTCAGGATTTCCATAGTCTACATCTTAGAGTTGCTCGCTCGCTTCGCTCGCTCGCCAATTAATATTTGTTCACTTTCTAAATATTACTAAACAATATTATTATAAATCATAACTCCATAGTAGCAGGGCATAATACAATATGAAATGAACAAAATCAAAGGTTCTGAAGTATGCAATACTATCAAGGGGATCCAAGGAGCTGTGCCTTCTCATTGACCTCTCTACTGGAGTGCCATGTCCTCTCTTCTAAATAACCAGGATGTATGTAGTATTCTTCCCTTCAGGAGGCATGACTTCTTAGGAGAGCCGAAGGTCTACTATTCTCTCCTCTGGATAACAAGGAAGCCATGTCTTCTGCTCTGCACTTTTGTTGTGAACCTGCCAGTTGTACCCTAGAACCAAGGAGTTGTGCCTTCTCATAATCGGAGCTCATCTATTTCTATGAAGAGCATGCCAGCACCTTTCCTCCTGTTGAGGTAGATCAAAGTACTATGATCTAAACTTTGATTCTGGTCTTATTTTAAATAAATCAATAAAATAATAATTGATAATAAACAGCCTAATTGATAAATATATATTATTGTAGAAAGAAAATAACATTAGTCAATAAAAGTAATAATTCACATTTTCTTTTAACAAATAGCACCAAAAATTCCTGAGAAGTTGAAGTTAACACACTGAAACTGCTTCTAACTTCTACCCGCTACACCAACCTTCTATCAAGCTCTCCAAAGATACCAAAGCAGATGCTTCCTTCAAGTCGCAGCTGGGAGCCGTGATATATCTATTCTAAACGAGTGACTCCAGGCCCCATTAATACGCCGCCGCTTCTTCATTGTCTAGGACCCTCCAGTAATTTCCAGAAGTCTTGTACTCTTCCCCGCAGGGCTCACTCGCACAGTAACTCTTCTTTTGTGTTTGCTTACCAGTTCTAATTAGAGCCGCCACCACCCGGAATTTTGCCCACAATAAATTGCGCGCTCAGAGTTGGGGGGCGGAGTTGAAGAATCAAATGAATACGAATCAATAAGTTAGTTAAAAATCGATATTCAGAAGTACTGGATGACCAGAATGAACTCATATTTTGTACACGTGGGGTCTGGCCTCCGAAGGAAGAGAAGAGAGAAAGAAGAAGAGGGAAGACTGGATGAAAAAAAACTGTAAAAAAAAAAAAGGAAAACAAATTGTAATATGTGTTGTCGGCGTTCTTAAGTTGTTTGGTCCCCTAGGCACCGCTGGGTTTAAAATCGACTTTCAACTGTGTGGTCGCCCCGAATATCGCGTGTGCCTTAAGGTTTGTCTTGTTTTTGTCAGTTCCTCCCGGTGTTTTTCTTAAACTTTGTTATAAAGCTGTCTCTTGGGTCTGTTTCAACTGCTACACAAAGGCCAGCGTGATTGAAAGGCAACTGGCGAAAATAACGACAGATTCAGTTGCCTCCAGTTGCCAGTTGGGGAGACCTCAAAGCCCTCCGACGACTGCGGACCTACACACGGGGTACACTCCACATCTAAAAAAACATAACAACGAGTTTTTTCTTTTAAATAAGATACAAAAATAAAAAAATAAAAATGTTAAAAAAAAAGGAAAACAAATACTAATATCAAAAATATAGCGTTGTTAAGTTGTGGGGAAGCCCCTAGGCTACCGCTGGAAAAAAAATCGACTTCGTAACTGCAACGGTCGCCCCTGAATATCGCTGAATAGCCTTAAGGTTTGTACCGTTGTTTCTCAGTTCCTGGTCGGTCTTTTTTCTTGAAACTTGGTTTATAAGAGCTGTCTGTTGGTGTCTGTTTCCACTGCAACAACAAAGTAAGCGTACATTGAACAGACAACGAGCAATAAATACATAGCATAACTCCAACTGCGGTTTAGCGCTGCGGTTTCAAGTGGTACTGCACCCTTAACACCCCCAATATACCAACTCTCATTAGTCATACTAAACTCACTCCAGTCAACCAATTCTATTGAAATAAGGCAGCATAATTTCAGTTTTTCCTGGACCTCGGGAACCCTGAGACTATTAAAATCTACTCTATAATTTCAGTTTTTCCTGGACCTTGTGGAACCTGAGACTATTAAAGTCTACTTTATAATTTCAGTTTTTTCTGGACCTCGGGAACCCTGAGACTATTAAAATCTACTCCTCAAGCTGGATGTGCTCTAACTTACACACAGACACTCACTCTTAGGGCCAGCCATACGATAATCCTATCCCCACAGTATGGTATGTAAGGGCACTTGGCACACCAAGGTAAGATTCTTGCCAAACACTCAACTTGATACATGATGATAAGAATAGCCAATAAATTATTCTTTTGGTCTGGGATGATTTGTTATCGTTAGCTAGTGTAAAGTAGCGCTGAGGGTTCCACCTTTAATGCTATTATATTAACGCTTTGACTTGATTCTGCGTCTAACAGAGATTGATAATAATTAAGGATACCAGTAATATATTTACTTATGATTGCCGTTCACTTGTCGTCATCGTGTGCAATTCATTTACTAATATCCATAGCTTACGGAAAAGATAGGCGTAAAATTGCAGTTTATAATTCAGAAGTAGTACCAAAATTAGTAAGGATATTTGAAGGGACTCCAGTAATAGCTTATTGTGGAAGTTCATTACCAGTCATTTGGACCTACGAAAGATTTTGCATTAATCAGACCATCATGTTGATAACTGACCCGGTAAATTCGGTGGTGGGCTTTACATACATACTACAAACAAATAATATTCTACTGAAAAATTTAAGGGCATTTGATACTGGTTTATTTACCTGTTATGGGACTTACATTAATCCAAGCAATGAAGCTGCACCATTTTTAAGTGGAGTTAGTGTGTATGTAGAACGACTTATTGATGGAGCACCAGATTGTGTTGTGATACCAAATTTTATACAAGTTACAGAAGGTGATTGTGTCACTCTAACATGTAAGAGTGATAAACAAGTAGAGTGGTTTGGTTTCAGTTTAATATATAGATTCTACAGTCTACAACGATTCAATTGAGCCAAGAAACTTGAAGAAAGAACACAGTGGCTTGTATTTCTGCAGAGGAATTTATTCTAACTTCAATGTAGATGGTTATTCACGAATATTAAGACTATTTCATAGTTAAGCTAGAATTGTAATAGACGGTTATACGCATAGTTTACACAGTCGTAACGTTCGCGTTCAAAGAGAGATGTACCTAAATAACTTCTGATATACAGGGAAGCTATCACACAGTAAGTTTAACATTATTGCAACACATTATTAATGAGGCTTTGATTACGGGTTAACTTGGATGTAATCTATTTTATACTGTAACAACCTAGCCGTTATAAGAACATTTTAAAGATAATGATTAAGTAAACTAAGTTAGATGCTGAATTATAATAAGAAAAAAAAGTTGATTTTTTGTAGTGACCGAAATAATCAGTATAAGAACTCAGATAGAACAGCAAAATTGGTCAATACTAGTGCTGTGACCAAGCAAAAAATGGTAGGAGCCTGCCTGTTAGGTTGCATTTTGAGAATGCCACGATCATAAAGGGTGGTATGCTCATTCTGATACTGTGATTGAGGACACTTATGTTTTCTTCCATTTCCAGAGGCAAAACTGTAAGAATCAGTTGGAATATTAGTACATGGTCATGCATGTAATTTCAATTTATAGAGAAGAATCCAATAAAACTAGAGAAGTCTATTTGTGACGAAGAAAGGTGAGATAAATGTCACTCTTAGGAAGAAGATTGCTCCTCAACACAGTTATCCACCACAGCTCTTTAGGCTACCGAAGATCCACAAGCCTGACATTCCACTTCATCCCATTATCTCCTCATTTGGCTTAGCCACATACTATCTAACAAAGGAGCTAGCTAGGATCCTTGGACCCCTCAAGGGACAATAGGAGTCATACATTAAGAACTCTGCTCATTTAGTGGGAAGTAAGTTATGTGGGCTTACAGGAAATAGTTTTTTCCAAGTGTCCTCCTTGGCCTCGTCGGCCACTCGGAAAAAAGCTTGTGTTATTTGCTTCTATCAATACATACACATACACATGTAACTTTATTCTGTGTCTCATTCCCTGTCTTATCCTTATCTTCTTCCCCACGTTACCTGACTCTCAGGACTTATTTACTTTATTTCATTTCTAGAGTTACATATATGTGTGCTTATTACTCAATCACTAGTCTGTGCAAAAATTGTCACTTCATTCATTTTGTTAACACCTCATTCAAGGGCTGCACCCCATTCACAACAGTCTTTGTCCTTTATTTTAGCTGACTATATACAGTTGGCTTTACTTCATTTCTTTTTATTTGTGGAAATTCACTAGAAGGCTCACCCATAGCCGAAAATTCATGAACTTAAAATTCTCTGAAAGTACCACATCCTAAGTAGTTCAGTAGCTACATAGCTACATAGCTACATAGTTATCAATCAAGATGACTCACTGGAAGATAAGACTAACATGAGATCAGCAACAATCTGTCACTTGACCAAACTAAGCGTGACTTCCACTTAGCTACTGTTTTGTTGAAGATGATATCTATGAGCAAACTGGTGGAGCCCCAATGGGATCACCACTCCCCTCAGTTCTTGCTGATCTCTACATAGAATTCCTTGAACAGATGGCAATCAACAATGGGCACAAACCTACCCTTGGGTGAGATACGTGGATGACACATTTGTTCTGTGGCCGCATATTCAAGATAACTTACAGAGTTCCACAAGCACATCAATAGACTCAGAGAGTCCATCCAGTTCACAATGGAGACAAAAGAAGGTGGCAAACTCCCCTTCCCTATATGTTAACATCAGTAGACAACGCCAACAACACAACACTACAGTCTACAGAAATCCAACTCACACCAATCGTTATCTCAATTGTAAGTCCAATCACCACCCTAGAACTAAGTTGGACATCATCAAGTGTCTTGTTCACTAAGCGAAGAATATCTGCAAAGGTACTGAAGGAATTTAATCACCTTCAAGAAGTATTTGAATCCAATGGCTTCCCACACCTACTGGTCAAAAGGCACAAAAACCCATATCCCCACCAACTGATGAGAAAGAATAGGAGAAGAAGCTGAAAATCTTCAGCACACAATTATGTCAAAGGTTTCAGTGAGAACCTAGAGAGAGACGGTGTGGCAACATTAACATCAGGCCACTGTTTAAATTCAGCAGGACTCTACGTTGTCTCTTAGTTAAAGTAAAGAAGAGAATATCCCCAAGGAAAAAAAACAGCAAATGTGTGATCTACAGAATGCAATGTGAGTGTGGCAACTGTTATGTGAGCGAGACTGGCAGAATTCTTGAAACTACATAGACTGAAAGAACACAAGAGGGCAGTAGGTATGACAACCAGAACTATGGTATTGCTGTTCATGCCAACACTACATGCCATGCCATCCAATGGGAAGATGCTGAGATACTCACCAAAGAGCAAAACTTGTATAAGAGGAAGTTATAATACTCTACACATCAGAGAAGAAACTAACTCCATGAACTAGGATCAGGCAGGCTAGTGAACCCAATCTGGAACACAATAACATCATCTATTCAGTCTGTTGGACTATCCAGCAAGTGGAGGACCTGATCCCGATGTAGACTGAAGCACTACACAGACAGAGTCAATCCTAGTTATGTTGATCTGCATAGACAAGACACACTAGCGAGTGTTGCCGTCAGAATTCCAGTTGAGCGACCAATTCGTTAATTCGTTGGAAGCTTCGTTGGAGAGTAGAGACAGAGGTCGTAAATCCCAACTCGCTCTCCCACTGACTGGACCCTCTGAATATAGGTTGTCTTGACCCTGACTAAGACAAACCTGATACTCAAATACCTTATTAGAAAAGATAAGTAAGCTATGAATAGTACAAAAAAAATACACCTTATTACCACGTAGGAAGATTGGTGTGATGACCAACAGGTGGTATATCAAAGATGAGTTCTGAAAAACAACAGGAACAGAGTCAATAACAAATTCCGTAATTAAAAATAGCTTAAGTATAAATACAAAAAACAAAGTGATAGATCGACGATCGACAAACATCGACGCTCGGCGAGTTAGCTAGCTAGTGCGCAAGAGTGACATAGCTAAAGTAAAGTGGTGTCCTTGTGGAGGATAACCGGAACACAGTAAGTTAGTGCTTTTTATCATCTATGTATTCTTTTTTTGCCACCTAACCTAGTCACCATCACCTACATCGGAGATATTTTGGTTCTGTCAGGTCATTTAGCTAAACTTCTGTACAGCTGATGGCAGACCTCTGTCTGAAACGTCCCGATATGAATAATCTACATTGCATACTAAATTAAACCTAGCTAAACTATAATTATATTAAGTAGATAGCATAGTATTTAGTCTCTACCATTAAAAAACTTGTTTATATACTCTAGATCTGCCCATGCAGATAAAATTTACATGTGGAAGTCTAAGTGATATATTTAAGAGAGCCAATGTAATACACATACACCAAAAACATTGAACTAAGAAAAGAAGATGACAGACTTTTCTAGTATATCAAAACCAATACCAGATAATAGGTTAAGGCTAATAAGAACTGAACAGGACTCTAGCAAATGGTATGGTCCTGCTGATGGTCACTTCTTTACCCAGCTTAGTAGCTAAGTCGACGGACCAGACTGCCTATTTACTATGGCGCCACGAAATATGTTTCAGCCTTGCAAGAACACTCGCAAAAAATGCGCACTCCTTTGACAGTGTTATGGTCAAAGGTTAGCAGTGATTGGCAACCACAAATACAACAATTGAACAAGCTTAAATAATAGGGTCCACTGACAGGAAATCAATGGTCTTGGAAATGAATATCATTAATGGTGGGTAAAGGGTTGGTAACACTAAGCTAGCAGTTTATTGTTCTTTGGCCAGGGCCAGCCTGTGCCAGTTATCCAGGAGAGTCCTGGACAAGAACGATATTTTAATTGGCACTTGATAAAGAGTGACTCATGTCAAGACTATTTACGATTTAAAATTGTAAGACTTACAAGCAAATAATGAAGTTTCCAAAATCAGCCGATTAATTAAAGGAGTATTATCTAAACTTATGAAGTACTGCAACTCTTGTAATTAATCGACTCATTGTCTTTAAAAAAAAAAAAGATTCGTGACGATAAGTTCCCCCACCCCCAAACGCCCATAAATAACTAGATGAAAATATTTGCACAAGTTTATGCCTACTGTGAGAAAATAAACAAAATTACTTAGTACAAAATATTATTTATAAGAAATTTTGGGAAAAGTCTCTCCGTTCGCCTAAGACTTATCGACCTCGTGAGCGACTTACATAACCGTCTACTACAATCCTAGCCTGTCCATGAAATGGCTTGCGTGTGAATAATAAAACACCCGTAATGGAGTCCAGAGCAATCCCCCTGCATAAGTACGGGCCACTGTCCACTTTCCTTAGGTTTTTTAGCGTGATGGAATCGTTTTGCACAATTGTATCCATATACTTTAACCTGGAACTAAACCACTCCACTGGTTTATCACTTTTACATCTAAGAGTAACACTGTCCCCTTCTGAAACCTCTACAAAGTTTGGAATTACAACATAATCCGGTGCTTCCTCATTATTTTGTTCCACAAACACTCTAATTGATCTAGAAAATGTCACAATTCCAAAATCGCCACTGTCGTAGGTTCCGTGGCAGTTAAACAAACCAGAATCTGTTGCTCTTAAATGATTCAATATAATACTCCTATTTAGGATCTGATATATAAAGGGAGTCCTTAAGCTAAATGGTTCATTCGTCAAAAATATAATTTCGTTATAGCCAAATCTTTGGTAACTCCAACTGGTCAATGAAAAACTTCCACAATAAGCTATTACAGGAGTCCCTTCAAATGTTCTTACTATGTCAGGTACTACTTCTAAATCGTTAACGATAATTTGGCGCCAGTCTTTGCCGCACACTATTAATAATTAATAATGAAGCCGAACACACAAATGATGATAAATACCCAAGAACCATCTTGCCCAGTTATGTATATTAATAGACAGATTAGGGTAACTGGAATGTTCTCGAGTTGTAAAGCTCCCTATAACAATATATATAATAGGGTATGCCCCCGACGTAACTGCCGCTTTTAGGGTGCTAAAGGCCCTAGGCTGTAGCGTCCAGCCAATTAGGGCGCTATTTCTGTGAGGACCCCCCTAAAATTAGAACATAGCAGCTAACCCCATTTTTGTATTGTGAAGTAGGCATTCTATCCAGCATAGTGTTGTTCAAGTGAGTGCACAGTCCCTTCTGGCTAATAGTAACCTCCCTTCTAGTTTTTTATTAGTTTTTTTTGGTTTATGAGTCCGTCCTGCAAGCATTAATTAAAGAATTTTTTTTTTATCTATGGTGCAAGATTGTTGTTTGCACGGTTTTCCTGTCAGATGGAAAGATAAGATAGATTCATGGCATGCCTTGCACACTAACAATATTTTTCTTAATTAATACAATCATCACCAAAATGAGAAAGTGAGAAAGAAACCAATAACATAATGAACAACAAAAAAGCAGTTATATATGTTGCATATGTTATTTTAAAAGTTTTAGTTCTATTTTTGTGGATGTTTATATCACTACAGTTATGAAAATTAAAGGTACCCCTTCTAGTATATTGTTTGCAATGTAAAAGCACTACATTCATGGTATTTTCGTTGTATTTTGCTTATGTAATCATAATCCTTCCTTATCCATCCAAGCTCTTCATCAATGTCAGATACTGTAAATACAAACTTTTTACATGGCCTTACATCTTTCAAAATTTCATCATCATATTATAAAGGTTGACCAAATCTTGATTCAAAAGCTAAGCTAAACTGGAAATTGACTGTAAAGAGCAGAGCTAGAGTACTGATTGTGAGTGGGTTGACTTGAAAATATACGGTGAGGAACTAGACTGGAGAGCTGACTGTGATAAGCTAAATAAAGGAGAGACGATTGTGTTGAAGAAGGTGGAAGAGTAGCTGGTTTGAAAAAAGATT
>WLWD01000825.1_pt1 | contig 115344 bp, 74 predicted proteins | sample 6712731 | NCBI WGS metagenome assembly WLWD01 (sample SAMN12718690, study PRJNA576275) | sponge metagenome | isolation source: marine sponge | host: Mycale hentscheli | place: New Zealand: South Island, Marlborough, Capsize Point | collected 2014-11-01 | reverse complement strand
GTTTGTGTGAGCAGATTATTTGGTTACTACATGTGGTATAGCCTGTGGTCGACAGTGCAAAGGAGCCTATCTTTTATTGAGTGAGGTGGCTCTCAATGACATGTCACAAACACAGGGCTGTAGTAGATAGTTTGACCAGTCCGACCTTGGTCGGACCTTTTTTTTTTATAAAATGGGCGTTGTCAGCTAGTAAATATTTAGGTAAAGGGTCTTTGGAATAACGTACCTTCAATTGGTGGTGAAGTGTTGCCGGCAAATCCATCGCAGATATTGTCACAGTTTTGGCTCCCATATCAGAAGTTTGCGTCAACAAGTAGTGTTTCTCTTCCAGATTTTCAGCCGGTTCCCCCGGCGCAAAATACCTGCTGCAAAGAAAATCAATGAAGCAGAGCAAAAATTCAGCTATTAAGCGGTGTGACTCCAATATAATAAAGCAGAAGTCGGTGTGCATTGTTTTATATGCTTAAGAGCAGTAAAACTAAACCAAGTATCTGTCAAGAAGGATGACGCTGCTTAGCTATGTAAGTTCATTTTTAAGAGGCTAAATTAGCTACAGTATTTTTTTTATACATTGACCAAAATTTAATACTAATAGCTATAGCGAATGAATTCATCGAACAAAATGAGCACCGTATGCATATTCTAAGTTAACTTCGCTATCATTATTGCATTGATTCACTATTTGTCATTTTTCTATAAAATACTGTAGCATATGTTGGAATCAAACCACACCCATTTTGCAAAAACCACACCCATTTGGGAATTAACCACACCCACTTCCTGGTCTGAGTTTGCCATACTAAATGCGTAATAGTTTTATGGCTCTGCAAGTCATAGCTAAACTTGTTAGCTAAAAGGACTAGATCCGCCACTGGTATTCTTTGGTTTATTACCAGTGTGTGCTTTGTTTCATTAATTAAGTTAACGAACGTTTATCTTCGTTGAGATTTTGTTTTGTTGAGTCATGATAGTGTAAGGATGATAGTGTGAGGATGATAGTGTGAGAGTTCCAAAATGTAGAAAAGCAGTGTGTCCCCTCTTATTCTTTCTGGTGCTATTCGGGATTAATAGCATGAGTAACGTAATGAAATAGTGTTTGAGGCGAAGTCGAGTGCTATTTAGTGCTTTACGAGTGATATTCATCTCTAATATCACGGCTAACCATGCTAGCACTTGCTAATACTTTGCCTACATCCTAACTGAAACACTATTACTTTATTTTCAGCAAAAGCAACGGCATTACTAAGGCTTACGGTCTTGCGCATGCGCACTTACCCGTACTATTTCGCTTGACTACCGTACCATTTCAACTCCAGCCATGCGGTTTCACTTTCCCCAGGCTATTTCAATTGAACAATCGATTTCCCCCATACATTTTTCAATGGGCACTTTTACGAGGCATGCTATTATAATGTAGATACCTAAAGTGCCTGATTCTACATACCTAAATCACTACCACCTTCTGGTGAGTACTAAAATTCCATGAGTACAAAATTAATTTTGCTAATAAGATTAAGAAATCTTCAAGTTCTTTTTTATGTTTTCATTGTGATGTAGCACTTTTTATATTAAAAAAAATAGAAGCTGATAGGCAGCGAACATTTTAAACTATTTTTTTAAATATGGACACCCAAGCACTCAACACTTGACCATTGTTAACCTCGATTTTTTTTTTAAGCTACAGACTTGTAGCGCTCAGAATTAGTCAAGCACAAGGTATATAAAAGATGCACGCTGTTTCGAGCCAGTAGATTAGCCCAACCTATTGGAACTGAAGCTTCTTCTATTTACACCTGGAGGTTTCATTAGTCTGATTTTTTACCACTGCCCAGTTCTGTATGTCTTCACAGTAGTATGAGAGTGGTCAAGTTTTGTTGTTGTTGTTGTTTGTTTGTTTGGACTGGATTATTTTTTCTCAAAAAAGGAGGGTTGTCCAAGAACGCCGTCAGTTGTCCCATGGGACTATGATGGGAATACAAGGATCCCATGGGATGTCCATGACAAAATTCTAAATTTATTAAATTTGAAACTTTCTCTGCTGGGAAACCCCTCCTTGTTTGAATAGTCAGACTAGCCCATCGTGTTTGTAGTCACATGAGTGGTACACCCAATTATGGGGGGCTTTGCCCCCCTGCACACCCCCGTACACTCGGGGGGCTATGTTGTGAGCGAGTTTGGGGCTCCTAATATGCCCGTGGACAGTTGACGGCAAAACTGGACAACTCTGGTGTAAAAAAGAAGTCGAAAAAATATTTAATAATACTCGTGTCTGTCGGTTCATCCATTCAGTAAGTAAGTCAGTCTGTCAGCATTAATGTGCCAGATATTTTTTGACTCCTTTTTCCAGAAAAAGCGAGTATAGTTAAGCCAATGTGAACATTAGTTTTACACTGCGGGTGACGCCCCCTTTCAGTCCCGCCTTAATCATGTGAGCGAAATTCTTCCGGCTACTTGTTAGCTTATGCTGTGAAATTGAGTTGAGTCATTGATTTTTAGAGAAGGTTTGCAGTTTTGAAAAGAGACTCAAAGTACAGCTACACTATGCTATTCAGGCTGAGGGTTACTAAATCCATTTCCTATGGACTATCGAGTTTGCTCAAGGCTTTTGAATAAAATGGCACACCAAACAAATTCTTTTAGTCCATGAATTCTAAATGCCGAAGAGCACAGATGCTTGAATATAATTCAAATAAGAGGTTCGCGCCACTGACCAATCCAATATGCAATATGCCTATTGTTTCATTTAAAATTCGATTTGTTCATGCTATTGTTAATCTCTCCTCTGTGTGTGTGTTTGTGTGTGTGCGTGTGTGTGTGTGTGCATGCGTGTGCGTGTGCGTGCATGTGTGTGTGTGTGTGTGTGTGTGTGTGTGTGTGTGCGTGTGTGTGTGTGTGCGTGTGTGTGTGTGTGCATAGGCATCACAGAAGGTTGGCAGTGGTGTTCAGAAATAGTTGTGCAAATTTTTAATGGCCTCCAAGGCTCCAAATGTCATACTACAGGAGTTGAAAGGTGAGAATGGACAAACATACCCTAGTGGCCAAAGCAGCTGATGGTTATGTAGCCACAGGATGCATGCTGGTGTGGATTTTTCTAAGAATTTTGTCCTGGGACATGATGACTTCCTCCTAGTGCTTGACTTTTGACACCTGAGCATGATACAGCATGAAACCCACTTTGGTACCCAGGGGTTGTTGAAATTTTGGGCTACGAAGGGAGGGGGTTGCATGGACTAGGGTAGATGAAGTGACATGGGAGGAAGGTGAGGATAAGAAAAAGAACCAAGTAATAATAACAGTTTCTTAGTGGCCCAATAGTAGGTTTAGAGCCATGCAATATATATGTAATAGCACGGGTAGAAGTGAAATTAGAAATATATTTCACGAGTTTTAGTTCGACAGCTCTTAAATTTCATGAGGCAAAGCCGAGTGCTATTTTTTTTTAAAAACTAAACGAATGAAATATATTCCAGAATTTCATGACTATCCGTGCTATCACAAATTAATACCGAGGCCTTAACCTAACCCAATTTTCTCTTCTCGTACTCACTACAAACAAAATCACCTGCTCCGTAAGAAAACCTACTCGTTACTGTAAGTAGTACGGCGTAGTCGACTGGTAGGCAACACTCTACCATTGGACGAGTCGTCCTCCTCTTCCTGTCCTTTGACTCCTTCAAACCAGTAAAACGCTTTGCTGTCATTTTCTTTGCTACTTGATATTAGGTGATATTTCACGTCGCCTAGTGCACCCATGAGATACTGGATCAATTATGTTTCGGCACAATAAATTTTCTAAAGGAATGAAATTGGTAACGGCATTAATATATACTATATGAGGGCAGTTAGAATTTATCCAATTAATTTTATTATTTGTTTGCTCAAATCGTTAGCTAATAGTTGGGGAAGGGATGTCTTAGTGTTATTTTTACTCTCATGCTGTATTTTCACTCGCCTTTGGCTCATAACAATACTATGATGCTCTTAAAATATCCTCTCGTATTGTTCTTTGATTAGTCTAACTGACGAACAAGCTCAACTGTATGCTTCGAGTCAATTTATAGGTGTATTTTCTGTTTCAGGATTCCTCTAGAGACAATTTGTCAGGGATAATTGTTTGCCAAGACATAACTAACATTTTTGTTGTGATTAATTTATTGTTTGTTAACAGTTACTTGTTTTTGTCGTGTTTTGTAATCATATTCATGCAGTATTTTGAAAAGCTAGTTTCAGTGGAACGAAAAAAAATTATGAAAGTTGTCAATTGTAAAAGTTAACTGGTTGTTTTACTCGATTTTACTCCAATATCAGGAATGGACACACACATTCAAGTAAACAAGCAAGCACGGTGCATCACTGGCATAACATAATAATAGTCTAACTAGGATGCGCTCCAATAGCGCAGGGTGGAGAGCAAGAATGTCACCCTGCCGCCATTCCGTGCATCCTAGGTGTGGTTACAAAATCTTGGAGGAGAGTTGCAACTTGCTAAAGTGTAGTAATAGTGAGTAGTTGCCATTTGCTTGCACCTAGTTCTCAGTCATATCTAAGAGGTTCCTCTGGAACAGACATTTTCCGCAAGAACTTGTGGAAGTAACTGCAAACACAAATACAAAACTGGAGTAAGAAATTGATATAAAATATGTCAAAGAAAATTAAAACATGAAAGATATATAGGTATTATCTTGGCTTCAAACTATTTGTGCTTAAATTTAATATAATGGCTAAGAATTATACCATATAGTTAGTGGATTGCTATTTTATTTTGGGAGCCCTCCCTCTAACCTTAATTAAGGGTGGCCGCACATAGCAACGCGCACTGCCTGTAGATCCGGACATTAATTTATTCCCCGCCAATACCCCACTATTTGATAATACGCGAGCAGAAACTATCGCGCAGTAGTAGCAGAAGTATACTTTGCGAAGTTGTGGTGTTTTAGTTTAGCTTCTTGTTGTCTCATATCCGTTTACAGCAACTCTCCATACATCGTCTGAGCTCACGCAGCAAGGTGTACCAGGCTGCCTCTCCTCCTGTAGCCGTTCTCCGGACTCTGCGCACCTGAACTCAAGCGGATGGATATACCAGGCTCGATTTCTGCGGAGCGAAGACTTCCCAAGCTGCGCAGGTCTAATACCTTCACCTATGGCTATCTCCAATAAACTGCTATCTCTTCTGACTCCTCTTGTTATTGTTGTATTGATGTTTGTTTACTCTTGATATAGGCGGGCTCTTTTTAGAACCAATACAAACTAATTGAAAAAAAAATTGCTCGCGTACTCGTAGTACGAGATATGGGGGTGGGGCTATTTCTTAAGAATTGCGAGTGGAATTAAAGTTCCAAATTTTGTATGAGTTTTTCTTGGAATCTAATAATGAGAACGACACAAAAATTTTACACACGGGTAAACCAAAAAAAAATGAACTGCACCATAACGAGAATTTTTCAATATCTTATAAATAGAAAAAATTGCGAATAAATCATAAAGTAATATTGAAATGGATAAGAACTCGTTATGTTGCAGTAGAGTATCGGCTCGGCTAGTAGTGCACCAAATTGCGGAGCTCCAACTTATCGCACCGCTCCAAAAAAGTGCTACAAAGTTTTATAACCAGGCCCCGATATTTCCTCCAGATTCGCTCTAAAATTAGTGAGCGGCTCCTTGGGCAGGTACTTTGTCCTTGTGTTGTAGTGGAGAAGCCCCTGTAAGTATACAATAGTAGTAATCGTGCATAGCAACCATCAACAAAAAATTGCGTAGGCGGTGTGCGGCCACCCTTAAGTTTGGCAAGTATGTATCCTTGAACAATGGAACTATCCCTGAACAGTGGTGCCTGTTACAGTTCATTCTGAAGTAAATATACTGCCAACAACAGGACATTAATGTCTGGATTCACTGCTCCCGCTTCACTACAAAAAAACAAAAACAACAACCAATCTAACAAGTTATACCACATAACTGCCAACCTGAAGTTCTTCAATTCGCATAGTGAAGCCAGGCCGTCATAGTACTGGTTACTAGCAGGTCTTCAATCTCCAGTGATTGTAAAATGCAAATACGAAGCACAGATCACCTAGGTCACTAATGTAGCATTAGGGGTTAGCTACATACATTAAATAATATAATAGTGTACATATGGGAAATTGGTCATGGGGAGAAGGGGTCATTTACTATCTCACCTGAAGTTACCAAGTATCTCGGTGTCTGTCACTCAATTCGCATTTCACACTGCTGTTTCTTGAAAAGTATCTTTTTGTAGTAACATTTGGGTTTCTTAGTCCAATCCTGCGTAAATTTCAGAATTGTGGTAAAGGGTTTCATCATTATGACAACCATTCCAAAAGGTAAGCCGCTTTTTGTGACTTGTTACCAGGTACTGGTTATTTCGAGGTAGAAAAGTAGTGTTTCTTACAGGTTTAGACAACTACCTAACTGCTGTACTATCACTAAGTATGTCCAAGATGCTATACAGTACTTTTGAGGAAAAAATGGTGCCTCTTGCGCTACTAAAAAAAAACACCATTATCACCAGGAGTTCCTCTTAACAATAAAAAGATATGATTTTTTTTTTTACATTATCGAGTATGTTGGTCCACTGTGCAAATCGACTTGGTTGCAACTGACGACATAGAGCGTGGATCGGCAGATGAACATATTGTGTTCACCAGCCACAAGTTGGGGTCGTCAAAGACGAGAACAAAGGAAGAGTGGACTGGTACACCATACTTGTTATGGGAATACAGAAACAATGTGATGCACAAAGGTGTCCTAGGGTGAATCAACCCAGTAATAGATAGATAGATAGATAGATAGATACAGGTGAACTAGGTAAAGTTGTAGACTGAAAATGACTGGACTGAGATCTGGTATTATATAAGTCTAGCCCTTACAAAAAAACAAAAACAAAAAAAAACTTAGTAAAGAAGTTGGTAATGTTGTGATTGAGTATGCCCAGAATGCAGGTGTCAAATTATATGCAGTCAAGTCTCTGAAGAAAGGACATGTTGGGACCACAGTATAAATTCAAGCAATGTGTCCCTTTGTTTGAAGACTGTCCCCTTCTAGGAGGTTCTGAATGTAATGATTTGGTAGGAAATGAAAAATTTAGGAATTCAGATTTGTTCTGTCATGAGAGATAATTAATACAATGTACCTTACTTGAGTGTCCACTATCAACTGTACAACTTGTAAAAACAGCAGGTGGGTGAAATACTGTAGAAGCAAAGAAATTAAAGATACTAAACCATCCTCAGCTGCCTCTCAGTCTCAGGTCAGCCCATTTTACCTTGTTGGCAGCTATATTTTGTGAACAAAACAGTGGCTCTAAGATTACTCTACAGATCAACTACATCTTCATATTTCATAATAAATAATTAGTATCTATACTCTACAGAGTACATACTTGCACAATTAACTAACAGTGTGTGGGAATTCAGCAGGGAACTGCACCAAGGAAAGAATTGGTGCTTTACACTTATAAATTGGAACATTTTTCAACTTGCTTTATTATCATCACTCTACTAGTGCTATTGTATTGGAAGCAGTTGTTAATAAAAGACATGTACTTGGAATGTTGCTGTGAACAAACCAACTTCACCCGTTACTGCATTCTGGTCTTCAATAGGGGACAACATCCCCAACAGATGTCAAATAACCAGTGCCCCTTATTGAGGGAATTGACTGTACAGCAGAAAAGGACAGTTTGGGAGCTGTTCAGAGCATTTGCCCTTTAGAGGTTGTCGTTTCTTGGGACGTCAGGGACTCAGGTTTGTCTTCATAGGAGAGGCTTATTACTTTAGTGTCCTTTAGTAGTCAACATCAGCAGCTGCAAATCATATTCACTGGATCCACTGTATGCAGACTAAATAACAGCAACAATTATTTCCTCTTGACCCAATGTATTGAGAAGTACCCCCAATTATTCATTGCCCTGGCATTATAATTACCACTTAATTTTTTTTACTTGAAAAACGTATTGTATGCCATTATCATAACTGCAACAGCAAGCACAACAATAAAAATAAATAAATGGAGTTGATACAAGGTTATATAAAGAGAATTCCATGTAGTGATTGTGAAGAATACTAAAGGACTCGTGTGATTGACAATCAAGACCCATCACACACTGTTCATAGACCAACAAAACTCGTCATTGTCAAGGAGGGCTGTGAACTCTTTGGAAAATTCCAAAAACGTGCTGTACGTGTAGGGTAATTCCAATATGTTCGAACAAGTATGAGCTATAGGCCGCCGAGCAGCTCCTACAAGGGCATTGAAACTTACGCGGATGGTTTCAACTGTTAGTACTGAGCTTCCCGTCACAAACCTCAAAAAACGTTTAGCCTCAGTAACTTTCATCTCTCCAATAAATTGTTCAAGGTACCCAAAGACACGTTGTTCATTCATATTTGCAAAAATTGGTTCCTCTATCTGCTCCAGGACTTTCTCGGGGTTAGCACTCAAGCTCTCACATATGCTGTTGAGTTCATCAACTTGCATGGCCTGCCAAAAGGGCTTGTGGTTCTCTGGAACTCCACTATTCATGAGGGACAATGTAGCAAAAGGGTGCGACATGAAGTGATGACGAGCAAGTGTGTACAAAATGTGTGCCAAGTTTGTTGGGGTGGGGAATTCCCTGCAGCCAAAACGAGAGAGGACATTGATCACACTGGTGTTGGTGAGGTGAGTAAATTTCTTTGCCTGAAGAGCTGCAGTTATAACCTTCCTATCAATGTGGCTCAAGAATTCTAAGAAATATTTAATAAATATCTCTTGCGAAATACTGGTTGATAGCCCCAACAAAACCAAAGCAAGCACTGGAAAGGCTATGCGTGTGGGAAGAAATCCACAACAAAGATAGCCGTGTGACAAAATTCTTCCAAGGACAGAAAACTGACTGCTATCAATGTCAACAAGACATGCAGGTGTAAGCAGAGCAGCACCATCAAACATTCGCAGATACGCCTCTTCCCAGAAACCAGAGAAAAAGTCTCGACAAATGCCACCTAAGTCTACCCCTTCTTCTTCATCAAACTCGACTATAATAGGAACCACATCCGCAATCGTTGGTCTTGTAGAATAAAGTGCAACACCATCATCATAAATGGTCCTCCTCTTGATCTTGATACATCCTGTGTACAAGGGTAACTTCCCCTTAAACTTAGCTGCTACAAAATCATTCCTGGATGTGTTGGCTAAAAAAACGAAACAACAACAACAAAAAAACAGAACCAAAAAAAAAAAAAAAAGTGAATAAAAAAATATAACAAGAGCGAAGACCACACTTAACTTTACCTTTGGTAAGAACAGTTGACCAGCCATCAGAGCCATCACCACTGTCATCATCAGACACGATCACCACAGCATCCTGATGATCAAAGGGAGAGGGAAACCATAATGAAGATCTTATAAAATATCACGCCATACAGTATAAGCTTAAAAGACTACCCACATACTATAACTAGAGGTGTGCTCATAGCACAATGCGGCAAGCAAGCTAGCCCAGCTGTAAATTAAATTTAAACTTCAATTACATTTACGCGCTAAGAATAATTACTAATTTGAGCCATCTGACGAACCCTTACCGGTTTTTTTTTTAAAAACTAGAGCTGTTTAAACCAAATACGATACCTTACCCATACTACCTGCACGAGCGGGATTTTAATGACACTTAATGGGCGCAAAATGCTTATTAGGCGTACAATGATATGATTGTTAGGCGCGCAGTTCAACCGTATAGGCATATGTGCTAAACAACAAGAGTATACAGTAATTATCATGTTAACTGAGTCTATACATACGGAGACACTAATCTCAAGCACAAAACCACAATATATGGGACACTTCATGATTTAAGCATAAACATACCTTCTTTGCATCAACAGCTGCAGGCTTTTCCTCTTCAATCCTGCGCAAGTCCTCCAATGATTGCTGTAAACATTCAAGCATACACATACGTAGCTATCCGGCTTAACTAGTTTTTATATTAACTACCTTGCGTGCACTACTGTCAGCATCACTGTCATCACCAGATGAGAAACTAGTGGGTTTAGCCTATGGAATTACACTTATTGAACAGAGACAATTAAAATATATAGCACATTGTCTAACCTGAAGACTACTCAATGCTTCTTCAGCTTGCTTCATTAATTTAGCACGTCTCTTGGGACTACCAGTACACTCATCACTACTATATGTCTCATCCAGTTTACTGTCTGGAGTCTCAGTTGTATCTCGCTCCTGCAATACCAACAAACCGTTATCAATAAGTAACCAGATAACCCAACATTGAGGATGTGCTTTTTACGTTATAAATAACACTGTACCTTCAGTAATGTAGATCTTTCCACCATGTACAGGCTTCCTTTGGATGCTATCTCACAAATTCCTTCTCCATTAGGATATCCACTATCCTCAATACACACCATTTGCATATCGACACACTTCATAAAAGTTGGCTTTTCCAATTGCAATTGTGGAAATGCCTGGACAATTACGGTCTGGACCTGCATTTCTGACATAGATCTACGAAACTCAACCTTCTTTACCCGCCCACTTTTATTCAAAGATCTACGCAAATTTGCTTTGGGAATAGAAGTAAACAATTCGTAACCCACAATTTGTATGGGCGTGTACGTATCCCGCCTTTTTTCTTAAGCTTCTGATCATAATTTGAAGCCTTCCTGGTTGGATTAAACGTGCTGGTCGAGGCATTTAAAGATGATGCTTTTAAAGATGAACCACTTAAAGATGAACCTAAGAGAAAAAATAAAATGTTCACACCCCCTAATAGTTATTGGGCAACTTCAAACAGAACCTGGAAAGAGGTCAGATAAGTACTTTGCATGATTTTCCTTTGGCTTGAACATGGCTGAGCAGGAAGAAATGGCTTTACAAATTCCACCATTGATCTATAGAATAAACACTTTCATACTCTTTCAAATTCTAATTTTATCACAATTATACTGGTCTTCAATACAACTCTCAATTTATCCTGATCTTCAACTGCTTTGATAGTGATCACGTCTACATACTCACTCCATTTGGTAGACCACCTCTGCAGTACCCAACATGTAGTGTCATCGTTAACTCGACTACTCGTTGATGATAAGCCATCCAAAACGACATCTGTAAGCTGGAAATGCTGCTTAATTTCTCCCTCAATTGTTTTAACGGCGTCCTTCAAGTCAGCATGAATCTCTTTTTTTGATCCTCCTTCTCCCAGCTCAAGCAAGAACTCCAGCTTTTCACCGTCAGCTCCACACGCAGACCCAATGTCGACCATTCTTCCTAGCAGAAAGTATTACGCTTGCTAGCACTGTATTACCACGTGTTTGTTACCATAGAAATGACATTATTCCTGACGACCATTTCGTGTTGTGGGAGGGCACCCTAATAAGAACAGGGTCGTCAAGGGGAAAGACCGAACTGTAGGTTAATTTGAAAGTGGCGATACTGGTGTTGCGAAGTAGACAGTCATTACGGAGACAGTATAGATGTAAGTTAGCTGTGATTACAAGGAAACTTGGCATTTTTATGAAGGGTATGGGCAGAGTGGAATGAGGAAAGACAGACATAGCAAGGTGATGTAACCGGAAGGAGGGAGGGAAGCTTGCAAGGCCAAGCGGTAATGGTAGGGTAGTATACAGAACTACAGTGCTTCCTCACTCATCCAGACACCTCGATACTATGCACAATGTCGACCCTTTACCGTTACAATGGGCTTAATGGTATCGACCCCTTACCTTCCTTAACTTGAAGGGGTGTCTGGATATGGATAATTGAAGAAGCATTGTATACAGTAATTCAACCAACCTCTCATGGTAGTTCTTTGGTTCATGGGAGTCAAATCCTGGCAAATAGTAATACAGTCTAACCACCACAACGGGACTCTGAAAAGCGGTCAAACTCTCAACAACGGTTAAACTGAGTGCCATCTACATTTCTTTAATTGGTGATGTATTCACTTAAACATGTAGTAATGCTCACAACCAAACTTTTTTTTAGATAAAACCCTGCTTATAAGTTTCATAAGTAATAAATTCCATGTATAGACACACAAAACATGAAGACTTCTTTATTGTGTATTACTGACTGACACAATGACGGTGTCTTCTTTCTGGCCTGAACACCGAAATGATTTCTCTGGTACTGCATAAGACAGGGTCAGAGTATCTTGTATCATTATAGCAAGTTTTTCAACTCACATTTCATTCATACAGAATAAGAGCACGGATCGACATACTAACAGGTCATATTGACTGGAATTGTCAATGATGTTGACCCAATAACATGAAGGGTCGGTCAAAGAACAAAAAGACAAATGTATGTCCATATATACATATATTCCCGAATTTGTACATCTTAAGTCTAGCTCACAAGTACATCTGTTTTGTGTGTGTGTGTGTGTGCGTGTGCGTTGTTTCATGTAGTGTAGCCAAGTGAGTACTGTGGATGTCCGCTGGTTATGTGATGAGGAAATTCTGACAAGCCTTGTAGCAATATACAGCCAGTGATACAGAGTGTTTGGATTCACCCATGAAGGAGATGCCTTTTTTAGTCCAATATATAACATCAATGCAACCCGTTATTTGTTTCAACTTTGGCCATTATGTATATATAATATTTAAAAAAAATTAAAACAACTATAGTATTTAACTTGTTTGGTATAAGGGATATCAATATATATTTTTTTTGTTATGGGAAATTTACTACCATGGTAGTGTTTTGATGATGCCGGTTGAAGGACATATAACAAGAACTGTTATTGCCTGAAAGGAAAATGGATGCCATTTTGAAAATGATGCACTGACAAAGGGATACTTTTAAATAATCTCAATCTGAAAATATAAGCATCATTAAAGGACTACCTAGCCCTGAATTTTTACTACTTCCATACTGTCTATTTCTGGGAGACTCCCCTGAATGTATGAAAGCAAACAAAATTAATGAGACTGTGGGCATGACCAGGGTCAATATCTCTTCTGTGGAGTAAAACGTAGTATGCAACAGCATAAACAAGCAAGTAACAAGTTCACGATAAGAAACAAGGAACTGCCAGTAGACGTCCAAGAATACTGATTTCATTGGACTGTGCTGACAGAAGGACACACTTGACTCTCTGATATAACAATAGTAGTGCAGCTGATTTTGACTGACGTAACTGCCTTAAGAAAGCCAAGACTCAGAAAAGAAATCCCAACCCCAGACTTCCGACATCTTTAAACACACACACAAAAAAAACGTCCCGCCCAGAACCAGAATGGATAGGATTGATACACTTGGAACTAGAACAGTGGACACTTGGAACCAAAATGGGAGCAACCTGGGAAGTAATTTTGTTACAAACGGCGTAGCAAATTCCCAGTACTACCCGGGAAGTTAGTAGATGGAATTTTGTTACAAACGGCGTCTTAGGTCGCTATCTAGGAACCCGGATGTTAGGCAGAGGGAATTTTGTTACGAACGGCGACCCAGATTCTTATCTAACATCCCGGATGTTAGCGGGTTTATTTTTGATACGAATGGCATTCCATACGAGCGAGCGTAGCGAGCGAGACACTTACAGGGGTAACACAATCGAAAATCGGGGATGTTTGTTTATTTATTTAGATATATGTTTGGACGTATGTATGTCATTTTGTACTTTGACCCTCCGTATTTTTGTGTTCGCTCGGCGTTCGACCCCGTCCCAAACTTTACTAAACAGAATCCTCTGGTTTAGCGACCATTACCCCTATCACCTTAGAAATTGAATTGTTTACCGCTTTGAATTGTTTTGCGGGTGCAGTTAAAACGCAAAAACTTATGGGAGCTCCATTTCTATTCGAGTTAGTGGCGGTGGTAAGTTAATACGCTATTTGTCACAGTTATATAAGCCCTACTCAACAGCATTTACTTGAAAATTCATTGTCCACTAGACGAACTACGAAGGTAAGTCTTGCGTAGGTATGTTCAGTTGTGTGAAAGTATTGTGCGTTACAACTACTATTAAGAATATCACAAAGAAAATTTTAAATAACGTGACTTGATTTTGTTGTTTCTTTTTCAATTCAAACAGTTTCGGGGAGCAGTTACTATGGAATTGAAACCCCTTTACCGCATTAACTTAATTTAAAACCTCAACTTTATTTTAGTAGCTTGAGTGTTAGTTGTTAAAATCAATCATTTAACAATAGTGTGGTTTAAGGCTCGCTCGCCATTTGTGCTCAAGCACACCACTAGTTTATTTATTTATTTATTTGTATATATGTATGGACGTATGTATGTCATTTTGTACTTTGACCCTCGCGTTTATGTGTTAGTTACGTGGTCGACCCCGTCCCAAATTGCACTAAACAGAATCCTCTGGTTTATCGATCAGTACCCGTATCACCCTAGAAATTGAATTGTTTACCGTTTTGAATTCTTTTGCGGGTGCAGTTCAAACTTGAAACTTAAGGGACTTCCATTTCTATTCGAGTTTAGTGGCGGTGGTAAGTCAATGCGCTCTTTGTCATGGTTATAAGCCGTGCGCAACAGTATTTACTTGAAAATACATTGTCCACTAGACTACTGCGAAGGTAAGTCTGTGTAGGTGCATGTCCAGTTGTGTCAAAGCATTGTGTGTTACAACCACTACTTAGCTAAAAAATATCACAGAGAAAACGTTTAAATAACGTGTATTGTTTTGTTGTTGTTTTTTTCCTTCAATTCAAGCAGTTGCAGAGAGTTGTTACTATGGCACTGAAATCCCTTTACCCTGTATGCGAAATTTAAAAACTGGACCTTATTTTCAGTAGCTTCAGTGTTAGAAGTCAAAATCATTCATATAAAAATAGTATAGTCTTTAGGCTCGCTCGCCATTTGTGCTCAAGCACACCACTAGTATATACACTGTTAAAACGGGTGCTTAAATAACACCTCGGGAGGTGTTTACTAGGAGGTGCTGTCTGGACACCCCACTTTGAGCCCTTATAACTTCCACACCAATACATACTATTCCAAGTGAGCATATACAACAATAGCTTATATCCTTTAGTTTCTTCATTTCAAATATCTTTTAGTAATGGCTAACTATGGAGACAATATAAAGCTTTAAACTGGGGTGTCCAGGCAGGGCCTCCTATTTAACACCAAAATCCAAACAGCCTAGTTTTAACAGTGTACTGTACATATATATTTTTAAAAAAAACAGTTTAGATATACCACAAATAACCACAAAAATCCGCCGTGCTCGCAATAGTAAAAACGACAGCTAATTAGCTTGCGCGGGTAATTCAAAGCTTCCTGCCCAGCAATTGATAAAACTAACCGAGGCCCCGCCCCAGCTATAAGTTGTAAAGAGCGCAGCTGTTTGATATTGTATTTCTTGGCTTACTTTATCAGTATTGTTTCTACCTAGAGCAGACACTGGCTCCCAGATTGTCTCCAAGCTTTGACAGGTAAATAATGCCTCACTAATGACTCCATTATTTTAATTTTTTATTCTTGTGCAAAACTTCTTCCTGATATATCACTCATGATTTTTTTTATTTTACAGTATTGTGATGACCAGTGATAATTTTTATGAATGTATATAATATAATGATACTTATTTTATATAAACAATATTTTGAAATAGCCAGCTAAATATAGATGATTATTTTGTGATGTAGCTAGATAGCTAAGTAAAGATGAATAAAACAAATGAAGTGAATAGCTAAGTACAGAAAACTGTACATAAACTGAAACTGTCGAGTTTTCCAGCAGCAAAAATGGTTCACTAATCTATTATAGGTACATACACACACTGAATATGCAGCTAGCTAGCTTGATAAAAGGCTTACCTTACCTGACCATGCCGAGAAAAACACTATTAACAAGACTACAATAATCTCCTCACACTCATTTCAGTAGGGCTTATCATCCTGAGGGAGAGGCGGCCAGAAAACCGGTTTGCTAACCTGTAGGCGCCTGAAAGTTAGGGAGCACCTGGAACTCACTTTCCCTCGGGAATCAATTGAATCTGTTGTGAGTGTGGTGTGAATGCAATCAAGTCTCTGCCAAAAGATCTCGTGGACTAATTTTTAGTCCTGGTGTCTATTTTGTGTTACTTCTCAGAAACTGCGTAGAAATGACTCCAAATTTCGTACGAAGGCTGACTATGACCTTAGCTACAAAATGTTCGTTGCAATTTTTTTGAAAGAATAAAATTCGTGCGTGCTGCAGCGAGGATCAAATGAGCACAATCAACTAGACAAAACAAAGCAGAATTGAGAAAAAGTACAAAGAAGGTTTTGAAGACAATCAACAAATGTTGCAGTAGACGAAATGGGCTTGTCATTGTCAGCGACGGCACCCGCGGAGGAGTTGTGGATTATATACTTGCGGAGGAGTTGTGGATTATATACTTGAGGAGCTCGTAACTTGAACGAAACAGGCTCCCAAGGCCCGTTCGTTTTATTTAGTTAGTCCATTAGCAGTACTCTTTAGGGTCCACCCTTAGTTGAAACTCGACAAACACCAAGAAAAAAGTTAGTAATCCCTTAGTCTGGCGTAGCCAGACCCTTTACCCACTGATCGCTGCGCGGAGGGAAAGGGTCTGGAATCATGCAATACAGCGAGTTGTTCCAACAGGATGTAATGAGACTTCGTCAAGTGTATGTCCGGTTACGTCATCTTACGCGTATAGTTAGCAATATGGCTTCCGAACAGCAGTGCCGTGGTTGTGGCCGTGATGTTTTGAAATGGAAGGCTGGGAGGAGGTTGCTGTTTTCTGAGAAGTCCATTGACATATACACATTGTGGAAAAATTTGGTAGTCAAGTATGAAACCGGTTTCGGACACACAACAGCTGGATTTTTGTGTAGAAGTTGTTTTTCTAGTTATGACAGATTCCTAAAGCATAAGAAAGAAATTGAAGAAAACCTTGAGAAGGCAATTGCAGCTAATCCTAAAAGAATCAGATTGGAATCTGAATTTGAAGATTTGCCCTGCACACCAGTTACTGTACGTAGACCAATATGAAATAATTACTAGCTAGCTTGCTAGATAGTTGAGAAAAAGAAAAAGAAGTCATTTCCAGTTGTAAAAATTACACCCTTATATTATTTCACTACCCATTGCTTTTGTGGCGAATACAAAGTACAATGATAACTATCAAATATTGTTATTTTTATTACGTTATAGGTTACATCATGTTCATCTACTTCTCTACCTGTAAGTAATTAAATAACTAGCTACAGCTGTAACTTATATTTATATTGTAAGGTTTTTGTTCCATCTGCCTCGGCATCAGTACAGTCACTTCTCCCTCTGTCCCTGTAAGATGCAATTATAACCACATTCAATAAAACATTCTTTTTTCTTGTTCACACTTTCAGATAGCTTAATTGCCCTTAACAATAAATGAAATTTTAGTCATCAATTATCGAAAAAAAAAATTATTTATAGGTTACACCATCTTCATCGATTCTATCTATTTCTCTACCTATACCATAGCTATAAGCTATACTTATTATGTAAACTATTGCTGTGAAATATGTAGTATGTGTTTGTAGGCTACTTCTCCATCTGTCTCTGCACCAGCACAGTCTATAGTCACTTCTCCTTCTGTTTCAGTAAGATGAATTATAGCTAATCACAGAAACACTGAAAATTTTATTGTTTTTTTGTTTTTGTTTTTTTGTTTTTGTCTTTGTATATATATATATATTTATTGCAGCTTTGATATTTTTACTTGAATATTTCCGCATCACGCGAGCGTTCTGTATTCTCCCATATTGTACGGTTTATATTGTACGCTCCTTGTAGCGCGCGCGTAGCGAGTAAATCAATGAAAATTGTATTGTAACCGGTTGAGAAAAATTTCAAAGAAGCAATAAATCACTTATCACACTCGTCGTACAATATGGGAATGATATTTTACTCTCACGCCACATTTTCACTCGCCTTTGGCTCGTGAAAATATTTTGCGTGCTCGTAAAATATTTTCCCATATTGTACTCTGGCTCGTGCTATAAGTATTATATATATATATTTTTTTTTTTTTTTTTTTTTGCTGACAGGTTCAGATAGGCTACAAAAAACCTAAAGTGTATTCTCTTACACCTTTCAAGAAGACGTCTAGGGAAAGCTGTTGCTAGAAGCAGTAAATCAAGCATAGCCAAGGCCTGCTTTACAGATCCTATAACAACCAAGTATGCCATGAACTATTTGGGGACACTTCTTCGACGGGAAATTCAAGTTTTAGTGTCACATGACACAAATTCCATGCTTCAAAGTCAAGACATTAGAAGTATGGAGACATTCACATGGGATGTCATAATGGAGGAACTAAGACTTCATGCTCCAAAATTATTAATTCTGTTTCAGGCTATAACTGAAACAAAACAAAAAGATGAACATAAAAGAAATGGAATTATTGGAATGTGTGTTTCTATTTTGTTGAAGTACAGGCTGTCTAGAATGAGTTTGGTGCAGAAGATCATTTCAGTTATAATATATGCTGGGCATGCATCAAAACAAGTATGTTAGTTCAATTATTAATAATCTTCTTTCTATAGTTATGGTATAAATTACTATGTAACAAATTCAGCTGAATATTTGTTTATCATTATAGAGTTTTATGCGACTCCAGAAGCTGAACATAACTATGTCTTATACCAGCGTTCTTCGTCTCATTGAACAAATGGGTTCCAGTTATGATTTCAAGGTCAAGCAGTGGCAAAGCATTATAGAAGACACACTAGAGGTAAACTGATGCCCATGTTACATTATAATTCTTACAGAAAATTTATGTATAGTCTCAGTCCTCTTCTGCTAATTTGGATATTTCCTTATTTGATGGTACTGAAACCAGTAATTCAGAAGATTATTCTGAATATTCGTCAGAGGTGGAAACCAATGAGGATATATTGCTATATATATCTTCTCCTTCAGCTCCATCTATTTCTCCAATTTCTTTTAGTAGTGTCCAGTCATCTGAGATCGGTAGTGAGGATGAAATTGAAAATGTGGATGATCAAAAGCTCCTACCCCTCGTTTCACAGGAATTGTCATCCAGTCACATGACACTTCCATCGTATTGTATTGTTGGTGACAACATTGATAAATATGTTAAGCCAAGATATGAACGAATTGGAGCTAGTGGTAACAGACAGTTGCATTATTTTCATTACTATGCATCTTTGAATCGCATTAGTGTTGATGAGTTATCTTTATCTCTACCAGTACTGCCATCAAATATTGCTCCTGCAAATGTTGAATGTTCTCTTCTACCCTCTAGTGAAGATGATACGATAATTAGGAAGAATATGATAACTTTGGTGTCCAGAATTTTAGCCCCTCATTTGGAAGCCATGGGATTTGATTGCCTTCGTCTGGTAGATTGGCACATTTCACACAAATATAAGGATGAGATGGCTAGAAAATCTGAAATAGTATGTTATTTCAAGTTTTGTGTATTTTGGAATGATTCAGCATGCTGTATTATAGCTACAATTATTGTTGTTCTTGTGTGTGTTATTTGTGTGATTAGGTACCCTTAGGAGTCATTTTAAAAAATGAAAATAAAAATGATGAAATGGTTGAAATAATGGAACATATTCACAATTATGTACCATCAAAGCAATATTGCGATTATGATGAAAATGATGAAACTATATCCATACCTCGGGCAATTTTATATCCCATACTGTTTGGAGGAGATCAGGTGACAGCAACTCGTGCAAGGTCTGCCAAATTAGCAAAAGTTAATTCTTATGATCCTTGTAAGAGATTTGATGGAATTATTCCTATTGCAGCAGACTGGCACACCAAGCTCAACCTTCTTGGGGTATGATATTATATGCTTTATGTTTATTGATTTAAATATAATGGTTGCATATGTGTGCATGTGTTATAGATGATATGGCGTTATTTCATGTCCACTGACAGCGCAAGTGATCATGGATCTTTGTACCAGTTACGAAACATACTTGGTCGTACAAATGTGGGCAAAGATCCAACCAAAGATTTTAATTCATGTGATGATTTCTTCCTAACTGTGACTTCTGGACATGTTATTGCAGCATTCTATGAAGTTATTCCACAGCATTTTGATCCGTCATGTGATTGGATGAAGACAGATGACGAAAGGAAAGAAATTTTACAAAAAGCGTCAGCAAATATTGTAGATTCCTTTGTTCATTTCTCTTTCAAGCATCCCGATTCTCATTGTTCTGATGATTCAGTTCAAGAGTATGCAATTCAGATTCTCACTCTAGGATGTTTTTACTTGGAGTTTACGGACTCCATCAAGGAAGGGGATGGAGAAAGAATATTGAGATGTTGGCGTTACCTGCTTCCAATGTTTTGGAATAGTAGCAGAACTAATTACGCTAATGAAGTCTTCAGAATGCTTTATCAGCATGACTATGAACTTTCACCTGCATTGAAAGAGCAACTATTGTGGGGAAGATGCATTAATGTTCATGGCAATCAGGGAAAAAACATTCCATCGGATCTTTATATGGAACACTTAAATCGTGTGGTTAAAGATTGTATAAAGTCATTAGGGTCAAATCAGACTGGCAGAACTATTGTTAAAGTTAGTCGTGCTTTGGGCAACTTAGTAACAATTCTAAACAAGTTTGACTCAGTTAACAAAGTTGCTGAGGTATCTGGTATTCACAAGTGCAAAAGTATGGAAAAAGACATTGAAATAATAGTGAACGAGCTAAAAAAATACCAAGTATTCAAGCAGATTTCATCACGACGACATATCAGATTCCCTCATCCTCACAATATTTTACACGGTCGGCCCAGAAAAGACTTTGATGATTGGATGATCAGTAAAATAAAAATGAAACTGCAATTAAGTAATATTCAATAACTTTTTATACATAATTATATGAAAAGCTTAGTTTTACTTTCACACCTACCACATTCACAAAACTTTGAACAAATGTCACAACACAAACATTTACTTCCCATATCAATATGTTCATAAGACTCCATATTTCTGAATAACTTGTCACGACGGCACTCTGAAATGTTCTCACAATAATCTATCATGGCTTCATCCATTGCATGTCTTCTTAAAGTAGTCACCATCAGCATGGCTAGGGAAGGATGAGAATCACGTCCAGCTCTACCAGTTTCCTGGATATATGACTCCACATCATCAGGTACACCCACATGTACTACTTGTCTCACATCATGGCAGTCAATCCCCATTCCAAAAGCAATTGTTGCTATCACAATTCTTAGCTGAGACTGCTTCGTAAACAAATCAATTATTTTGTTCCTTAATAATTATAGTCATCAGTGACACTGGTAAAAATCTCGACTAATCTGAATGATGTAATATCATGAGAATTTGGAGGCTCAGTAAAATTAACACCTAATGATGATCTAAAATATAAGTAAATATTTGAGCAATCCTCAAATCGTCTGCAATATATTATCATTCTAGGCATTTCAGATCGTAATTCAGTTAGCCTCTGAATAATCGGCTTGATTCTTTCTAATAAATCAGAGCATCTTCGTACACAAAATGCTAAATTTCTTTTGCATGGATTCATTGATAAAGTGAATGGGTGATGCATGCCGATCATTTTGGATACATCACATCATAAGGTTTTGGATGCCGTGGCTGTCAATGCCATTACATTTACACCTGGTGGAAGTAAGCTTCTTATGTCTCCTATGCGGCGAAGACTTGACCGAAAGGTACTTCCCCTAAACAAATGGTAATGCATCATGAAAGATTTATAAATCAGATACATTCTTAAACACACTGTCTCTTACCATTTTGCCACACAGTGAGCTTCATCGACCACAAATCCTCTTAATCTTTCACTATATATAGTACTTGACAACATCTTACTCCACTTTTTTGTATCAATAATTAGTTCTGGAGTAAAAAACACTAGTTGATAGTGTCCAGCCATAACAGCACTTTTTACTTCTTCGTTGCCAGTTTCTCCAGTAACATAAGCTGCTTTTAAACCTTTCTTGCTGAAAGTTGCCGCCTTAATAAAATTGTATTATGGTAAAGTTACAATAAACCTAAAAAATACAATAAATTACCTGATCCTTCATGATTGCTGTTAGTGGTGTAACTACAATCACTATCTGTTTCCCTTGATTGCCCTCCAACAGTTGGAAAGCAAGAGGAAGGCAAGCATAGCACAGGCTCTTACCAAAACCTGTAGGTAAAATAGCAAAAACATCTCTTCCAGATAAAAACTTAGTAGTAATTTCCAATTGTTCCTCCTTCATCCCTCTATCATAGCCGAGCCTCGCAACAGCTTCATTGGCAGCTTCTCTGAGCGAAATAGCCATTATTGCGTCATATAACGTCATTATACAGCACAAAGCGTCATTAATGATATTCATCATTACTGAAATTTTGTAACGGATAGGAACAACTCGCTGTATTGCATGATTCCAGACCCTTTCCCTCCGCGCAGCGATCAGTGGGTAAAGGGTCTGGCTACGCCAGACTAGTAATCCCTAGCAACCAAAATCCAATTATTGTGAATATTTGCGTGGGCGGTGTCACAGCACCCTTAAGGGTGCTCATACATCCGGTTACGCGGTACGCCCACACAAATCAATTAACTGTTGCTATGGAAGGTAACTCCGATTCTATACCTTGCAGGTCCACGCGTCCCGGGGGATCTCTGAGACCCGTCAACTGACAGCCAACTGATCAAGAATGACTAACACACAAACGGAACTGCAAGAGTTATGAAGCCTCAAAGTCTCAAAAGTAAACGCCACTATTTGGAAACAGAGGAAGACTACGGAAGCTGGAATTTCGTCCACCGCTTGCTATAGCTAATTGTTACAAAGTTGTCGATTTTGTTTTTCTCATTTCTATTTTGTTTTATATTTATTCACATTTTCACGTGATTTTTTTCCAGTCGGGTCATGACTGTACACTATATCAAAAAACTAAATCGACAACTTTAATTACCTTGTTAAGTTATGCCGCAGTACTAAAAATGAAAGACTAACTCTTCGTCCTTCTGGACTTGGACAGCAAAATAGATTCCAATTGTCTCGCACTTTTTTGCTACTGTGCAATTTTCTAGCCCCGCCCTCCGTTAGCCGAGTTAACTATACTTACCACGGTCTGCCAGGAAGCTCTTATCTATGCGCGGGTATTTAAGGTCCGCCCTCTACCTCTACAACTCGGTGGTTTCGTGGTTTATTGCTCAATTAAGCCGCGCGCGAGCGTTGCTATGTGCCAGCACCCTTAACATTATATTAATTATATCAGTGCATATAAAGTATATAAAGGAGAACTGATTGTTTGTTTTAACTAGCTATTAGCAGGTGTCCAATCCCTTCTATTTTATTACCAAATTAGTAGTAGCTGTCCCTTTCCGTCAAACGTTTTAGCAGTGGCCCGTTCCATCCCACCCCTGGTTTTAGTATGTACATGGGTGGAATAGGTGAGAGGGTGGTGCAAGTTTCAAAAAGGAAACTCAAAGTAGTGTATCTCAAAGTTTAAGTCCAGAGTCATGATTGATGTACAAAGTGACTCATCTTACCAACCAAGCACAGCTAGTTCATGTCCTAGACCTTTACACAGCTAACAAGTTAATGAGCTCCTCCGAACTAATTTGTGCATATCATAGACTCAATAAGCACTTGAAGAAATCAATTTAAAAAATACAATATTCTTGGAATAGCCAGAATAAGGTATGAATTGCTTCAATATTTGCAAAATGATAACATGTAGGTTTACATGACTTAAACTCTAACTTATTATTACATATTGTTTTTCTCAACACCATTATCTTTTGATGTTACCCATTAAATTTTATATTCAACTTAATGTAGTAGTGGGATAAGGAATATAATTGACTTGCCAAATAGTTGTTATAATTATATCCAAAAGTGTGTTACTAAAATAATACTTCCTTTTTATTCAACGGATAAAGACTAGAATTGAGAGATCTATTGCAATTCTGTTTGCCTAATTTTGTGAGTACTTCTGTCAACATTTACTTCAAACATTATAATATATTAATTTCATCACTTAACTATAACTTCAAACTTCAGTCTTCGGCAGTACAGATATACAACTTATTTAATGTGTAATAATTTCATGTACGTGGAACTAAATAGGAGGTGCTATAATAGCCCAATGAATTCACTGTAGCTATCATCTTTTGACTTTTAGACGGGTTTTTATGCAAATTTCTTCAAACAGAATTAATTTTGGTATTATACCTAACGTTTTTGTCATGCGCATGTTTTTCAATTACTAGTTACTCTTTCCTGAGCTGTTCTAATTAAATAAATTGGTGAACAGGAACAGTATCATGTCTATTAATTTTGGCCAAAAGTTGGGGGGCTATCCAGCCCCCTCCCTCCCCCCTAACCAGGAATTACCCTCATGCGATAATTATCTTATAATCACTTTCCCTAAACTGTTTCTGTTATTACTCAAAAGTAGTGGCTGACATCTCTGAATAAGAAAATTGAAAATTGAAACTGAATAATATAGAGAGCGTGAAACAATTACCATATTTTTGTATATAAAAGGTACAATTTAAGTCTAATAATCAAAACAGTATTACAACCAGAAATAGAATCTATTAAAGAAAACATGTACTAAAGACTAAACAAACATATAACTAATCAGCTACCAATTACTCAGTTATTTATTATTATAGCTACACTAATGTTGTTGGATAATTTCTTTCATCAAATCAATTTTGGCAAGATGTTCACGAATGGTTTTCCGTTCCTTTTGAAAATATTCTAAAAATTTGATTCCCTAACAATAATTAGTTTTTAGCAAGTAAAGTGGTTATATAAATAAAATAATAAATATTGTTGGTATTAATTTAATAAAATAATTATTATGTTCAAGTATTATTAAGAATATCTCATTTACTTTCAAGCTCTAAAGTAGTGACATCTCAATCTCTCTATAAAAGAGTATTAATATGATATATCAAAAAGATGTGGTCAAATGAACAATAATACTTTATAACTAAGTTTGTCTGTTTGTCCATCTATCTGTTTATGATGTATGTTTGTGTGTATGTATTTGGTGAGTGAGACTATAAAGGGTAATACAATTGAAAATTAGAGATATTTGTCGATTTATAATAATGTTTGGGTGTATAATTGAAGTCTTATGTTTGGGTGTATTATTGAACTCTTACGAATGCAGTTAAAACTTTAAAGAGTAGAATTTATTACTTTAAGTGATGACTTTAGCATGGTGTTGAAAAGGAAATATGCTTGGCATCAAATTTCCTTAAGTTGTTAATCATTGCTACATGAAAACTAAATGTGAAACTATAAATCATAGATCATAGTTATATCACTTTCTATCTCATTACTCAAACTAAATGTTAAAAAAACAACGTTTGCACAGAAAACCCATGGTTCTGTGAAGTAATTTGCATTGCACTTGTGAGAACACAGCTTTGAAAAGAGTCCATTTACAACATAAAATCCATAAATTGTGTTGATTATTCCATATAAAAATTAAAAACCCTTTAGCGCTAATAAGGTACACTACTGATGAAATACAAGGCTAGAAAGTACTCACCCGAGAAGGGACAAGTTCGTTGTTTACAAGCTGATTGATAACTTTACACGTAACTAGTGATGTGCTTGAGCACAAATAGCGAGCGAGCGTAAAACTACACTATTGTTAAACGATTAATTTTAACTTCAACACTCAAGCTGCTACTAAAAAAGTCAAGTTTAAATTACGTGTATACGGTAAAAGAGATTCAATGCCATAGTAACCACTCCCTGCAACAGTTAGAATTGAAAAAAACTTCACACAACTGAACATACCTGCACAAGGCGTAGTTACTCTAGTGGACAAAGAATTTTCAAGTAAATACTGTTTAGTATGGCTTATAACTGTGACAAATAGCTTATTAACTTACCACCACCACTAACTCGAATAGAAATGGAACTCCGTTAAGTTTTTAAGTTTTAACTGAGAGTTCAGGGCGGTAAACAATTCAATTTTTAGGATGATACGGGTAATGATCGCTAAACCGGAGAATTCCATTTAGTGAAGTTTGGGACGGGGTCAAACAACGAGCTAACACAAAAAATACGAGAAGGTCAAAGTACAAAATGACATACGTACGTCCAAACATATAAACGTACAAACATCCCCGATTTTCAATTGTGTTACCCCAGTAAGTGTCGCTACGCACGCTCGCCAATCTATTGCACCGAACCACGTGACAAAATTCTGGCGCGTGTAGAGCCACAAAGCGAGGAATCAATAAAGCTCAAGCAAAGAACATTGTACATGGAAACAATGTCTTCACAAGAGAAGCTAAACTTGCCAGAAACACCAACCACAAACACAGTTTCAATGCGAAACTTTCACTTATTTCAACTCCATTGTCTTCCCTGAGCATAAAGCAAACTTCACCGCTGGCTGCAAGAAATATTTGCTCATGTGATTACGTGAAACAGGGGGCGTTATCCATAAAACCTGATACCCACCTGGAGCTGAAAGATTCCTGTTTTCTCAATAATAGCTCAAAATACAAAAAGTAGCACAACAACAGGTCCAAAATTTTCATCATGAGTAAGTTCATACCTAAATCACAGCTAATTGTTAGTACAAAATCAGAGTGTGACAGACAGACGGACAAACAGGCAGGAGGACTACTACTGGCAAATGCATGCTGAGGGTTAATACATAGTTTTTAATCTATCCTTAATAATATTATGACATTTTAAAATAAACAACAAGACAATAATCATGTAAATTTACCTCTTTTAATTGGAATTTGCATGAAGACAAGTTTCTAGAATTATTAGTGTCAAAAACCTTCAATGTGGTAATTGAAGTCTCGCAGAAATGTTGATAATATTGCTGCAAAATAAATATTTTACATGATTCATTTTAATTACAGAGTATAATATATCTATAAGTATTTACTGTCATAAACCAAAATTACATAAAATGAACTGGCAAGAGCATGATTCAATAATTTATTATTATAGATGAAGAACTTCATAGAAACAGAGTGAAAAATAATTCATAATTTGTTTCATACAGAAATATCATATTATTTTTTGTTCCACTGTATAGGATCATAAAACTAATATGAAATCATTTTTTGTCACCATTATGGCAATATACTTACATTCATTTTCAAAGGCATTAAATAAAAAATAAAAATTTTTTTTGAATATTAAAACATATAATATACACGTATACCTAAGTTAAACTTACTGTAACAACTTTTGCTTCACAAGTTCTAAAATAATGAATTATTTTTTTTCCAACTTCTTCCTGTATGTTCCTCATTAAGCCATCAAGTTCAGAATTCCACTTCCTAAATTATTTATATACATAGATTGTGTTTACCAACAAACTAAACTTAAAGTATGAAAAAGATATAATATCGCTAAATTTTTTTATTTTATCACATAGATTTATTGCTATGTAGAATATATTAGTTAGGTTATTTAACTTGTATGTTTGTGCCATTGTTAAGCCAGTGACACAGAATAATGTCCTCAGACTGAAAAGTATTCTTATTTTCTTTTCAAGAAATTTACCTCATAACAAATACTTTTAATCTATGATTATAATGCTACTCTCAAAGTCCAAATTATAGTTATGTATTACAGAAATAATGTCATCCTTAAGTTTTATCATAATAAAAATGCTTTCATTTTGTTCAGTAAGAAATAATTCAGTCATTTAATTAATATTGGCTATTAGAAGAGAAAAATTTGCTATTATAATAAAGAAATAGTACTTACTTGTATTGTTTGTTTTGCCTTGATCCACGCAAAGACTTTAATCTATTATATAATTATTTGAATTGAATTTGCTAAAAATTATTTTTTAAATCTATGCTTACAATTCAGCTTCTTCATAATCATCTTGTTCCTCTTCATTTGATAATAATTGTTTCGTGGAATGACATTCTGTAATAATTGTATTAGGTATATTTTATCAAATAAATAGTGAATTTTTTTTACCAGTCCCATCTTGATTTTCTTGATTATTGTCACTTTGGTTATGACTACCTTCTTCACTGCATCAATATTAAAATAAACATATTGGGCATTCTATAAATGTTAAATGATACCTTAAAAATGACTTGCTAAAGTACTTAACTGATAAGAAAAAAAAACCCTTGGTAGATACATATCAATGATTTAATAAGTCAATTTTGGATGCTTGAAATATGCTAATGCTGCATTTCTACACACGTCAGAGCACTAATTTTTCTTAATAACTATAAAGTTTAATAATAGTTAAAGGTTGTGACAATAATAATTTATCATATTAAATTTATTCTGATTTTGAAATACAGCTTCTGACTAAAGGTAATCTTAAATATTATGGCTATTATCATGATATTTACTTCAATGATACTATGGGAATTATTCTTATTGAAGCTAGGAGATCACCTTTTGACTTGCCCTTCGTAGAGTTGTAATAAAATGTTGTAAATTATCTACATGAAATACCTATAATATCTATAAATCTACTTACGAAATAGATAATGTAGTTCCAACAGAGCTGTCGTTGGTATTAATGTTCACTTTTAAGTCATCACCATCTTGTTCATTTGTAGCTAATAAAGAAACTGTTACTAATGCAAAAAATATATTTCAGTGTAATACTTACTACTACTATTATTAGGAAGGATATCAATATGGTTCCTCGCTGAGTTCTGTAAAGGATCCGATATAGTTCTAAACAAACGATATTATTGATAATTAAATAGGTTAACAAACAATATTTAATTTACTCATCTAATTGATCACATTCTTCAATGTTAGCAGTCTGAATAATGTCAGCCAATAATTTGCCACTTAATGTTTCTTCATTTGCTAATAAAAAATAGAATAGTTATACTAATGTGTGTGGCTGGTCACTCAAAGTAATGTGAGAAACTATAATGTTTTTGCTCTTAAGGATATTAATGTCAAAGAAAGTTTATTAAAATTTATGATTTAAACAAAGAGTATACACTTATTGTTCTTGTAACCCTAGCTTTTCAATTTGTGCTGAAGCACATCACAGTCATGATCTTAATAGGTTATACATTATAATGTATGCTTAATGATAACTTTCAGATACCCTGTTATACTATAATCAAAATCTGTACTGGTTCACAAACTAATATTTCATAGACAATGATGTCACTATTAGAAATAGTATATATAATTAATTTTCAGACTCACCTGTATGTTTAATGCTAGTATCATCGTGAATTTCTTCAACTTTTAAAGAATAATACAAAATTTACGTAGCCAATAAAAATGATGTCATCTTACCATTAATTTGATGAAGTTTTTTGATATTGTCCTTTACGTTAGCTTGATCTGATATTGTTCTAGCATAATTATATTATGCTGTTAACATTATATCCAAATATTATAATTGCATACTTATTTATACTATAATTGTTGCTCCACTATTTATAAAATTTTAACGTAGTAATCGCAACTTAATAAAGCCCTCTAAGATATGATTTTTTGGATATAGAATTTTCTCAGTCAGTCAAACTGTTCATTTGTGTAACAAAACTTGAAAACTGTTTACTACAAAAATACCATGCCTATCATCTCCATTTATTACATTATTATTATTAACTTTGAATTCCTTTTATACATTACCAGACAAAACATAATAACCATATGTGTATAGCTACTCCCGACATTGACGTGACAACATGTATGAAATATGTAGCATAATAAGTATCTTTTCTTAAATGCTTCTAAGTATGTTGAGTATAAGTTAAGCAAAATCGAATTAGCTATTTTCATAATTTAGTCACATTACTGTCTTGCATTCAATAAACAAAAGTGAATCGTAACATCAAACATGAAGTCAAATATTAATTAATTTCAGTGTTAATATTGCAGACACAATAATCACACTTTTACTACACTAATTATTATTATACTATCAATATTATTATTATAATATTAGATTATAATTATTATTGTTAGCTGTTATTATTATATTTATTCTTATGTTTTAGCCCATGCAATTGTCAGATATTTAATTGCCTTTTTCTAGTGGATGAACTCTTACGCTTTATTTTTAGGATCTACAAATATTACATTATTAAAAAATACTTATATGCCTTTACAGAAAAAATCAGCACTTAGTTTGTGTGTGTTTACTATTATGATGAGCAAGATATTGAATGACTAAATCGTTGAGCGTGTAAAGTGGGAAAACAATGTTTTACATTATTTTTGCTATATCAATTGACCTTTCAAGAAAACACTTTATCTATTAAAACTTCTTTGCAGGTTATCAATAATATAAACCTGTGGCATTTGATACATTCGCATAATAACCGTATGTTTTGTGATGTTAATCCCACGTATGAGGTAAATCAGTTAAAAAAGATGAGGTTTCATATTTTAGTTAAATTTTATCAGTAGCTAAATCACAAACTAGCACACTAGTATTAATGAAAATTTTTGCCATTACTGTGGCATAAAATTGAGGTAAATATTGTGATTTCTCTGCTCAATTTAACTGTCAAAACAATATACAGTTGTAAATTACTTACTGATCAGATAAGCAAACTTCAGAAGGGTTACCTACAATTATCAGTCTCCGTAAGTGTTAAAATACTACATATTTAAATATTAGCATACCCTCAGAAATACTGACTGGCAACTGAACCAATGATCTGCAACAAATACAATAGTTCCTAACTTACTAAATCAGATAATAAGTACCATTTTGAATTAATATTATTTTATGATATCCAATTAAGCTCTCAAAATCTAGATGCAAAACCAATTAATTGTAATTACTATTATTAGCTATTTATCTTATCATCAACATCATAATCATTACTATTATTATTATTATTATCATTATTAGTATATACTATTATTATTACTATTATTGTTGTTATTTTAACTATTATTACTATCATCACCACCATGATCATTATCATTATTATTACTATTATAGTTATTATTATTGCTATTGTTTTCCTGATGCATTTTGTTGATGGGTATAATGTAATTATGTTATTGATGTGCTTTAGCACAAAGTGCCAGTTCAACCATATAAAGCCAGCCATATTAAAAAAAAATTTACTAATTACATTATTTTCCAAAGTAAAGCAGTTTTTAACATTATAATAAGACTAAAAAATAGCTCTGATGCATATCTCCTGGCACAAATCTTTTTTTTTTCTCCCACCTAGTATATTTGAGCTGAAGTTATTGATTTCAAGTCAACATGCTGAAGTTAAAGCACACATTTGCTCTTCAATGAAACTAAAGTAGTCTGTGCACTCTAATATCGTTACGAATTAACTATGGTGTTGGCCAAATTGTATTTGTCAAAGCTATGTTTGAAAATTACTGCAGTTAAATAAAGTCTGTTGTAGCCTGTTAGACATTTAACAATGTAATCAAAGTTCAAATAATTAGGTGTAGTAAATGAATAATCTACTTTTTAAGGCACAACTGTCACTTAGTGGTAAAAAATTGGATTACTTAAAGCTGTAAAGTTCAAAGGCTCATAACAAATTTATGTAATTAGATACTCATTATCAGGTAATAAGTATTAATTAAAATAACTTAAAAAATTATAAAGCAACTATGCTTTCCAATCTGGAGACAAAATAATAATTTGTTAACCATTATTATAACTACAAATATTATTATTGATATTTTTATCATTAATTAGTATTATGTTTCTTTATTATTACTAATATTATTAATTTATTACGATTCTTATTACTATTATTATAAAAATTACTACTACTACTACAAGCTAATATCCCGCCACAGTGATGCTGGATGTACTAACTCTTGCAAATAAGGTATTGCTATTCATTGCTATTATTTTCTACCACTTCGTTGAGTTACATCAATCTTCTTTTCTCTTGCGTACAATTGAGTATCATTTATACATTATTATTAAATAATACAATAGGCTAAAAAACAGCTCTCATGCATACATTTAAGCATTATTTGTTTTTCATTTCTTACTATAATATTGAAACTGGCAGCAGCTGAAGTTAAAGTGCACACATTAGTCTTATGTCCTCTACCAATGTTAAAAAATACAAATAAAGGTGACCAAACTGTATTGGTCATTGAAGTTCAAGCATTCAAATCTAAAGAATGACCCTCTCTTCAAGGTACAACAATCAATTCTAAGAGTGGTCAAAAATTGATTACTCAAATTCATTCAAATATTTTTTCAATTTACATGCTTAGATGTGCACGTGAAAAAAGGTTGCACATTCCATTAGCATGAACACCTCAATTCAAATACACCTAATTGTCCAACATCCTTAGCTTACTCGCTAATTAATAGGCTCTAACCTACACATAGAAAAGAATTCTGGATGCAAACTCAAGCACTTTAAATTTTTGTTCATTGTACCATTATTATTCAAAGTTAAATGTGCAAAATTATTTTAAGCATTATCAATATTGTTTATGAATCTATTCAGGTATATCACTATTATTTTTTACTAGCATGTACATATCTCAGTACTGAATTATCAATTACATGTTAGATTCACTAATTTGTGCAATACTTACTGTTCAGAAGAACTGCTACAATAGTCTTTAGAATCAACTGAATCTCTTTTAATTGCTAATTTTACATTATATTCATTATAAATGAAATTGTACATCAATAATTCTTACCATCAGAATTACTGGCTGAGTCTGTTTCCTGAGACTGGTTCAATGTTTTGCTGTTATTAAAAATTTACATCCCATGCATTTGTTATAGGATAATAACTATTTGTATGAGTGGTAATAGCACAAGTAATATGGTTAAAATAGCGCTGTAGAAACCAAGTGGTATTGATCCAGAATACAAGTTACCAAGATATCACTTATTAATTGTAGGCCAGCTTTTTTTGATCTAATCATTTGCACTTTAGCTACACTGTATCATACACTCACTATCTCCATAATTCAGGATTAGATTCCTCTAGAACTTATTGTTCAACCTTAGAAACTACTCACACTGAATATTTCCATTGATACAGCTTTCGTGGTATTCACTTAGTTTCATGTTATTTCACTTAGTTAATGGCTATTTCACTTTCTCCGTACAATTTCAATTGAAGAACAATATTTTCACATATTATTGGCGAGCGAGCGGAAGCGAGCGAGAAACTCTCAGGGATAACACAATTGAAAATAGAGGATGTTTGTTTGTTTGAATATATGTTTGGATGTAAGTATGCCATTTTGTACTTTGACACTCTCGTATTTTCGTGTTAGCTCAGTGTTCCACCCCGTCCCAGACATAACTAAACAAAATCCTCTTGTTTATCGATCATTACCCATATCATCCTAGAAATTGAATTGTTTACCACTTTGAATTCTTTCGGGGGGGAGGGAGGGTGGGGGGGAAGGGGGGGTGCAGTTAAAATTAAAAAAGTTATGGGTGTTCCATTTCTATTCGAATTAGTGGATGTGGTAAGTTCATACGCTATTTGACATAGTTATAAGCCCTACACAGTGGTATTTTACTTGAAAATTCATTGTCCCTAAAAATATCGCAAAGAAAAAGTTTAAATAACGCGACTTGTTATTGTTGCATTATTTTTCAATTCAAACAGTTGCGGGAAGTGTTTACTATGGCATTGAATGCCTTTACCATACATATGTAATTTAAAAACTCAGACTTTTTTTTAGTAGCTAGAGTGTTAGAAGTTAAAACCATTAGTGAAATTTTAGGCTCTTGCCATTTGAGCTAAAGCACACCACTAGTTAATGGCAATTTAGATCTATAAATTACAGGCTTGAAATGTATTGTAAACAATATTTATTATATACCACTATTGAAGCAATAACTTACAATAATATTGTGATCTATCTGCTCTTATTTTTGTTGTACAATACTTACGGATCAGGATTATCATATTCAGGAGTAATACCTGCAATCATCAAAGGCTCAGTAAGTGTCATATACAATAATTGCATGTCATACCCTCAGAAAAACTGGTACTGTCCGTTTGGGGGGACTGCTCCAAGAATCTGTTGCAAATTATAATGGTTTTTAAATGAATTTAACACTTGATATAATCTATAATAATGAATTTTATTATATGATGCAGCAGACACTTCAAATGTACATGTAATATCAAAAACAATTTATAATTGCACTAATTATTGTTTTATTATTAGTATCATGTAATTATTACTCTATTTTAGCTATTTATATTTAATAAGTAGCAAATAAGTATATTTTTTAGTATTGATACAATTAGTATGGCAGCTAAATATCAGACACCATAAATATTTAATTAAATACTTAGCATAACTATAGCTATATGCTAGAATGCATTGACACCAAAGAATTATAATATCACTATTTGTTATGAGTAAATCTACCTACATAATTGATGTGAATTCATATTTTTCTTAAATTTTCATACAAATTTTTTATACTACTTAAAGGATTATAAGTTCTAAAAAATGGAAGTCAAGAATTAACCCAAGTATATTATAATTGTAAAATAATACCAAGAAGACAATTGTCCAGTATGTATATTATACAATAAATAATAATTAAAATTATACATGCTATAAGTGTTGCACAATCAAGTACTATACATAAAATTTATGTGTACTTGTATTTATATTTATTATGATTATTTTTTATCAATCTAATCTTTAATTATAATTATTCATACCATAAGTATGGTACAATTGAAGATCAAGTATAGTATGTATGCATTAATATTTGGTTTGATTCTTATTATTATATTTTCAGCAATGTATACTTGTATAGTATTATCTGAATTATTCTTACTGATATAAAAAATAAGACTAAAAGTTGTGATGATAAAAATCAAATATAGATACAATTGAAAGCTTTTCATTTTATTTAGAATAGAATATTAAAATACTTAATAAAATGTCACTGCTTTATTCGTGTTTTTACATTAACATAACCGTTACTAAAATACTAAAGCTGTGATGAATATATATAGAATAATAGCAATAATACTTACGCATCTGTGTAATGTTCTTCAACTGACTGTTTTTTAGTTGTTGCTATACAGTAGAAAGTAAATAGTAACTTATTCAATGCAACATTCTTGAAAAGTTTAAGTACATATATATATATATATAAATAACTTTATTATCTAATAATGTTCTTATACTACTTCTAATAAAATATGTGCTTGCATAACTGTACTTAAAAAAAAGATGTGAAGCGTTAATGTAATCATTTAGACAGATAGCTAGAATCAGATTATCCCATACATGATATATAATATATATTATGTATATATATATAAATAATAATAAGATAATATATAAATATATATAATAATAATAGGAACTTTTTCTCTTTTTAACAGCCAATATTTTAATTATAACTTAACCCGACGATTCAACTTCTTGTCGAAGTCCTCTTCAGGGGTCAACTGAGGTCGAACTCTCAGTGGTGATATAATAACACAAAGTAAACAGCAAGATTTCTGGAGGGCACGCTTACTGTTTATTATATCCTGGAGGGTGATTTGCATGCAGCATGGACAGCCAGCATCCTGGAAGCTCTTGTTTCACCTATGTATGCTTTACCACAACTGCAGGGTATATTGTACACTATGGATGACTCTGTTGTAATAGGTATAGTATCTTTGACTTTAGTAAGATATGATCTTAGTGTCTTACCCCACCTAAATGCTGTTTTGATATCAAAGTCTCTGCACACTCTCTGAATGCTCTCACTCAATCCTGCTATGTACGGAATAGTAAGAATCAAACCTTTCTCTTGCTCAGTATTTGTGTGATCTTGAGACGGTAACTCTTTAGAGCCTGCCCTAATGGTTGCATAGTCATAACCATTACTTTGAAGTACTTTGTGTAGGTGTTTCTCTTCTTCCTTCAAGTTCTCACTCATATTAGTTAGCCTCCTAGTTCTCTGATACAAGCATCTCACTACTCCTCTCTTTACATGGTTAGGATGATGAGACTTAAAGTGAAGGTATGAAGGTGTGTGTGTATTTTTTCTGTACACAGTGGATGTAAGCATACCATCACTCTCTCTCTCTTTAATAAGCAATCCATAAAAGGTACATAGCTTACTATCTTCCTCTGATTCGATGGTAAATTTTATAGAAGGTTTTACAGAGTTTAAATGGTCCAACAAATGTTTTTCACTTCCTTTCTTAACTATGCAAAAGGTGTCATCTACATATCTCTTCCATAATACAGGTTTAAGTGGAGCTGAGTGTTTAAAGCTCCATGTACAGGTTGGCCACAACTGTGGAAACAGGAGATCCCATGGTTGCTCCATCTACTTGTTCATAACAGTTCCCGTTGTACCTAAAGTAAGTCCTGAAGTGGACTTCGGCCTGAAGTTGGAAGGTCAGGTTAAGTTATAATTAAAATATTGGCTGTTAAAAAGAGAAAAATTTCCTATTATTATAATTATTTCAGTCGAGAATGACTGAACTATATATTATATATTATATTTTATTATCTATTATATATTATTATGAAGTAAAATATATAATATATAAATAATATAAAAAAAATGTTCTTACTTGATCAAATTTCATAGATATGGGTCACCGTATAATTGTGGCATTATAATAACAAAAATATAGAATATAGATTTGATCTGTAGTATGTCCAAGTTCAGTTGGCACAACCGCAAGTGCAGTAAACGAAGAATGCACTTGGTAAAAAAAAGGAAGCAATTTAGTCATGTGAACTAATTGCAATTGACGCGAGAGTAAATCAACTTTCACTTGAAAAGGGTCGGCTATTCGGGTGCGCATTATTAATGCAAATACTTTTGCTAGAGTTTAGTCAAGGCCAACTGACAGTTCTAAATAGTTATTTCCTGGCGTTGTTCTGATCACGGTACGTAGAAAGAACAACTTGAAGGAGTCAAATTACCAGCCACAGAAGACTAAGGCCACCCAATATTCTTGTAAGCTTTTTGAGAGTATTGAAACATCCACGATGTCCACCTGTGAGAATACTGCTGTAGTTCACAAGGATGATACCATTGTCTTTGTTTGAAATTTGTACTATTGTTTTAAGCTTCATTTTTATTGTCAATTATTTCATTTATATATAAATGATCACAATATTACAATTAAATTAGCATTTACAGAACAATAGTACAGAAATAAAAATGATAATGAAAAGCTTATTTTGTAGCTAGCCCCGCAGTGAAGGTGGTGTCACTCAGAATGGTGACTAAATATCTAGGTGAAAAAACATTAGTGTAAGGGTAAGAAATCTGCATAATAAAGATCTAACAATCACACAATTAGGATATGCTTGATATACAGTAACTTATTACTGACACAACTGTTATATTACACTCTACAGGGTAAAATGTTGGCATTATGTCTATTTACAGCTCGGCAATTGTTGTTAAAAAAGGAATACAATAAACCTACCTGCATATTAGTATCCTAGTCTCAACAACTAAAGACTCTTTGGTGCTCATAGCATACACTAGTATTGTAATACAAGGCTAGAAATTCTCACCGGAGAAGGGACAAGTTTGTTGTTTACAAGCTCATTGAAAACTTTACAAAATTCGGGCGCATGTAGAGCTGGAAAGCTGTGATTTTTCTATTCCCATAGACTTCTGTATTGAATTTAGGAATAACACTTTCCCTCGGGTTAGGAGTTTCCTGAGGGAATATTTTTAATCTCTTGGCGTGAGCTTTCCAATGGTGCAAACCCTGGATGCGTAGCTGCTTCCGTTCTAAAGTTATTCAAATTTTTTTTGTGGCCAACTCAACTTGGATAATATTACAGCTAAACCAATTACAATAAGCTAAATTGTAATATATTTCCCAGATAGTGCTTTGTCTAAAAAATTTGTAAGGCCTCACTTACTCATGCTGGTTTGCTCAGATGTCTCAGTCGAATTCATCCATTGTACTCTAATATAAAAAAATTCAAGCATACATAATTTTTAATTATACAATTTAAAAGAAAATTTGATGTAGTTATAACATGAAGTATTTGCAGCTATAACTTAGTCATGACACTTTGTGTATATAAAGATTATAATTTTTTTTCACAATCCTGTTTGATTATATTGATTTTGTCAAGTTCACTGACAGCTCATAATAATTAATTCGAAATACAATTGTGGCAATATAATTATAATGATACAATTGTTGTGGAGCACTTAATTAATTTAATATCAATTACTATTAAGCAGGCAATAAGCGGCAAATCAACAAAATATTTGCCCTTTCCAAAGTTGGGAGAAGGGTACAAACATCACATTAGAGCTTTGCATTTATACTTATGCAAAATAGATAATTGTGAGGCATTTACATGTTGGCAATGAATGTGCTGCAGTATTATATGCACATTCTATTTATTTTTTATAAAAAAAGAATTATAAAGGGACAAAAATGAATTTACATAACTATTTTTTTATGCAAGTTAGCTGACTAACTTGCTACAGGCTGCCCAGGTATGCACAATTCAATAATTTTATTAATACTACTACAATATTTCAAGATGGGGAAGCTGTTGTAGCAGTTATCAATGAAACAAGGAACTGAAATGTGTAGAAATACAACAAAGAACATAAAATATATATATGGGTTTCATACAGAGGTGTGGTGCCCCTGGATTCCCCCCCCCCCACCTTGAGTCCAACCCCTAGAATTTTATGAATTAAATTAATAATATTTACTACTTAATCATAATTCTGTGTTTATGATAATTATAATAATGGTATTCTGTGACTTTTTGTTTGTATATATCTGACAGTTCACTTCAGTTAACTGAGGTTCTTCAATTGCAATACATTATTAATCTTCCAAGAGATTGATGTCACTAATCCTAGACCTGGCTTCAGTAAAAGTGGTTGTGGTCAAACAAGTATGTGCCCCCACTCCTTCCTAAACTCTTTCCCCCCAGAAATAAATACTGTATGAAGCCCTGTATATATATATATTTAAATACTAGTGGTGTGCTTGAGCACAAATGGCGAGCGAGCCTAAAGACTATACTATTTTTATTGACTTTTAACACTGAAGCTACTGAAAATAATGTCCAGTTTTTTATTTTAGCATACAGGGTAAAGGGATTTCAGTGCTATAGTAACAACTCTCTGCAACTGCTTGAATTGAAGGAAAAAACAACAACAACAAAACAATACACGTTATTTAAAAGTTTTCTTTGTGATATTCTTTACTAAGTAGTGGTTGTAACACACAATGCTTTGACACAGCTGGACATGCACCTACACAGACTTCGCAGTAGTCTAGTGGACAATGTATTTTCAGGTAAATACTGTGCGCACGGCTTATAACCATGACAAAGAGCGCATTGACTTACCACCGCCACTAACTCGAATAGAAATGAAGTCCCTTAAGTTGTCAAGTTTTAACTGTACCGGCAAAAGAATTCAAAACGGTAAACAATTCAATTTCTAGGGTGATACGGGTACGGATCGATAAACCAGAGGATTCTGTTTAGTGCAATTTGGGACGGGGTCGACAACCGAACAACCCAAAAAGCGAGGGTCAAAGTACAAAAATGCCTTACGTACGTCCATACATATATACAAATAAACAAACTGACATCCCCGATTTTCGATTGTGTTACCCCTGTAAGTGTCTCGCTCGCTACGCTCGCTCGCCAATAAAGTAAAATTCATTAATTCTCGCGCACTAAACTAGTCTTCATAAAATAAAATTTCAAATGAAGTTAACATTGGAATGGCAATTAGGTAGGTAACGTTGCGGGGGAGTTGCTAAGCGAGATGTAAGGGGCAGGGCAAAAGATTGCAGATCCATGTGGCACGTGATCGAGATGGCATGCTATCATTGAGGTCAGTTAGGGTGGTAGCTTAATTGGAGTGGTATGCCTGGGCGACAATTTTTATCCTGCCCACCCGTGTACCATAATATGATAAGGTAATGGCCATTAGTAGGCTACATGTGTAGCCACAAGTGATCACCTAACAATACTGAGGTGTGAACAGATGCTCGTATTCATAATACACATACACCACACTAACCCCACTCTTTTGAGTGTGATAGCACATGGGGCCATTGCACTCATCTTCCAGATACATGCAGTGTGCATCTATGTGCCAGGTCCAACTCGTGGGTTAGAGGATGTGTACACACATACACTCCCCAAAATACAAATAGGGAAGCAGTAAGGTAGTGCAAACTGCAGAGGAGGTTAATAATGAAAGTAGGTAGGAGAACAGGAGGTTATGGCAGGGGCTAGCGAGGTTGATCTAGCAAGGGGCGGGGAAGCTGTATCTGCTGGTAGGGGCTATAAGTGAGGATGTGCTAGCTGGGATGGTGCTAGCAATAACTAGCAGTGGTGCAGGACCTGGTACCAAGCATTGGCTGGAAGAGAGGCTCCTGCACATTACCAATCCGCTCCGTCAAGTAATGGGTTACAGAGGTAGATTATGTGGGATAGCATGTGTCTGTGTGGAGGGGAAGGGGAGTGGGGATGTTGGTATGGGAAATTAGGAATGACAGGGTTAACTTAACTATAATAGAGTCAAGAAAATATGAAAATGTACACGTCTTTCTTTTGAGTATGAATATGCACTTACAGGATATTGTCAGAAATCTGATTACTTGATGCTGCTACTTGTAACTGATACGAATTTTTTATGATGTCTCCACCAAATACTTCACTGTAAAGGAAAAATGATTTATTTTGATATAAAATATCATTGTGCACAAAGAAAATGCACAATTATTTTACATGAATGTACTGATATATGTTCATTATTGCAGTTAAAACAACATATTTTTTAAATAACTTACTTCAAAAAATTTAGGAACTTTTGAAACATTGTCAAATTAACCCTACAGTAATTATATAATACACTTATGAAATATGTCCTGAAGCAACATCACAATTTTCTATTATAAAATTTGTTCACAAAGAACTACTATGTAAATGTTTTCATAAATCCTTCTGTATTAATTAAAATTAAATGATAAATATTTGGTATTAACCTATTTGAAATTTAATAAAAAAAATATTTTTTTATAATTTATTACTTCAACATAATACAACACTTTGTTATCTTTAAAGATAGAGAGTTGACTACTCAAAAGGTCTTCAGCATGAAGTCTAAATGGCATGTTAAGTTTGAATGAACAATTTAATTGGCTGTTAGAATGAGACAATTTGCTATTATTTTTATTATTATTTCAACCAAGACTGACCGAAATTAAGAAATATAACTACCCTCATCCAAATTAAACATGAATCATTAAGTTTAATCAACCATATACTTTTCTATTATTTCCATTATTTAAAATTAACAAGTATCCCGCCACATGTGGTGGTTGATGTACTGCAAAGTGTGAATGCAGTTACCTTACTCAGTTATCATTATCCACCATTGGTTCCTTCTCCTGTTCTCATTTATCTGAACTATCTCAGCTTTTCTTATCCCCACCTTTCCTTACTTCAGCTATTTTCTACCTCTCCTGCTTCTGAATCTCTGTCCTACTCTCATAATTGCAAACTTAAGCTTTGCAACACTTTTGCCTTCTTTTTCGTATTTTCACCTTCCATTTTGAAACCAATGCCTCCTTTATTGTCGCTTCCACCCACTTTTTAGTTACAATTAGCTAATCACTCGCCATTTTGCCTTATCCTCCATTTTCTTTTAAATATACTGCTACCTCACCAACTCCAACTGCAATTACAATTAATCGCCTTTTTTCTTCTCTTTCATACTTTTGCGAAACCTACGCCCCTTTTTCTCGTGTACTATTACAACCGCTTTTTAGTTACAACTAGTGGTGTGCTTGAGCACAAATGGTGAACAAGCCTAAAACTACACTATTGTTAACAATTGATTTTAAATTCTAAAAGCTACTAAAATATAGTCAAGTTTTTTAATTGGCGAGCGAGCGAAGCGAGCGAGCAACTCTAAGATGTAGTCTATGGAAATCCTGAATACGTGGTCGTTTTGAATACGTGGTCGTTTTGAATACGTGGTCGTTTTGAATACGTGGTCGTTTAAACGCGCTCGCGCATACGTGGTCGTTTAAACTGAATACGTGGTCTGTCAACTGTGCCAGGTGTGAGCCCTTTCAGATACAACCCTGTGAGTGAAGTTTGGCGACGATTCACTTGCGATGCACTAGGACTCGAGTATGTAGGGCCAAATGGTGTCACGCCTGGTGGTCAACATGTCCCACTGACTAGACCCTGCAGGATCCTGAATGTGCAATCTGATGGCAACTGTCTATTCCTTGCCCTTTCCCAATTCATCACTGGCTCAGAAGCGCAGCATATGAATGTGCGCCTAAGCATTGTGACTCACATGAGAACGATGGGCCACCTTCTGTTTCAGGAGGGTCACCTTGCACAGTCTGAGTACAGTGGGGGGATAGAGGACTACATTGCCTCAACGACAATGGAGCAGTCCACAGTGTGGGGTACTGATGTGGAGATCTTCACATTTGCCCACTTGTTGCAGATTGACATTCAGTCATATTCACAACTCAACACTACCTGGCAGAGGTACTCTCCCACTCTCAGGATTGAAGACACCATAAATATGATGCCAGGAGAAGACAGCAACATGGCTTTATACATCAAGCACATCCCATCTCATTTTCAGGTCGTGCAATCTGTCCTCTAATTTTAGGGTACTATCTCTATGCCAATTAGCTATGGCCAGCTTCCAGTATTATGCGTCTGTAAAACTGAGACTTGAATTACTGTCATGCTTAGCATGTGGACACTTCAGAGTATCCCCCATCCCCATTTCCCCCTTTACACGTTTCCCCCCTTTACATGTTTCCCCTTTACACGGTTCCCCCTTTACATGTTTCCCCTTTACACGTTTCCCCCCTTTTCCCCTTTTCTGTACTTTACACATTATTTTGTTATCATTGTTACTTTATCATGAGGAGTACCATTCTTTACCCTTTACCAATCATCATTTCCCCCTTTACATGTCATTACATATTCTACTACTAATAATGAGATGTGAATTCAGATTTGGCAACCTGCAGGAAGAAAACCAATGCAAATTCAAATCAAACGACCCCAATGCAATTGAAAGTGTCAACATTTCCCCAGAACTTCGCTCGCTCGCCCAACCAATGCTACACGAGCATTTTCTAGTTACGTACAAATTACGATAAAATCATTCAATGCCATAATAACCACTCCAGTTTGAATTGAAATAACCAAGCAACAAAATCAAGTCATGTTATTTAAAAATTTTCTTTGTGATACTATTAGTAGAAGTTGTAGCGCACAATACTTTCACACAAATTGAACATACCTACGCAAGACTAACCTTCGTGGTTAGTCTAGTGGATAATGAGTTTTCAAGTAAATTCTGTTGCGTAGGGCTTATAACTATGAAGAATAGCATATTAAGTTACCACCGCCACTAACTCTAATAGAAATTGAACTCCTATAAGTTTTTTAGTTTAAACTGTACCCATAAAAATTTCAAAGCAGTAAACAATTCAATTTCTAGGATGATATGGGTAATGATTGCTTAACCGGAGTGTTCTGTATAATCACTTAGTTAGCTGTGGACATGTTTATTATACGATTTATGACAGCATTCAATTCTGGGAGACAGACTTTCCAGTGAAAAGTGTCAAAAAGACGTTTTGGAGTAGAAAGATACAATAACTTCACATTATTGGATAAAAAGTTCACAGTGAATGTATAAAAGATTAATGAATAGTAATACTCACCCACAACTAACCGAATTAATATTAATATTCGTTGTATATAATTCATTCATCTATTATCAACAACAATTATTTACACACTAATTTCAGAGATGTACTGTATAAAAGCTATTTTACCCTTTATGATATAATTTCAAGGAATACCACATAGCTAAATGCTGTACCTTGTTGAGATAGTATGCACAGTAACAGAGATCAAAAAAAAAAAAGTTAAATCAATAGTTATGTACTAAACAATATATACCTGTGACTAAACTAGGCAGTTGAAAAAACAAAAATAACTCACGGTATCTTAAGTTTCAGTGGTAGATGTGGACCTTTGATTTTTGAAGGAGATATTGCAGTAACTACCAAGCACATAACATGAATATACTAGTATAACTATTTTATTTATTTCTCTCATTATGAGACGAACAACTGTTATGAATCACTGCATGAAAAGAGTCCATTGACAACCATAAAATAATCCATAAATCGGCTCATAATTAGAGTTGACAAAGAACAGTCAAGAACGTAGAGGTTAACACATTAGTTCTCAGGGCATTATACACCAATTTACGATTTTATTTTGGTAGTCAAAGGACAAATTCAGTCAGTTAATCATATACATAACAATAATTAATCTTAGAATTAGCTATAGGGCTGTGTTCTTTTTTTTTTTTGTCACAGGTGCAAACTTCACTCATGTAAAGAAATTAAAATAATTTCTACAATATATTTGGGCATATAAAAAGTGATTGGTTAATGGCAAATCTCACAAGGATTATAATAGGATATGAATTAAATATATAAATTGGATATTAAACATTGAATACTACTTTTATTAACTCTGTTATGAATGGCTTAAATATATTTAGTGCTGCTACAATAAAAAAATATTACCAGGTTAAGTAAATAATTATGTATTTACGTAGCTTGGATGTTATTTTTGCAAATTATTATTCAACTATCCCTTCACTTAGTAAATATTATGCAAGTGTTATAGGCATGAGTTTAAATGTGGCCAGTCAGACATGTAATATTGTATGTATTCAATGAAGAAATATTAATAATATAATATATTAATCATATTATAGTATGTACTGCTCAAGCATAAATACCATATTAATGTTTCCTGTCCAATGAACAATATTATATAAACAAGGGCGGTGAACAAAGCGATAACAAAAATGAATGAAGGTGATATAGAAAAAGCATTAAGCCAAATCATACTAACTTTAATGCATTTCCTATATGGAAACAGGTAATAGGCCATGTTTAGAACACTAAAACATAGAAAACTGATTTTGCTATGTCCATGACGTATGGCTTAGTGTGAATTGACAAGTTGCCTTCACTAAAACCTGTGAAGTTTTATATAAAACTCTAAGACTTGTCTATAGGTTGACTAAATACTATCCAGCATAAAAACACAATAAAATACAAATTAAGAGTCACTTTATACTACAATGATATAAAAATGAATGCAAGATATGATTGTGAAATTTTTGAGAGGCATAGTGACATGGTTTAGATAATTCTATAGTTCAGAGGAGATAGTGAACTACTTTTTATGGATTGCTTATTAAAGAAAGAGAGTGATGGTATGCTTACATCCACTGTGTACAGAAAAAATACGCACACAGACAGATACCTTCACTTTAAGTCTCATCATTCTAGTCATGTAAAGAGAGGAGTAGTGAGAAGCTTGTATCAGAGAACTAGGAGGCTAACTTATATGAGTGAGAACTTGAAGGAAGAAGAGAAACACTTACACAAAGTACTTCAAAGTAATGGTTATGACACTACCATTAGGGCAGGCTCTAAAGAGTTGCGGTCTAAAGATCACACAAATACTGAGCAAGAGAAAGGTTTGATTCTTACTATTCCATACATAGCAGGATTGAGTGAGAGCATTCAGAGAGTGTGTAGAGACCTTGACATCAAAAAAGGCATTTAAGTCGAGTAGTTCATCAGATCATTATTGTTTGCAGATTTGATTCCCAAGATCAATCATTACTAGGACCAACAATTTTCATGAGACAGAGGGTTAACACATAATTACTTGATTATACAAAAGTACTGACATATTATGTTCTTGTTTCCTACAACAGTACACAGATTTACAATGCTGAGATTGTGTAACAATACTACCAACAAGGAATTGAAACATCAGGAAATTTTTCTTTTTAAAAAATATACATTGTGGGCATTGCCAGAAATTAATATAATAAATGACTCATATGACAGAATATACTTTTTTATAATGTGTGTGACAAAATAATAAGAAGTGAACACATAAAATTTCACAATGTACTAACAATTTCCCAATTATTTACTTACCTAAGTTACCCTCAGACAGACTCTCTTTATTTTCAATTAATTTCAGTAATTTACTTTCCAAAAGTACGGTCTTCTTGAATACTTTTATTGCCGCCTGATAATATTCTTCTGATAATTTTTTAAATGCTTCCACATTAATATATATATCCACTATTTTTCTTAAGTCAGCCATTAATTTCTTAATATCTGAAACATAAAGCTGAATGTGAAGGTATTGAAATTGTTTTATATTTATCCACGGCATTATACCCAATTTCTGACAGCAATAAACAAGAGTGTTCTCTATCAATTGTCTATTGAAGTCATTTCACAATTAAATAGTCCAGTCATTTTTTTAATATAATAGATTTAAAGCAGTTGATCGAGAGAAAAAAATACAAGTTAGTATTATTGTGCACATATGCATTTAAATTAGCTTCTGATTATTAAGTCCAACTATAATCATAATATTTTTTTGTTATCAAGTTCTGACCTATGAAAAAAAAAAGCAAAGTAAAAATGTAAAAAATCGTAGTTGTCACCAGGGAATCAAACCCAGGACCACTATCTCTAGCCACCAGTGCTTTAACCACTGAGCTACAACAACCCACAACATCCAAGACTTTCACAAGTTACTTATTTATGATTGTGATGATAAAAGCCTTTTCAATCCACTAATTATGGCTGCTCTCCAGAAGCGTAGGTGTTTCCGGTCAACACCGAAAAGGCACATAATTGGTGGTCTGTTGAGTCCTCAACTGTATAAAGGTAAAATGGAAATCGTGGGTTGTCGTAGGTGAGTGATTAGAGCACTGATGGCTAAAGCCAGTGGTCCTGGGTTTGATTCCCCAGCGCAACTAAGATTATTTTACATTTTTCCTTAGCTTTTTTCAGACCCCTTTAAGTGATAAAGTTTAATTGTGTTAAATTTTGGTGCTTGTACACAAAAAGTAATTAACATGGATTTATTATGATTGAAATTAATAGAGGATTATTTATGCTTTACTTGCAATTACCAGCTATGCATAATAGTTCTAGCCATTTTAGAACAAAAGGATCACACTTCTCACATGTTACTAGCCACATACTAAATATATTATATTGAGAATACAGATTCACATGCAAGCAATTATATTGATCATTAACTGGAATTGATTCATGTAGAAAAATGTTGTACAGTTATTATATCTAATGCTTATTGTTAAACTTTAAAAGAATTAAATAAGTATATGCACAATTGCTATTATTTATTGGGTTCTGTTTAAGATTGCAGGCTTTACGAGAACAATTGTTTTGATTGTATGTTATTAATTTTTTACTAGCAGAATATCACTATCAATATTCTCTAATTTATCATCACGGTTTACCAACTTAATTAGCGGCACAGGCAAAAAATGGGGTCGCATGTACCATACAAATAAAACAAACTAAATCATTGAAAACCACAGAATTTCGATTATGTAACATAAAATTACAGTTATTTTACCTGATTCCAAGTTCTCAGGACGATACGTTTGAGTACCAATTTTTCCGGAAATCTCCAACTTGAATTTTTCCATATGAATCTCTATGTTACTAATCAAATCTTTTGAATGATCTTTCTGAGGAAATATACATAATGTTGGTAAGGACAAACCTATTTATTTTATTAGCATAAATGCGATCAACTTACTTCATTATTAGATATTGCTAGAAAATTCAAATTTGAGTAATGAAATTAAGAATTTCAGTTCATTTTTTCCTCCTATTTTTCCACTGCTCATTTACTGATTAATATGTCTGATCATATATTATATTCTCTAAATATATATTATATTCTCTAAATATATAATTATATTCTCTAAACATTACTTAGCTAAACATTACGTAGCTATTATAATATTTATAATCTCAGACTAAAAAACAAGCAATCTATTAGCTATTTTAATTTGGCATCAATATAGCTCAAGCAATAAAAATGGTACATGGAAACACTGTCTTCTTAAAATAAGAAGCTAAACAGGTCAGAAACACTCACAGGTATACATTTTCACCATGAAACTTCACTTCTTTAAACTCTATTAAGGTTGAAGGAACTCTGAAGGTTGTGTCCCAGCATTGAAAACACTATAAAACTGTTGTATTGTTAATTTATCCATAATTATTTTAAAATGGTTCATCAGAACAAAACCTAGTCAAATTTTTGCCACATAATCTTATATACCTTGGGTAAAGTCCCAAGTGTCACATCAAAATCAAGTGAGATAATAATTTACAGTTGCACATGTTCATTTAGCTTTTGCTGCGAAGTTTACTGAGTACCAAATAGTCAGAGTGCTTGCACTCTATTGTAGACATCTACTATTTGAAAAAGGTAGTGCACATATCTAGTTTATTCACTGCACAATTTTATTTATCATTTTATTAGCAGCTAATTAGGAAATGCCAAAGAAAATCTTTATGTATCTTTATGTCTGATTATTTTTATAATACTTAGCTAGAGAATAACAATGTACCTATGAAGCTCTAGTGAGCATTGTATCAAGTAGTTATTAAAATAACTATATAATACTGTACATTTTTTACTTTAACACAAAATTGTGGCTGTATGTTTATTATGAACATTTTATTCTATTTTTCAAAGTAAACCATACCTTCAAATCTTGCTGGCAGGCAATCATGAACTTCAACTTCAGAGATGAAAAACTTCCCTTTTTTTTGCTTTCTTCTTTTTGCCTCCTGGCTTCATCATATGTATCATTAAGATGCACCACAATTTCTTTATATGGCTTAAGTTCCTCAAGAAGTGCTATAAACACATCATTATCAATAGTTAGATACCATTCAAGCATAGCTTAGTCAATAATTACTGGATGTAAGTCGCACATTAGCAATAATGATTGTGATGTTGCTACTAATATTTGTAGAGGACTCTGAATCTTAACAAAAACACAGCTAAAGGTAAACTAATAAGGATAAGGTAGTATAATGTATTTTATAGACACCAAGTTTTAATTGAAACGGTGCAATTCAGAGTATTGAATACCCTTCATCATTAGTATAACTCCAACTAAACCAAAGAAAATACATTTTTAACTTTGTATAGAATTTCAAACATTATACACAATATACTCATGAATTACTTCTAATTAGTTATAAAACTTTTATACAGTAGCTTCTACACTCATGTTTATCTGTTTATTTCAGCTCTTGTGTAGTGACCTGTGTTTACAATGTAACTTGTGCTTCATTTTCTTCTGTTACAGGCGTTATCAGCTGGAATAACTTGTGTTATGGTTTTCCGGAATTATCTCAAGAGTGAAACACTCAATCTTCCAAAAATCATAACTTGCTCTCACAATTTTTTTACAGAAATGTTTTTATATAATCTGAAAGCTCTTATTCTACTCTTCAAAGTGAACTACCAACTTAAAAAAAATTTGGTTGAGTTATTCACATTTTTTTCAAATTTTCATCAAAAACAGCCATTTTTTACAAAAAAAATTAATATAAAATTTTTAAAAAATAATATATTTAGAAAAATCTGGTAGTACACTTTGTAATCAAGATATTAAAGAATGTGTGTGAAGATTAAAGTCTTGATGTTGAAGTAGGAGGGGTTTAGTTTCACAGAGGTGTGTAAGGGTTTTCTTGAAGGTGACACCTTAGAGTTTCGAGAACTTACAGAACAATGTTATATTATCCTATTCAGGAAAATGTTATTTGTGTAGTAGCGCGTGTTTATGTAATTCACAGGTCTGAATTGTCGAACTGTCATATGTATGTATGTGTGTGAAGTTTAGAGTCATTGCAGGAAGTCTGCAGCTTTTGGTGTAGGGCACGCCCGTGGCTCTGAGCTGGTATAAATAGTTAGGCCACGTGCGTGTCCAAGTCAGTCAGTCATTTTTGTGTTACGTGCACTGTGTCTCTTTGTGATTCTTTATGTAACTAACCTACGCCAGACCTTACGGGGAAAGGGTACGGATAGCTACAAAGGGACTTATAAGCTGATTCTGGTGGCAGCGCAACTACTTGCCTCCAATTCCTTAGCTACCAGCACCGATGCCTCGGCATCTTTCTGACGTAGCCCACGACATAGATCACGATGCTATATTGTTGCTATGTGCATTAAATCAGTAAGTGTGCATTGATTATTAGCCTAGAGGCAAGAGTACATTATTTTTTAGCCTAAGGTGGGTGTGAACAAAGTAACAACACATTATAGATTTACATACCAAATGAACGAAATTAGATACAGTTACATCATAATGACTTTTCCTTATGTTAACATATTGAAGCACCAGGTTCTATTTTGATTATTTTGATTGGATGGTGTGTTGACTGTAAAATTAGAGTAATTCATTGTTGGTGTTTCGTTTTTTTATTATAATGTTCAGACTTAGATTGAAGCTGAGACATCTGAGTAGAATAACTGGTGGTTGTTTCAGCTGAAAATGTTTGCAACTGCCTGATGCTGTGCAGTATAGGTATGTTCATGTTTTTGTAAGGATTCAACAGATCTGTGCCCTGTTCTTTGTTTTATTACTTTTTCAGGAACTCCAGCCCGATATAATTAGATTTTGTTACAAAGCACCATTTGTTTTTCTTGCTTCGACAGCAAATCTCTTTAGCCAGTAATTGTGGGTTGTAGGCTCTTGAACTGTCAACAGGTCAAGAGGACATTTCTCCACTTCATTGGTGTTGGGTTACCCAGTTTTCGAATACAGTTGTTGCCCATTTTGTACTTGCTTGGGTTTTAGGGGGTACAATTTTTTCTTTCAAGCTGTTTTAGTTCATCACTGCTGGATGAATTATAAAATAGTTTGCTGTTATGACCTGAATTTTGAATTTCATCTTCTTTTTTTCCTCAAAATATAGACAATTTTTGGGTCCACCATGGACAGAGATGTTGGTCGATTTTCATCTCTTTTTGAATAAAAATAAAAGATAGAGGTACAGTAGGAGCATTTACAGGTATAATAACCGTTGTTACCATTTTTTCAGCCATTCTTTTAGTTACTGAAAATGGTTACGGTAGCAACAACGGAATAAAGCATGCGCAACGTGATCTATCTATTTAATGCGTTAAATCTACCAGTGCACAAGAACAACGTGATCTATCTATTTTAATGTGTTAAATCTACCAGTGCACAAGAACCAGTGCTTTAACTATTACATAATCCGTACTACTGAAATGTTGCACTTAGGACTATAGATCATATGTCTTAATAACCAAACCTCACACACTAAGTATCCATGTTATTCCTGTTTTCCAATAAACTCTGTAGTGTCAATTTAACGATATAGCATACAACCATTTTTCATTAGATAACTTATGTTTACCTGATACTTTTTCAAACGCAGTCTTATCTTCATTCATCAAATACTCTCGAATCATATCAAGATGAATTAAAGCATCACATTTCATTTTATTACTCCAGATAGAAAAATAATCAGCTGCCATACCAAGTAATCTGTTAAAAATCAAACATTTTTGCGTTAAATCTACTGTCAATAAATTCATATTATACTGTTCAGTACAATGCAAGTAATGGCTTAGATAGGTAGGTAAAGTGGGTGGGTGAGTAGGTGGGTAGATTGGCATGCAGGTAGGTAGGTAGGTAGGTAGGTAAGTAAGTCAATGTGAACTTATTATCACTGTGCAGTAAACCCTAGCACATCGCTATGAGATGTGTAGGTACGTAAGTGGGAGGGCATGTAGGTAGTCAAACAAGTATAAATGTAGGATAGAATTTAAGTAGATAGGTAAGTAGGTGAGTAGGTAGGTAGTTAGTTAGATATGTAGGCATGCAAGCAAGCAAGTAGGTAAGTAGTTAGATATGTAATGGGTATGTAGATAGGTAGGTAGGTGTGTAGGCAGGTAGAAAATGGTTGGTAGATATAACGATAGGTAAGTAGCACTATTGAAACAATTTACCTTCTCTCTAGGAAATCCATATTGCTGTGGATTTCTAATTCTTTTGCTTTATCTTCAGTACTCATTTCTTTGATCTCCTTTTTTTCTTCACCATTCATCTTAACAACAGACAATAGTGATTGTGCTTCCTGCTCCACATTTTCCACCAATTTATCATCCGCAGGGTATTTGGATAACAGACGTGAATAATATGCCCATTTACCACAAACTAAAATAATACAATCGTCTGGGATGTCTTTGTCCTGACATTGAAAAACTTTACTGCTCAAAAAACTTCTAACATTTTGTATAATTTCATCCTTGGTTAAACTTTCTTCATCATAAGAATCCTGCATTGCAGAATCCATTTTATTTATAACAATAGTTAATCTTTTAAACTTCATTATATCTGAAAAAATATATACTACAATTAATAGCATAATATTATTTATAAAACTTAAATTACCTTTATTTTGCTCATATATCATTTTCAAAATGTGTGATGATTCCAAATTTTTGTAGGTATCAAAAGTTGTGATAAACACTAAACCAGAACTCACAGCTCGTGCTATATTAACCATCTTGGAAATTTGTTCGGTACCAAATTCATTAAAGCCAGGGTTATCCTTCAATATGAAATTCTTCCTATCATTCATTCCAAGCTTTGAAGATTTTACCATTAGACATGCTTCTAAAGAATAATCTATAATCTATTGTCCAAAAAACATAATAATAATGTGCAGAATATGGTAGGAAATGCAGAACTTTTTTTTTATTATAAGTTCAAATTGAACATACAAATATTTAATGTTTATACTGCTTTAGCTACAATGTAATTTTAAGTAATAGCAACTTCAATGGCTCTAATTAATTAAATAATAAAGAATGGTTTTCCTTATATCTGAAGACATGAAAAAAATATAGTGCTTTCAAATATAATTGATGAATAAGATTATTAGGAATCAAAGCGCTCACAACTAATAGCCAATTTCAACTTGACTATAGGTGCTTTTATGGGAGCTTTTATTTGAATGAGTTCAAGGAAATTAGTAAGGCTACACCAGTTATGATAAGATACTAAATATAAATATTATATAAACATATATTGCATAAAAACAACAATAAAATTATGAAATTTTGACTGTGTTATGGTTTTTATTTCACTGCAGGGAAACTAAAATCTCTATACAAAGTTCATGTTTTGTATGGAGATATACTAAGGCTATGTTAATAGGTTCATCTTATTAGTCCGTGGTTTTGTGGCTATATGTGTGATAGGTGACACCTTGAAGTGGCTGAATTTTATCATGTTCAAAATATGATGTGTTTATAGGACCTTTCTCACTTAGCACATATGAAATATGGCCTGTAAAGTTTATATGAAAAATTAATTGGTCCACCAAATTTAACTCATTATTCAAAAATTTCAAAATTTATGGCCAAAAATGTAGCAAAAAAGTACCCAAAGTTGTTAGGCAAGTATTCTTTTGTTTTCATACTTGGACCTTTCTAGACTTGTCAGAACATAGAGTAATAATTGAAGTTTCGTATAATATTTTGTATGGTTGCAAAATTTTAGCTGACTATCAGCTCTGGCGGCAGAGATCGCCATTTGATGACGTTAGATGAAATTTATTCAGCTTTTAGCTGTATGTCTGGTACGTAATCGCTACGTAAAAACAAGGCGCAGGTGCACTGAAGTCAATTATTGCCAGGTGGCAAAAAAGCAGGTAGCACTACTTCTTCATGTGTTTCTTTCTCCCAGGTGTAAGTTAATGGGTGCTTGTAAGTGGTAGCAAGATTCTGCACTCCAGTGAGGGAATTAAGTTTCTTGTCATCAATCTAGAGGACGTACTAGGAGGTGACAAGGGGTACTGCTGTTTGGAACCAGGCGATGTCGAAAACTGAGGAATTAAGCCAGCACTCCGGAAATGCCTGCCGATAATGGACTAACATTTATGAAAACACTAATTTGCTGAAAATAGAAGGAAGTAAAATTAAATCTACGAACAGAACTAGTTTGTTTCAGTCTTATTTACAGACACAGACAGACTAGTTCTATTCGTATATATTTTTTGTAAAGATTAACAATAATTTACAAGGTTGCCACAAACTATACCATCATTTTCTCTCTAGTACATTACCATTCAGAAAATTTAGAAACCGCATCAGATTAATTTTGTATGCCGTCACTCTGGTAACTCACTGAATAATAAATCCTTTTCAATTGAATACCCTTTATACTATCTAGCACTCACTAATAACTCACTGATCTCATAATTTTGTTAGTAGCACTGAGCCAATCCTTTATTGTTATTGGAGTTGTTCCATATATTTCATCAGGAGATTTCCAGCGGCACAGTGTCTAAAAAAAAAAATGATATAATATAATTTTCATTTTCTAATGTTAAAGATGGCTGTACAGGACAAAGCACAGGGCACAACTGTTTGTAGAAAAAATAGTGCTTGAGAGCTACATGCTGAAATATCTAACCAAGGAGGCAGCTACTAAAAAATTGGCCCAGTACAGAGCTGTCTGATTAAATGGCAACATTGCCGTGTAATAGAGTATTACAAATAATTTACCCAGACTCTTCCACATAGCCAAATTCTAGGGTAAAGAACACAGACTTGCAAACTTTTCAAAATGTAGTTCAAAGACACTAAACCACACCCACAAACAAAATATACCCTCAAACACACCCAAAAAAAGGATTGGAGTAATTAATGATTACATTATAGTTGAAATCAGAAAAAAATCTGTTTTAATTGAGTACATAAAAAGGCCATTTTTTCTTCTAGAGCACTTATTATACATAAGTGCTGTCATCTCCAATGATCAAGTTTTTATTCAGTTTTACTTTGTCTATGTCAACCAGATGAAGTTTATCACCAACTTTCTTCTGAGGGGAAATTGACAGCATAAATATATGTAAGACTTTACAATATCTGTATACAACTCTCTTATGTTCTGCACTTTTAAAAAGAACATTTTCAAATATGGTTTAACATGATTAAGAAAGAATGGGCCTTATTGTTGGATTCTCAAGTCTCTCAGTTACTGCTTTGGCACTTTAATCATAAGCGTGAAAGTATGATAAATTACCATCAAACAAATCTGAATATCCTTGTATACACTAAAGTTGACTCAACCACCTAGTTTGGCGATGCTTCAAGAGAACTTTTGGTTTATTATTACATATGTTTATTTTTTTGCTGCCATCTTGAAAGTAATAATATAAATGCCAATGAATGATTGGTCTATATGTACTGGCAATGTATCGTTCACTCACTATCTCCTTGTTTCAGGATTAGCTTCCGTTGGAACTTCCTTTTCTACTATAAATCTTCCTAATGTGTTGAAAAACATTTCTTCTAATAATAATGGTAGAGCTTTTGTGGTAAAGAATGACATTGTCTCCACAACTTGAAACTATGCAAACAGTAGGCTTCCGAGGTTTATGCTACATGTGTGTGCACTTACCAGCACTATTTCACTTAGCTACTTTAGTATTTCACTTAGTTTCCACTTAGTAACCATGCTATTTCAATTAGTTATACGCTATTTCACTTACTCTGTGCAATTTCACTTGAACAGCGATTTTTCTTATACATTTTTGAATGGGCAACTTACACACCATACTATTAAATGAAATGAAATTTTAGAGAGTAATTCATTGAACACTATAGCTAACTGTTAAACTTTGAACTGAGTTCATATGAAGTGGAAGCATAATTTGTAAGTAAAGGGCAGGCGGGATGAGCTCAATTGCTGAATGAGTAACTTTTGGGTATGTAAAATTATTCCTGAGGGCATATACATTGCAATAATACTAAATGGATGATATTAAATGATTGACTATTAAGGAAACGTATCACATTGTAGAATTGATTGTATTTTTCAGTTCAGACATTGCAAATTTTAGATCGTTCTGCTTAAATTAAATGTATGACTTAGTCAAAATTCTTGTCTAGTATGTTGCGTAGTTAATGCTATAATAGTATTTGTAAGTTTAATAAAGTAACTACAGAGTTTTAGGACTGTTTATAAATCTTAAGTTATGTCAGAGTTGGAATCAAACACAGGCAGACTCATCTACTTTAAGAAGATTCCCCAAAGAATAAAAAAACTTCTTCTTATAGGATTACATGCACACTTTGATTTAATTATTCAGCTACTACATATGACATATTTTAACAATTCTAGAGACAGTGTAATGCCTCTGATTGCCTAGCTTTACTGCCATTGGTTCTTCAAATCACACTTCTTAATGTTACTGTTCTAGCTTAGAAAATGAGAATCCATCTTATGAAGGTGAAGGTGGCCTTACCTTAAAGAAAAAAGCTAACTGTGGGGCCACCCCTCGCAAGTAAAGAGAGAAGAAAGAAAGAGAAGTAAAGAAAGAGAAGAGAAGAAAGAACTTATGGAACAGAGAATGCATTTATCATGTAGTTTGTGTGAAAGGACAATGTGTTAACTAGGTGTTGATTTATTGTACTTATGTTTGTGGACTTTGGTGTGCGTGCATGCGCCTTCTCTAGGCGTGAACCCAACGCTCTAGAGCAGGATGTTTAGAGCTTTTCGTGTCAATTGTAGGTGTGGTCTTATTTTTGTATTTATGGTTGTCATCGTGCGTGTGAGTTCAGTTCTTAGTCGTTGCTCTTGTCATCTCACATCATTTTCGTTAGACGTAAAACTCTGATCTAGAAATTGGACTGCGTGGCGGGAATTAGACCACCCTCCTGGCGTATGAGTAATTGATTGGAACTCTGGTGGCAGCGTTCAAGCTATCTCCCCCACACTAACTAGTGCTGCAAGACATGCAATCAAGATGAGAAGTGCTGAGGGTGATCTAGCGACAGTTGCTTGAAAGACACGTCATTGCTTTGTATATCTTTGCAATTGTTAGTTCTGATTTCTGCAATGTATTACATGAAAAATCTTCTGCATCCAACTCCACATTATGTAATGATATTTCAGATGATGAAAAATTGGCTGAGTTCGTGGTGACCACTTACAATAGTAATATTATAGCCATGACACAATTTTAACACAGATCAAGCGAGGTCATAAAGGAGGAATATGGGAACCTAAACATGAAAATTTCCCTGTAAACTACATCAATACTTTTCAATGTGTGATTATCCAATCTTTTTACAAATACATGTATGCAACATGCAATGTTGTTATGACTTGCATGTACTGGGAGTTAGCTACAAAGAATGGGATTCATATACAGTGTGCAGATGAGTGGGTAAAAAGGTCGTTGGTTATCACCACATGGTTTGGAAGTTGTAGTTGGTTACTACTATGAGGTTTTTAATGACATTCAAGGCACACTGCACAGATGAGTGGGCTGAGCAGGTACCCTAACCTTAAGGCTTTCTCGTTTATACATTCATTCTTCAAAAGGCCTTTTGGCATAATATTATATATAGAGCTAACAAGTAACTAGGCTTTTGCTACTCATAGCAATTATCCCTGATTTTATCAATCTCTTAAGTACGTTATAACCAAGTTGTTTATCGTAAATGAGAGTTACTAAAGATGTACAGAATTAATAAGATGTACAGAATTCCTCCTTGATTTTCAGCACCTGGAATTAGTTTATAATAATTGTGATTCAAATGCAACATTTTCCATGAAAATATAACATGAACTTCCTTCAAGTTTAGTATTTGCTGTTATTATTACTTGGATAACATTTTTAGCCAACATTTTTATTTAGCTATGGCAAAATATTTCCACCTACTTGCTACAAAACCAAATGATTTGAAGTCCCACAAGTTGCGTGTCTTGTTGTTCATAATATTGCCAATGTGCATTACATTGTGACAAAGAAATACATTCATAGGGGTTAAGCTTCCATGACCTATAAATCGCTAACACTTTTCAAGCATGCAGAAAACTATCGTATTATTTTACACATTGTCAGTGCATAAAAATTGCATAAATACTGCATGAATTATTCCCAAAAAATTTCACACATAACTTTCTATTAGCTACTACATATGACATTATATGAATTATTCCCAAAAAATTTCACACATAACTTTCTATTAGTCAAAATACAAACTACTGTAATTACACATTTTCAACAAATATACTCTATTCATGTAATAGTTGGTTCTATTTTATTATGAGCTTAACACAATTAGAGGAAATTCATGTTATAGGCTAAACTTTGAGTAACATATTGCATATTAATAAAACATTTATCTATTTTAAAGACATATATTTCTTTCAATAGACTCACTGCCTCAATAGTTGAATTTTCTGTGGTACTTGTTACTTCAGAAGACATAAATTGAATATACACAGGTATAGCCGTTTCTGTTTTTTTGGCAGTTGGAAGATATCTAAAAAAATATTACTTCTATGAAATATAAACTGATTTTATACTCGTGTGGAAGCTTCATCTTATTGCGAACATCGTTAACTAATTGGTGTATTACTTAATTATGGTATAATTAAACAATAAACAAGCGAGGCACAATGAGGGGTGTATGCACTAGTCACAAATCTGGTATGCATCCATCCATCTTGAGGTGATGTTATTTCTGTACTAAATAGGCACAAAATGGTCATTTATGACATAATATTTGGGCTTTTAGAGACAAAGCACATTTTTTGCTTCCTTGAATATCAAACTTTACAGTTAGTTTTCATTTGGTTTTATGTTTGGTCAAATAGTATTCAAGCAAGGTGAATGAGAATAGTTATATTTGACCTTCAGTGCACTCCATGAATCTGTCTGAAATTCAATAATATATTATCCACTAAAGTAACTACTTACAGTAATTAATACATCAGGTAACCATAGAAGAAAGAAATAAGCCTGTCAATTGCTTAAAATGTAGTAGACAGCATCCCATAAAATGCATGTATATTATGAAATAAGTAGTGAATAGACTTGAGTTTAGTCAGCTCTTATGTGCTTGAACTGTAATTATGAGTGAGTTTCATACTAAACAAGATGAACATAATAATACATACCTGTCTCCCATGATAGCATTTAATAAAGTACTCTTTCCAACATTACTTTCACCATAAAAACTTATTATAACTTGACAGTGGTCATGTTGAAATTTTGTTTCGTCATATTGATCTTTGTCAACTATGTGCATTCCATATATTTCCATAAATATATCCAGTTTCTTTAATATGATCTATTTTTAATATAAAAAAAATTTAAATCATTATACTAAACAATATGTTTGTCAGCAAATAACAAATTGAATAATGGTCAAATTATTGTACTTGATTTTTATCGAAATAATGCATAGAATTTTATATACTTCTTGAGCAATATATGAAATTCATTCATAACTGCTTTGCATAATCTTTAGGTATAAAATTTTACAATGATTGGCAGCATTTTGCAGTATAATAATTTATCAACTATTCAGATTTGATGTTGGTTATGCCTATTGTAGTTAAAAAATACTCCAATGTTATTTTTATTCATAATTTCATTATATGATTCCTGTTTGGTGGAATTCACTCTCGTTTACAGGGCTTGCACTAACAAATTTGTTCTAATACTAATTTAAACATGTCATTTCCATAACTAGAGTATTATATTAAGTTTTTGTAAACAGATTAGTGGCACAAGATTAAGTAAACATAAACAACTTTGGCACTAATATTTGGTGAGTGAGATACTGTAATGTATAACTCAGGTGTAACCAAATTTAGATTAGGACAACTATACACATGAAATTGACAACACAGTACTATTGGATCATTTCGACTGCATCAACCACTTTAACTTCAATCATGTAAATATAAATTTAGGCGCTGTAACTTAAATCTCGAAATTTTGATTTTTTAACAAGCTGTGAATGTCTTTCAGTAACTGACATAAATCTTTATTTTATCATACACATTAGACAAGTGTAATTCCAATTAGACAACTAAATGAGTGAATATGTATTGAAATATTGAAATATTATTTTATTATCTTTGATGCTCATTCTTACGCATAGGGCTGATATACAACTACTTTAAATGGCCCCATTGTATATAAAAAAAATAAGTCAAATTATAGGTAGCAGCAACACATAAACATTATGATAGTACTCGAGTCCCAATATCTTTCAATGTAAACAAAACTAGCATCTGACATTACTTTTTCTATAGAATACCTTTATTATAGTAGAAAATGGCTGGCTCTTGTCCTTTTTTAGATCACTCAAATCTATTTTGTCTAGGAGGAATAAAACAAATATTAGGTCTTAAACTAAATTCACTGCAATGGTAATGAAAACTATTATCAGAGTTTTATCTAGAGGTGTGAACCTTCTCCTCCTACTCAGCTAGCCTCCTTAAATTTTACAGTTTCTTTCCTTAATAACATGCTGTGTGTAGTATACCTACAGGTTAAATCCAAATCAACTGTATTTACCTCATTATTATTTCTTGCTTACTACACTCATTCATTAATAGAGAATATAAGTTTTGGCTTGAGATTTAGTAATATAGAGACCATAGACTTAGGAAAAATTCACCAACTAATTTTTCTAGATAAAATTCCGTATGTTTTCAATTAAGGATTATATTGTGTAAAATTATATTGCATTACCAAAAGTTGTGCTAAACTATTTATTGAATTGAGTGCATACAATTCCAGCAGCTCCAATAGTCCTACTTCTTTGTTCTCTGTAAGTTGATTTAAGTAAGCAATTTACTACATCTGAGCTAACTTTGTTGGGGCATTAGTTCTGAAGTTTGATAGCCTAGCTCTTGGACATGATTAGGATGATGAGACTTAAAGTGAAGGTATCTATCTGTGTGTGTAGGTTTTCTGTACACAGTGGATATAAGCATACCGTCACTCTCTTTTTAATAAGCAATCCAAAAAAGGCTAGCTTACTACTTACTATATTAGTATGGAAATATTACTACATATCACTCTGATAGTGTAATCAGTGGTTTACTCTTTATGGTAGATATTTAGACTGCAGAAATTTGTACCGAAGTGGTAACACTTGGTATAAAGATAAAAAGAGCAAGTAGGGAGAGAAAAACACAAATTATTCTCGTAGGTGTAGTACAGTCTGTACTGAATCCTACCCAACCAAGTTTGAACAGCTGCTAAAATATCAGCTCAAGGAATAGGGAGATGGGAGGGAGCTGGGGTAAGGGGTAGGGATCCAACTTTGGTACAAACTTCTGCAGTGTAAATATCTACCATTAAGAGTAAACCACTTATTATACTATCAGAGTGATATGTAGTAATATTAATATAGTAAGTAGTAAGCTACCTTTTTTGGATTTCTTATTAAAGAGAGAGAGAGTGATGGTATGCTTACATCCACTGTGTACAGAAAACCTATACATATAGATAGATGCACCTTCACTTTAAGTCTCATCTTTCTGTGGAATATAGGCAGCTGTTCAATTGATACAAACCTACAATGGAATTCTCAGCAATCTTACCTTTTTTCCCCCCCCCCCCCCCCCCCCCCCCCCATTATCATCCATACTTTGTATGCGGACAGACTTCAGGCTACCACGTAAACATTTGCTGCTCTAAAGATTTCTTAATAATTGAAGTCCCTCTTCTATCTTAATTATATGAAAGTTGTGATGCCCTTGAGATTATTGAAACTAAATCTCACCTTCTTAGAAATAATTTACTGATAGTTATATAATGGTTGTTTGAAGCAGTGTATATCATCTAAATCCCACATACATATAGCTTTAATACCAGTGTACCTTATTATATTCTAATCATGACACATTCAAATTCAATACTATCTTAGGGGTATGCTATTGGGTAACAGGATAGAACAACAATAATTTAGGTGAATTTTTTAATTAATTTTATAGTCCAGCTAGCCAAGTTATCATGCTTGGGTTAATTAAGTCCCCCACTGGGATGTTTGGATAACTTTGTTGGTATTAAATAGGAGGCGCTGCATCGACACCCAGTTTAAAGCATAATATTGTCTCCTAAGTTAATTACAACTAAAAGATATTTGAAAGGAAGAATATAATGGATACAAATAATTACATTGATATAGAAATTATAAGTGCTCAAAGTGGAGTGTCCAGACAGCACCTCCTGGTTAACACCTTGTGAGGTGTTATTTAAGCACCCCATTTAAAAAGAGCATTTGTATAACACTAATGAAACCATCATAATTATGATTTGCTAGGTAGGAAAGATAGTTGTAGTAGTAATAGTAGTAGTGTGTGTGTGCGTGTGAGTGTATTTATAATATAATAAACCCGAAAATACATTCAAAAATATCACTAGTCCTATGATCTGCTAATCTTTGTGGTATAACAGACTTTATTTAAAAATGTCCTATGTTTAATAGTTTGAGGCCTAACAAAGATTACCTTTGTGTGCTAGAATTTTTTTAAATTTCTGTGATACTATAGTGGCTCCAGAGGATACTGCACGGGCTCCAAAGGTCAGTCTGGAATGCTCCACAAGATTAACCTTTTGCTGATTGGCTTCCCAAGTTTTAATGGTTTTGCTAAATTCTTGTATTATACTGTCCTCGTCCAAGGGAATCTCGGCCATTTCGCTTAACTCCTGAAATATTATGCGATCTTAGCTTCTTCCCAGGCAGTCCTTGAAAGGTGAGCAGAATGTGGGCACTATCAACTAACTACTCCGTGCACTCCTTAATCAGCGAGCGAGCGAAGCGAGCGAAGCTGACTCCCAGTCCGACTGAGTCGTGTTCAATTGAGATTTTAAATACGGTATTTATAGGTATGTATGCGTACGTCAAAAGTTTTCGCCCGCGCTTCTAATTACGTAAGTTAGGTAAAACGTTCACAGTTCCAGTATTTTTCAATTAACGAGCGCGGAGAATCCTGCTTCACTGCCTTACGCAACTTTGTTTCAACCAAAAAGTTTATAGCTACTCTCTTCTTGAAACATTCAAATAGTCAGAATGTCTTAAATTTTATACTACGGAAGTTACAACTGCTCAGGAAAATGAGGTAAGAAAGTAATTTTGTATTTGTGTGCTAAAATTGATTGTCTTTTGTTTTTGTAGCTGAGAGCTTGTTGTCAAGAATTCGAGGTAATTCAGATAGTCAAAGTAATTTAAATTTGATACTACAGAAGTTATCAATACACAGGAAATTGAGGTAAGTAGTAATTCCATATTTGTTGGCTAAAATTACAAATAATAACACTGGTTTATTTTTTTATCGTAGCTGAGAGCTTGTTCAAGAGTTACTGGTAATTGAGATTATCACAATTCAGATGTTTGATACTACAAAAGTTACCACCAATCAGTTAAGAGAGTGTGTTTAACCTTGTACTGTTATCGTTTTATGAAATTAAATAGTGTGTGAACTTGTCCAGGTGGTGTAGCGATCCGAGTTCTGTATAGTAGGGAGCAGGAGTAACGAGCCCTGTATCACCAGAGTTAAGTGTGGAAGAAGACCGACGCCCATCCATACGTGACAGTCTGGCAGTCACAAGCTCTGATACAATATCCCTGCCCCACAGTAGTGATTCAACCACATAAACTGTGGTATCTGTTGTAGTAGCGACCCCAAGTTCTGTAAGTGACATAATGGCAACGACTGCACCAGTCTTACCTGGGAGATTGATTGATACACATCATGCAACACCATCACTACTGTCCCTTTTACTCTGCCTAGTACATTTGATCCTTATTACACTCATGATGCCCGTGCACCATCCACTGGAATGCCTTGGGTATCGAGCAGTCTTTATCCTACCTTACCTGAGACTACAACACGATCAATAGATGCTCATGGGTTGGCCCACCCACCTATATGACTTCGCTACCTACAAGTGACTTGAGTCCTGCTGTTGGGATGCTACACCCTAGTACCCTAGCCATGCCACATATGTTGTCTGCAAGCACTCACCCTGTTTCTACAGCTACAATCCATGTGAAGCTTCCAAAGCTGACTCTCAAGAAATTCAGCGGAGATCTCACAAAATGGGCAACCTTTTGGGACTCATTTCACTCGTCTATCCATCTGAATTCAACTTTGTCTAATGTAGATAAATTCAACTATCTCACTTCCCTTCTAGAATCCTCCGCAGCAGAGGCAATTGCTGAGCTTAGTATTACGTCTGCTAATTATGAGGAAGCAATCAGCACTCTTAACGGAAGATTTGGGAATACCCAGCTAATCATCAATCAACACATGGAGGCTCTTCCGGGAGTGGCATCTGTCACATCACATAACCACACAAGGAGTCTACGCAAACTTTATAACACAATTGAGGCTCATATTCGGGGGCTTCGTTCACTAGGAGTGTCTACAGAGTCATATGGTGGACTTCTCGCCTCAGTCCTTGTTAACAAACTGCCGCCTGAGATTAAGCTTATAATTAGCCGAGTGGTGACTGGTGAGAAATGGGAACTAGACCGTGTGATGAGGATATTTGAAGAGGAGCTTAATGCCAGAGAATGGATTGCTATATCAAGCCCTTCAGGGAGTCCAGAAGTTTCTAATTCACAACGTAAGAAGCAACCACGGCTTCCCACTGCCACTGCATTATATAGTAGCACCTCGACAAATACAAGTGCCACTTGTGCATACTGTGACAAGAATCATTTTTCGGCTTTATGCACTACCATTACCGATGTTACTGCCAGGAAGGGCGCAAGACCAGTCGGTGCTTCATTTGCCTCAGAAAGAATCATTTTAGCCATGAATGTCGATCTAGATTCAGCTGTAAAAAATGTAGAGGAAGGCACAACTCCTCTATTTGTACGCGGCAGGATTCTGGTCAAGTAACTAGCACTTCGGCCACAACCGGTTCATCAGATACATCTACTAGCAGCTCATCACGAACACATTCGGAATCTGGAGGTCACATTGAGACGCAGGGGTCCACCAGTAACATGTATGTTGGATCATGCAATTCAGTTTTACTTCAGACGGCAAGGTTGCAATTTGTTTAATCCCAAACACGAAGCATTCACTACCACTACTCGAGGCATTTTTGATACTGGTAGTCAACGTACCTATATTACCTGTCGCCTTCGTGATGAGCTTGATCTTTGTACCTTGAAGACGGAATCACTCAGTATCAAAACATTTGGCTCAACAGAGAGCCAGAGTGTTTCATGTGATGTAGTCCAGCTGGGACTTGTGACAAGAAACAAGGAGATGATACTAATAATGGCATTGGTTGTCCCCTGTATCTCAAATTCCCTCACTACACAGCCTATCAGTTATGCTCGGGAACACTTTGACCACTTAGTTGGACTAGACTTAGCTGATGAGTCTGGACCCTCTGATATTTTAAATATTGATATGTTTATTGGCACCGATCTCTACTGGGATATTGTGACCGGTGATATCATACGAGGAGAGTGTGGACCAACTGCAATCAAAACCAAGGTCGGCTGGGTGTTATCAGGACCCATGGAAAGAGAAAATGTCACTTTCAATCTCACTTTAACTTCAACTCATACATTTCGGATCGATGTGAACCCTATTGAGCCCTCTCTTGATGATAGATTAAAACAGTTCTGGGAACTTGAGTCATTGGTATCTTGAAAAATGAAAGGTCAGTTTATGACAAGTTCATACAGCAAATACAATTCAATGAACAGCGATACGAAGTCTGTTTAGGTTGTTGTTTAAGTTGGATATAATAGAGAGCTTTATGAGCATCAGCTAAGACACAGAAACACCTGAGCATATAAGCACACGACACAATCGAGTGAGCAGTGGTTGCCGCAATTACCATGAATCTCATTACGTCTGCGTAAGAGGAGATTATGGTAAAGGGTCGATGCATTAGAACTTAACAGCTGAGAGAGAGACAGATACAGGTAAACAGGAAACATTAGAAATTAGTGACAAGTAGCAGGTACAACAGATAAACAAATGAGACATAATAGAGACAGTTCACAGTTCAGTTCGCAGATAGATTCAGTTCTCGGGCGGGCCGGGCCTCAGACTTGAGATTCTTGTTCAGGATCTGTGTTGGGTCCCGAACATACTCCGGGGGGAGCAGGTGATGAAGTTCGTTCGTGATGATCCTCGTCGGAGTCAGTCACCAGTGGTACGAGTCGGTTTGCAGATCTCTGGTATTGCTTGCCCTTGCAACGAAGGGTGACAGCTCTAGTGACACCATCTGTGCCACAGTGGAGTTCCTCGACAACAGCCAGGGGCCAGGCCCGAGACTTGAGGGTCTCGTCCTTGACCAGGACTACGTCTCCAACCTTGAGAGTGTAGCCTGGCTTGAGCCACTTGGCACGTTGGGTGCAGCTGGACAGGTAGGCAGAAGACCAGTATCGCCAGATGTCAGCTTGTAGACGTTCCACCAGATTCCACCTCTTTAGGAGTGAGAGTTTCCGGAGGATGGGCGTCTACTGGGAAGAGCCTTGAGTGGTCTCCCAATAAGGAAGTGACCAGGAGTGAGGGTGTTTGATTCTTGCAGGTCATCAGCTCTGAGAGGTGCGATAGGTCTGGAGTTGAGGACACACTCTACTTCAGTGAGCAGAGTGTAGAGTTCGGGCCAGGTCATAGGATGAGGAGCAGCTATCTTTTGGAGGGCGATCTTCATGGCCTTGACTGCAGCTTCCCACAATCCGCCGAAGTGGGGGGCTCTTGGCGGAATGTGGTGCCATTGCATGTTGTTGTTGGCTGCGAAGGAGATGAGGCTGCCTCGGAATTTCTCAGATTCTGCCATCTTCTGAATGGCACGGATCTCTTCCCGGGCCCCAATGAAGTTGGTCCCGTTGTCAGAGAACAGGTGGGCAGGGCAGCCACGCCTCGCGACAAAACGACGAAAGGTAGCCATGAAGTCTTCGGAAGTGAGTTGGTGGCATAGGTCCAGATGGACGGCTTTTGTGCACATGAACACAAATACAGCAACATAGCACTTGACGTGCACAGGTTTCCTGGTGTAGCCAACACGCAGGGTGAGGGACCCAGCAAAGTCCACACCAGTGTTATGGAAGGGCGGAGCTGGGGTGGTTCGAACAGCAGGTAGAAGTCCCATGAGATGAGTGAGAGGTTTGGCGAGAACCTTTTGGCAGGTAACGCAGGAGCGAGACAGTTTTTTGAGGTAGTTGCGCAGGCCAATCACCACAAAGGAAGTGGAGATGATGGTGGACAGAGTCGAAGTACCGGGGTGGCCATAGGCGCGGTGCAGGGTGAGGAGCAGCAGTTTGGTGAGGGTAGATTTCGAGGAAAGAACAACAAGTTCAGCAGGCAGGTTGGGGGAGTCAGGATTGCGGACCCGACTCAGAGCTATCAGATGACCATCTTCCGCCAGTTTCACATGGAAGTGGTGGAGGGGGTGTCCTCGAGGTAGAGGTGAGAGATCTTTAGCAGCTCGGAAGGCTTCCGGGAAGGCTTGCAGTTGGGAGAGGCGGTAGAGACAGAATTTGGAACGTTCAATCTCCTTGAGTGTGAGGGGGCCCATGATACAGTCTTTGGAGGCAGCTCGGCAGTTATGAAGGAACCTATGGACATAACACATCACACGAACAAGGGAGAAAAAAGAGGAACGAACAGATGATAAGTAGCAAATGAAAGCTTGGCGAGTGGGGGATAGGGAAGAACAGGGTTTCACAGAAACAGTATAGACAGGGATGGTAGGTTGAGTACGAAATGGAGGAGGCCAGAATTGAGGGGGTTGAGTTAGCCAACTGGGTCCATGCCACCAGAGTTGTGAGGCAATGAGTTCCTCAGCTCGGACACCACGGCTGGCCAGGTCCACAGGATTCTTGGCTGATGGCACATGACGCCAGTGAGTGGGAGGCAACAGTTCCTGGATCGAGGCCACACGATTGGCCACAAATCGGTTCAAAGCAGACAGAGATTTGGGCAACCAGAACAGCACAATCTGGCTGTCAGTCCAGGCATAAAAGGCATCAGTTGGCAGGTTGAGCAGATGAAGAGTGTGGCGCATCATCTTTGCCAGAAGGAGAGCACCAGACAGTTCGGCCTTTGGAATTGTGATGGGCTTGGTTGGGAGAACTCTGGCCTTGGCTATGACCAGAGAAGTGTGAGTGGAGGAATCTGGAGCCTCCATCCGGGCATAAATGACAACGCCATACGCCACAGAGGAGGCATCACAGAAACCATGCAGAGTCAGCTTCCGATGGGGAGAGGTGTCAACGAATAGCTTGCGAGGTACGGGGTGCGAATGAATGATAGGCAGATCAGATAGCCAGTTATCCCATCGAGCCAGGATGTCTTCTGGGACTTCCTCATCCCAGGTGAGGTTTCTCCTCCAAGTGTCTTGGAAGAGAATTTTGGCGCAGATGACCACAGGGGAGAATAGTCCCAGCACATCAAAGACTCCAGCAGTTATGGCAGCTATCACTCGCTTGGTGACCTTGGATGGCGAGGGTGGAGTGTCTGGAACCGCAACATGAAGGGCATCAGCCGTGGTGTCCCAATGGACGCCCAGGGCCTTTGGAGCAGATGAGGCAGGTGAGATGGAGCAGGTGTCAGATTCTAACAGATGAGCAGGTATCAGATTCTTGAGGGCAGGTTCGTTTGTCCTCCACTTCCGGAGGTCCATACCAGCATCGTAGAGGAGGGAACGCAGATTCTTGAAGACGTTGAAGGCTTGGTCAGTAGAGGGGGCACCAGTCAACACGTCGTCGACATAGAAGTCATTCAAGATGATCTTGGCAGCATCAGGATGAGAGGTGAGATGTGAAGAGGCGTGACGACGAAGGACTTGCGTCGCAAGAAACGGAGAGGACTTCACCCCAAAGGTGAGTCTCTTCATCCGTGCTTCTCGGATGTGGTTGTCAGCAGCTCGGTACAGGAATCGATGCCAGTCTCTCTCTTCAGGGTTGAGGAGGATCTCGCAGAACATCTTAGAGATGTCCGCGGAGACTGCGACGTTGTGGCATCGAAACCGGACCAGGACGTCGGTGAGGGGTGGGTACAGGTTGGGACCCGGCAGCAGTTGATCATTGAGTGATGATCCAGTGGAAGTCCTCGCCGAGGCATCAAATACGGCTCGGACCTTTGTGGAGGTGGAGCTTTCTTTGAGCACGGCATGGACTGGCAGGTAATAGGCAGGCGACAGCAGATCAGCAGGTGGTACTTCCTCGGCGTGATCCATGGTGAAGTACTCCGAGATCACGTCCTGGAAGGCGTCGAGTTTTCCTTTCAGCTGGAGGGATTTCTCGTTTGAGAACAGCCTGGAGACAGCCTGCTTGCGGCTGTCGCCCAGAGTGGGAGGAGCAGATGTTCTGGGGAGGGAAACAGCATATCTTCCCTCCTTGCGCAGGCAGGTAGCATCAAACTGATCGAGAGCAGATTGTTCGTCTGCAGTCAGAGTCAAGGCCTCTGGGACTTTGTCGAGTTCCCAGAGTCTGGAGAGGTCAGCTTCGAGAGATGTGGAGGAGGTCACAGTGCTGACAACTGGTCTTGAGGAGGAGTCGAGAGGACAGGAAAGGCACAACCCCAGTTGGGTGGGCAGAGCCTGCAGATCTCCTACTTGGAAAGGGCAGCCGGTCGTGAGTGCAGAGGTTTGGGTCACTCCCAGTACCAGGTCTACTCTCCCGCCCAGATCAGAGTCAGCAAGGGAGTAGTGGCGGAGTTCAGGTTTCTTCAGGATTTCTGAGACATTGTTAGGTGTGCTGATGGGTTCCAGAGAGGAAATGACGGTGAAGGTCACGTCTTGCAGCTTGAATCTGGAATCAACAGAACACACATCAGATGTAACAATAAATTTGCACCTAGTAGTGCCAGCTATCCCAGTGACTGGGATGGGGTCATGGGTGTGTGGCAATCCCAAGGAGGAAGCCAGGTGTTCAGATATCATGGGCAGAGATGCTCCAGCATCAAGCAGAGCTCTGGCCAGTACAGATTTTCCGTCGTGGTAGAGCATCACCAAGGCGGAATAGAGTGATGCGACTCCTCTGGATCTGGAGTCGGCTTTGCTGGTCATAGCCAAGGCGGTAGGAGAGGGAGCAGGAGCTTGGTTGTTTCTATCCCGATGGAGCAGGGTGTGGTGACGTCCATTGCAGGTTCGGCACGAAAACTTGCTCGGGCACGACTTACAGCCATGGCCATCCCCAAAACAGTTCAAGCAAAGTTTCTTTTCCCGGACGACCTTGTTCCTTTTGTCAAGGTCATGAGCTGCGAACGACTGGCACCTGGTGAGAGAATGAGACTCTCCGCACACAGGGCAGTGCAGTGAGGCTCTCCGGGGGGGAGGCTTGGCAGGTAAGGGCCGAGATCGATCGAGTCGTGGAGTCGTCGGTCCAGCAGAGGTGAGAGGCAGATAGGACGAGGAAGGAGCCAGTATAGGCTGGCAGTCACTTCCTCTCAGTTCTTTCTTCTGGTACTCGATGAATCTGGTCAGGTTCTCCATGTCTGGCGGGGTGTCTGGAGGTCTGTGGCGAATCCATTCGCGCTTGCACTCCTGACTCATGAAGTTAGCAGCAGTCAGTGCCAGGTAGGAGCTCAGGGAATCCCCTACAAGAGAACAAAACTTATTGTAGGGAAGTACAAAATGGTCATACATATTGTCCATATTAGATAGAGAGAGAGTACAGGATGAGACAGAGTTGATCTTAGATATAATGAGTGGTGCCAGAATGTCGGGTGCACCAAAGATGGCTTCAAGTCTTGCCAGCATTTCATCTAGAGAGAGGTCATCGGACGGCAGGTTGTGAAGCACCTTCAGACCATCGGGATGCTTCATGGATTTGATGAGGAGACCCTTTACCTCCAAGGCAGAGTGTCCTTTGGCCCTCTTCTCAATGGTTCTCCTGAACATAGTCTGGAAGTTAGCCCATTTGAAGGGGTCACCGTCATAGTTTGGCAGGTCGACAGTGAGAGTGTTCTTGTCTGAAGCAGGTGAGGGGGCAGATGGAGCAACAGGTGCTATCCTTGCAGGCAGCAGCAGTCAGAGTGAAGAGAGCATTCATCTTGGTGATGATGTCTGTGCAGACTTCTTCCAGGTCTGGGAGAGCCTGGTAGAATTCAGTTGACAGGTCAATGACAGAAACACGCCTCGAGTGCAGTTTATCCACAGAGTTCCGGAAGAAAGGCGAGTCTGGCATAGGGTCAGCTAAGGCAGCTTCAATGTCCGCCAGCAGGGAGGCAGCCTGTCTCCGCAGCGGCAGAGCTTTGAGCACATTGGAGATGTCAGATTTCCACTCAACATGAGTGTCTAGCAGTTCAGTGTCTTCGAGTTCTTTGGCAGGGTTCCTCATATCTGAGAAGGTCTCGTAGAATTCCTCTAACTGAGCTTGGAAGGCAGTGTGATTGTCGATGGCGACGGTCAGTTGAGCAAACAAGTCCTCCAGGGTTGAGGCCTTGATGCGGTCAAGTCCTTCCGCGATCACTTTTTTGATGCGGTTGTGGAGCTTGGTGGCGATACCTCGACGGCTACCGCGCTTCACTTCCAAGTCATGGACAGTAGTACGGACTTCTTCAGATGCAGGTGGTAGTATAGACATTGCTAAAGGGAATAGAACAGAATAATTGGAACAAGTACGGGTTGTTTACCAGATTTTTGAGTTGTAAACAGCTTCGGCACAGGTGAGAATTCGCGGTGCGGTAGAAGAGAGTGAAAATAGACTAAGTCCAAAAGGTGTGAAGTCGAGAAGACAATTGGACAGAGTTTCGCCTCCAGAATCAAGAGAGATGCGGCGAGGGTTAAGAACTTCGGCGCAGAGCAGATTGGAGGAGTGGCAGATGGGCGGCGGAGATAGAACAACTTCCGGCGCAGACTAGCTGAAGATGGCGTCTCCCAGGCAGATAGTTGTGCGGCAACTTCAGGTGAGACAGCTCAGCAGAGATGGAGTCGCTGGGCTCGAAGGACCAATGTTTAGGTTGTTGTTTAAGTTGGATATAATAGAGAGCTTTATGAGCATCAGCTAAGACACAGAAACACACGAGCATATAAGCACACGACACAATCGAGTGAGCAGTGGTTGCCGCAATTACCATGAATCTCATTACGTCTGCGTAAGAGGAGATTATGGTAAAGGGTCGATGCATTAGAACTTAACAGCTGAGAGAGAGACAGATACAGGTAAACAGGAAACATTAGAAATAAGTGACAAGTAGCAAGTACAACAGATAAACAAATGAGACATAATAGAGACAGTTCACAGTTCAGTTCGCAGATAGATTCAGTTCTCGGGCGGGCCAGGCCTCAGACTTGAGATTCTTGTTCAGGATCTGTGTTGGGTCCCGAACAAAGTCAATCTTCCATGGACGGATCATCATCCTCCACTTCTTGATCACCTAGAATTATGCTCCAAGCGACTACTGAGCCTTCTCACAAGATTGAAACAATCACCTCACCAGCTGTGTGATTATGACAAAATCATTCATGATCAACTTAGTCAGGGAATAATAGAGCTCATGACCCGACCTGCTGAGATGATAAGTGATCACACTCATTACCTACCGCATCATGGAGTAATATGTCAAGACAAGTCTACCTCTAAGCTGAAGATCGTATACGATGCTAGTGCAAGGTCAATAGGTCCATCTCTCAATGATAGTTTATACACGGGACCTAAGTTTGGACAATCAATACTTGATATCCTATTACGATTTCGTTGTCACCTAGTTGCTCTGATAGGTGACATTGAAAAGGCCTTCCTTATAATTTCGATTGGTGAACAAAACCGTGATTCACTGCGTTTTCTGTGGGTGAAAGATCCGTTAGCTGACCAACCAGAATTGGTCACTCTCCGTTTTACCCGGGTTGTCTTCGGAGTGTCTGCCAGCCCCTTCCTTCTTAATGCAACTATTAAACACCACTTGGAATCATATCGAGAGGAGGACCCGGAGTTCATAGACAGCTTTCTTTCCTCTATCTACGTTGATGACTTAGTCTCTGGTTCAGCTGATGACGAATCCACTTATGAGTTGTATGCTAAGTCCGAGCTACGACTGGCAGAAGCTGGGTTCAGGTTGAGAAAGTTTGCCACTAATTCCGGCAGACTTCATCTTCGTATTCAGAATAATGAGGCATCTGACTGCAGGAAAGCGGGGGAGGAGTCACTGAACAATACACAAGAGACACAATCTGGAGACCAAATATTGCCAACTCAAGAAGAGGACCAGACATACGCCAAGACTTCACTGGGAACCAATGAGAAAGATAAACCGAGCGTCCAAAGGGTGTTAGGTGTGGAGTGGAATACTAATAGTGATGAATTTCTATTTGACATTAGCGAGTTGGCCAGCATCATGGAAGGCTTGGAACCTAGTAAAAGGAGTATTGTCAGCATTTCAGCAAGGTTTTACGACCCATTAGGAGTACTTTCTCCTGTTACAATTCTATTTAAGATGTTTTGCCAGCAACTATGCAAAGCAAGAATAGAATGGGACAACCCTCTCACTCGAGCACTACTTAAGAAGTGGAATCATCTTTTGAAGATGCTGAAGGATGCAAGGGTCATAGCAATTCCATGTTGCCTATTCCATGATTCTCCACTTCACTCACATTCAGTCAGACAGGTTGGGTTTTGCGATGCCTCATCAAGGGCTTATGCAGCAGTTGTGTATTTGAGGTTATATAACGACCAAGGAGTTCACATTAAGTTTGTAGCTGCCAAGACGAGAATCGCACCAGCGGGAGGAGCAACAATTCCTAGGATGGAATTACTATCAGCACTTCTTCTGTCCAAATTAATTGATAGTGTCTCCGCTGCTCTGAAGTCTTTGATTTCATTAAGTAATCCTGTCTGCTTTATGACTCGAAGGCAGCTCTTTGTTGGATTCAGGGAACACATCATGAATGGAAGCAGTTTGTTGAGAACAGAGTCAATGCAATTCGGGAACTAGTCAAGCCACAACACTGGAGGCATTGTCCAGGATCTGACAACCCAGCAGATATACCCTCAAGAGGAGTGTCCGCTTTATTGCTTGCAGAAAATCCACTTTGGTTGAATGGTCCTGGATGGCTTTGTTCTGAGGGCACATTTCATGAGGCAAAGGATGACATCGAAGATTCAATTCCCGGAATATGCCAAGCAGAAATGAAGAAGAAGACTGCATTCTCACTTGTTGCTACAATTGAAGATGCTGGAGAATCTGAACTCTTTGAACCCCAACGATGCAGTTCTTCTCATCGACTTTATATAATCACTGAGCTAGTGATAAGGTTTACCAAGTTTCTTCGCAGCAAGATAAAGGGTTGTGAATCCTCTGGACATAAGTCACCACTGACTAATCTTGAGCGAGCAAGATGTTACTGGATAAGGCAAACCCAGTCCCTTCTGCAAGAAAGTCGTAATTTTTCTGGATTAAAGCGCCAGGTTGACCTCTACTGTGATGATCTGGGCATATGGAGATGTGGGGGAAGAATGGCAAACTCTGGTCTCAGCTTATCAGCCCAGAACCCAATTTTACTGGATAAAGGGCACCACCTAGCCAAGTTAGTAGTGATGGATGCTCACAAATGTGTATTGCACGATGGTGTAAGAGAGACACTTGCTGAGCTTAGATCCACATACTGGATAGTTCAGGGGAGGCAGTTTATTCGCAAATTACTTCATAGATGTGTTGTGTGTCGAAGGTTTGAGGGAATGCCTTGCAGAAGTAAGCCTTCGCCCCCATTGCCAGATTTTCGTGTCCGACAATCTCGCCCATTCCAGACCACAGGTTTGGACTTTGCCGGTCCATTTTATATTTGGACATCGAGTGGGCCAAGAAACTCAAAGACATGGCTATGCCTGTACACTTGTTATTCTACCCGAGCAGTCCACCTTGACTTGGTCACAGACATGACAGCTACCTCCTTCCTGAGAAGCTTTCAGCGATTCTCTGCTCGAAGAGGTGTGCCAAGCTGCATGGTGTCAGACAATGCAAAGACCTTTAAGTGTACCACAGTCGCTATCAAGAATATGATTGAAAGTTCAGAATTTGCCAACTACTTTTCAAGGTTGCACATTGAGTGGAGATTCAATCTTGAGAAGGCACCCTGGTGGGGTGGAGTGTTCGAATGCATGGTAAAATCAGCAAAGCGATGCTTAAGGAAGGCCATTGGTCGGAATAGTCTCTCTCATGATGAACTCCTTACTCTTGTAGTTAAAGTGGAATCAGTTCTCAATTCACGGCCACTAACCTATGTTAGCTCTGAAGATATGGAGGAGCCACTTACACCATCCCACTTGTTAATTGGATATCGCATCTTGTCCTTGCCAGACCCCACCGTTCACAGTGATGACCCTGATGTTTATTCTTCCGACCCACCAGAAGCACTTTCACGTAGAATGTGTCATCTCACAAAGACCCTTCAGAAGTTCTGGAAACGATGGAAGCGAGAATACTTGCTGGAACTTCGAGAGCACCATCATACTCGGTTAGCAAGAGGTGAAACACGTGATCTTATGGTTGGAGAAATTGTGACTGTATATGATGAAGGACGTCCAAGAGGTCTGTGGAGACTTGGAAGGATACAGGAGCTCATCCATGGAGTTGATGACGTAGTTCGCGGAGGTAAGGTCAAGGTTGTTTCCAGCAAGGGAAGTATGAAGATCTTACGCAGACCTATTCAGCATGTCTACCCACTGGAAGTGTATCAGTCATCACATGAAAATATTGAGAAGGTACCTGAAGTCGATGCCACCCTCGAAGCTAATGATGACCTTACACCATCAGCGGTCCGCAACTCGAGACCTCAGCGTCTAGCAGCCAAGAACGCAAGGGAAATAGTGCGGTGTATTACAGAAGACTAATATTGAATCATTTCATATGTTTGTATCATTCCCGTATATTGACCACTTACAGTAGTCAATGGGAGAGGATGTGTTGAACCTTGTACTTTGATTTGTCTAATCAGGCATGCGCCCTTCAGTCTGTTATCGTTTTATGAAATTAAATAGTGTGTGAACTTGCCCTGGTGGTATAGCGATCGAGTTCTGCATAGTAGGGAGCAGGCGCGGGCCTGCTACATTTGAGGACACCTACTGAGATCCCATACAGAGAGTGATTTTGTATTTGTTTGCTGAAATAAAAGGTCATAACTGCTATTATAGTTTTTGCATGAACTAAGCTAAAACATGGTAACAATACTTAGTTTTATGTTACCTAACTATCAGGCTCTCTCGCCATTTGTGCTCAAGCACACCACTAGTTGGCGAGCGAGCGTAGAGAGCGAGACACTTACAGGGGTAACATAATTGAAAATCGGGGATGTTTATTTATTTATTTATTTATTTGTATATGTTTGGACGTACGTATGTCATTTTGTACTTTGACCCTCGCATTTTTGTGTTCGTAATGCGGTCGACCCCGTCCCAAATTGCACTAAACAGAATCCTCTGGTTTATCGATCAGTACCCGTATCACCCTAGAAATTGAATTGTTTACCATTTTGAATTCTTTTGCGGGTGCAGTTAAAACTTGAAAGCTTAAGGGACTTCCATTTCTATTCGAGTTTGTGACGGTGGTATATAAGTCAATGCGCTCTTTGTCATGGCTATAAGCCGTGCGCAACAGTATTTACTTGAAAATGCATTGTCCACTAGATTAACCACGAAGGTAAGTCTGTGTAGGTGCATGTCCAGTTGTGTCAAATCATTGTGTGTTACAACCGCTACTTAGCTAAAGAATATCACAAAGAAAACTTTTAAATAACGTGTATTGTTTTGTTGTTGTTTTTTTCCTTCCAAGCAGTTGCAGAGAGTTGTTACTATGGCACTGAAATCCCTTTACCCTGTATGCTAAATTTAAAAACTGGACCTTATTTTCAGTAACTTCAGTGTTAGAAGTCAAAATCATTCATATAAAAATAGTATAGTCTGTAGCAGCTCGCTCGCCATTTGTGCTCAAGCACACCACTGTATATTAGTTTGGACATACGTATGTCATTTTGTACTTTGACCCTCGCGTTTTTGTTTTAGTTATGTGGTCGACCCCGTCCCAAATTGCACTAAACAGAATCCTCTGGTTTATCGATCAGGACCCGTATCACCCTAGAAATTGAATTGTTTACCGTTTTGAATCCTTTTGTGGGTGCAGTTAAAACTTGAAAACTTAAGGGACTTCCATTTCTATTCGAGTTAGTGGCGGTGGTAAGTCAATGCGCTCGTTGTCATGGTTATAAGTCGTGCCCAGTATTTACTTGAAAATACATTGTGCACTACAGTTAGATGTAATTTCTGTCCTATTTTTCTGTAAAAAGAGTCTGCTCGCTCGACATGCATTTGCGCTATTCGAGCGCACCATTAGTATAGTTTAAGGCTCGCTCGCCATTTGTGCTCAAGCACACCACTAGTTATCAAGTTAAGTAGTCCTTCTCAAGACTTGCAGCCAGAATTAGACAGGAACTGTCTTGGCGGACTAGGCGTACTATTGGGGTGAAAACTCTCTGCAAGCGGCGCGGAAAGGAAAAGAAAGTCTGGTGACTCAGGACACCTTTCCATGACACTGAGGAATGTTTCCACGCATTCCTGCAGGTAAATTGGTGGGTGGCCGACGTATTTTATTCCGCGCATAAAAGTCCGCCCCGTTGTAGCATTGATAAAAGAATTCTACTGGGATTGGAAACGGATCACGTGCGCCCGGAGAAACTGTTAATCTTTAGCGTGTAACATTTCTTACATTCGTTGGCGGTTCGCAAAGCTGGTTAACTACCTACCCAGAGCTGCATAAGGCGAGCTAACTGGGGAATAATTACTTCTAGGTTACTGTATATATAAAAAATAGCGCCTGAATGAATTTCTACCCTTTTGCAGTCATTCACCAAAACTGTTATAATCCCTTTAGCTGGCTAGAAAAGAAACCTTAAGCAGCAGGTTTGAAGCCAAACTAGTCCTAAACAAACAACTATACACTGTTATGAACCATTTCAATGGACATAATGAAAATAAAACCTTCAATTAAAGTGTGCAGTGTTTGTGTTACAATCCCTTTGCTAGATAGCCAACTGATACTGATACAGTAAAAGCAATTGAATCGTGTGTGTAATGTAAATGCAATAAGGATTATGATTTTGATCTCTTTTTCCTTCGGACTTCTACCTGACAATAAATTTAATATTATTAAATTAATTAAATATAATTCTGATACTCTCTAATGCAAGTATTACTTCATACCAGAACACTTTACATGCTTTTTCTGCAGTCAAAAACTAAAACAATTTCAATTAGCTATACGTTATTTTTTGTTGTCTTCAGTTTTTAACCCTATCATAGTCAGGATATTTTCATACATTTTTTTTCATCATACTGCCATAACCATTTAAACAATAAATTATTATTGCACAAACTGTTTTTATTATGGCTTCACAAGCTTTGACTTGAATAAAGTGAGAGATATTGTGGTTAAGGTCTCAAATAGTTAACTTGATCAGTCATTGTGAAATAGTCATAGAAACTTGACAGATGAATTTTGTTCATATCCCTGTACATTTAGATTCACCCAAGGCAGCCTCCGACAAGTCCTCATCCCAGTCTTGACGGCTGAGACCATCTGCGTTTCCATTTACTCGACCCGGTCAATAGCGTATATCAATATCTCTGTCCTTGAGCTTTAGCATAAAACGTCTAAGGCGTCTGTTCAAGTGTTTGCTCGACAGGAGGGCAGTACATGGTCTGTGGTCTGTGTACACGATCACCGATGTTCCATAGAGATAGAAGTCAAAATGGAGAATGGTGGCCACGGTTGCTAATGTCTCTAATTCAGTTACAGTGTAGGAATGTTCAACGCCACGGAGCTGACGACTGAAAAACGCAACTGGGAGTTCTCGTTCATCCCGTATCACGTGCAGGCAACCACCAAGTCCACCACCGGAGGCGTCGATATACAAAACAAAAACATCACACACACAAGGAATGTGTAATACTACACGATTACACAAAGACTCACGTAACAACTTGAAAGCTGTGTCCATCTCCGCCGTCCACCTGACAATCCGTGGAGCAGAGAGAGAGATTGCCGGAGTTAGAGCTGAGGAGAGCGATGCAAAGTTCTTAACAAAAGCCCTATAGTAGCCTACTGAACCGAGAAAGGACCTTAACTGTTTCTTAGTAATGGGCCTACCATACTTTGCCATCGACGACACCCTCATTTCTGGCACAGCTAGCATGTCACCTCCAACCTGATGTCCCAAATATAACATGTATCTCTTTCCAAACTCACACTTAGATCTCTTTATTGTGAGCCCTACTTCTCCAAGACGCTTAATCACTCTAGTCAAATCCGCTAAGTGTTCTGACCAACTATCACTATAAACAATCACATCATCAATATAATTTGAACACACATCAGACACAGGTTTGAGTACTTCCTCAAGGACAGACTAAAAAATAGCTGGAGCATTCTTGAGTCTGAACGGCATCCTGCAAAACTTAAATTTACCCATGGGGCTAATGAATGAAGTCAAGTCCTCTGAGCCTTCATCCATGCTAATCTGGTGGAAACCCGACACTAGGTCCAGTTTGGATAGCGCACGGGCATTACCAACCCTATCAAGGATTTCCGTAAGGGAGGGTAAATAGTACCTTCTCAATGGAGTAACCTTGTTCAGCTCCCTAAAATCTACGCAAAATCGTACTGTACCGTCCTTCTTTCTGACAGGCACAATGGGGCTACACCATTCGCTTGAGCTCTCCTTAATGATACCTGCCCGAAGGAGCCTGTTGATCTCCTGGTCCACCTCACCTTTGATGTGCATGGGCACCTGGTGCGGCAGAAGGTTCACCACTTCAGAACCAGCTCTAACTTCAATCCTACAGCTTCCTATAGAGCACAACCCAGGACAATCACTAAAGAACTCTCTGAGTCCCGACAACACCATCTGCAAGTCACCTTCACTAAAGCCTTCACATCTCTCATCACACAACACACCAGCACCTTCCCACATCATGCACATCTCTTTATTTTCCTCAGCAACCACACAAACTGAATTCACAACTTTACCTCTGTCCTTGTACACTTTAGTGTTATTAATGTGTACAATCTTCCCATTCCGGCTACATCCCTGCACACCTTATAATTAACTCTCGAAAGTTTCTCAGTAACTGAGTATGGGCCTTCCCATGAAGCTTCCAACGCTCCGTGTAAACCAGGTACTCTCAGTAAGACCTTATCGCCAACCTCAAGTGTTCTATCAGATTTGAACGCAACTTTCCTAAGCATAGCAGACGTGCTGGCATTAGAGACAGCTACATCATGCAACACTGCTAATCTATCATTCAATGACACTACCCATTTACTGACTTCTGTGTTGGCATATCCATCATTCACCATCCTACATATAAGATATCGAGGGGATCATGCATATTCCTGCCAAAGACAAGCTGATGAGGGGAAAATCCTGTGTCACGGTTGGGAACTTGCCTAATGGCGAACAATGCCATGGGGAGAAACGTCACCCAATCAATGCCATGAGCCGTAGCTTTAGCAAGCATGGGTTTGAGTGTCCCATGAAGCCTTTCTACAACCCCATTACCTTGAGGCCTATAAGGAGAGGTATGTATAGTATCCACCCCTAAGATCTCACATAGACGTTTAATAACTTTACCCATAAACACACTACCACAATCACTCAAAATGCGTAAAGGAAACCCAGACCTTGAGAATATTGAGATCAGGCCTTCAGCCACTTCAGAGGAAGAACCAGTCCTCATGGGCACAGCTTCTGGCCATCTGCTAGCATGACAATCAAACTTATGAATAAACCTTGCTCCTCCTTCCCTTTAGGAAGTGGGCCAACCAAATCAATGGCAACACTCTCGAAGGGCTCTGATATAATCGGGCACTCAACCATTTTGGCCTGTTTATTGCCAGCTTTGTTTATGGTGAGGCAAGTCTCACAAGATTTCACATACTCGTTCACGTCTACACCCAGTCCTGGCCAAGTAAAACGGGTATTGATTAAATCACGTACTTTCTTACTACCCAAGTGACTCGACTTATCATGGGCTAAACTCACAACCAATTGTCGTCTGACCTTAGGCAATACAAGCCGCTCACATGCTCCCTCAGAAGCATCTACTACTCTGTGAAATAATAATCCTTCTAACCCATCCTTCCTGAATCAGCCAACTTCTTACAATGCTTAAGTGTATCATCTTCTGCGATTTCAGCCCTTAACTTAGTAACATCATCATTATCTACCAGAGTAGGACAACCTAAATCCACATCATCCTCAACCAACCAACTGAAGTATCCATCCCAGACACCTCAACTGAAGGTGTAGAATCCAAGCTCTCTGCTCATCAGCCTCATCAACTACCTCACTAGTACTACTACTACTATTGACCAAAGGGACATTTTACAGGCAAATCATCACAATCTACATCTAAAGACACAGGCATAACACTATCCTGGTATGCTTTGTCTCGTAGGTTAGAAACACATTCATGTTTATGGGACATAGCTCTGGTGACTGCGCAAACAGTTGTGTCACCTTCCATCGACACCTCAGACATGTCAATGGGGATCTCACCAATACCATCCTCATTTGCACAGACATCCAACAACAACTTCTCTGCTGACTGCACACCCATAGGAACTGAATACAGAACCTTGTCACAAAGCATACTTGCAGAGGTTACAGCAACAGTCTTCATGAACCTTTTTTCAAGAACACACATTTCCACTCTAGCTAGGTTAGTTGTGACAGGGAGACCAGTCGCACCTCTTACACATACAGTATCAGGCAACAATTGGGACTCGTATACTAAATTCCCTGGGACAATAGTAATTTCAGCTCCCGCATCAACAACAAACTCGGCATCTATATAATTCACTTTCCCCGATATAGTGGGAACATCAGAGTTTGTGGCAACCCAGTTGCACTTCTTTGGCTTCTCACCAGATCTTAGGCCCAAGTTCCTTGAGGTCCTATCCAGGGCATTGCTACTACTAGAAGAGCCAACAACATTCTCCCTGCGCTTTGGGCAATCAGGGGACTTGTGACCTGGGGCATTGCAAGTATAACACACTATCTTCCTATTTGAGTCATCCAATTTTGTCTTACATTCGTAACTTTTATGACCCAAGCCTTGGCATTTAAAGGAACGCAAGTAAGAACTTGTTCTATCATCCTTCCTCTCACTTCTATATTGTAGGTCTAATGTTAGCCGATTTTAAAGTTGTAGCAAGCTCAATGAGGTCAGAGTAAGACTTAATAGGGCGATTGTCAATGAGCCCTTGTTCAATAACAGGCAAACCAATTCTAAACAGTGCAACCATTAGTGACAATGCCACCTCCTTTACGGATTTGGCACCCAGGACGAACCTGTTAACCAATGACTCCAAACGTTTACACCTCTCAACTCTGTCCAAGGACTTTGCCTCCTTCTCCCACTCCACAAATAGTTTAATTTCAACTTCACGTTTACTAAGTCCTACCTTATCAAGAAATCTAGACTTTAGCACATCATAAGTACTATCTTATAAGGTAACTTGGAAACAAGTATCTGCTTAAAGTCCTCTTTTCTCACTCCAATACCACCATTAAGTTCTGCTTCCAAGGACTGCAAAAACAAACTAATATTGCTACATTCCTTAAAGAGAAGTATCCTGTCTACCATCTTGGTAGGTTCTAACACACCAGTACCAGTACTCTTTTCAACCAGTCTAGCCATGTTATTGACCATCCTCATCAACTCATTAAAGTCAATTGGAGTTGATGAACCCAACATACCACCCATAGCCCCTCCTTCATGTGCATCATGCACAACACTCTCATTAACTACAGGGTTTCTGTCACTATGTCTACTAGAACCTTCAGTACCATATAACTCATCACCTAAAGTATCTCTCTCATCCATAACTTCCTTTCTTATACTATCACGATCTACAACTACTTCCTCACCAGTGAAACCAGATTCTGACTCAAGGCCAATACAGACAGGCAAAGCAAAACAAGGTAAGCCAGCAATCTCACCCTCAATGACATCCACGAACAGCCGAAAAGAGAAACGGAGACTTCAACAGCCTACAGACACACACAAAACAAAAAAAATACGACACGAGTAGCGGGTAACACAAGGAAAAATAGCAAGAACAACATCGACACAGAACGCAACACAAAGCAGTTCTTTCGATGACGGATAGGGTCGACAGGAACACCTCACGAGTCGTCGGGGTAGTTGACCAGACGCGAAGCACCGCTGCCACCAATTGTAGGGCACGAACCAGATTATGCGCCCAGGTTTGAACCAGGTAGACTGCCACCAGAGTTCTAGGCGTAGTGAGAAGCTCCACAGTTAAGTAATCTGAACTATTTAAGTTTAATTAAAAATCACGGCTGGTCTGGAGACCTCACAATAACCAGATGACTATAGAACAACTGAACAAAAATAATGGGACACGTGTTCATATAGCTAAAACGGGCATGCTCGAGGCAGCCACGTCAAAGTGTCCACGTATATAGAAATGACGTAATTAACTCTAGAAACACTCAATAAACAGTTAGCATGCTGAATGTCTATTGTCTCTTCTTCTCTTGATCTTTCTCTTGTTCTCTCTTCTTTTCTTGTTCTTCCCCTTGTCCTATCTTCTTGTCTTGTTCTTCCCCTTGTCCTCTCTTCACTTCCTTCCTGTCTTCCCCATGTAGGAGGGCTGACCCCACAGTATTAATGGCAATATCACAAGGTCTATGCAATCTAAGTGAGTCTGCTTCAATTTACCTGGAAGTCCATCACTCAAAACAAGTACTTAAATAGATGTAATGTTGCTATAGTTAATCACATTATCTGATTGTAGCTATAGATCCTCTTTATTGCTGTATTTTTTGTGTAAAATAGATTCATTGCCTATTATCAAATGACAAGATGGTGCTTGAGTCTAAGTGGAATTATTTTGCAATAATCTGCTCCTAGTTGTGTGAAGTGTGCTACTATTTACAACATTAAAAGTGTATTTTGAACAATAGCAACTTACATGGAACACGAAGTTTCAATATCAAGAAATAGAGTATTCTTGGTCATACTTAATTTAAATAGTGTAACATTATGTTACGACTTTGTATATTTTGTGGTCCAGATTAAATTCTAGTAGACATCACATTGCTATCTATTCCTATACAATATTTATGATTTGTTTCATACTGGTCTTGTATCACCGACCCAAAAGAGGAATTTTACAAGGATTACTACTGCTAAACCTTATACAATATAGTATACTCAATGTAGGCAAGTATATAAATCAGGCACAGCTGTTTAATAAAAAGACTGACTTATATGTAACTACTAATGAAGAAGTGAAAGAAAATACACAGATAGGACAGAGATACTGAGGAGCAGGAGAGATAAACAAAGAAAAAGAAGAGAACAGGAGAGGGAAACCATGTATAAAAATACCTGATGCTACTGCATTCCTAATTTGCAAAAGTTAGTACATCACACCAAAGTGTGGTGGGATACTCTTTCTTGGTTTATCTCTCTTGCTCCTCAGTATCTCTGTCCTTTCTGTGTATTTTCTTTTACTTCTTCATTAGCAGTTACATATCAGTTCGTCTTTCGATACAGCTTTGCCTGATTTATATACTTGCCTACATTGAGTATACTATGGTATAATTGCTTAGAAATTTTCTTCTTATAGCCACCTTCTCAAAACCACTTGTTGGCTTTCTTTCAGCAGATGGAAATTCACAACATTAGCAATTATATTTTCGTGAATTAAAATTGGCAATTTTAATGAATTCTTTATTACCCAAAAATGGCATCTAGTATTGTATCAGGTCTATAATATAGCATATATAAATTATTTCAAACTATTTCACATCAAGAAAATTAATTAAATCACTAGGTTGCCATTATTCGGTAGTGAGGAATTCAGTGAATTGCCTATTTTTTTCCTTTTGCCTCACTTCAGTATTTACCTGTAATATGTCCTCTAGTGAAGTTGCTTCCATTAGTAGTACATAAATTTTAATGGTGAAGAGCAATGGGAGAAGTTCCTAAAAGTAAAAAAGCAATCTTTGTAGTATCACTCTTCCACTCTATACATACATGTCTCTTAGATTTGATGTTGCAGAATTCAGCACATGACCGTTTTAATATCCTCATTTGAACTATTCATTAAATTGCCCTCACATATTATTTTAATACTGTATTATTGGTACTTGAAGGCAACACAATACCATGATATTACAGTGTCTAGGTTACCCTTGATGAGGCACCTTGGTCTGGTCATACATAGACAAAAAGTGAAACAATTTGTGCATCAAATTATAATGTCTGGGCATGCATTACGGAAGGCATTTGTTTTGTTTGAATAGTTTTTAAGTAAATACCACATAATTTTTTATTTTATTAAAAATTAATGCCACAAAGTGAATACCCAGAAAACACTATTGAGTTACTGCACATATTATATCTAGATTATCTTGGTCCCACTTAATTCCCAGTAATTCACAATTTCTCCTCTTAGTTTCACGTAGCCAGACCCTTTACCAATCGCAACGCGGGAAAGGTCTGGTCAACTGATATTGAGCAAGTTATGCACAGTCTACGCCACGGTGCTATTTTATTAGCTGACTCTGGAAGCTTGTGGTTTCAGCTTTCGCGTTCTACAAGAAAAATGCCGAGCACAAGCGATATTTGTAGACCTTCATTTTGAAGCCAGCAAATAATTTCTGATTGGATAAATCTGTTCAATATTAGCTAAGACCTTTCTTTATGTTATTTCTGTATTTCAGAAGTTGTTCTAAGTTCTAATTATCAAAGGTACCTACACTATAAAGAATACTTAAAACTGACAGCAGCATTGAAAAAGCAGAAACCGAAAGCAAGCAAATCTATGACGTAATAGGAATACGCGGGGCTACTAGACTGCGCAGGGTGGCGGCGTAATGACTGTGCAGATTTCCCCTGCTAAATAGGCTGGGTAGAACAACATAGAAGACCACAAATGGGCGGTAACGCGTGTGTGGAGTGGTGTAACTTAAATAATGCGAGCACATTGAATTTCATTCACGAAGCAGGAGCAAAAAATAAGTGGTAAAATAACCATATTATCCCGCGGGAACCTACCACAATCTCTTAATTTGCTGACGGTGCAAACACAACTTACTAAGTCCGTTGACCAGACGCTTTCCCGCGTTGCGATTGGTAAAGGGTTTGGCTACGAGAGACTACTTCCGTGACAACAGTGAAGCGTGATGCGTAGTGAAATGGGTGTGGATTAGGTGTGAGTCTGGGACGTGCAATGTTGGTAAAGGGTCAATATACTGGAAAGACGATTAGTCAGTCTATTGTTGTCATCACATCATCGTAAGAGGATTTCTAAATAATTAAAATAGATCTGTCAGCTATTATTCGAGGTTATGGCGACTTCAGATTGTAGTAAGATAAAGAATGAGCACACTCAATTTGTCAAAGTGCGGCAATCTATTCAGGAAGAACAAACCAAAGTTGGAATACTTCGGGGAACTGGAAATAAGGCTGTAGATGGAGTTATGGCTACTATTGGAAACATAAAGGCCTGGTTAGAAAAAACTGGGAAAGGTAAACTAGCTAACTTTGCAGTGTGAGCTGTTTTTTATATTTCTTTTTTTTTGTGTGTGTGTGTGTGTGTGTGTGTGTGTGTGTGATTTTTTGATATTTTTAATCGTTTTTGTCATTATTATTGGGAAACATGGCCTAATTTGTGTTTCTTGATGTTACTGATCGTATAGTTGAACAATTTAGTATACTAAAGTGAGATCAATACATTGTTTGGCTGATGTGATCAGTATTTGCAGTTTGACTGCTGGAACAATTAACCATTGCAGGAGAATGATGACTATGACTATACTAATAAAAATGGTTTAAAATATGTTATAAGTTTTCATTCGCAACAAGGTTATTTAAAGATCAGTGGACTATTATAATAGCTAATTGTTTATATAAAGAAATTAACAATAAATGCTTCCTTTGTTACAAGTTCACAAATAAGTAAAATAATGAAGTGGATTTTATTGCTTCATGTTTAGGTGCTAACCTCGAGGTTTTACCTTAACTTGGTGGTTTTGCGTGTTTGCTTAGTCACAGCCATATATGCCCTACACTACAACTCTTAGTCACAGCCATATATGCCCTACACTACAACTCTCTTTCTCTATTTGTCTTTGTCTCAATATAGTGTACTCGTGAAGGTGGCACCATGTGTTTATGCTTGTTTTCTAAGACGTTCCATTGTCTCTATTCATTTTTTTCCTAAGTGTTTCATATTTCCATTTAAATTATATTTAAAGCTTTATTTTGTTCACACAGTCACTATGTTGGTTTTCTACATACTTATTATGAATGAATGAATACACTAGTGATGTGCTTGAGCACAAATGGCGAGCGAGCCTAAAGACTATACTGTTTTTATATGAATGATTTTGACTTCTAACACTGAAGCTACTGAAAATAATGTCCAGTTTTTAAATTTAGCATACAGGGTAAAGGGATTTCAGTGCCATATTAACAACTCTCTGAAACTGCTTGGAAAGAAAAAAACAACAACAAAACAATACACGTTATTAAAAAGTTTTCTTTGTGTGATATTCTTTAGCTAAGTAGTGGTTGTAACACACAATGCTTTGACACAACTGGACATGCACCTACACAGACTTACCTTCGCAGTAGTCCAGTGGACAATGTATTTTCAAGTAAATACTGTTGCGCACGGCTTATAACCATGACAAAGAGCGCATTGACTAACCACCGCCACTAACTCAATAGAAATGGAAGTCCCTTAAGTTTTCAAGTTTGAACTGCACCCGCAAAAGAATTCAAAACGGTGAACAATTCAATTTCTAGGGTGATACGGGTACTGATCGATAAACCAGAGGATTCTGTTTAGTGCAATTTGGGACGGGGTCGACCACATAACTAACACAAAAACGCGAGGGTCAAAGTACAAAATGACATACATACGTCCATACATATATCTAAATAAATAAACAAACATCCCCGATTTTCGATTGTGTTACCCCTGTAAGTGTCTCGCTCGCCAATTATTATATGCAATGATTATAGTGTAACAATGGTAGACAAATTTTTATAGACAATTAACTGAGTAAAGAATAACTTGGACAATATATATAACAACAATTGTTTGTATTGTCCGCATTTAATAATAAAAGTATCTTAAAGTAAACAGAAATAATAAAAATGTCTATATACTTTCATCTTGTAAACACTCCTACAGAGCCATAACTAATCATTTTATTTTAATTTTGTAGGTCCAAATATTTTTCGCAAGATCGCTCCAGACAACACTTTTTCTGATTGGTGTGAAGTAAGAGATATTAAATAAAGTCTTAACTTTGGCCTTGTGTGTGTGCGTGTGTGTGTAACTGGCTAAAAATGCAGCATTGCAGCTTGTATTGGGGTGAAGGAAGTGAAAGAGCCAGGGGGGCACTGGCTCCCCAGAGTTTTGGCTTGGGGAGGACACAGAGATGTATCATAACATGCTCATTTATTATACCTGGTGATTGAATTTCATAATATTGATTGATTCGTAAATTCAATTTTATTAGCAAAACCATTAAAATAGATTGAAAACTATAGATTGTGATAACCATTATAATACTGCAACTGCAAACTGTCCCGACAGCTCCGGGACAGTCCCGAATTTATCACTCAGCCACTGTCCCACAACGGAAATATACTTTTTTATTGTTTGTCCCGGAAATTGATGAACTTCATATCTGTTTACTATGTATAATCTGTACAATAGCTAATCTACCAATAGTTGTTGATGGATATAACTTGCAAATGTTTCCACTTTTTTTTTTTAACTCAGTTCAGAATTCACAAAATTAAAGTGTTCATTTCACTCCAAATTAGCTTCTATAAATATACGTATAGATTCAATTGGAAGTAACGTTACTGCACAATTTTTGATCAGTCATCAGCAATCATAACCTATTGTCGCCGGTTGTTTTATTACATTACCTATTGTCACTGCTTCGTTTCACTACATTATTATGTCTATTTCAACTATTGTTATAAAGTTCCACTCAGCCAGGAACTATTGAATACTTGCAAAATGCTACTAACTTGAGTGAATTGACACTTCAAAACTATCACGTCATGATTGCTTTCTTTTAGTTGATGTGGTTTCGAGGTGTGGCTTAGTGTCCCTGAACTACGATTTGAAAAGTTGACAAGCTCATTGAAACAACTGTTTGTCACAATATCAGTACTAACTATGTAACACAGTTGGTATTTAATGCTATTATTAATGCAAAACAGTTGTCTTTGTTTGTTGGAGTAAAATTAAACGACATGTTAAAAGTTAAGCACTTTTACAAGGACATTTTGATGCATATCCATAAAGAAAAAACAGAATTAACAAGACATTGTGAAGAATTTCATAGGAAGAAATAAGAAAAAATATTTAAAGGAACCAATAAATTTAACTAAATCATATTTTATACTTTTACATCTTATTTTCCATGCAGTTTTACATAGCTAATTTAGTTAATATTGAGTTGTATGTTTCGCATAATATAAATAGTTTGCATGAGAGTAAATTATATGATGCATGGTATGATACCTGTTGCCCCACCACCTTTAAACAACTTCCATAACCCCTGCTGTGTTTCCTAACAGGCAAAACAAGACTACGTTTATTTGTATAACCTTACATTTCCACTTCAGTGAGCTTATAAGATCTAAACTTGAGAGAAAGTAGAATAATTAAGGTGTAAATTATGAAGAGCTTGTTTAGCTTATTTTTGGGACACAATTGCTAACACAAAACTAAACCTAAATTTTCTCATTTTATACGGAAATCTCTGTTATTTGCAAGTGAATGAGACAGTATAGTGGTAGATCATTGAAAATTGGTTATAATGTTATATAGCTAAGTAAAAATCGTAGGGATACCTTAAGCATGTGTGATGTGGGTGCATTTGTCTCCAAAAATACAGATTTTTAAGCTAGCCACCTGTTTCTTTTGATAGTGAACTAGTCTTTCTTTAAACCTAGGCTCAAAGCAGTAACATAATTCCTCAGAAATGCCTGGCTTTTTCCAGTCGCAGAATATGGTAAACACTTTACCAGACATAATTTCTAAATCTGTCATTATATTGGCAGCCATGTACTTGTTGGTTGTGAAGAGCCTAGTTTAAATCAGATAGTCACAATGGTTTAATAATTAATAGCAAAGTTTCTCGTTCTAATCGCTATTATAACACTACACTATAGATTTATGTAAACTATCTGGTCAAGTTCGCTTACCATTTGGTGCTCAAGCACACCATTAGTCTAGTACAATACATTACTCGCCCATTATAAATCATGTATGAATGTATTATTGATGGTTTGGAATCACTTAATGAGGTTTTCAATGGAAAATTATTGCCATTAAAGGAATTCAAGGAGACTAAACATCAACTTAGTCAAAAAGAAGTTTTGATTAGTTATTTTGGTGATAGCAATGTGGGTAAAAGTACTTTATTGAATGCCATTCTTGGGAATTAGTAAGTTAAATTTGGCATATTCGCTGTGGTTATGAACTTAACCGTGTGTATTTGTAGTTTTCTTCCTATGAATCTACAAACAGAAACAGCAGTGTCAGTGTATGTAAGATTCAAGGAGCAACTGAGCGAACACAAAGCTGTAAGTATATTTTACATGCTTGCAGATTATGCTAGGAAATTAGATTTTAACTGAGAATGTTATATTATGTTTAGCCCTGGATATATCCCAGACAGAGTTCTAAATCTTAGAGAAGAAAGTTAGGCAGAGTATTCGACTAGTGTATTTAGATAAGTGAAATATGTACAGTAAAGTGAGGCTTGCCCCATATATATATATATATATATATATATATATATATATAATACTTATAGCACGAGTCAGAGTACAATATGGGAAAATATTTTACGAGCACGCAAAATATTTTCACGAGCCAAAGGCGAGTGAAAATGTGGCGTTAGAGTAAAATATCATTCCCATATTGTACGACGAGTGTGATAAGTGATTTATTGCTTCTTTGAAATTTTTCTCAACCGGTTACAATACAATTTTCATTGATTTTACTCGCTACGCGCGCGCTACAAGTAGCGTACAATATGGGAGAATACAGAACGCTCGCGTGATGCGGAAATATTCAAGTAAAAATATCAAAGCTGCAATAAATAAATATATTTATTGCAGCTTTGATATATATTTATTGCAGCTTTGATATTTTTACTTGAATATTTCCGCATCACGCGAGCGTTCTGTATTCTCCCATATTGTACGGTTTATATTGTACGCTACTGGTAGCGCGCGCGTAGCGAGTAAAATCAATGAAAATTGTATTGTAACCGGTTGAGAAAAATTTCAAAGAAGCAATAAATCACTTATCACACTCGTCGTACAATATGGGAATGATATTTTGCGTGCTCGTAAAATATTTTCCCATATTGTACTCTGACTCGTGCTATAAGTATTATATATATATATATATATATATATATATATATATCCTGGCAAAGGTGAACTGGAAAGAACATGGATGAACTTGTGTGCATAAGTATGGGTTGAATAAGTTCAGGTTACGTGAATGGAATTGCACATGTATAACATTATTGGTGAGTCAATGAGAATGCCATTAGGGTAGGGTTACATGAATAAGTCTGCATTATATTGGAAGAAGTCATTCTACCACACTACCACACTACCAACCCTGCTCAGAACAACTGGGTTGGTAGTGTGGTAGTGTGGTAGAATGACTTCTTCCCTTATAATGCAATTCCATTCACGTAACCTGAACTTATTCAACCCATACTTACATATGCACACAAGTTCATCCATGTTCTTTCCATTCTTCTTCTTATTATTTTTTACTCATTCGATACACATAAGAATAGACCCGCAATGTTATTAACAACGCTTTACCAATTGGGCTCAGCTAATATATTGTTACATGCACTGATCTTAGAACTATCTTATTACGTCATTGTCATTACATTGTTGATGTTCCTCACTCATTCATCACGTGAACAATCAGTCACTCAGTCAACCCCAAGTGTCATTTCAAGTCTATATTTCGAATGTAATAATTTTACTTGAGTGAAACTTTTTGTTGTCTACCCCAGCAGCATTATGTATATATATATATATATATATATATATATATATATAAAATAAAAGTAAACATATAATTTCCCTTTGTAGGTTTTGACACCATTGAGAAATAAATGGGATATTATTGCAGAAGGTCAAGACTTAATTAAACAAGCACTTGAAGAAATCAATGTTAAAGCACGATCTTCTTTTAAAAGCAAAGATAAGGTATGAGTTGCTTGAATGTTAGCAAAAATATTAACATGTAAGTTCCAATGTATTAACTTTAAATTTAACCCTTTAACGATGGATAGGGGTCGAATCAACCCTGTCGTACCTGGTTTAGGTCGACCTCGTTTTATCGTGCATGCTTCGCGTATAAGCATTATTATCTAAATTAATGAATTCAGCTTGAATTGCGCATCATTTTGATGTTTTGTTGGGATAGCAATAGAATTTTTTTGAGTTACAGCTGAGTAAAGTGAAGACTTTGTTGGCGCTAAAAGAAGAGTGTCAAGATGAAGCACTGAATTTTTGCAGAGCTGAATGCTGAGAGCTCTTTGAAGACTTCCCCTTAGGAGATTGCACTACTCAAAATGGTTCTTCATTGCTAATTTCTTCTGATGACCTCTCTTCTAGGCAGTGTGCTTCTCCATACGATTGATGCTACTGCTCCTGCTGAGCAGGAATCTTTATTCCATCAAGAGATATGTTTTGAGCTATATCAGAGCAAGTAAACTTTACGAAACACTAGCCAGCTCAAAATAACACGTATCTGAGCTATTTCATGGATCAAAGTGAGCTGATTATTTCAATATGTATGATTATGTAGCTAAAGTACAATAAATAATCTATAAAATTTCTGATAATAGAGCTAATTATGCTACTGCAATACTTATAGATATAATTATATAGTATTTTCACTAGTCCATGTTATTGGAGGAATGATAGGAATAGATACATCGACGATGTTTGTGCAGCTGTTCACGAAGATTACATTCAAGAGTTTAATGACCACATCAATGCAGTTGAGCCATCAATCAACTTCACCATGGAACTGGAGTCTGATAGTAAAATAGCTTTCTTGGACATAGAAATTCAACATCGTGAAGATGGAACTCTGGCAACAAAAGTCTTTAGAAAGAAGACTCACACTGACCAGTACTTGTTGTTTTGCTTTCACCATCCAACAGAACACAAGTTTGCAGTTGCTAGGACATTATTCAACAGAGCTAACCCTATGATCATATAGTTCGTTAAAATTAATCAGCAGAATCTCATTTCCATGGCAACATGTGGTTTTTGTGGTTAGATAATCTGAAAGCAAATCTAAAGTAGTTTCATATTATATATACATTGTAATTAACAAAAATGTACGGTTTTTTAGTTATTCAGGATTTAAGTGAACAGCTTAATATCCTGCATTTCTTGTCCCCATAATTCAGTCTGGAAAGGGTTAACATGTAGACTCTAATTTTTTATTAAAATATTGTAAACAAGTCAGTGCGTGTCCACCCCCAGAGGCTACTTTAAAATGTTAACATTAAACGCTGGCACAAGAAATCTGGGAGAAAAGACCAGTAAAAAAAGCAGCAAAGAGATATGGAGGCAAAAGAGGAAAGACGTTCACAGTTAGGTCTTACAAACTTTGCAGACTTCATTTTCCATTCTCTTAGTCACTGTAGTAAGTTATCTTGGTTAGTGCGTTATTTGTCATTGCTATATGCCTTAAATAAAATATTTGTTCTTACTTGAAAATTTAGTCAAGTTATGTAAAGTATAAAGCTTTTGTACAATAGAGTATTTTAAACTGAGGATACTTTGGAAAGGTTGATATCTTAAACAGAATGATTTTGTTTATTGATCCTTATCCGTATCATCCTAGCTGGGAAATTTAATGCTCACCCCTTGAAATTCCTTTGTTCAATTGTCAAGTCATGAAGAGAATACAATGGTACGTCTTTTACTATAGGGAACAATTGACCAACATTTGTACAAAAGCGCACCACTAGCCTGTTAATGATCCACATAACAGTTGGTAAAAAATCTTGGAAGAGTAAAGCTCTCTATCAGTTTCCTCGTTTCCACAGCATACCAAAATGGAATGTTGTTTTTCAAGCCTTTGTCGCTGCAGTTAAAAAGTTTTTCAGGAATACTATTAGCGTCTTTATTCACTTAGTGGCTCTTCATTATTGTCAAACATTTAACTGCCCAAGAATTTGCTTTAGTGGTGTTCACAATATTAACTCCTTTAGAAAACATACTAAGCTCTTCTTTACTAACAAAATAAAATCTAGTAATAGCACTAGTTGGTGATATAGATTGGACAGCATGGTTGAACCACTAGCAGTTGATGCGGAAAATGGAACTACAGCACAAAGAACTAAAGGAAGCAGTTGGAACTAAAGTTGCATTTGTAGGCTGCTTGATATAAATGTCTCTATTACAATACTTGCTTGTCAATGAGTAAATGAAAATAATAGTGAAAATGCGGTATAAAATATTTTACCCATGGCAATCCCGGGATTATCATCCGATATTTGCTCCTCACCCTCAAGCTTCGCCCTCAGGGATCAGAGCAATTATTGACAATAATCACTCTAAGCCATGGGTTAACTATTACATAGATATAAAATCTTAGGGGTAACAAGTTGTGGGGGGTATTGAACCGTGTCCTTGCAAGACTACTAAGCAGCTGGAGACTCTGTGTAAATCCCAAGTTCCAGCCGGGTACACTGCCACCAGAATCGGTCTATGGGTAGTAGTCTGGCGCTCTCCTATCAGCAACCTAAAGCTATCCTATCACTTCCCAACTAGCCTCGAAAGTATTCAAGGAAGTTATAATGAAAGTTAATTAGATATTAGCTAATAAGGTATGGTGCAGATAAAAGAAAGACAGAAACCAACTGAAACTGGGTGGAGTGACTAAGGTGATTTTATAGCCATCCACCCACATAGTGAAACATAAAAAGAAAGAGGTGTGCATGCTCAAAGTGATACCATGTGTGTCTAAAGTTAGTTCTGAATATTTAGTTCCAAAACTGTGAAACCAGTGTAGTAGCTGATGATGTAGCAGCTGACCACAATTACATCGCACAGTCAACACCCAGCTCCTCCCCCTGGTATCTCTGCAACAGTTCTGTGGGTGGCCCCACACAAGTCACAGATCAATTCTTAATACTGAGTGCCATATACACTATATACTGTATGTAAGAATGTTTCAAAGTGAAAACAATGATAATTGAATTCAGGACAATTTTATTTTGTCGTTGCATTACAAATTCTAACTACGGCATTTGCATTGCATTACATTGTCCTAAATTGATGTCTGCTTCTACAGATTTCCCTGTAAGCTAAAATTGGTTAATCTTGTTTGAGTGCAATGATTTGCACATTTCATTCACTCTCACATTCATGTGCATTTTTTTTTACTTGGGAGGATGTTAATAAAGTTTTATATGTATTTCTATTTCAGAGTCAGTCTGCTTCTGATAATGAACTACGCTATTGTTTGACCATGGAGCATCACTTGGCAAGTTTCAACTTAAGTGGTCACAATATTGTACTATTAGACAATCCAGGCTGTGATGAGTATGGTTCACCAAACGTCACTCAGGCTGTAGAAACTACCAAAGTGTGCAGTTCTGCTTACATTTTTGTTTTATCTGCTGGCAGCTATCGCACACAAGAGTCGTCAATAACATTGGCTAAACTCCTTGAAAAGAATCCAAGTAAATTTTAGTAGCTCTTTATTTAATTTCTATAATTGTACAAATTTTCTGTGGTATTCATTAGACACACTCTCACTATTTCCTCCATTCTCCATAATATAGATTAACAGTCACATAGATTAAACAGTAGAGCCACACTAAAATGAATACATCGTTTTTATTATATTTATATTAGCAAGTACCCCACCACACATTAGCACTTGACTTATTGCAAAGTAAGAATGCAGTACCATAAGTTATCTTGCTCAGTTTTCATTCTCTTACCATTAGTTAAGGTTACATACGTTTCCCTCTTCTGCTCTCTTTTTTCCTGAAAGGTCTCAGCTTTTCTTATACCCCACCATTCATTTCTTCGGTTCTTTCTGTCTCTCCTGCTTCTGAATCTCTGCTACTATCACTATTATGGACTCCTTTGCAAAACTTTTACCTTCTGTTTTGTACTTTCGCCTTCCTTTTTCAAACCTACGCCTCCTTTCTTTGTCTATTACATATTTGGGGGTTATGAGCTTATACAACTCAGTGTGATAACACTTGTGATATCATGAGTTATCTCACAGGTCACAATCTGAAATACGCTATTATGAAGATATCTAGCAAAGTTTGTATATATCTATATAGTTATACACTTGTACATCAGTAACAAAGATAATAACAACAATGGTGACAGACAGTGTATGTAATCATGAATAGTTTATGAGCTTACACAGTTTGCTAAAGCATAGTCATTTCATGAATTGGTAAAGTGACATCACATTTTGTATAAAGTGACATCACATTTTGTATAAAGTGATAAATTGAACTAAAAGCAGGAGCTAGTAGTTGTAGCAACTTACCTAGCTTGACAGTTCCAAAGTTTTTAACAGCAACCGTTTTCTTCAAAAGGGTAAATTAGCGGCTATCATATCAACTAGGAGTGTGGAGAATCTGTATAGACTAACACTCAGAGTGTTGCAGCCAACTTTAAAAATTGAGTTAAGTTCTCTAGTAAGGACTGCTGCAGTGACTAGCATTATCAACTCACTTTATGATCGTCAAGGTGATGTAGCAAGATTTTTACTCTCACAGCTTTATGTTCACTTGCCTCTGGCTCATACAATAAATTAGCTTGCTCATGAAATAGTATGCCATATTACACTGGACTCATGCAATATGTATTATATATATATTATATTATAAAATTAAAAAATAAATTTAAATTTTATTTCACTAAGAACTTACTTGCATAAAACATAAAAATACACTTTAAATCTTATATTAAGTTATGTATAGACCAAATCAAGTTATATGTTTTATTAGCTTTCGAATGTTACGGATTTCATATTAACCTACTATTACTCTAACAACTGATTGGTTTCTGCTTCAGCATACTATATCACAAAAGTGTACCACTGTTAGTACTCTGTGATCACTGGGACCCCTGATAATGTAGTACATAGTAATCATATCCATTTTGCACTTCATCTTGACTCACAAATGTGAAATTGCATACTATAACTTTTTGTGCTGTTACAAACTGTGATGGTGTATAAAATGCTATAGTGTCCATAAAATATGTTTATGTAACTTTTGTTATGCAATAATTGTTGAACCTTTTAGATATTTTTAAAGATGACTGCTTGACGATTGTTATTAACCAAATGGATCGTGCCCTAATTCCATTGAATTTTGGAGACAAACCTATTTCTAAACGTGAACTGGTTGCCGGTGTTCGTCAGCATTTATGCACAAATGTGTTCAAATGTTCGGATCAAGATTTACCAGAAAACTGTGTCATTCCTGTTTGTGGAACATGGGCATTTTATTCGAGGGCTTATAGTAATGGATCAGTAAAAGAAGCCTTGGAGCCATTTATTGACAAAGAAATGTCTCGAATTATGTCTATACTTGATAAGTCAAAAAAAGATGCTTATGCAGAGTATACGACTGAGCAAAAGGCTAGTGCTCTTCTTGGCTCCAGCAATATAAAAAGTATTGAATATAGGTAAGTACTATCAGGGTTCTATTAGAAACTTTTGTTTGGAAGTGGGTGAAGTTTGACCAATTCCAGTCTCTTATGTACTACATTGGAGGTAAAACTGATATTTCTCTTTGAATCAGTGAGAGTAAATTAACACGAAATCATGTTGAGCATGAATTTCTGTCAGTATAGGCTCTTCCTAACAGTATACAGCAGTAGCATACTAATATTTGGAGGGACTATTGCAAATTTGGTGGAAGGAAGATGTGAAGTTTAAGGAAAACTCTACCCTCCTGCCCACTCCCAGTAGATAGAATGGTTATAATGGCACCATATGTAGTAATTTTACTTGTTGAAGTGTTACCAATACCTATGTTTAATAATTGAATAAAATCGCAATAAGTTCATTTTTAAGTTTACAATTTTTATAGCATATTTACGTTGTCTCTAAAAAAGTATGTTATGTGACATACCACACTATTATTATTATTATCTATTTCATTTGAATAGATTGAAAGTCATGGCTAATAACTCTAGTAAAATTTGGAGGAACAAAATGTTTAGAGATATCCTTAATCTGCTTAGTATAGTTCTTAATCATTTAAACAGTGTGGCTGACAAACAGAGGACTCTAATCAAAAGTAAGTTTATTTTTGAAACATTTAAATACTTTCATCAGGTGAAGTAGTATTCAATAATTCAATATTTTTAATGAATGCTGTTTGCAACATAAATGTAGTTTTTAACTGTAATTGCACCTGTTTTGAGATAAATTATTATAAATTTCCTAGATTTTTTCTATAAGTTTATTAATGAACAATTAAAAATCAAATACTCACTTTTGACCTTTTAATTCTAATTTAATAATCATCTGATTTTAGTATTTGATTTCTGTCCACTATTTACGTGTTCTCTGTGGGGAAGGTGCCATTCACCATGGTTTTTGTGGTGGGAGTGTTAGTCTAGATGCCATGCCCCATTCAGTTTTGTGGACAGCTAAGGGTACAGTTAAAAGGACTTTTCCCTGTATTTTATGCCAATTGCTTATGTTGTGGGAGGGTTGACTGCTTTATTCACCTGATTAAGCATTTTTTACAACTAGCTACATATGTGGTTCATCCTGTCAGGCATTCATGCTCAATCCTATTAGTAACCCCTATGCCACTAACGTTCTCAAGCTGTACTGATTTGTTTTTTGTTGAGTTCTTCATCAGGAGTATTGGTTGGAAGTCTTCAAACATGAAGGCATATCCAAGGTTGCTTCTCTTATTAACTTCATTAGGGCACATTGGGCATTTCAGAGGCTGTCTTAATCGAAATCGAGAATTTCTCTTGCTTGCATGAGTCAGAGAGGCTTCCATAATTGTTGAATAGAGCTTGGACTGCCTGTAATACTTGGTTTTGCCCTTGGAGTGTATCTTTGGGCTAGGGCTACGGCTAGAGCTGGCTGGGACCCTAGCTCTATATAATGATAAGATCAGTGCACCCAAATTTTTTAATTCCCACAAATTCCTAAAATGGATATTATGCAAGGTAGTAGATAATGGCTGGACTTTTGCAGCAATCACCTTTGGTAAGTGAGTCATCTGGAAGGGCAAATTTTTACTAGGTAGCTACTTCACATACCTTCTTCACTCATATGGATGATATTGTTGTTATGCTCTTCCTTGATGCAGAGTAAAACTGGGACCTTCATCTTAAGGCTTCTTCCAATAAAACTCTGCACTTGTTGAGATGTCTTAGGCTTTTTCCTTGATTTAGACAATAAAGTCAGTGGGGAAAAAGCCAATGCAACTGGACTTAGTTCTTGACTCTATTATGTGCTTGCCATGCTTGTCTCTCCTGTGGCCAACCTCTGTCTGTCAACCCTGACATCATCCTAGAGGAATTCTTGGTTTAAAACTTCCCCTTTGTCAATTTTGTTTTTAAATTTTGATGCAGCACCTCACTAAGCACAGAATGGTTCTCCATTGCCAGTTTCTCTTTTACCAGTTGTTCTTTCTGTTGTCGTCTCAGGGTCCTATTGTAGTGAGATTGCAGTGTGCTAAATATGAAGATTACTGCATTGGCCTCTCCTCATAAGTTTGTCTTACAAACCCCCTGACTGTACTAGTCCCCAAGACCTCACCCTTTATTATGCCACCACCATATATGGATGTGGCATAAGTCTTACCTTTATTGTCCTCCTCGCATTTCCCTGTTTCCCTTATTGAGCTTCTCCCATTTTTGCTCCTTTATAAGGCACCTTCTCTTTTTCTATTTATTAGTCTAAAAGAATTTTACCTCTTTCCTCTAGAGAAAGGTAGGTGTGAGACAAGGGGGGCAGGTTTATTATGACCGCTATTTTGTCACTACTGTCTTCCTACTTTTTGGTTTTGAACTTAGCACAACTTACTGACCTTTTATCCTGCACTTCAAATTGTGCTAGATAATTAGACATTGTTGGATTATAAAACTGCAAATTTAAATCAATTGAATAAGCATTTATACTATCAGTAAATGTGCAGCAAAAAAAATATTTTTTTATTTTTTTGGTGGGACAAATTTATTTTTATAATAGTGATGTAATAAACCATTTTGTGTATCACTATTAGGTATAAAGAAGGATATTCGAAAGTACTACTACATTATTCATGAATTAAATGAGTTTTATTCAATTGTTAATGAACAGTATAGAAGTAGTCAAAAAACCAACTTGTCCAAAGAATCTCATGTGTGGAAAATCTTTTCAAATGCATTTGATAAAGATATGCAGGTAATAGATACATACAACACTATGTATGACTTTTGCACCCATCAAATGTTAAGCTTTAAAACTATTGCAGTGTAAGTTTATCCTTATTACTTCGTAACATTTAAAAGTTTTGCATAGTTTATGGATTACTGAAATGACACGTTATACATTGTTTTAGACATTGATGTTGATTACTACATTAGAGTGATAGAAAGTTTACTCTGAGAGAACAATGGACAAGCTTATAGTAGGTAGTGAAAAGCGTGGCTAAGTGACTTACAAAAGATGGCATAGAATATTAATAGTGATGTGCTTGAGCACAAATGTCAAACAAGCCTGTGCCCAAACGAAACACTTCAAAATAATTTATTAGTCCATTTCTAAAAGAATAAGTACGTAGCCTTTGTAACCATACTTTAGCTAACAAATACAAAACTACTTTCTTCCATGATTTCATGATTTGATGATACTTTCTGTAGTCTCTAATATCGCACTCTGACCGTCTGAGTTACCTGTAGCTTTTGTCAAGTCCTCACAGCTATCATAAATGGCCGAATTTTAGATATTACATCTGGTAAAGGGTCTCAATACCATAGTAACCTTTCGCCATAACATTGTGCGACTTGATAAAACAAGAAGTTCTAAAGAATTACTGCACAGTGTTGAGTCCAATAGTAAACTTTTAAGACCTAATTGCATCTTGTGGCATTTAGGGGAAAAACTAATCAATGGGGGTAGACAATTAAATTTCATTAAATGATACGAATCGCTAAACTGAAAGATTCTGTTTAGTGGAGGTATGGGAAGGGGTACACCAGGAAGTAAACACAAATAATATAAGGTTAAAGTACTAAATGACATACGTATGTCCACACACATATATAAACTAGTAGTGTATAAATATCAAGCGAGTCTGCCTAGTTAGTAGGTTACATAAAGCTACTGTATAGTTACATGATATACTTTAGCTTAGTTCATGCAAAAAGTATATAGCAGAATATTACCAAACAAATACAGAATTACTCTCTTACCTCAGTTTCTGAATAGTGGTAACTTCTGTAGTATTCAATTTGAGCCATTCTGACCACCTCAATAGCCAGTAACTGGTGAACCAAAAAATAAAACATGTATGTCTGAGTTTGCCTAAAAAATCCTTTATCCTTCCTATACTATCTTCTATCCCACTTAGACATGGAGGGCTATCCCATGAATTCCTCATGTCCTACATTAAAAAAAGAAAACAGTATCTACATCAGCATGGTGTGTCCTGTCCCCGGACAGGCAGGATAGTCCTATGGAATCCCATGTGCCCAATGACACATTCTATCCTTGTGTCTGTCCTAATGTCCCATGTAGGACATGTCGGATAGACCTGTGTGAATCCCATTTGTCCCACTAACACACACTATCCTAGTGTCTGTCCTATCCCACTGTCCCATGTAGGACAGGTAGGATAGTCCTATGGAATTCCATGTGTCCCACTAACACACTCAATTTTAGTGTCCATCCTATCCCACTGTCTCATGTAGGATAGGCAGAATAGTCCTGTGGAATCCCATGTGTCTCACTGACACACTTTATGCTAGGTGTCTGTCCTATCCCACTGTCCCATGTAGAACGGGTAGGATAGTTCTATGAATGAAACAGTCGTATTTTACAAAACAAGGTATCATTATTTTTCCCCCATTGTTGTTTATCGTGCAGTGACCCACCTACGAAACAGGATTAAGAATTTTTTGTGCCTACTGTATTGTATTGTAGATGTCATCTCTAAAACATAAAAAGCATGTATGAGATTATGGCCAGTATTACCATACTGCATTTTTTGTTTTATTATGCTTATGATTTAAATCAACCATGATGCTCTATATGTATATTATATATATATGTATATAATTATCCTCTTTATAACATACATTATGACTCAGCAAGAACAAAATATCTGGAAAACCATTCAAGAAACAATTGAAGAAAAGCTGGAAGTCTTCAAGATAAAAACAATAAAGAAAATTGAAAAATCTAAGTATTCATCTGAAGATTTTAAAGCTGGTAAGTGTAATGGTCACTACATGTAAACAGGTACATGTTTAAATAATTGGCGCTTGGTAATTATTAAATAATAACCATCATATAATTATGTAAATCAAATGTGGCTCTCTAGTCGTGCATTAATAATAGTACTGAGTATTAATTTTGTTTAAATTAAACTGATTCAATTTCATGATGAAAATGTGTTATTTAAAATATTTTTTATTCACATACGAGTGAGACTTCATTAGACTGTTGATTGTTGAGTGAGCTAAGTAAATGAGACAGTATTGGGATGTTCAATGAAAGAATGTGTATTTGCACATCCATTTGTATGTGTGGATGATAATAATTCCCTAAAATACAGGTGCAATTTTGGGAAGCTTCACATCAGTGAAGTACCCTAGTCTTATTTTAGCAGTTCAAGTTGTGGTGGATTCTTGCTGTGGAATTAAAGACCCTTTACTGGAGTATTAAAAAAAATTGGCTTGTTATAGTAGCTTTTCTTTTTGTTTGAAGCAACTGGTACTTCAACTTGTTAAGCTATATGGATACTGCAGAACCTAAAATTACTCAAAAGTTACTGCTAAGGATCCCGACTCTGGTGGCAGCCTATCTGAGCGTCTCAGTCCTACCCACATCTGTCATAAGAGTTTTTTTTCTGGCGCTGTTCTGTTATTATTGTAATTTCTCTTACTATAGTAAATTGCTTCCTATGACCATGTAGTGGGTGCCAAAAAAAAGCAACAATACAAGAGTAGAATAATATGATTAAGTTATCATAACTGTGTTAGTATTGACGGAACTATAGTACAAAACTGAAATCGTAATCAAATAAAGCTGATGTAGCTAACCACAAGTTGAAGATGGAGGAACAGCCAGATTCATTTCAAACTGCCACTGTAATTACAAGAATGTTGTAGAAAGAAAAAAGAAACAGCTCAGACAATCACAATCACAGAAGCTTGGCATGCTTGATAAAAAAAATGGCTTGTTAGTGAAGCTACATGTATGTCTCTGTTGACAAGAAACGTATTGATTAGTTATACAAAGTTTAAGTGAACTACTATGACATTGAAAACCCCATTCTTGAAGAGCAACTCTGCCCAGGATCATAGATGAAAGCTTGTAGTTAAAAGTTACTGGTATTAGGAAATATCCTTACTTGAAATTTTTGAGTTAGGTAGTTTTTAGTTTCTAACTTGTCAGTGGCTTTAAAGTGGTACTTTCAGTAATAAAAATACATACTAAATGATTTCACAATTGAGTAGGTTTATTAAATCATTTAAATTTGTATCAGTTACTATTTTGTTATTATAAACTAACCAATTGTCTTAGTTTAACCATCACATTAGATTTTATGCATTTCAAAGGAGAAGCAATTATCATATCAAGTCATGGAGCAACAATTATGACAGATAGTGTTTTATATTAATAACTCTATATTTACTGATATTTGCTAGATACTCATTAATATACTCCACAGATTTAACATTTTGCACTACAGAAGTTTCCCAAAAGATAAGTCAAGATTTGTCTTCTTTGAGTGGTTGCCAGCATTTGTCATCAGCTTATAACAAAGAAAAAATATCTCTTCTGATGAAAATAGCGGAACTAAAAAAATCACTTCATGGCATCAAGAATGAATCTGACATGGAAGAATTAAGCAAAGGTAATAGTAGAACTGTGATATTAACATTGCTGTTTACTATTATTGCTGTTTTTTGGCAGATTTGACTTTTGCTCCTCCTAAATTTAGTGGACCACTAATAGCAATCACCTTAGACATTCCGTGAGTTTTTTGTTTTGTTTTTCTTATTTTAGGGATAGCATTTATATTGTTACCAAAAAAATTTAAACATTATGAAGTGAAATTATATTAGATAAGGCGTGTAATGATACATTTTTTATCTAGCATTAATTGTAATAAGGAATTTATAAATATTTTTTATGGCATTCAATTATGATTTAGAAATAAATAATGTATGATGTGTCTTCTCTACCAATGAATTCACCAAATAACTCCTTAGATGTAGTGCCTATGGCAAAAGGAAGACAAGCCTTTTTATTAAATTAAAGTTGAAACATATACAGATGTGAAGTTAATAGTCTGTGATGTGTCTTCTCTACCAATGAATTCACCAAATAACTCCTTAGATGTAGTGCCTATGGCAAAAGGAAGACAAGCCTTTTTATTAAATTAATGTTGAAACATATACAGATGTGAAGTTAATAGTCTTTAGCAATTAACAATCTCAGCATATGTGGTAAGTGATTTCTCTTTTACAAAGTTGAATATATTTTCCCAATTATAATATGTTGTTATTGTTATGTAGTAGTTAATTGAGCTAGAAGATAAATTATGACATTTATTATAATTGGCCGAAGCCAAATTACGAGGAACAAAGAATATTAGATTTCTAAAAAGAGAAATGATAGAAGTAAATCAATAGGAGCAAAGGAAATGTTGTTATTGTTGTTGTTGTTGTTTTCATTAATTTCATGTGGACAAATTCTATAGAGAAATAAAGTTGTAAAACTAAAATTTTGTTATGTTTATGTAAAAAGTTTTTTGTTTTTTTTCCTTTTCCTTCATACAGTTTCGGAGAACTGGGATTTATTGAAAAAGTACTCGAATTCATACAGTAAGTTTCTTAGTTAGTTCAGCAACATATTAATTACAATTTATTGACAAAGTTTCAAAAAATAATACACTAATCCCATCCCTGATGGCAAATTAAAGCAAAACACATAATATTGTGCTAGAATGAATTATGCACCTTTCTTTCTTTTTTTTTATAAGGTAAGGTTAATTTACCTTGTAAGAGTAAGTTTCTCATGACCAAGATTGTATAATAAAATAACTGAGTGAAGAAATTTCATACATTCTGGCTGTTTGTATGGTTTAAACCAGTAGCATTATGTATACATTCCTAGTAGCACAAACTTTTTAACTACAGAATTTACAAAACAGCAGTTAAGTAACAAATCAGAACATTCATTTTGTGTGGAAGTATCCCAAGCAGTGGTATAGGAAGATGTTTCAGTATTGGGGGGGGAGGGGGGAGCTCCAAGGTCATATGTTCAATATGTTCATTTGAGATATCACCTTGAAAAATTGTGCCCTAAAATTATGGGGGGTTCCAGCTCCGGAGCCGCTACCCCTCCCCAACTGCAAGGTATCATATGTTGCTGTTGAGATGAACTGGTAAATTGCGTAGTTCATGGTCTATTTATAATAATGCCTATTTACTATTTCTACTGCATTCAACCCCAATAGCAAAATAAAAAACAACAATTTTTTTTATAAAAAACAGTATTCTATTTTGTACTTTTGTCATATGTACAGCTACTAACATTTAGTACATATTGTATAGGACTGTGTTTTTTGGGAAGTCTTTTGGAGAGTCATATTCTGCAGAAATACGTAATGACCCTCACGATGATGAAATTAGTCCTCCACCAGATGATGATAAGGAAAATCGTCCATGTATAGCACCATGCCAGTTAGTATACACATACACACATTTACACAAATGCACTCACACACCCAAACACACACATATTATTTAGTAATTTATTAGCACCATTATTATTAGTTGTATTTATTGGTAGCTATACAATATTTAGCATTCTCAATTATTGTTGATAAAAATTGCATCTTCTAATTAAAGAACACAGAAAAGATAGTGAAGTCACCAAATGTGCAATTCAACTTAAAAAATATTTCAACAGCAAGATTATTTTAGCTAAAAATTATTAGTTATAATTACATGTCCAAATTTTTACTAGAAATATGTATTTCACATTTATTGTATTGGTTTTAGTGTTGATGGGACTGATGAAAACTGTGAGTCAAAGGAACCCCCATTACCAATCAGTGTTCACAGGGATAGTGTATCCAGTGGAAATGAACGAATCAGGTAGTCACAAACTATTCATATCATTAACATTATTTAAATTAATTTTAATGTTTACTGAAATGTTATAAAAATAATAAGAAATGTGCTTTGGTGTTCCCATAAACATGTAAAAATTGTTAAGAGATGTAGCAATAAAACCATCAGTATAGAGTTGCCCATAGGCTTTATGTGTTGGTAATACTTCGTTATTTTTTGCAACCTTTTTTCTGTTTAATTATCCTTTTTTTATTGTACTTATAATAAAATATAAAGGTTTACATTTTTCAGTTAATATATACCCAGAAGTAAACAGAAGTAATCAACATTGAGGTATACATATTAATACTAAATTAATTTCTTCATGTTAGCTACACATTGTTCAACTCAAATGTATACACTCAGAAAGAATACAAAGTTATTTTCATATTTAAACATGTACCCTGGTTCAATATAATTTATACATTGCCACTGTTATGTTATTTTGTTGATCACCAGTTTTTCTTCCAGCTTTAACACTTTTATTAATCGCTAAGAGTTATCTCATCAACTACTGGCTAGCATTCTGCCCAAAATTAAGATGCCTACTTGCTCTTAAGTGCCCTTTTCTATTAAACGCTCATTTTTGTTAAACACCAATTTCCTCATGGTTTAGAAATACAAGCAGGAGTTCCTTATACTTTAGCAAACTAGTTAAGGTTTTAATTCACAAACACATTTGTAAGCTTCACATTTGATCTATTTAGTTCAGTCACATTGTATTTTACCCCCCCCCCCATAATATTCTTTCTTTCTTTTATTTTATAGTAGCTCCAGTTATGATGGAAAAGAAAAAGCTGCTTATAAGTAAGAAATTATTTCTAACCTTTTATTTGTGATTAATGTGGGATTTACATATTAAAATGGTGATGATTGAATATATCTATTCTTCCCATTGGAGGTTCAATGAAACTTTTTGAATCTCCAATTAATGTACCACTAATATGCTAGTGAGATTTAGTTCAATGTCTTCAAAGAGTAAGTAAGTATTTTTTTTTGGTCTTTTATTAAGTGAATAGCTGTTTTATTGAGGCTTCACACATCACTATTATAATGACCGAGTTTGCAATGTTCATTTGGTTATGCGAAAATGTTTATTATTGTTGCAGCAGCGATATACACTACAACTTAACAGACTGACTGAACTGAACAAAACATACAAATTTAATGCTAGCATAAAGGAAGTGTGATGTCATTAAGTAGTGATAAATATGACGATAACAATAGGAAATTTTTCTCTTTTTAACAGCCAATATTTTTAATTATAACTTAACTGATTACACGCGAACAAATATTTTAATTGCGCCTTACGTAATGCGGTCACGCACGTGAGACACAGAGGATTTATTGCTTGGTGGGAGGGTGACACTAAACCAGAGAAGAAGACGAACGGTTGAAGATTGCCTCGGGGACAGTATTATCGAACGATAGAGTACGCTCTAGGCTATTGGGAAAGCATAAATTCGACGCTAACGAGCTGTTCCCGACTTAACAATAACAAAGTACTTGCACCGTTTGGAAAAACAACTTTTATGGCATCATACTGAGGCTCTTAGTAAGCACACTAGTAAGGTTGGAAGTTTGGTTTCATGGCTGAAGCAGTTTGCTACTGGATCATAGAGGTAAGAGAAAGTGTTTTTGCACACATCTGTCTTACAATCAGGAAGAATTTGTTGATATTTATTTAGGGTGTGGTTTATTTTGAACTGAGCAGTCTGTTATAAATTTTGTGAACAGAGGAGTTTTTTTATTGGCTTGTGTATGAAAACAGGTACATCACAAATAAATGATAGAATATTTGAGTGTATTCAGTTTGGTACTCCAAGGTGTCTTTACTTTTGCTGTGCTGGTAGGCTGCATTGTTGACAGAATAGTTTGTGATCTTACTATCAAGTGTAACTGGTCATAGCATAATAGAAGTATATGTCAGAGGGCTCCCTGCAGTTTCACTTGTTATATAACAATATTTATTTTTACTCATTGCTATAAAGAATGCGGTTGAAATTCCTTGAAGAATCATCAATTCCGTTCTCTCGTCAGAGTCTTTGACCATCTGAGGTGTAGTAACTACTACAGTCACTACACCCATCAGCATTGAAGTCATTCTTTCTGTCATCAAACTCCTTGTCACTGCCATGCTGTGCCAGGTCAAGAATATTGTCTTCATCACAAGGATGCTGAAGTGCCAGTGTTCCACTTGCCAAGATGGCTTTCTACTTGTCATATCATGAGCAGTTATAGCTAAAGTAATATTGGTTTGTAAAAAAAAATTTCTGTGTACCTTTATTATAATGAAATATATTTTCAATTTATACTTTATCAGAAAGAAGTCTTATTGTTGTGACAAAATTTACTCAACATTTTCTTATGGCAGTCTATGTATTTCATAAGCCTAAAATATACTTGCAACAATATTGAATCGTCTGCAATTGTGTTTAGTGGCTTCCTTGGCTCCACAAAGCATGTAGGGCGAAGTGGACGCGAAGACGCAATTTTGTCGCGTCCTCCGCGGTTATTGATTTTTCCAATTTAGCCGCGTGTACGCGTCAATCAAGACTAATCCGTTAAAGGGTTAAGGTGTAATTAAATATAGTGGCTGTTAAAAAGAGAAAAATTTCCTATTATTATAATTATTTCAGCCAAGAATGACTGAATGATGATAACAGTTAGTACACTTTACCACATCCCGCCCTCCTCAGTTTTCAGGTAAAGGTGCGTGGTTCAAAGTTTGGTCCATATTTTAAACGTGTAGGTGGTGAAACATTTCGAGTAGACTGCTGAGTACTAGCTCTAGGTGCTAAAGTGGTATCTGGTTGTGGTATCTCTGGAACTTGTAGATTCACTTCTGGTATAGCTTCTGAAGGTCCTGTGAGCAAATCTAGCTCAGGGGCCAACACTTGAGTTGGTTCTGATGTATGATGTCTAATGTGACCCACATGTCTACGAATTCTGCAACCATCTAACAATGAAATCTGATAGGTATGAGGCCCTTCAGCTTTGAAAATCTCTCCTGTTAACCACTTTTTTCCTGATGGAAAGTCTTTAACAAAAACTGGATCTCCTGGAGCGAAAACTCGTGGTTTGGCATGCTCATCATGCTGTCTCTGCTGCGAACTTTTCTTGTCCTTGAAACGCTGTGATATGTTCGGCTTGATCAAATCAAGGTGAGATCTTGGAATTTTCTCGAATAGCATTTGAGCTGGTGGCATGCCTGTTGTTGTATGAGACTTCCATAAAAGTCTTGAATTCTGCACTGGTGAATTGAGGTCTATTGTCTGTAACCAGTACTGTAGGCAGACCATGTAGCAAAAATGGTTCAAGGTACTTCAATAGTCATTCCTGACGTTGCTGTGGTCATTGGCACAACCTCAAACCACTTGATAAAGGCGTCGAATAGAATGAGGAACATTTTGCCTTCCATCGGTACCGCGAAATCACAGTGTAGCCTTTCTCGTGGTTTCTGTGGTAACTCCCAATATAGCTTGTTCCTGATGGTGGTGGGTTATTTCTGTTCTCTTGGCAAGTATGGCATTGTTTCACCTTGTCTTCAATAGTACAATCCATGCCTGGCCACCAAATATACGACCTTGCTAGATCCTGGGTGTCCCTCATGAAATAATTACAGGGCCTGCTCCTGTCCTGCTGGAGGAATGACTACTCTGTTACCCCACAAAACTCATTTTCCCTATCTTGATAGGGTTTGAGTTGAGGGTCTGAAGTAGACCATACAACAGTGGTGCAAGGATTGCTGCCAAATCTGGTAAAAAATTTCCATAGTAGTTGACCAGTCACAGGAAAGCACGTAATTGAGTAACATCCTGAGGAGTGGGTGCCTCTTGAACTGCTTTGACCTTCTCAGTACACTGTAAAAAATGGGGTGTTCCACTACACCTTTAATGGGGTGTAGTGGAACACTTCGGTATTGTGGGGTGTTGTGCTACACTCTGAAGTGTTTGGTAACACTGTGGAGTGTACCATGACACCCTTATATATAAGCATAGTGACTTTACTACACTTCTGTGGAGTGTATCAGTACGCCCATGCAGACTTGCTACTTTAAGAGGTGTTCAACTACTGACACAGTGGTAGGAACTAGCTAGTGGGCTGACTACAACTTTGGCCAGTTTGTTGATGGAAATAATTATTGAATATTTACAGTTAATGTGCATATCATTGTGCTGGTCTTATGTGGTTCACACAATTTAGTGGGCAAGATTCTATAAAACACACTTTATGTGTCATTGTGCAAGCTATATTAATAGTAGCTAGCTTTACTAATTTCAATTTATTGTTTTTATTCACAGCACTAACGAGGAAGCTGAAGAGCTTAAAGTTCTAATGAAGAATTTCAAGGCATGCTTGGTAGCTAAGTTTGAGAACAACACAGCTAAATATGTATATGTGGTTATTTCTAATAGTTATTAAATTTATATTGTTATGATGACATTAACCTTTAAGTAATGAGTCTCATTGGTTTCATCTGCCAGAGATAGTCTTGGCTTTAAAAAAATAGGAGACAATTAAATAAAACCTGAGATTGCATTTCTGCTATGCAGCTTACATCTTAATGATATGGTAAAAGTGTCAACGCAATTCCAGAAAGTAAAAACAGCATTTGTCTTTGCACAAATCAACTTACCATAGTAATTGAAAAGGTGACGCTTTACCGAACCACTTTGAGAAGCCTTTTAAGATGAAGTAGTTGTAAACCCTTTTACCCAATTAATTGATTAGCACAGGTGCGTACAAAAACCCTTGAATATGAACTCCGAAACAAACTATATATTAGTTGTAAGACGCTAGATCCGTGCATTGGGTACGAAGCTGTAAGCTTAGAATTTAAATCAACCGCTTTTGGTTTGTGTAGGCTTTACTCACTGTTCTGTCACTGGTGTTGCTACCAAAACTGAGTTCAGTAATCTAGCTTTTTTTTTTCTTTTTTTAATTATATATATACACTACAATACAATACAATATAAACTCAGTTACAGTCAAAAAGCAAATGAAATTAGATCAGTTTAGATGTGCTTCTGAGGTCACCAGGTCTACTGCAGCTGGTATTCTTACAGCATGTCCAATGGATGATCTGGCTCCTCGAATGGCTTGGATAGACCGTAGAAGGATAGGCGGCATCGTAACCATTGAAGAGTACTGCTATAACTGTGTTCCCACTTATTGGCGAGCATGGACGCTAATTTTTTTATAGATATACTGGCTTCCTCTGCTATGCCACCGGTAGTAGAGAGTGCAACTGGTGTGAATGTGGCGTGTTCCACTTCTCTAATTCTCTCCTCATATGCCTGTTTCTTGGCTTGTTCGTGCTTCCTATACACCATTTGCATGTCTGAATGTTTGTTGGAAGGGGCATAGGGGTTGAATACCCTTACATCAAAATATGTTCTTTCGTGATTGCCGCCCCAAACACCGTTTGCTGCAATGTCGAGTCTTGCTCCTGGCTGTGAGTTAGCAGTCGCACCATTCAGTTCTTCAAACACGGGCTGAAGGCCAGGCTCAATACATACATCCTTGCACACCTCAGTTAAGAGTTGCTGTCAAATTCCGTATTTCGTTGTGTCTTATGGATGGAAACCCCCCTTTGGGGCATGAAAGGGCATGCTCAACTGAGAAGACGGCCCCACATGCACATTTAGCTGGTAGTCTCCCAGGGGTGTCCAGCCATAGCGCAGTGCGAGGGCGTCGTGAAATGCACCCCTGTGTAGAGTGGAGCCGTGTTCCATTAGTGGGAGCACTGTCAGCCAGGTTTATGATCCTTTTTCCTTTGCTAGGTTCACTGCTCTCTTCTGGCTGGCAGATAGCAATTTCATGAGGTCTTAGGCATCCTTTGAGTTTTCTTCCAAGATATGTGTCCTCACCCTATTCTTGGATTTGAGTTGCTGAGCGATAATATCAAGTCCATATTCATCGTCCTGTGATAGGATGTGAGTGCAAAGAGAGGAGATAATCATTAAGGAGTGGTGGTATTCCTTGCAGGCACGTTTGGAAGGGATGGTGATTTAGCTATAAAGTAGCTAATAGTAGCCCCGTAGCTCAACGCAAAAAAAGCTACATAATAAAGCGAGGGGACGGCGAGACCCTTTACCAACCTAGAACCTCTACACTCGATTAGCGGTTGGTAAAGGGATTGGGTACATGAGACTAACTTTTCATTATGGCGGTTCGGTTAAATGAAACTATCTCTCTCAGCTTTCAAGAGTAAGTTAAAAGCTTTGCACCCCTTAAAAAAAGTAATGCCAATCTAGTAATACTCTCGTGATGTGGGAGAGGAGGACTGTCTAATAATTCTGTACATTAGTTTCGTAAGAGACAAATAGTGTGTACAAGGTGCCTGTTTGAGTTTGCTAGTATGTAAGTCTGACAAAAATGAAAACTGGTTGTTTGCTATGTAAACTTGACATTAGTCATCTTCAGTGGTTTCACAAGACAGCTGCATTAGGCTTGTATATCTGTCCCCCCTCCATCTAATCCTATCATTAGTTAGCAAGTGTCTAAAGGGTACTACTTGTCACTTACTCGTAATAATATCAGTGAAATTAAAAATTCACTCACCTAATAGCTAGACTAGCTAAATGGAATGGCGGTACAACTATAAAAATTAAATGGAATCATATAGCTATTATATCCATGTAATTTTTATACAGCAGGACCACAACTGTATTATCTTGTCCAGTAGTGATGGCATTTCCCATTGGCTTATTTTGCAGGTAGCAACGTGCTGCTGATGTATCAATGCCATTCAATACAAGATGTTGGCGAAACAAGTGTCATGAAGTAAGTTGATAACGGGTGTGAACATAACCAGGCCTCATCCCTAATAGTGATAATGTTGGTGGCCCTGCCTCTTTTATTGTCTAGGTACTAATCTTTCCAGGGTTTTTTTTTTTGTTTGTTTGTTTTTGTTTTGGGGCATGACTTAGGTTCACCTGCATTGAGTCTACCACACTGGATTTATGTCCAAACCAAAAAGTTGAAGACTTACTGATATTCTCCTATTACTTGTTACAGGGTGGGCATTATTAGGGTAAACTTGTAGTTGTGCGTTCCCTGGCTGCTTTGGCTGTCTCTTTAGCCTATGGCTTTGACCCATTCTTGGTTGATGCTCACACTTTGCTGGCAAGTCTATACATGCTTTATTATTGACAGTCTCATTGCACTGCTTATCTGCTGATGCTATCCCTTACCTTATGACCTTACCATGCACCCTTCACTTGGCTATTCTTTTGTACTAGACCTTCCCTAGCATCCTCAGGTTGTCCTCCAGCTCCCACTCTTTGGGCCCTAATAACAATAGAGTTGAAACAAGTAGGAAAGTGTTGGTTGGCCTGTGCTGTTGCATATAGAACAGAGATATTATAAAGTATCAAGTATCATAGTTGCTGAGGCTAGTGGTTCTGTAGTATGCAATGATATTGGTGCCATTGGCGCTGAGGGTTCACACCTTTGGTGCTTCATTAGCTTGGCTTGATAACTAATTTTCTTTTCCATTAGAATTAATATTGTCATAACCTTTTTTTTTTTTCATTTCCTAGATTTCATGGTGCTTGGGCTGCTGCTATCTGTACTGAGGTTCTGGTGTTCTTGATTGAAGAAGAGAATAATGGTAAGTCTCTAGGCATGCACTACTGTTATCATTGTACATACACGTACTAATACTAACACTGCATTCACGAAGTAGTACTGCACACGAAGTGCTAACGCTGTGCATACACGTAGTACTATGCACGCACATAGTGCTAGCACTGTGCATGCACGTAGTACTATTACTGTGCACGCACATAGTGCTAACACTTTGCACACACATAGTGCTAGCACTGTGCACACACGTAGTACTATTACTGTGCACACACATAGTGCTAACACTGTGCACACACATAGTGCTAGCACTGTGCACGCACATAGTGCTAACACTCCACGCACGTAGTACTATTACTGTGCACGCACATAGTGCTAACACTGTGCATGCATATAGTGCTAGCACTGTGCATGCACGTAGTACTATTACTGTGCACGCATATAGTGCTAACACTGTGCATGCATATAGTGCTAGCACTGTGCACGCACATAGTACTAACACTGTGCATGCATGTAGTACTATTACTGTGCACGCACATAGTGCTAGCACTGCACACACATAGTGCTAGCACTGTGCATGCACGTAGTACTATTACTGTGCATGCATATAGTGCTAGCACTGTGCACGCACATAGTACTAACACTGTGCATGCATGTAGTACTATTACTGTGCACGCATATAGTGCTAACACTGTGCACGCACATAGTGCTAGCACTGTGCATGCATGTAGTACTATTACTGTGCACGCATATAGTGCTAACACTGTGCACGCACATAGTGCTAGCACTGTGCACGCACATAGTACTAACACTGTGCATGCATGTAGTACTATTACTGTGCACGCATATAGTGCTAACACTGTGCACGCACATAGTACTAACACTGTGCATGCATGTAGTACTATTACTGTGCACGCACATAGTGCTAACACTCCACGCACGTAGGCTCACTGTGCATGCAGTAGATATTAATGTGCACGCATAGTGCTACACTCCACGCACGGTACTAACACTGTGCATGCACGTAGTACTATTATGTGCACGCTATGAGTGCTAACACTGGCACGCAATAGTGCTAGCACTTGGGCACGACAGAGTACAACCTGTGCAGGCATGTGTACTATTATGTGCACGCATATAGTGCTAACACTGTGCACGCACATAGTGCTAGCACTGTGCATGCACGTAGTACTATTACTGTGCACGCACATAGTGCTAGCACTATGCACGCACGTAGTACTATTACTGTGCACGCATATAGTGCTAACACTGTGCACGCACATAGTGCTAGCACTGTGCATGCACGTAGTACTATTACCGTGCTAGCACTATGCATGCACATAGTGCTAGCACTGTGCATGCACGTAGTACTATTACTGTGCACGCACATAGTGCTAGCACTATGCACGCACGTAGTACTATTACTGTGCACGCACATAGTGCTAGCACTGTGCACGCACATAGTGCTAACACTCCACGCACGTAGTACTATTACTGTGCACGCACATAGTGCTAGCACTATGCACGCACGTAGTACTATTACTGTGCACGCACATAGTGCTAACACTCCACGCACGTAGTACTATTACTGTGCACGCACATAGTGCTAGCACT